>OOCE01000707.1_pt1 | contig 11923 bp, 10 predicted proteins | sample 1671421 | NCBI WGS metagenome assembly OOCE01 (sample SAMN06348155, study PRJEB24527) | human gut metagenome | biome: human gut; feature: ankylosing spondylitis patient; material: feces | host: Homo sapiens | place: China | collected 2015-10 | reverse complement strand
GGGCTTGAGCTGCTTCGGGAGGTCAAGGAAAACCTGCCCGGAATTCCTGTTATTCTGCTGACTGCCAACGACACCGATCTGGACATCGTAGACGGACTGGAGAGAGGCGCTGATGATTATATTACCAAGCCCTTTTCTCTTTCGGTTTTGCGTGCAAGGGTGAATACCCAACTGCGAAAGCAAGCGTCAAACCATAAAAATGCGCCGTTCCATATGGATCTATTTCACTTTGACTTTGAGGCTATGACCTTTTATGTGGGAGATTCAAAAGTGGAATTGAGTAAAACAGAACAAAAATTACTGCGTCTGCTTGTTGAAAACCGTGGTCGAACCATGACCCGTGGAGACCTTGTCGACCGGATCTGGACAGATGGCGCAGAATATGTGGATGAAAATGCTTTGTCTGTTACGATCAAGCGTCTGAGGGATAAGCTTGGTGCACAGAAATACATTAAAACCATCTACGGAATCGGTTATAGCTGGGTGACAAAAGATGAATAAAACCGGCATTGTGATCATACTGCTATGTTTTCTGGCGGCGATAGCTGCTGTATTATGGGAGCGGAGGAAGATCAGAAAAACGATGGAAGAAATCGAAAGGATGCTGGACGCTGCCATGACCGGCTCCTTTTCTGAAACCAATTTTGATGAAAGCCGGCTGTCTGCTTTAGAAACAAAGTTTGCACACTATCTTTCTGCCGCAGAAGCATCTTCTCGAAATGTAGCGCAGGAAAAAGACAAAATCAAAACCTTGATTGCGGACATCTCCCACCAGACAAAAACGCCGATTGCAAACCTGCTGTTATACAGCGAGCTTCTGATGGAGGAAACTATGCCTGCATCGGCGAAGGCAAATGTGGAGGCGCTGTACAAACAATCGGAAAAGCTGCGATTTCTGATTGATTCTCTCGTAAAGCTTTCCAGACTGGAAAACGGGATCATTTCACTCTCCCCTCAGCAAGCAGCGCTGCAGCCGCTGCTTGAAAGTGTGGTAGAACAATATACTGCCAAGGCTTCTGAAAAAGGATTGTCTTTGCAAATGCAGGATACAGATGCTTTTGCTGTATTCGACTTCAAATGGACAGCGGAAGCGCTGGCGAATATCGTAGACAACGCCATCAAATATACAGAGCATGGCACAATCAGGATTTCTGCCGTAAGTTACGAAATGTTTGCAAGGATCGATATATCGGATACCGGTTCAGGCATACCGGAAACTGAGCAAGCGAAGATATTTGCTCGCTTTTACCGCTCAAAGGCGGTTCAGGAGCAGGAAGGGGTCGGCATCGGCTTATACCTTGCCCGACAGATCATATCCGGCGAGGGGGGGGGTATATCAAGATTGCTTCCGTTCCGGGAAAAGGAAGTACGTTTTCCATATTTCTGCCGAAATAACAACAATTCTATCAAAACTGTTAGATTTCATTTTCCGCCGGAAAGAATGTGGAAAGATTCCTATGCGATAATCTGTATGTATCAAAGGATCATTTCCTTTCATACATACAGATTTTTTCATGGAGGTACTCATTTATGGAAGTTTTACAGGCAAAAAACCTGAAAAAGATTTATGGCTCCGGCAATAACGCAGTTCATGCGTTGGATGGAGTTGATTTAAGTGTAAAGAAGGGCGAATTTGTTGCAATTGTCGGCACATCCGGCTCCGGCAAATCCACGCTGCTGCACATGCTGGGCGGGCTGGATCGCCCTACAAGTGGCACGGTCATGGTGGACGGACAGGATATTTTCTCCCTGAAGGAGGAAGCGCTGACCATCTTCCGCCGCAGGAAAATCGGCTTTGTGTTCCAAGCATATAATCTTGTTCCGGTGCTGAATGTGTATGAAAATATTGTTCTACCCATTGAGCTGGACGGTGGCAAGGTCAATAAGGATTTCGTACAGCAGATTGTACAGACACTTGGGCTGGATGATCGTCTGGATGCGCTGCCCAATCAGCTCTCAGGCGGTCAACAGCAGCGAGTAGCCATTGCCCGTGCGCTGGCGGCAGCACCCGCTATCATTCTGGCAGATGAACCCACCGGCAATCTGGATTCCAAAACCAGCCAGGATGTATTGAGCCTTTTGAAAGTCACCAGTCAAAAGTTCGCCCAGACAATCGTAATGATCACTCACAACGAAGAAATTGCACAGATGGCAGACCGCATTATCCGTATCGAAGACGGTCGGATCGTCTCCCAGAACTAACGGGAGGTGGCTACGATGAATGTCAAAAATCGAAAATGTATTCGAAAACTCAGCTTAAAATCTCTTTATGCGAACCGTCGCCGCAATCTGATCGCTATTTTTGCCATTGCGCTGACAACGCTGCTATTTACGTCCATGTTCACCATTGTCTTGTCGTTGAACGCCAGTTATGAAACCTACCAGTTTCGGCAGGTAGGCGGCTATGCGCATGGCACCTTTAAGGATGTTTCCCCCGAGCAGGCGGAACGCATCGCTGCCCACCCAAAGGTGAAGGCTGCGGGGGTACGGAAGGTAATCGGTATCACTGCGGAGGGGGTCTTTGCCAAAATACCGGCAGAGATCAGCTACATGGATGCCAACTGCACTAAATGGAGCTATGCAACCCCTACTACCGGACGGATGCCCGAAAGCGGCAAAGAGGTAGCCATGGATACGGCAGCGTTGCAGCTGCTTGGCGTAACGCCGGAGCTGGGCGCCGAGGTCACGGTTTCCTATTCCATTACGGACAAGGATCAAACCGCCTTTACTGTAACAGATACCTTTACGCTGGTGGGCTATTGGGACTATGATGAACTAATGCCTGTTCATTACATCAACATCAGCCGTGATTACGCAGATGACATCGAAGCGCAGGCAGTGAAAACAGGTTTACAGCCTTTCCGCACCGATTTGAATGTCATGCTGGCCTCCGGCACAAACATTCAAGGGCAGATGGAGCAGGTGGATACCGATCTTGGCTACACATGGGACAGCTATACCGATCCCAACAGCGTCCGGATCGGCGTCAACTGGGGATATACCTCATCCCAGCTGGAGTCGCAGCTCGATCCAGAGCTGATGATCGCCATAGCAGCTTTTTTGCTGCTGGTGATTTTCACGGGGTATCTTATCATCTATAACATTTTTCAGATCTCTGTTGTAGGGGATATCCGGTTTTACGGACTTCTGAAAACCATTGGCACAACGCCCCGGCAGCTCAAACGCATCATTCGCCAGCAGGCACTTCTGCTTTGTCTGATCGGCATTCCGGCGGGGCTGCTGTTGGGCTATGGCATTGGCGCTGTTCTGGTGCCTGTTGTCTTGCGCTCCACCCAGTTGGATGCAGGCATCACCACCATCAGCACATCGCCTGTGATCTTCCTTGGTTCTATGCTGTTCGCCTTGTTGACGGTGCTTTTGTCCTGTTCCAAGCCCGGAAAAATGGCAGCTAAGGTCTCTCCGGTGGAGGCTACCAAATATACGGATGCAATGCAGACCAAGAAAAAACAGCGCAGCACCCGGGGAGCGAAGCTCCATCAGATGGCCTTTGCCAATCTGGGACGAAACAAAAAAAAGACGGTGCTGGTGGTGGTGTCTCTGGCACTGTCGGTGACGCTGTTCAATGCACTGTGTGCCTTTGTGGGCGGCTTCAGCATGGAGAAGTATGTATCCTTCATGACCTGCGCCGATTTTATCGTCAGCACGCCCGACTATTTCCGTTACAACCCGGCAGATGAATTTATCACGCCGGAACAGATCGAAGAGATCGCAGCAAACACAAAGGCCAGTCTTTCCGGCACGGGATATGCTGTGCGAAAACCCGCATATCTGTGGATGACGGAGGATGCTCTGCGGCAGGACTATGCATTGTTCGAAAGTGCTGAGCAGGTGGACAGCCATATGAGCCGCATGGAGCACCGGGGCAATATGGTGATGGGAAAGACCAGAATTGAGGCTTTGGATAACAGCCTGTTTGACAAGCTGCAAGTATTCGACGGAGATATTTCTCCTATGCTGGAGCCAAACAATAACGCTATTGCCATTGCGGTTTCCTTAGATGACTACGGTAATCTGCCCAATCCTGAATACTACCCCAAGGTGGGAGACACGATCACAGCTACCTATGCGGACGATGTGAAATATATCGACAGCCGCACCGGGGAACTCTGCACCGAAGATACACCGGAGGAGTACCTTCAGGAAAAACTGTATGGAGCCAGAGATGTAGAGTACACGGTCTGCGCCTTGGTAGAGCTTCCGTATTCCATGAGTTATCGTTATGGTGGTATTGGATATGAGACAGTTTTGTCTGTGGACACCGCACAGAGGGACAGCGGTGGTGCGGCCATTCCGATGCTCTACCTGTTCGACACAGCGGACGAAGTTGACGAGGCCGAAGCAGAGCAATATCTATCGAAGCTCACTGCCGGTGAGTTTTCGCCCTTGATGTATGAAAGCAAGGCCACGGCTCGCTCTGAATTTGCTCAGTTCCGGCAGATGTTCCTTCTGATAGGTGGTATCCTCTGTGCTATCATCGGGCTGGTGGGACTCTTAAATTTCTTCAACGCCATGATGACCGGTATTCTTTCCCGCCGCCGTGAATTTGCTGTGCTTCAGGCTGTAGGAATGACGAACCGGCAGCTCAAAACCATGCTGATCTACGAGGGATTGTTTTACGCAATGTCCTCCGTATCGGCGGCCTTTATTCTGTCGCTGGCGGTGGGACCTCTTGCAGGAAAAATGCTGGGCAGTATGTTCTGGTTCTTTGAGTATCGATTCACCATTCTGCCTGTCCTGCTGACAATTCCGGTATTTCTTCTGCTGGGGTGGCTGATTCCTTGCATGATGTATGACAATGCAGCGAAATGCAGTGTTGTAGAGCAATTAAGGGATGCTCAATAACTGTTAAGCAAAAAACGGCCCTCTGCCAAGGAAAAGGCAGAGGGCTGAGTTTTAATCTAAGGGTTTACATTCAGTTACAGTTTTTAGATAAATTTCGGGGTTTCCGTTCAAAACAAGGTCTGCATATCCAATCGGGTCATTGTAGATTAGATAGTCCAGCTCTGACCGCTGATACATATTGTCAGCAACCTCATTCTCCACGGCTATTGTATCAATAGCAATCATACTGCCATCTAAGAATTTCAGTTCCACACAGGCATTATCCATGTTGAACTCACAAGAAATCAACCTATCCATAAGAAACCTCCACTTTGCTGGATGTTAGATCATCCCAAAATATTTGAATGCTTCTCGGATTGCTTTCTTTTTCCGGTGGACACTGGGGCTGTCTGGAATCCTCGGACTTCGGCAGATTATAGTTCTTACCAACCCCAATCCCACATTTTCGTTTAATCTGTGAGATATAGAGGTTGGACACCTTTAACCCGGTATGCTCCAACACATACTCCTTGATCTGCGGATAGGTTGCCCCATCCTGAAATTCGGACATATCCATATCTTCCAAAGAGAACTCAACCCGAATCTTTTTCGAGTCGACCTTACCCTTGGAAAGCAAGACAACCGTCTCCACATGCTTCGTCTGCGGGAACAGGTCTACCGGGCAGAACTTGGCGGCACGCCAGCCGAGGCGGGTGAAGGCGGCGACGTCGCGTGCAAGGGTCTCGGGGTCGCAGCTGACGTAGACGACGCGGCGCGGCTTCATTTTGTTGACTGCCGTGATGCACTCCGGCGTACTGCCCGCGCGGGGCGGGTCAAGGAACACTACATCCGGGTGCAGGCCCTCCCCGGCCGCGGCGGCCATCCATTCGGTGGCGTCGGCGCAGACAAAGCGGGCATTTGCAATTTTGTTGCGGCGGGCGTTGGCGGCGGCGTCCTTCACGGCGGCGGGGTTGCGCTCAACACCGATGACCTGTTTGGCCCGCGGCGCAGCGCAGAGGCCAATCGTGCCGATGCCGCAGTAAGCGTCAATAACCGTCTCGCGGCCCGTCAGCTTGGCAAGCTCCAGCGCTTTCTTGTACAAAACCTCGGTCTGTGTGCGGTTGACCTGGTAAAAGCTGCGGGACGAAATGGCAAACTGCGTGCCGCACAGCGTATCCAGCACAAAGCCGGGGCCGTAGAGCGTTTTCTCGCGGCTGCCCAGCACGGCGCTGGAGCGGGTGGGGTTGATATTCTGCACGATGCTGACGACCCAAGGCGCTTTTTTGCGCAGAGCCGTGCAGAAATTCTTGCTGCCGGGCAGGTCGGGGCCGGGCGTGACCAACGTGACCAGCACCTTACCGCCGCAGGAGCTGCGCAGCACGGTATGGCGCAAAAGGCCGGTGCCGCGGTCCTCATCGTAGGCGGTCCAGCGGCAGGCGCGGGCGGCGTCCAGCACGGCGGCGAGCGTCTTATTCAAAATTTCCTCCTGCAAAAGGCAGTCTGCGCCGGGCAGGACGCGGTGGGTGCCCTCGGCATACAGGCCGCAGACGAGTTTGCCTCGCTGGGTGGCAAAGCTGGCAATGGCCTTGTTGCGGTAGTGCAGCGGCTCGGCCATGCCCTGCACGGCCTTGACCGGGGCAAACCCGCCCAGCAGCTCCTGCAGGCGGGCTTGTTTTTTGGCAAGCTGTTCACGGTAGGGCAGCGCCAGCAGCGGGCAGCCGCCGCATTTTTTCTCGTAATTGACACAGGTGTTTGGCATAGGAAACGGCCTTTCTCTTGCACATCGCTTGCAAGGCGTGCTAAAATGGTAATAAGAGCAAATCCAAAGCGGAGGTACTTACTATGAATGTATTGTTGATCAACGGCAGTCCGCACAAAAACGGCTGCACCAACGCAGCCCTGACCGAGATGGCCAAGGTGCTGAACGAAGCGGGCATCGAGACGACGATTTTCCACATCGGCTCTGCGCCGGTGGGCGGCTGTGTGGGCTGCGGCGGCTGCAGCAAGGCGGGCAAATGCGTGTTCGGCGGCCCTGTGGCCGACGTGCTGCCGCTGGTCGAGAAGGCCGACGGCATCGTGTTCGGCGCGCCGGTCCACTACGCCACGGCGGCGGCCAGCATGCTGGGCTTTATGCACCGGCTGGCCATCAGCGGCGGCAAATACCTGCGCCACAAGCCCGCGGCTGTCGTGACAAGCGCCCGCCGCGCGGGCACGACGACGGCGCTGGAGGCCATGGAGAAGGTGCCGCAGTTCTTTGAGATGCCGCTCATCAGCTCTACCTACTGGCCGATGGTCCACGGCGGCAAGGCCGAGGAGGTTCTCTCCGACGAGGAGGGCCTGCAGATCATGCGCAACCTGGGCCGCAACTTGGCGTGGATGCTCAGGTGCATCGAGGCCGGCAAGGCGGCGGGCATTGCGGCACCTGTGGCGGAGAATGACAAGCGGACGAATTTCATCCGGTAAATTTGGCAAATAAAACGGGAGGTCAAAGACCTCCGGCGGGCGGCAGAGCCCCTCAGGCCTTGCGCGGGCAAGGCCCGCGGAAAGCCTCCCCTGTAAGGGGAGGTGGTCGAGCGCAGCGATGACCGGAGGGGCTTTTGCCGCTTTGCCTTTACGCCAAACTCTTGCTCCGGCCCCCGTTGACGTCGTCCTCGGTCACGGCCTTGGTCGTTTTATCGGCGGTCCGGGCGTTTTCCGGGGCATGGCCGGTGGGCCAGACGTTCTGCAAAAGTGCGATGATCGGGTCGTAATCGCTGGTGCGGGCGGCTGCAGTGACATAGATCGTCTCGCCGCAGTCGTAGTCGATCTGCGCAAAGATCGTCTGGTAGCTGCCGCAGTCGTAGCGCACGGCCTCAACGGCTGCATCGGGCACGGTAAATTCAAAATCACACTTGACCGTGCCGGTGGTCTCATCCAGCTCCTGACCGGACTGGGCCAGAAAATCCGTGTAGGTGTCGGTGGTCTGCAAAAGCACCACCGTGTAACTCAGCTGGTTGCCCGTGGTCAGCGACAGTGTGTCGTCCTGCGCCATGACGGGCTGCTCCCATTGGTTCTGGTCATAGACGACGGTCACACCGTTGTCGCCGTCGCAGGTGGTGTAGTCCGGCTCGGCGCTTGTCACAAAGCTGTCGCCGCCGTAGAGGTAGAGCATCACATCCTGAAAGCTGCACCCGGTCAGGGTCAGGGCAGTCAGCGCGGCGAGGGCCGCAGCGGTCCATTTTTTCATCAGTCTGTTCCTTTTTATAATAGCATAATGGCGTAAAAGCCCAGCGCCGACGCGGCCAGCACAAAGGCGTTCCAGCCAAGCACGGCAAAGACGCTGCCGAATGCGAGACCGGCCAGCACGTCGCTGATATAGTGTACGCCGGTCACGACGCGGGAAATCGCAATGAGAACGCCCAGCACGGCCAGCACCGCGCCGAGCGGCGGCAGCACGTACCACGCCGTCCCGGCTATGGCCGCCGCCGAAAAGCAGTGGCGGCTGGGCATACTCTGGCCGGTCTTGTCCTTGGGGAAAAGCGGCGTAAAGCCCAGCGCCGTGTAGGGCCGCGGGCGGTCAATGAGCTTGCGCACCAGCGTGCCGACGACGAACGCCGACGCGGGCACGACGAGCGCGGGCCAAAGCTGTCCCATCCGATGCCACGCCAGCCAGGCCAGCATACCCAGGTACAGCAGGTAGACGAGCGCCACGGCGCTGCGGCTGACGAGCCGCAGCGCCTTTTTGGCGGCTGGCCGTGCATTGAACCACCCGATGACGGCGCGATATTGCTCTGCGTTCATAGGGGCATCCTCCCAGAAATAATTGTACAGTATAAGAATAACATTCTGCAAAAGGCTTGTCAAACGGCGGGTGGAATGTTTATAATGTGTTTACACACTAGCCCCGCATGGTTGGCTGGAAAAGCCTTGTTTCCGCCCGAAGTATTTCGGATTACCGCAGGGCCCTCTCCCCCACCGACTGCGGGCGGAGCCCCCACGCAGAGGGGGCCAAGAAGGAAAACGGGAGGTTTGTCCCTTTGTTTGGTTTTGCAAATGGGCTGCTGGCGTTTCTGGCGCTGGCGGCTGTGCTTGATTTTCTGCCCGTGCTGCGGCACAGGCGCGCCCCTGCTGTCTGGTGGGGCGAGGAACGGCTGCTGTTCACCACGCGCTATGCGTCGGTGCGCCAAAAATACGGTGCATGGGCGTTTTTGCTGGGCGTGATGGTGTATGAGTTCATCGTTGTGTTCAACAACAGCATGGCGCGGGAAAACTGGCCCTGGCTCCAGACGAGGGTCTCCCCCGTGCTGGACTGGGTCATGTATCTCTGCTTCGGCTTTAAGATCCTGCTGGGCACAAAGTACAATGGCCGCAGCATGGTCTGCGCCGGGCTGCTGTACTTTGTGGCGCGGTGGGTCTACTTCAACGGGCAGAACATCTGGTGGCTGGGGCTTTGCGTGGCCCTGCTGGCCGCCAAGGACGTGCCGCTGCGCCGTGTGATGAAGGCATTTCTGGCCTGCGGCGTGCCGACCCTGGCGTTGGTGGAACTGCTGCACTTTGCGGGCATCATCGCGCCCGACGCAGCCAGTGAGCGCAACGGCAGCTACCGCCTGATGTTCGGCTACGGCCACCCCAACACCTTCGGCGGGGTGATGTTCGGCCTGCTGCTGGCATGGGTGCTGCTGCGCCGCACCAGGCTGACCTGGCCGGAACTGGCGGGCGTGGCCGCCGTGGGCGTGTTCCTGATGGTCGGCCCCAAGTCCCGGTCCGCGGCGCTCTGCACGTTTTTGCTCGTTTTGCTGCTGGCACTGGCAAAGCTGCGCACCCGCAGGGGTCTGCACCCGGGCAGCAGACCGCTGGCAGCGCTCTGCGCAGCCACGGTGCCGGTGCTGGCTGCGGTCAGTTATATTTTACCGCTGTTCGTTGTAAAAATCGGGCCGTGGGCCAACGACATCGGCCCCGGCTGGCTGAAGAAGCTCGACGACCTGCTGACCTGCCGCATCTCGCTGGCATGGGCGGCATACCGGGTGTTCGACATAAAAATTGCGGGCCAGATGCTCTCGGACTGGCCCGCGCTGGACAATATTTTTGTGTATCTGCTCTACCTGACCGGCCCCGTGATGGTCGTGCTGGTCTGCGCGCTGATGATGACGGCGCTGTACGGCTATGCCCGACGCGGGCAGTGGCAGGCCGTGGCCTGCCTTCTGGTCATGCTGGCCTATGGCTACATGGAGAGCCAGGTCACCCACCTGACCAGCGACCCCGCTCTGCTGCTGCTCTGCGGCGCGGTGTTTGCGCTGCCGCGGGAACGGTGGTTGGATGAATAAAAGGCAGCCGACGTAAAGCTCCGCGGGCGGATATGGAATCCGCCCCTACGGCGTGTGCGCGGCCGAGCAATGCCCGCCCGCGCAGCGTCCACGGCGTTTACTCCTCCGGGTAGGCGTCGGCGGAAATTTCCACGGTTTCCTCCTCCGAGGCGGCTTCGGCGCCGGCCTTGGCGGCAGTGATAAGCCCTGTCACCTCGCCGGACGGCTTTTGCAGTAAATATGCCCCCACTGCCTTAGCCTTGTAGACCAGCAGCACACAGTAGGTGTCATGATCGCCCGTAGAGAGCTGCGGGCAGAGCACAGTCCACTTTTCCACGGTCTTGCCCTTGTAATCGGCCAGGTCAAGGCCGCTTTCCTGCACGATCTGGTTGAAGGCGGCAAAGCTGTCGTCCCACTTTTTGGGGATCTTCACTTTGTCCACCGCCGCACTGGCCAGATCGGTGTCAAAGCCGTAGCCGGTAAAATAAGTCCCGATGTCCTGCGTGGTCTCGATGCCCGGCACCGCCGCGGCGGACGCCGTGACTGCCCCTCCGGAAAAATGCACCGCCGCGGCCACCGTGCCGCACAGGCAGACGGCGCACAGAGCCAGCGCGCCCGCCTGCCGCAGACCGGGTTTCGTAACGGTAAATAAAAACATAAGCGCAGCCCCCTCACACATTGTCAATGCAATGTATGCGGGGGCTGCGCGTTTTATGTGTTCAGTGCGCGGCGGGTGGCGGGCGCATATTGAATGCGCCCCTACAACGGAACGCGGCACCCTGTCCGTGGGGGCGGATTTCATATCCGCCCGCAATGGCAACGGCCATACGCATTACTTATACTGCTGTTTCGGCGCGTACCACTGGAAAATGACCGCGTCGTTCTCGGTCTCGAGCTTCCGGGTGTCATGCTCGGGCAGGGCGGTCCACATGACCATCATGGCACCCAGGCGCGCGCAGAGACGCACGGCCCAGTTGCGCTTTTCGGGGCACCAGGCGATAAAATCAGGCCGCCCCAAAAAGTTGCCCAGGCAGTGGGAGAACACGAACGCGGGCACGGGATGCGCACCGGTCTTGCGGTAGCTCCGGTAGCTGTCGGCCAGCTGACCGCGCAGCAGACCGGGGGCCTGCCGCCGCACGATGCCCACGACGCGGGGGTCGAAGCTCTCGATGCAGTAGGGGCCGGGATAGGTTTTCAGCTCGGCAATCGTTGCGCGGCAAAGCTCCTCCAGATAGGTATGGTTGTACTCGCTGCGGCTCTTGATCTCGACGATCAGCGGCGTGTCGGGGTTGGCTTCGGCGACGGTGCGCAGCATATCGGCAAACAGAGGCGGGTGCTCGTCGCTGCCGGCCAGCGGCTGGGCCGAGAACTCCGCCCAAGGCATATCATGGACAAAGCCCTTGGCCGGGGTCATACGATCCAGCGTATCATCGTGGAAAACCACAAGCCGCCGGTCCGCGGTAAACTGTACATCCAGCTCAATGCCGTAGCCGTTTTTGGCCGCCGCGGCAAAGGCGGGCAGGCTGTTCTCCGGCGGGCGCTGATCCTTGCCGAAGAACCCGCGGTGTGCGCAGTTGCGGCCCAGAAACGGCGCACGCAGGGCGTCCCGCCGCTTGCCCGGCCAGACGGCGAACAACGTCAGAACCACCAGAAGTAAGACAATGCAAAGCAGAATTTTCATAATCGCTCACGCTCCTGCCGTCATTGTACCGCGTACAGCGGCAAATTGCAACAGGTTTTGCAAAAAGGATGCACTTCCGTAAAGGTATATGGCAGGACCCGGACATAAGCAAACATTT
>OOCE01000698.1_pt1 | contig 11950 bp, 6 predicted proteins | sample 1671421 | NCBI WGS metagenome assembly OOCE01 (sample SAMN06348155, study PRJEB24527) | human gut metagenome | biome: human gut; feature: ankylosing spondylitis patient; material: feces | host: Homo sapiens | place: China | collected 2015-10 | reverse complement strand
TGAGGAACTTAAGAAAGATTGAAAAGCCGTTAGCGTTGCTATCCTTTCTCTGTTTATTCCCTGCAGGAATGTCGGCTCAGAGTATTGTAAAAGGAGTAGTTACAGACCAAAGTGGTGAACCTGTCATTGGTGCTACAGTGAAGGCTGCTGGCAGCAAGCAAGGTGTGGTTACTGATTTGGATGGTAAGTTTAGCATTGATGCTGCACCTGATGCAACATTGACGATTACCTATATAGGTATGGAGTCTAAGACCGTAAAAGCTCAGGCTGGTAAAACGCTTACCATTACCTTGAAGGATGATTCTAAAGTTCTGAATGATGTCGTTGTCATCGGTTATGGCGTTCAGAAGAAGAGCGACCTGACAGGTGCAGTTGCATCTATCAAGAGCGATGACATCAAGGGCTTGTCAGCTACTGATGCCGGTGCTGCCCTCCAGGGTAAGGCTGCCGGTGTACAGATTATCAACTCGGGTGGTCCGGGTGAGGCTGCCGATATCCGTATCCGTGGTTATTCTTCCAATAGTGGTAATATTGGTCCGTTGCTCATCGTCGATGGTCTGAAGGTGGATAACATCCAGTATCTGGATCCATCTATGATTGAAAGCATGGAGGTATTGAAGGATGCCGCTTCTGCTGCCATCTATGGTGCGCAGGCAGGTAATGGTGTCGTTATCATCACAACCAAGACGGGTGCTGCCAATGGCGGTAAGGCACAGATTTCCTATAGCAGCAAGTTCACTATCCAGTCGTTGGGAAAGAAGGCTGAAATCTTTGATGCTCCTGAGTATATCGAGTATCACAAGTATTTGGGCGATATTGATGATGCCTTGCTCCAGAAAAACGGTTATAATGGACAGAATACCAACTGGTATGACGAGGTGTTTGAGAATTCCTTGGCTCACCAGCATAGTCTCACCTTGCAGGCAAGTAACGGTAAGGGACGTTTCCTCGCTAGCTTGAATATCTTGAACAATGATGGTATCGTTAAAGGTAGCAAGGATACTTATAAGCGTTTCACTGGTCAGATCAATGCCGACTATGATATCTATAAGTGGTTGAACGTGACTACTAATACATCTTTCGAAAAGTGGAAGACCAAGGGCGTGACCAAGGGTTATGGTTCATTGCTGAACTCTGTGGTTTCTATCGATCCTTTGACTCCAGCATATATCAGTAATGTGGAGGATTTGGCTCCTGGCATGAAGGCACAGGTAGAAGCCGGTGGCCCAGTTCCAAGAGATCCAAGCCATAACAATGACTACTATGGTACTTCTAAATATGTAGATGATGCTACTGGTAACCCTCTCTATCAGCGCGACCGTCATGACACATGGAATTCTGGTATCAATGTACGTGGAACCGTTGCTGCCAATATCAAGCCATTCAAGGGCTTTACATTTACTTCTCGCTTAGGTTATCGTATCACTCAGAGTAACTATCATAACTACGAGACTCCATATTGGTTATCATCTATGGCACATAGTGAAAACTATACCATTGCAGCGAATACCAATAATGGTTTGTACTATCAGTGGGAGAACTTTGCCAACTATATGAATACATTCGGCAAGCATACAGTGGGTGCGATGGCAGGTATGTCGTTTACCAAGAATCATTGGGATAATAGTTCCATCAGTTCTACAGGAGGTAACATACTCTCATATTATGAGCCAAACTTCCGTTACATCGACTACTTGTTGGCTGATGCAGCCAAGAGTGTAGGTAACGCTCCTTCAGATGCAACAGAGTTATCTTACTTCGGACGTTTGAGCTATAGCTATGACAACCGTTACTTCCTGCAGCTCAACTTCCGTCGTGATGCCTTCGATACATCGAAGCTTTCCAAGAAGGCTCGTTGGGGTAACTTCCCATCTTTCTCTGCGGGATGGTCTATCAGCAACGAGAAGTTCTTCAAGGATCATATCGACCGTGATGCCGTTTCCTTCCTGAAGCTCCGTGCATCATGGGGTCGCAATGGTAACGTCAATATCCTGAGCGGTTATCCATATTCTTCTCCTATTGCACTCAACCAGAGCTTCTATCAGTATAATCCATCTATCGGTGATGGTAAGCTTGCCTATGGTTCCAAGCCAACTGGTCTTGCCAATCCTGACTTGACGTGGGAGACATCTGAGCAGGTGGACTTAGGTCTTGATGCTCGTTTCCTTAACGACCGTCTTACCTTGGGTGTTGACTGGTATCGCAAGACTACCAAAGACCTCTTGATTCAGATTACTCCTCTTCCAGAGATTGGTGTAAACAAGAGTGTTGTTAATACAGGTAAGGTACTTAACTCTGGTCTTGATTTCGAGTTGGGTTGGAGAGACAACATCAAGGACTTCAAGTATAGTGTGACCGTAAATGGTTCAACTCTGAAGAATGAGGTGAAGGAGGTTTCTAACCTTATAAGCCGTTTGACCGAAATAGGTATTGATGGATTCAATAACCAGCTTAAGCCTACATTCGAGGCTGGCCATCAGGTATGGTATTTCCGTGGTTACAAGTATGCAGGTGTAGCAGAAGATGGTAGTGCTCTCTATTATAATAAGAATGGCGAAACAACTTCAGCTCCAACCGATGAAGATAAGCAGGATTTGGGCTCAGCTATTCCTAAGTTTACTTATGGTATTACTCTTAATGCAGAATATAAGGGCTTTGACCTCACCGTATTTGGAACAGGCGCTGCTGGCAACAAGATTTACAACTTGATGGTTTCTGCAGACCGTCCGTTGATCAATGGAATTGATACCTACTGGAAGGATTCTTGGAGAGCAGACCGCACCAATGCTAAATATCCTGATATGAAAAAGGTTGCTACCGACTGGAAGTTCTTCAGTTCTGATGCAGCTGTGTTCAGTGGCTCGTATTTCAAGATCAAGCAGATTCAGTTGGGCTATACATTGCCAAAGGCTATCACTAGCGTGGCAGGTATCAGCAATCTTCGTGTATATTGCTCACTGGATGATTTCTTCACCATCACCAACTATCCTGGTGCCGACCCTGAGACTGCTTCCATGAACAGTGGTGCCTCTCGTGGTTTTGATAATGGTACTTATCCAACTTCCAAGAAGGTGGTATTTGGTATCAATGTAACATTCTAACCTTTTAAAACGAAAAGAAATGAAGAAAATATTATTTTCAACAATATTGGCTCTTGCTGCCACAGGAACAATGACGCTCACTACGTCTTGTGAGGATCAGCTAGACATTGAGCAGAAGGGTGTAATACCTACCGAGAACTTCTATAAGACCGATGCTGATGCAGAGGCAGCCCTCGTTGCTGCATACGAAGGCTTTATGTGTAATGTGATGGGACGTAACCACGATGGTGGTGGCCCAGGTATTTATACTCCATTGAAACTGATAGTCAATGAGTGTGGAGACGATGTGTTGGCAGCAGGTGCCAACTCTGGTGATAATACGTTTGGTATCATGCTCAATCAGTTCTATTATGATGCTGAGGCTGAGGTGCCAAAGTTTATGTACACAGGTCTCTATCTCTCTGTATATACCTGTAACCTTGTACTCGATCACTTTGCCGATGCTACTACCGCTGTGCAGAAACGTTGCGCTGCAGAGGCTCGTGTGCTTCGTGCTTATGATTATTTCCTGTTGGCTAATCTTTGGGGTACTCCACCATTGGTAACTCATGTTCTGGATGCTTCTGCACAGCCTGTTAATTGCGATAAGGATACTGAGAATCCTATGAATCACCAACAGTTGATAGAGTGGATTGCACAGGAATGTGAGAATGCTGCCAACGATTTGGATGAGCGTAAAAGTAAGGATGACAAGGATGGAGCAGTGAAGGTAACCAAGGGCTTTGCATATGCTCTTGCCGGAAAGGCTTACCTTTTCGCCGAGCAGTATGACAAGGCTAAAATTGCTCTTAAAAAGGTTATAGACTCGGAGAAGTATGATCTTGTTCCTGGTGAGAAATATGCCGACAACTTCCATATCGAGGGTGATGCCAACGAGGAGAAGGTATTTGAAGTCAACTTCGAGTATAATGCAGGTAAGACCAATTGGGGTGGTATGATTCAGCGTTCTAGCTGGATGGAGACCAACTATTGGGATTGGCGTGCTGATCACTTTGTTGTTTCTCCTAACAAGGTTTATTGTGGCGGCGTTGATGGCTGGGGTGGCCTTGGCGTGCCTCAGTGGTTTGGTGACGAGTTCTATGCCAATGATGGTGACTCTTATCGCTTGAAGGCTACTTTAAAGCATATTGATGATGCGGTTTATCATATGTCTTACGGCAAGGATGAAATCGATAATATGACTGACGAGCAGAAGAAAACCAGTGACAAGATTGGCATCAATGACCCTCTTCAGGGACTCTACGGCAACTCTACCTGGTTGGCATTCAAGCAAATAATGAGAGCTTCTGATACTGAAGGCAAGAAATATGGTGATAACATTCGCTTGAATAATTATCTTGTAATGCGTTACGCTGAGGTTTTGCTCAATTATGCAGAGGCTTGTCTTCAGACAGGCGATCAGGCTGAAGCTAAGAAATATATCAATATGATTCAGAAACGTGCTGGTTCCAAGACAATCAGTGAAACTGTTGATATGGATGTGTTGAAGAAAGAAAAGTCATATGAACTTTGGCTTGAAGGCTGTCGTTGGTTCGATATCATGCGATGGAAGGATACAAAGGCCATTGAGCGTTTGACTAAGGCTGGTACAGTCGTGCCACATTTGTTTGATAAGGTTTTCAGAGCTCCAAAGGCAGATGACCAGAATGTAACTTGGGAGCATGGAACAGAAGCAAACAGCCGTTTCTATACGACCAACACTCCTGAGACTAATTTCAAGGTAGGTTTCAAGGAGGGCAAGCATGAGTTCTTCCCTTATCCACAGACCGTGATGGATAAGAATCCTAATCTGGAGCAGAATCCTGGTTGGTAATCATGAAGTTGTTTTGTAAATAAAACGTTTTAAGAACTATAGGTTAGTTTGATAATTAGGGGGTGTTTTGAAAAGAAGCACCCCCTTTTTTCTTCTTTAAGGGAATTTGCGTATGAAAACATGGATGTGTGCCTTGATGCTGGCGTTATCGACAGGAGCTTCGGCTCAGAACCCGATTATCAGCGGACAGTATTCTGCTGATCCTACGGCTCGCGTATTCAACGGGAAGATATATCTTTATCCTTCTCATGACATTCCGAGTCCTATCGAGAAACTGAAGGAATGGTTCTGCATGGCAGATTATCACGTTTTCTCTTCTACCAACCTTACTGAGTGGCAGGATCATGGAGTCATCGTTTCGCAGGACAAAGTACCTTGGGTACAGGACGGCAGTTATACGATGTGGGCTCCTGATTGTGTGGAGAAAGACGGGAAATATTACTTCTATTTCCCTGCTGCTCCGAAAGGGGAGGAGAAGGGATTCGGAGTAGGTGTGGCGGTTGCCGACCAGCCCAAAGGACCATTTATGCCGATGTGGAAACCCATAGAGGGTGTGCACGGCATAGACCCTTGTGTGTTGATAGATAAAGACGGACAGGCTTATATCTACTGGGCGGGAGCTGGTTTGCACATGGCTAAGCTGAAACCAAACATGACGGAACTTGCCTCGGAACCCAAACTGGTAGAGGGATTGCCTGAGGGATTCAAGGAAGGACCATTTGCCTTCGAGCGTAACGGCAAGTATTATTTCACCTTCCCATGGGTACGTGAAAAGGATGGCACCGAAACGCTGGCTTATGCCATGGCTGACCATCCGATGGGACCTTTCACATTCAAGGGCATCATCATGGATGAGTCGCCTACGAAGTGCTGGACCAATCATCACAGCATCGTAGAATATCAGGGACAGTGGTATCTCTTCTATCATCATAATGATTATTCGCCTAAGTTCGACAAGAACCGCTCGGTGCGAATCGACTCTCTGAACTTCAATCCTGACGGAACGATACAGAAGGTGATACCTACACTAAGAGGTGTGGGATTGACGAAGGCACGTTCGCGCATTCAGATTGACCGTTATTCTGCGCTGCAAGGCAAGGGGATTGGTATTGAATATCTGGATAAAAACAATTGTTTTGCCGGATGGAAGACTCTTTTCTCTAAATCGAATACTGCTCTTATATATAATAAGGTAGATTTCGGTAACGAGAAGGTGGAAGAAATCACCGTTCGTGCCAAGTCTTCAAAGGGCGGTGTGCTCGTAGTCAGAGCCGATGGCAAGAAGGGTAATATCATCGCTAAGGTGAAGATTCCGAAGTCGGCAGCCTGGAAGAATGTCCGTGCCCAGGTGCTCCATGCTCCTCAGGGCGTTCATGCTCTCCATGTATCCTTGCAGAGTGGAGCCGATGTAGAGGTAGACTGGCTGGGCTTTATCTGATTATCGAACCTCAATAATAATGAATAGTCTATGTACAACATTTCCAATAAAATAGTTAGATTGTTTTGTTTATGTGTATTCCTTTTTGGGCATACCTCTGCGGATGCCCAAAATAGGAATTTACCTGCAGACATCAATCCTTATTTCGGACCAGTCGGCAAGCAGCCTGTCATGCCTAATGCGGCTGGCTTTATTCAGAGATGGTTGCTCTTGGAGCCAATCTCTGTGCCGGTCAAGAGCAATGTCGTTTTTACTGATTCTTATCTGAAGGAGATATTCCATACGCAGTATTTCCCTAAACAGATGGAAACTGTTCCTAAGGATGGAGCCGTTGTGAAGGTGGGCAAGGAAAAACTGAAATGGCATGCGCTGGATAGTAAACTGTTTAATGTGAAGCTCTTCCGTTTCGCTACTTCGTTTAAGAAGCCCAAGTATGGTGTCTTGTTCTGGGCGGTTACCGTTATCGATTGCCCTGAGGAGATGAAAGACGTCCGCTTGTCTGTTGGCTCGAATGGCGCTTCCATGTGGTGGCTCAATGGTGAGGAGGCGGTGATGCTCGAAGGCGACCGAAGGATGGTTCGCGATGATGTGGTTTCTAAGAAGCTTACCTTGAAGAAAGGTAGAAATATCCTTCGTGGTGCGGTCATCAATGGTCCTGGCATGAGTGACTTCTGTGTCCGAATCATCGACGGACAAGGCAAGCCTGTCAGAAACCTGTCTATTCAAGTGAAGTAGTGCAATCAATAAAGAAAGTTATGAAACAGAACAATATATTTTTCAGATATTTTAGCCCGGTTGCTGTTCAGCAAAAACTTTATGCCGCTGCTTTGGTTGCCTTGTTGTCTTCATCTGCTTACGAGGCAGAAGCCCAGGTTGGCGAACCTTTCATTCATGATCCTTCTACCATTGCCCTGTGTGATGGAAAGTATTATACCTTTGGAACGGGTGAAGGTGGAATCTGGTCGGAGGATGGCTGGACCTGGCAGGGTGGTGCTGTTCGTCCCGGCAGAGGAGCGGCTCCTGATGTGTTGAAGATTGGCGACCGTTATCTTGTAGCCTACAGTGCTACGGGTGGTGGATTGGGAGGCAGTCATCGCGGTGATGTCCTGACGATGTGGAACAAAACGCTCGATCCGAAATCGCCTGATTTCAAATATACTGAACCAGTTGTGGTAGCCTCATCCTTGGATGATGAAGACTGTGATGCCATTGATGCGGGCTTGTTGCTCGATCCTACTACCGGCAGACTCTGGCTCAGCTATGGTACCTATTTCGGATTTATCCGTCTGGTAGAACTTGATCCGAAGACGGGTAAGCGGATGGAAGGCAACGAACCCGTCAATATCGCCATCGACTGCGAAGCTACTGATTTGATTTACCGCAACGGCTGGTATTATCTTCTCGGCACTCATGGCACCTGTTGCGATGGTCCTAATTCTACCTACAATATCGTGGTGGGACGTTCGCGAAAGATAACCGGTCCATACGTAGATAATGTGGGCAGAGAGATGTTGCAGGGCGGTGGAAAAATGGTGATTGCTGCCAATAATCTGAAGACGGGTCCCGGTCACTTCGGACGCTATATCGAGGAAGAAGGTGTAGAAAAGATGTCGTTCCACTATGAGTCTGATTTCAGACAGGGAGGACGAAGCGTGTTGGCCATCCGTCCTTTGTTGTGGAAGAACGACTGGCCTGTGGCTGGTGATGAATTTCATGCCGGAACCTACGAGATAGAATCGGAACGAAGAGGCTATGCCCTGGAGATTGCCGTGGATTTCGTGAGAATGCAGCGGGATATCGAACCTTTCTGGATCAAGCCAACCAAGCCTTTGAAGAATATCGAACCTCAGACCTTGAAGGAGGTAGAGGCAGAATGGCCTAAGGGCGAGGTAAAGGTAAGAATGAACGATTACATGTTCCGTCCTCATCAGAAGTGGAGTATCATGCCTGCCGGAAAGGGTGGTTATCTGGGTGGTCCTTATTATAAAATCTGCATAGAAGGCACTACCCGTTATCTTACCGCAACCGCTCAGCATGATGTCATTGCCAAACCTGAGTTTACGGGTGAAGATGCCCAGCTTTGGCGCATCGAGCAGCTCACCGATGGCACCTATCGCATTATGCCGAAGGCTGTGCCAGGCACAGAAAAGAAACTGGCATTGGTTTCACTCGGCGACTGTACCCCAGGTCTGGCTCCTTTCGATTTCAACAGCGATAATTCTAAATGGAATTTCAGACAACAATAAATTCATGATGAATCCCAATTTAATATACTAATAGCTTAATAGTAATTACAATGAACAAGAATGTTATATACGCAGCTTTGATGTTTGTGGTAACTATGTCCTCCGGCAATGCCTCAGCGCAGCAGTTGCCTTATCAGAATCCAGCCCTCTCGGCTCATGAGAGAGCGGTAGATTTATGTGGTCGTCTCACTTTGGAAGAGAAAGCTTCTCTGATGCTGGATGATTCGCCGGCTATTCCACGATTGGGAATCAAGAGATTCCAGTGGTGGAGCGAGGCGCTGCATGGTGTGGCGAACATGGGAGATGTAACCGTCTTTCCGGAACCTATCGGAATGGCAGCTTCGTTTAACGACAGAATGGTGTATAGAGTCTTTGATGCAACATCTGATGAGATGCGTGCCAAATGGAATGAACTGCAGCAGAAGGGAGGAGATGTAACCCGTTTCCATGCTTTATCTGTCTGGACTCCAAACGTGAATATCTTCCGTGATCCTCGCTGGGGACGTGGACAGGAAACCTATGGTGAGGATCCTTATCTTACCAGTAGGATGGGATGTGCCGTGGTGCGCGGATTGCAGGGACCTGAAGATACGAAATACCGCAAGCTCTGGGCTTGTGCCAAGCACTATGCAATTCATAGCGGACCAGAATGGGCTCGCCATACAGACAATATTACCGATGTTACACCGCGCGACCTTTGGGAAACTTATATGCCTGCCTTCAAATCACTGGTGCAGGATGCCAAGGTGCGTGAGGTGATGTGTGCCTATCAGCGTTGGGATGATGAACCATGCTGCGGCAACACCCGCCTTTTGCAGCAGATTCTCAGGGATGAGTGGGGATTCAAGTACCTGGTAGTTTCCGACTGTGGTGCTGTTACTGATTTCTGGGAGAATCATAAGGTTTCGAGCAATGCCAGAAATGCGGCTGCCAAGGGTGTGTTGGCTGGAACCGATGTAGAATGTGGATTTAATTATGTATATAAATCGGTGCCAGAGGCTGTGAAGTATGGTGCCTTGACTGAAGAAGAAGTTGACAAGCATGTGATTCGTCTGCTCGAAGGTCGTTTCGACTTGGGTGAGATGGATGATAACAAGATAGTATCATGGTCGAAGATTCCTGTATCTGTGCTTTGCAGCAAGGCGCATCGCCAGCTCTCGCTCGATATGGCTCTGCAGACCATGACGCTGCTCCAAAACAAGAATGAGGTATTACCTCTCGATAAAAAGGTAAAGAAGATTGCTTTCATCGGACCAAATGTGGATAACGAACCGATGATGTGGGGAAACTATAATGGTACTCCACGACAGACAATTACCATCCTGGATGGTATCAAGAGTCGTTTGAAGAAAAACCAGGTCGTCACCTTTAAGGGGTGCGACCTGGTGAACGACCAGACTTTGGATTCTTACTTCGACCAGTGTAGCATGGATGGCAAGATGGGCTTTAAGGGCACTTTCTGGAACAATCGTGAAATGGAAGGTAAGCCTGTTACCATCACCCAGGAAAAGAATCCTGTGCAGGTAACTACCTATGGTCAGCATTCGTTTGCACCCAATGTGAAGTTGACAGGCTTTTCTGCCAAGTATGAAACCGTATTCCGTCCTAAGCAGAACGCCAGGGTATTGCTCGACGTGGCTGCCTGCGGTCATTATGAGGTTTATCTGAATGGTGAGAAAAAGTCAGAGAAGAGTGATTGGCGTACTGCGCAATCTCGTATTGAGTTTGATGGCGAGAAAGGTAAGGAGTATAAGATAGAAATACGATATGCTGAGATGCCTAACTATAATGCGGACATGAAGTTCAATATCGGTCATGAGAATCCTATCGACTATCAGGCTTCGCTCAAGCAGTTGAAGGATTGCGAGACAGTAGTCTTCGTAGGTGGCATCTCTCCACAGTTGGAAGGTGAGGAAATGCCTATCGAGCTTTCTGGTTTCAAGGGTGGTGACCGCACCAACATCGAATTGCCTAAGGTTCAGCGCAATTTTCTGAAGGCTTTGAAGGAAGCGGGCAAAAAGGTTGTCTTTGTCAACTGCTCGGGTTCGGCTATCGCCTTGACTCCAGAGACAGAGAGTTGCGATGCCATTCTCCAGGCCTGGTATCCTGGTCAGGAAGGTGGTGAGGCTGTGGCTCGTGTACTCTTCGGAGAGTACAATCCTGCCGGCAAGTTGCCTATTACGTTCTATAAAAATTCAGAGCAGTTGCCTGATTTCAAGGATTACAGCATGAAGGGCAGAACCTATCGTTATATGAACGATGCGCTCTTCCCATTCGGTTATGGTTTAAGCTACACTTCTTTCCGTATAGGTGATGCTACACTTTCCAACTCTATCTTGAAGAAGGGTGAAAAGATTACGCTGAAGGTACCGGTAAGTAATGTTGGAAAGAAGGATGGAACCGAGATTGTGCAGGTGTATGTGAAGGATCCTGCCGATACCGAAGGACCATTGAAGAGCTTGAAGGCTTTCGAGAGAGTGGAGGTGAAGGCAGGAAAGACTGCTGAGGCTGTCATTACGCTGGATAGCAGAAACTTCGAACTCTTCGATGCTGCCACCAATACCGTGCGTGCCAAGGCAGGAAAGTATGAGGTATATTATGGCAATAGCTCGGCAGATAAGGATTTGAAGAAACTGGATGTTTCTATAGAATATTAAGTAACTTGAGAAAATCATCAAGGAGCTGAGTAAATATGAAAAGAGGGTGTGTCTTGGACTTTTGACACACCCTCTTTCTGTAATCAAAGTTTCTCAATCAATAGAGCATCCATATTGTTCTTTATGGGTGCAAATATACAAATTAAATACGAAATTGCACTGAGCAGAGTGCATTTTTTAACGCAAATTGCACTCTACTCAGTGCACTTAATCCTTCTTTACGCATACGTATATATTTTTAAAAAAAAAGTCTCATAGTCTCATTTTTACCCGCAAATATCACGTTATATTGTTGATATAAAGATATTTATAACTAATGAGACTTCTAGCAAAAAGTAGAAAGAAGTATCATAGAAGTATCATTAAAAATCATAGAAGTATCATTAAAGATCATACAAAGCATGCGAAAATCCAGTTTAAACGTTTTAAATATCGCAAAGAATCAAAAAAATATTGCCCAAAAATGAGTCCGATGTTTGGGCACTCGTTGCCCGCTTTATGGGCAGTGGTTGCCCAGCACAGGGGCTGCTGATGCCCACTTGGTGGGCTACGGATGCCCGTGTAACGGGCACAGAAAGACCAACCGAAGGGCATAAAGGGACCATCTGATGAACTGACTTTTCCTGATTTCAGTAGATGCTTTTTACTTTATAAACTAGAAAGGTAGACACTATCAATTTCATAAAACTGAAATA
>OOCE01000697.1_pt1 | contig 11951 bp, 7 predicted proteins | sample 1671421 | NCBI WGS metagenome assembly OOCE01 (sample SAMN06348155, study PRJEB24527) | human gut metagenome | biome: human gut; feature: ankylosing spondylitis patient; material: feces | host: Homo sapiens | place: China | collected 2015-10 | reverse complement strand
TGACCTGATCGTCGCTGATGACGTCGGGCTTGACCATGATGCGCACTTCGCGGCCTGCCTGCACGGCAAAGGCCTGCTCCACGCCCTCAAAGCTGGAAGAGATCTCCTCCAGATTTTCCAGACGCTTGACGTAGCTTTCCACATTCTCGCGGCGGGCACCCGGGCGGGCGGCGCTGATGGCGTCGGCAGCCTGGATGATGAAGGCCAGCGGGGTCTTGGGCTCCACGTCGCCGTGGTGGGCCTCAATGGCGTGGATGATCTGGGTGTTTTCCTTGTACTTGCGGCAAATGTCCACGCCGATCTGGACGTGGCTGCCCTCGATCTCGTGATCCAGCGCCTTGCCGATGTCATGCAGCAGACCGGCGCGGCGTGCCATGGTCACGTTGACCCCCATCTCGCCTGCCAGCAGGCCGGCCACCCAGGCCACTTCCATGCTGTGGGTCAGGGCGTTCTGGCCAAAGCTGGTACGGTACTTCAACCGGCCGATCAGCTTGATCAGGTCCGGGTGCAGGCCGTGGATGCCCAGCTCCATCACCGCACGCTCGCCTTCGCGCTTCATCTGCAGCTCCAGCTCGTGGCGGCACTTTTCCACCGTTTCCTCAATGCGGGCGGGGTGGATGCGGCCGTCGCCGATCAGGCGTTCCAGGGTCATGCGGGCCACCTCGCGGCGGGTCTGGTCGAAGGAGGACAGGGTAATGGCCTCCGGGGTATCGTCGATGATCAGGTCCACACCGGTGGCGGTTTCCAGCGCACGGATGTTGCGGCCCTCGCGGCCGATGATACGGCCCTTCATCTCGTCACTGGGCAGCGGCACCACGCTCACGGTGGTCTCGCTGCAGTGGTCGGCGGCGCAGCGGCTCACGGCCTGACCGATCAGGTTGCGGGCGATGTTGTCGCAGTTCTCCTTCAGGTCGGTCTCGTAGGCGGCAATGCGCACGGCCTTTTCGTGGGTGAGCTCCTCATCCACCTTGTGCAGCAGCACCTCGCGGGCGTCCTCCTGGCTCAGGCCGGCCAGCGTTTCCAGACGCTCCATCTCCTTGGCGCGCAGGGCGTCGATCTCGGCCAGACGGGCGTCGGCCTCGGCGGTACGCTTCTTCAGGTCCTCTTCCTTGCGCTCCAGGGCTTCGGTCTTGCGGTCCAGGGCATTTTCCTTCTGGTCAATGCGGTTTTCCTGACGGCTGATCTCAGCACGGCGCTGTTTGATCTCCTTGTCGGCCTCTGCCTTCTGGGCATCGACCTCGGCCTTCAGCTTGAAGGCCTCGTCCTTGGCTTCCAGAACCGCTTCCTTGCGCTTCTGGTCTGCGGTCTTGATCGCTTCGTTCACCAGGCGGGTCGCCTCGGCTTCGGCGCTGCCGATCTGTGCTTCGGCGGTCTTTTTCCGGTTGTTGTAACCAACAAAATAGCCCGCAGCTGCACCGACAACACCCACGATCAGGGCCACGATCACTTCGATCGCGGTCATCGTGTTCACTCTCCTTTGTTCTGATTTTTCATTCAGGTTCAAACAAGCAGGAGACGCTGTGCGGCAGGCTGTGGGCAACGATCTATAAGGGAGCCTTCCATGCAAAAAGTGACAACAAAAATCACACGCGCAGGCAGACCCTGCACGGGCATTGCGGCTTTTTTCTATCCGGTTCTGGCTTATATAAAACAGGCGCGCTTCGCCTGTGGAGAAACTCCGGTCACGGGGACGACCTGCACACAGCGTCTTTTATTCCATACTACTAATTATATTACGAAACATTTGCACGCTTGTCAAGGGAAAACCGGCTCCTGCCGCATATTTTTTGTGCACATGGCCGATTTTATGCCGCAAAAACCCCGGTGTATCTGCATACACCAGGGCTCATTCTGCATCATTATTCCAGATACATCCTCCGCAGGCGCATCCGCCGGGCGGGAGTCAGGCCGTACTCCCGGGCCAGATACTCCTCCGCGCTGCCGCACGCTTCCCGGATGACCTGCAGCACATAGGGTGCCGCACCCGGATCCACGCCCGCCTGTGTGCAGAACCGCATCCGCTTGGACGGGTCGGCGGCGATCTCTTCCGCGTGGCCCGCCAGAAGGGCGTCGATCTCGGCCTTGCGGCAGACATTCGTCTGCACAAAGTCCGCGCAGATCGTCTCGTCGGACGCACCCAGCGCCAGCAGGATCAGCATGGCGGCCACGCCGGTGCGGTCCTTGCCGGCAGAGCAGTGGAACAGGATGGGCGTCTCGCCGGCTTCCAGCGCCCGGAACAGCTCCTTGAAAGCCTTGTTGCCAAACAGCATCTGTCGGTACATCCGGTACAGGATGTTCTCGCCCTCCCGGGCGGTGTGCATCATGCGCTCGATGTCACCGGGGGCAAAGCTGATCTCATGGCCGTCGTCGCCGCACAGGGCACAGATCTGCACCAGCCGGGCACCGTCCGGCACATAGTCCGGCTCGGCCTGGGCCTCGGCAGTGCTGCGCAGGTCCAGGATCAGCCGCAAGCCCAGCGCATCCAGCCGGGCACGGTCCGCCGGGTCGGTGAGCCGCGCGGTGCACACGCCGCGCCAGATCTGGCCCCAGCGCACGGTCTTGCCCTCATCGGCCGGATAGCCGCCCAGCTCCCGGAAGTTGGTCGCACCCGCAAAGGGCAGCTGGGTGCCAGGGGCCGGGTGCACCGGAGCGGCAGGCTTTGCCGCCGTGCTGGACAGCACCGGGAAGTTGTAGAAGGGCTTGGCCGGACGGCCCCGGCGCGGCGGCAGCGAGGCGGCCCCGCCCAGCACCTCCATCAGGTAGCTGCGCAGCAGGTCGATGTAGGCCGAGGTATAGTCCCGGCGCTGTACCAGCGATACGCACAGCGGGGGCAGATCCTCCAGCAGCACATCCCGCACCCGGTCCAGCTCCCGCCGGGCACCGGGCTCGTAGCGGGTCAGGCAGGTGCACAGCTGCTCCTGCACCAGATAATAGGCCTGGTAAAAGCTGGGGCCGATCTCGGCGTTGGGCGCAAACCCGGCCCGGGCACAGGCCGACCACAGCGGACTGAACAGGTCCTGCCGCAGGCTGGGCAGCAGCACCCGCTGCCCCCGCAGGTCGGCCAGCGGGATGCTCTCCCGGTCCCAGAAGGGGTGACCGCGGGGCACCAGCAGGCAGGCAGGGTCGGCCCGCAGGGTGGTGCGGGCCAGTACCGGGGCCGCACAGCCCAGGTCGATGACCAGACCGGCGTCCAGCTCGCCCTGCTCCACGGCATCGGCCACAGCGTCGTTGTCCAGCAGGCGGAACCGCATCTCCACATGAGGGTACTGCTGGCGGAACTTGTCCAGCTGCGTTTCCAGCCCAGGCAGGTAGTCCGGCACCAGCGCCACGCTGATGCCGATGTGCACCGGCTGGGCCGACTGGATCTCGGCCCGCAGGGCGGCCTGCATCTGCTGGAACTGCTCCACCACCGGGGTGGCATGGCGCTGCAGGCTCATGCCGCGGTCGGTGAGGGTGAGTTTGTGGTGGGCACTGAGAAACAGCGGCCCGCAAAGTTCCGCTTCCAGCGCAGAGATGCTCTGCCGCAGCGCCTGCCGCGACAAAAACAGCCGCTGTGCGGCCCGGGTATAATTCATTTCTTCGCACAATACCAGAAAGTAGTGCAGCTGGCGGATGTCCATGGTTTCCTCCTGCGGATGTTTGTCATAAATAAAGAATACCGCCTTTTCCGGCAATTGTAAAGCCGGTGGACCTTCTTCCCGGTCACATTTTTTGCTGCGCTCTGCATTCCGCCGTATCACGCCGTCACATGGACCGCATTTTCCCGGACGGCATCAATGGTTTCCACCAGCTCGCCATTCTCGTCAAAATCCGGCAGGCGGCCGTACTTCATCTTTTTGATGGCCGGGAACACCCGCTGCTGCATGGTGAGGAAAATCTCACGGGAGTCCATATCCTTGAACCTGCTCCACCGCATGGACTGGCCTGCCGCACTGGCGGGGAAGATGTGTTCCATCTTCTCGCCCGCCATGCTCTCAAACTCTTCGGTGGCAAGCTCCTTTTCGTCCAGCGACCGGATGAACATGAGATAGGTCAGCTGCTCGATGCCGGTTTTATGACAGGGTTCAGGACATCCGAACAGACACCGTTTGATATAGAAATGAGGTTCACCCTGAACAAACTGCTTTCCTGCCGCCATTGAGAAAAAACAATCCCCACAGCCACAAAAAGGACTGTGGGGATTGTTTTTATGGTGAAGGAGAAAGAGAATAACGTGTTAACCCTTGTCCGCGCCGGAGGTGATGCCCTCGACGTAGAACTTCTGCATGATGACAAACAGGATGGAGATGGGGATGGACACCAGCACACCGCCTGCACAGAAGAGCGTAAAGTAATTGTTGATCAGGGTCTTTTGCAGCATATTATACAGACCGATAGCCACTGTCCAGTCGGCAGAGACGCCCGAATTCAGGATCATTTTTGCCATCACGAAATCGGTCCATGGAACCATGAAAGAGCTGATGATGGTATAGACCAGGATCGGCTTGGACATGGGCAGAACGACCTGGAAGAACACACGGGCGTCGGATGCGCCGTCCAGCTTGGCGGCTTCCCGCAGGGAGATGGGGATGGTATCAAAGAAGCCCTTGCAGATCAGATAGCCCAGACCGGACGAACCGGCATAGACCATGATAAGACCGGCATAGGAGTTGGTCAGATTCAGATATTTCAGGACGAAATAGACGGCGATCATTGCCAGCACGCCGGGGAACAGGTTGACGCTGACAGAAAGGTTCTGGATCAGCTTGCGCCCCTTGAAGCGGCAGCAGCTCAGCGCGTAGGCTACCATCAGCACAAAGCAGGTGGAGATAACGCAGTTGAAACAGGCCACCACAAGGGTGTTGGTAAACCAGCGCGGGAACTGCGCCACAGAGTCCGGGTGGAACAGAATGTTGACATAGTTGCGCAGTGTGTAACTGGCCGGGAAGAACTGTCGCACATTGATGCCCCGGTCTGTGGAGAAGGAAGTGACCAGAAGCCACAGAATGGGTACCAGCCAGATAGCTGCCAGCAGGGCCAGCAGCAGATGCCGCAGGATGCTGCGCACAGCCCGGAGGATACGCCCGCGGCGCAGCTGCGCTGCGGTCTCTGCCCGGCGTGCCGGAGAAACAGTTGTCTGTGTCAAGAGAACGTCGCCTCCTTTTTATTGAGGAACCGGAAGCATACCAGCGTGAACACGGCACAGATGATGAACACCATAATGCCAATGACGGCGGCCATCTTGTAGTTGTACTGCTCCTGCGTCAGGCGGAACAGCCATGTGACCAGCAGATCCACCTCTTTTGCACTGGAGGAAGCCAGCGCCTGATCCTTGGTGATATAAACGTCCTGCGTGAGCAGATAGATGACGTTGAAGTTGTTGACGTTGCGCACAAAATCCGTAACCAGTGCCGGGCCCTGCACACTGAGCAGGTAGGGCAGCTTGATGTAGATAAAGCTCTGCAGCGGCGATGCACCATCAATGGTGGAGGCCTCCAGCATATCGGTGGGAATATTCATCAGCACACCGGTGGCAATGAGCATCTGGTAGGGCACGCCCACCCAGATGTTGATGAGGATGATCATGAACTTAGCCCAATGCTGATCGGTCAGGAAGGGAATGTGGTTCATGTTCTGCCCCAGCAGGCCGATGGTCTTTAAAAAATCGGTCACGCCTGCATTGGCCATCATGGTGTTGAAGATGCCGGCATCCGAGAAGAAGTTGCGCACCAGCAGCAGGGTGACGAACTGCGGCACCGCAATGGTGATGATGAACAATGTGCGCCAGAGCTTTTGGCACTTGGTCTTTTTATTGTTGATGAGCATAGCCAGAAATACGCCGCCGAAGAAGTTGGTGAAGGTGGCAAAGAACGCCCATACCAGCGTCCAGCTGAGCACCCGGCCAAAGGCGTAGCTGAAGGTCAGGCTCAGCGACTGCCCGCCAAACAGAGAAGCAAAGTTAGCCAGCCCCACCCATGTAAACAGGGCGGCGGGAGGCATATGCTGCTGATCGTAGTTGGTAAAGGCGACAGCGATCAAAATGAACAGCGGGATGATGGTGAACACCACCACACCCAGCACCGGAAGGGTGAGCAGGGTAACGTAGAACTTTTCGTTCAGGTACAAGGTGATATCCTGCCGGAAATTGTTGGGCTTTTTGCCAGCGGCCTTCTGCGCCTGTAACGCGTAATTGCTCTGCACCACCAGCATGGCAGCAGCGATCAGCGTTACAATGACCACCAGTGCAATCACGCTGAGCAGCAGGATGGCAAACGAGTTGTCGTAGTTGTTGACCTCGTTCTTTAAGGTAAGGGGGTTGAACTGCATCTCCATCTGCACCGTGCCCAGCGTGCCGAACTTTTTCAGCGCAGGAATGCCGGAAGTGCCCAGAAAATACAGTCCCAGCCCCTGCACCAGTGTTACCAGCAGTGCCTTGATAAGCTGGCCGTGGCCAATGTAGCCCAGACCCCAGACAAAGAGGGACAGCTTTGTAAAAATATCTCCGTGAACAAATGCGTGACCGAACTTCTGAAGGAAATTCGGCTCCCGGCCATCTGCCCGCAAGGGTGGTGTAAGGACCATTTCTGCCACAGAAGTCAACTCCTTTCTTGGTATGCAGAGGGGGTTATAGCAAACAGGATGTTAGGTTGACGCCGATTTCTTGTATTGCGATAAAAAGCGGGCACACCGCATTCTGCTGCGTGCCCGCCGGGAAAAACCGGAACTTACTGTACCACAGGTGCGGTGATGCCGGCCACAGCGTCATCCACCAGCTGCTGCGTGGTCTTGCCCTGCGTGTCGCCGGAGGCGAGGATCTCGCCCAGACTTGCGGCGGAGCTCCAGTAGTTTGCGCCTACCCGCTGCAGGGTAGCGTAAGAGCTCTGCTCAGCCAGTGCGGCAATGGCGGGTGCAGACTGCACAGCCTCGGTGGCGTTTGCGTTGATGTTGGAGGGACCCAGCTTGCGGTCGTTGAAGCGCTTGTTCTGGTTGTCCTCGTTGGTGATGAAGTCGGCCAGCATCATAGCCACGCCCACGTTGGCGCTGTGGGGATTGACGCCCACCAGCTTGTAGCCGGAGAAGGAGCCCATCTGGACCTGCTCGCCGTTCAGGGTGTAGGTCGGCAGCTTGGTGGCGGCGTAACCTTCGCCCCAAGCCTCCTCGGCGGTGCTGGCGTTCCAAGTACCGGAGATGGCGGCGCAGCAGCTGCCGTCCTTGATGGCAGAAACGATATCAGCATCCGCGCCGGACTTGAAGCCGGGGTTTGCGGCGATATCCAGAATGGCCTGCGTTACGTCTGCGCCGGGAGCTTCGTTCCAGTTGCAGACGGTGTTGATGCCGTCATCTGCCAGCGTTGCCACCAGACCGGCACCGGCGTAGAAGCTGTAAATGTACCATGCGTCGTTCACGCTCATCATGAACTTTTTGCCGGCAGCTGCAGCCTTTTCCAGCATGGTGTCCACGCTCTGCACGTCCTCGGCGCTCAGCACGCTTGCATCATAGTACAGGAAGTAGCCGTTGTCGGCGGTCATGGGGTAGGCGTAAAGCTTGTCGTTCATGGTGGCAGCGCCCACAGAGCCGGGCAGGTTGCGGCTCTTCACGTCGTCCGGGTTCAGCAGAACCTCCTGCAGAGCACCGGCGTTTACCAGCTCGTTCAGCTGGTCATCAGCAAAGGCAAAAACGTCTGCGGCAGACTCCGGGTCGGCCAGAACGGTGTCCTTTGCGCTGGACTCAGACTGCACGCCGATCTCGATGGTCACGTTGCCCTTGTCCGCATTCTGCTCGATGAAAGCATCTGCCATCTCGCGCAGCATGGTCTGATCCTCTTCTGCGCCCCACATGGTCAGCTTCACATCACCCCAGCTCTCCGCAGCAGAGGCAGCCGTACTGGAAGCGGCAGCAGAGGAAGCAGTGCCAGAGGAAGAACCGCCGCAGGCGGTCAGCGCACCGGCAGCAGCCATCGTACCCATAGCAGCAAGGAATTTACGGCGGGAAATCAGCTTTTTCATGATCCAGTTCTCCTTCGTTCTCAATCTGAAATCTTCGGGTGCTCTTTGTTGCGCTTATAAGTTGCGCGCATCCAAGCGGCTGTTTTTCTGTACCCATAGGATACCGCATTCTTTTGCTCACGTCAATGGACGAAATTCACGGTATTGTTGAGTTGAAACTGGAAAAAGTGACGGTAAAATTAGGATACATGGGCAAAAGTGCGCAACTTTAGCGCAACCTTCGCCCATGCAAAGAGCAAAAATGCCCGCTCCGGGAAAGGAGCAGGCACAAAAAGCGCGTTATTTGATGCTGCGGGAGCGTTCCCTCCACTTGGTAGAGTCCCGCAAAATGACCTGATAACCTTCCAGCTGCCGCATGACGATCTCTTTTCCGGCCAGCCGGTCCAGCAGCATCCGGCAGGCTGTCTTGCCCAGCTGCTCGGCATCGTACTGCACCGCCGAAACAGACGGCGTGATGCTGGCAAGCATGGAGCTGTCGTACAGGCTGGCCACTCGCAGATCGTTGGGCACGAGGATATGCCGCGTCCGCAGCTCCCGCATGACCTCAAAGGCGACCTCATCATCGCCGCAAAGGATGCAATCTGCCTTCTGCTCCAGCGCAGCCTCCAGTGCATCGAGCGTCTGCCCGGCAGATTCCACACCGGAATGAACGAGCCGCTGGTCTACTGGCACACCAAATTCCGCGAATCCACGCAGATAACCGCGTATGCGGTCGGTGTTGACGGCGTAGATGGTACTGCCCACCAGCAGCGCAATCCGCTTGGCGCCCAGCTGCAAAAGGATGCGTGTCATCTCGCAGGCAGCCGCGACCTGATCGTTGTCTGCCTGCGGGATGGTCTTGTCCTCGCTGCGTCCGATGAGCACAAAAGGTGTCTCGTATTGCCGCAAAAGTTCGATGCAGGGATCATCCGCCATGGCGTAGGTCAGGATCACGCCGTCCACCTTGTGGTTGGCCAGCTGCCGCTGCAGCTGCGAATACTCGGTGTTGGAGGCGTAGCAAAGCATCAGGTCATAGCCGCGCTGGTCTGCCATGATGCAGATGCCGCCCATGCACTTGCGCAAAAAGGGCAGATCCAGCGTAATAAAGCGCTGTGGCACGATCATGGCAATGTTGTTGGTGCGCACCTTTTCGCCGCCCTGCGGGGCGGCAGGCTCGGTGCGGGTGCGTCCTAGATAGGCATATACCTTGGCGCGGGTCGCCTCGCTGATGCGTCCCTTTCCGGAAAGTGCGCGTGATACCGTTGTTTTAGAAACACCAAGCGCATCGGCCACCTGCTCGATCGTCATTTTTTCGGTTTCCTTTGCAGCCACAGGATATCCTCTCCTTTTCACAGAACTGCGCAACAATGCGCCACCCCAGCATACCGGGGTAAGCCCGCTTTGTCAAGTATGAAAGCAAACAAAAAGCGTTCTGCTTTTTTGACAGAACGCTGAAAGCTGGTATTTTTGTGCCTTACAGGACCTGCTCGCCGTTTTTCCAGACGGCCGTTCCGTAACGGTTCAGCGCAACACCGCCTACTTCGACCGGATGTTCATTGCAGTTCTGTACAAAGACGAACGTACCGCGCCGCGCGGCCAGAACGCCGTCCGGCAGTGCCTCCGGCCAGGCCGGGGTCAGGCCGACTTCCTTTACAGCAGCACGATAAAATGCGCGATAGAACGCTTCCTCGAACCGACTTGCCAGATAATAGGCACGGCCCTCCCCGTAGGAGTGGACAGCCACCGCCGGGCAGTTTGCATAATAGTCCTCGGCATAAACGCTCAGCGGTGTGGCAGGGTCGGTGTCGTTCAGACTTGCGACCTCGCATAGGACCGAAGCCTGCGTTTCCGGCAAAGTGGAATCGTCCATCGGGGTGCAGCGGCAGGTTTCGCCGTCATACATTCCGTCGATCTCAGTGCGGCGCAGGCCCAGCAGGTCGGTCAAGCCGTAGGGCGTGTCACCCAGACGGCACAAATCGCTTTCATCCACCACACCGGTCCAGTATGTAACCACGACCGTACCACCATTCCGGGCAAAATCACAGAGTTTTTGGGCAAAGGCATCGGTCAGCAAATAAACCATCGGAACAACGACCAAACCATAACCCGTCAAATCGGATTCCTGATTCACGAACTCCACCGCAATGCCTTCCCGCGCAAGAGCATTGTAGTGCAGCTTCAGCTCGTCCCAGTAGCCCATCCCTGCATTGCGCGGGCCGCAGGAACCTTCCAATGCCCACTTGTTTTCCCAATCGTGGACGATCGCCGCCTGCTTTTCACGGCAAGTCGTTGCAATTTCAGAAAGAACTTCCAGCTTTTGGCCCACACCGACTGTTTCCCGGAAGGGACGGGCATCCTCCCGCCCATCATGGCCGACGACTGCACCATGGAACTTTTCTTCCGCGCCGCGGCTGGCTCGCCACTGGAAGTAAAGCACACTGTCCGAACCATGTGCAACCGTCTGCAGAGCCGCAAGCTCCGCAATGCCGGGGCGCTTCTGTTTGGAAATCGGCTGCCAGTTGGTAAAGCTGGGGCTGGATTCCATCAGCAGGAAGGGCCTGCCCTTCATGGAATAATACAGGTCGTGCATCAGGGCCGTATCCAACGCCGTTTCTTCCACTGTTTCGCTGGGCTTGTGCCATGTGGGATAGTTGTCCCAGCTGGCCACGTCGATCTCCTTGGACATTTTGAAATAGTCGATGCCATCAAACCGGTACATCATGTTTACCGTGAACTTTGCATCCGGCGCAAATTCTTTCACGGTATCACGCTCATATTTCAAAAAATCAATATGCCGGTCACTGACAAAGCGCTTCCAGTCCAGCGCAAGACCCTGCACGGCATTTTCCCCCTGCGGGGCAGGGCTTTCGATTTGTTCCCAAGCGGTATAGTCGTGACTCCAGAACCGGGCGTTCCATGCCTTGTTCAAGGCATCCAAAGAGCCATACCGTTCCTTGAGCCAGCAGCGGAACGCGGCCTGACACAGCTCGCAATGGCAGTCGCCGCTCATCTCGTTGGAGATATGCCAGAGCAGGACAGCCGGGTCATTGCCGAACCGCTGCGCCAGCATCTGGTCGATGATGCGGACTTTTTCCCGGTAAACCGGCGATGTATAGCAGTAATTCTGCCGCCGGTTGTACAGCTCCCGGACCCGGTCTGCCCGGACTCGGCGCACCTCGGGGTATTTGTGTGCCATCCAAGCGGGGCGGGCCGCACTGGGCGTTGCAAGGATCGTATAGATTCCATTGGCATACAGGTTATGGACGATGTCTGCCAGCCAATCCAGCTCAAATACCCCCTCCTGCGGTTCCAATGTGGACCATGAGAACACGCCCAGCGTCACAGTATTAACGTGTGCCTTTTTCATCAGTTCGATGTCCTGCGCCAGAATATCGGGCCGGTCCAGCCACTGTTCCGGGTTGTAGTCTCCGCCATGAAGTAATCTGAGCTGCTGCATGATAGCGGCCTCCTTTGGTTGCGCAAATTGCGCAACATTTTTATCGGATAAAGTTGCGTTCGATACAGAGTATAGCAAGAACCTCCACAAGATGCAATGCAACTTTATGGAATTTCGTTGCAATAAGCTGAACGTTTGATGCGGCACAAGAAACCATCCATGGATGCTTTGGAAGATTCCACAACGTTCATGTGGGATTTATAGGCAGGTTGTCAAAATGCAGAAATACATTGATTGAACGGGAAAGCGCTTGAACGCCATGCTATAAGTCCTACGATCACCGCTTTATCACAATAAAATTTGCAAAACCATCTTGACGCACCTTGTAAACCTTGACACTCTCTGTCACAAATTCCACTGAGCTTGTCGGGGCGAGGCCCGACAAGCTCTGCTCACGATGCACAGAATGCAGACAATGCAAGGAAAAACACGGCTTTCCCGCCGGTGTACAAAAAGTGTGCAAAGGTGTGCAAACATCCAGAAAAAAGAAAATCCCACGATGAATCTTGCGATTTTTCGTTTGATTTTGG
>OOCE01000678.1_pt1 | contig 12170 bp, 9 predicted proteins | sample 1671421 | NCBI WGS metagenome assembly OOCE01 (sample SAMN06348155, study PRJEB24527) | human gut metagenome | biome: human gut; feature: ankylosing spondylitis patient; material: feces | host: Homo sapiens | place: China | collected 2015-10 | reverse complement strand
GAGCGTTTCCTTCTGAAATTTTCCCAAAAAATTGGTCGTACCCGTTCATAATTTTTTAACATTTAAAGTCTGTTTCCCGGGGAGAAATCGCCGGGCTCTTTTGCACATTCCGGCGCATCAATCATGCGTAATCCGACATTTTGCGGCACAAATTCCCCGCTGTTTTCCTGCCGGAAATAACGGGGAGTTTCTCCGCAGTTTCTGTCAAAAACCGGCTTCCAGCAAAATGCCGAAAGGTAAAAAACGCCATAAAAAAAGACCACACTTCCGCGCCCTGCCGCAAACCGGTACAATGGGGTCAAAACAAAGAAAGGAAGGTTTTTATGCAGATCAAGATCACTCCCCGCACGCTGGGCGGCACCGAATTCACAGCCCAGCCCGCCCGGCTGCACCTGGGCGCACAGAACGCCGAGGGCGTGGACCGGCTGGTGTTCCAGCTGCCTGCGGAATGGGCCGGGTGCAGCGTCACCCTGCACATCCGCCACAGTGACGGCACCCTTGCCGCACCCCTTGTGCTGGATGCAGCCCACAGCGCGCCCGTGGGCCGCAGCTTTACCGGCTGGCCCGCCGGGCAATGGATGCTGGCCGCCACCGACGGCAGCGGCTATACCGCTTACACCCGCCCGGGCCGGTACGATGTCTACGGCATCCTGCCCACTGACGGCACCGAGGAGGAGCCCAGTCCCTCGGTGTACGAACAGTTCATCGCCCAGGTATCGGGGCAGGCCGATGCGGCGGTGCAGGCGGCCCAGAACAGCGCCGCCAGTGAGGCCAGTGCCGCCCGGCAGGCGCAGGCCGCTGCCAACGCTGCCGAGCGGGCCGCACTGAATGGCAGCCGTGCCGCGACCTCAGCTTCCCGCGCCGAGAGCGCCGCCCTGCGCGCCGAATCCTTTGCGCCCGAGGACGGCACCCTGCTCAGTGTCAACGGCAAGGGCGGCGCGGTGGTGCTGGATGCGCAGGACGTAGGCGCGCTGCCTGCCCCGGTGGCCCCGCAGGCCGGCGCGCTCCTGCGGGTGCTGTCCATCCGCAGCGATGGCAGTCTGGTGGTGGACACCGTCACTCCCGCCGCCCTCAAAACCCTGCTGGAGGCCACCTGATGTTCACAGTGCTGGATGTCTCCCGCTGGCAGGGCCGCATAGACTGGGATACCGTAAAAGCCAGCGGCAGGGTCCACGGCGTGATGCTGCGCACACTGGGCAGCAGGAGCGGCACGCCCTACATCGACCCCATGTTTGAAACAAACTACTCTGCCTGCACACGGCTGGGCATCCCGGTGGGGGTCTACTATTACAGCTGTGCCGTTACCGCCCAACAGCGGGATGCTGAGCTGGCCCTCCTGCACGATGCCCTCAGGGGAAAGCGGCTTCAGCTGCCCGCAGCCATCGACGTGGAGGATGCCCGTCTGCGTGCCCTGACACCGGACGCGCTCTCCGCCCTTGTTGCCGGGGCGGCACGGCAGCTGGAGCACTGGGGCCTGTACGCCATGGTATACACCTACACCCATTTTGCAGATACCGCCCTGCACATGGACACACTGGCCCCCTTCGACCTCTGGCTGGCGGACTACCGGGGCAAACGCCCGGCCCGCAGGCACGGGATGTGGCAGTACACCAGCAGGGGCAGGGCACCCGGCATCTCCGGCCCCGTGGACCTGAGCCGCACCGAAAAGGATTATCCCGCCCTGCTCCACCGGGCGGGGCTCGACCGTACCACCCTATAAAAGAAAGGAGTTCCCCATGAAGAAATGCAAGATCTCTCCCGCCACGCTGGCCCGCACGGCGGCGCTGGCACTGGCGCTGACCAATCAGGTGCTCAGTGCCACCGGCCACCGTGTCCTGCCCATTGAATCGGCAGAGCTGGAGCAGCTGGTCTCCACCGGCCTGACCATTGCCACCGCGCTGGTCAGCTGGTGGAAGAACAATTCCTTCACCCCGGAGGCCATCGAAGCCGATGACTTCCTCTGCCAGCTGAAGGAGCACAAATAACCAAAAAGGGACGATGCTTTTGCGGCATCGTCCCTTTTTGGTTATCTGCTTTTGTTCTGAAGCACCGGCTCAGGAAATGGCATCCACGTCCCACTTCATGCGGACGGCATCCGCGCCATCCAGTTTGATATTCAGTGCACCGGCATTGTCCAGCACCTGCTCCGGGGTGCGGGCACCGCACAGCACATGCAGGCCGGGGATCATCCGGGCCGTCAGGGCAATGACCAGCTGGGCCATGGTGCAGTCGTATTTCCCGGTCAGGTCGTCCCACTTGGCCAGCAGGTCCAGCGCCTGCTTCCGGCGGGCAGGCTGGAAGCAGGGGTTGCTGTTCCGGGTGCTGCCCTCGGGGAAGGTGGTCTCCATGGTGACCCTGCCGGTGAGCAGACCCTGCTCCAGCGGGGAGTAGGCCTGCACCGAAACACCCAGCTCCCTGCAGGTGGGCAGGAGCTGCTTTTCGATGCGGCGGGTCAGCAGGCTGTACTTCTCCTGAATGACATCCAGCTGGCCGTACCGGCAGTAGCCCCGGATGAGATCCGCCGTCACGTTGGACGCACCAATGGCGCGGATCTTGCCCTGCTCCTTCAGCTTCATCATGGCCTCCACGGTCTCCTCCAGCGGATAGAGGCCGAGGTCCGGGCTCTGCCAGTGGGTGTACAGTACATCCAGGTGGTCGGTGCCCAGGCGGCGCAGGCTGTCCTCCACGTCCTCGATGATGCTCTGCGCCGAGAGGTCCCGGTAGACGGCGGTGCCGTCCACGACCTTGTGGAGCACCGGCGTTTCGTGCCGCCACTCCAGGCCGCATTTGGTGGAGAGCACCACCTTGTCCCGGTCGATGTGCTTCAGGGCCTCGCCCACCACGGTCTCGCTGTGGTACAGGCCGTAGATGGGCGCGGTGTCGATCCACCGGATGCCCTGCTCCACAGCAGTCTGGATGGCTTTGACCGAAAGGGCATCATCGTTGTCGCCCCACCAGCTGCCGCCGCCGATGGCCCAGGTGCCCATGCCCAGAAAAGGCACTTCGATGCCGCTGCGGCCAATGTTCAGGTTTTCCATATACGTTTCCCTCCATGCCAGCAGTGTTCCCCGCAATGGGAACCATTCATACAGAGGCTGGCATCTTTTGTTGTGTTTTTTGCTTTTTATAAAAAAGAGAACTGCGGTGCGAGTCAGCTCCGCACAGCAGCTCTCCTTTTTCCAATCAGATATTGCCGAACTCGCTCAATTCCAGCGTGTCGTTGTGGGTCTCGGCCCAGCGGACGGCCCAATCAGAGGTGAACAGCAGCAGACGGTTGCCCTTCATATCCTCCACAGCCTTGGTATCGCTGGTCAGGTCCAAGTCGCGCAGGTTGTAGGTGTCGGGGTCGTTCTTCACCCAGCGCAGCTGCTCAAAGGGCAGCTGCTGCATCCGGATCTCCACGTTGTACTCGGTGTTCAGGCGGTACTCCAGCACTTCCAGCTGCAGCACGCCGACCACGCCGACCACCACTTCTTCCATGCCGCCGCCCACTTCGCGGAAGATCTGGATGGCGCCTTCCTGCGCGATCTGCTCCATACCCTTCACGAACTGCTTGCGCTTCATGGTGTCCTTCTGCTCGATGCGCGCAAAATGCTCCGGCGAGAAGGTCGGGATGCCTGCAAATTCCACCTTCTTTTTGCCGGTGCACAGCGTGTCGCCGATGGAGAAGATGCCCGGATCGAACAGGCCGATGATATCGCCTGCATAGGCCTCATCCACGATGGCGCGGTCCTGCGCCATCAGCTGGGTGCCGGTGGCCAGCTTGATGTTCTTGCCCTCCTGCACGTGGTAGGCCTCCATGCCGCGCTCGAACTTGCCGGAGCAGATGCGCATAAAGGCGATGCGGTCACGGTGGGCCTTGTTCATGTTGGCCTGGATCTTGAAGATGAAGGCCGAGAACTCGTCGCGGCAGGGGTCCACCGGCTCGCCGGTCAGGCTGTCCACACGGGCCAGCGGGGTGGGGGTGAGCCGCAGGAAGTTTTCCAGGAAGGGCTCCACGCCGAAGTTGGTCAGAGCAGAGCCAAAGAACACAGGGCTCAGCTCACCGCGCAGCACCTTGTCGAGGTCAAATTCCTCGGCAGCGCCGTCCAGCAGCTCGATCTCATCCACCAGCTGCTGGTGCAGGTAGGGGGTCAGCAGCTCGTCCAGTGCGGCATCGCCCAGTTCGGCCTCGGTCTCGTTGACCTTCTTCACGCCGTTGGCCCGGCCATCGCTGGAGAAGGCCAGCACCTTGCGGGTGTTGCGGTCGAACACGCCCTTGAACTCCTTGCCGCAGCCGATGGGCCAGTTCATGGGGTAGGTCTTGATGCCCAGGATCTCCTCGATGTTCTCCATCAGCTCAAAGGGGTCGCGGGCTTCGCGGTCCATCTTATTGATGAAGGTGAAGATGGGGATGTGACGCAGGGTGCAGACCTTGAACAGCTTGATGGTCTGGGCCTCAACGCCCTTTGCCGCATCGATGACCATGACAGCGGAGTCCGCTGCCATCAGGGTGCGGTAGGTATCCTCCGAGAAGTCCTGATGGCCCGGGGTATCCAGAATGTTCACGCACTTGCCTGCATAGTTGAACTGCAGGACAGAGGAAGTGACAGAAATACCGCGCTGCTTCTCGATATCCATCCAGTCGGACACAGCGTGCTTGGCGCTCTGCTTGCCCTTGACGGAACCGGCCTGATTGATGGCTCCACCGTACAGCAGCAGCTTTTCGGTCAGGGTCGTTTTGCCGGCATCGGGGTGGCTGATGATCGCAAACGTCCGGCGGCGCTCGATCTCTTCACGATTTGTCATATATTGATTTCTCCTGAATCAGAATGGCTCTTTATTCGGTCAATCTCACGTTACATTGGTGATTCTCCGTAAACTGGCTTGCCCTCTCAGTCTGCTTCGCAGCCAGCTCTCCCAAAGGGAGAGCCGGTTGCTGCTCCAGGTACAGACCCTGCAGATCTGCAGCACTTCTCCTTCCAGATGCGTTGGCTCCCCCTTCGGGGGAGCTGGCAAAGCCGACAGGCTTTGGCTGAGAGGGCAAGGATGCCAAAATTACACACAACTTATATTTTACCAGCAATTCCACCTAGATGCAAGAGTTTTTGTTATTTTTTCAGGAGGAAGCAGGGCAAGGGGGCGGTATCGGCCCAATTGGCGAAACTGCAGACAAGGGCGGTGCACTGTTTCAGGGGCCGGGAGCGCATCCACTGAAGGATCTCGGTCTTTTCGTCGGAGCCGATGACCTTGCCGCTGTACAGGATGGCGCTGAGCACCCCGCCGGGCCGCAGAGCCTCGAGGGCGGCTTCCAGCGCCGGGATGCTGCTTTGTGCGTGGGAGAACACCCCGTGGTCGGCACCGGGCAGCCAGCCGAAGTTGAACATCACGGCATCGACAGTGCCGGGCTGTACATATTGTAAGAGGTTGGCGTGGCTGTCGCAGTGAAGCTCTGCCGCAAAGCCCTTCCGTGCAAGGTTCTGCCGGGTGGAGGCAATGGCTTCCGGCTGGATATCAAAGCCCAGCACCCGGCCGCCTTTGCCCACAAGGCGGCAGAGAAAGGCCGTGTCGCCCCCGTTGCCGCAGGTGGCATCGATGCAGAGCCTGGGGTCAGCCAGCCGCGCGGCGAGGAAGTCCTGCACAAGCTTCACGGCCGTCAGGTCGGGGGTGCGGCGGCGGCACAGCCCGCTGCCCTCTGCCGCAAAACCGAACTTTGCCCAGAAGGCCAGCTCCCCCGCATCGGCAGGCAGAGGAGCCGTAAACACCGTGGCCATCTCTTTGTCATAGCCGCCCAGGCTGCGCAATACCTCTTTTAACAGGTAGGAACCGTAGCCCTTGCGCCGCCATTCCGGCACAATGGTCAGGGCAGTGATGTCCGCGCCCTGCTCCGTGGGCCGGGCCTGGCAGGTGCCAATGATGGTTTTCTCTTTATACAGGGCATAACCGCCCGTGGTCTTTTCCAGTTTCATAATTTGCTCCTTTCGCGGACTTGCCCTCTCAGTCTGCTTTCGCAGACAGCTCTCCCAAAGGGAAAGCCTATTGTGGCTCCGAATAAGGCCCCTGCAAATCAGCGATTGCTCGCCTGTCAGGTGTGTTGGCTCCCCCTTCGGGGGAGCTGGCATCGCACAGCGATGACTGAGAGGGTCGTTCTTAAAATACCAAGCCCCCGCGCCGCTGTCAAGGCTTCCCGCTGCGACCTTATTTCACATATTCTTCACCCGGTCAGCGATTCCTTTTCACAATTACCGGATACAATAGAAACAGTTCCAAGGAGGTGCGGCAGAAGCGCCCCCTCCGAACCATTCCCTTTGAGAAAGGAAGTAACCAGTATGGATAACGAGAACAAGTGGGAATACGATTATTCCTCTGAACATAGCCAGACCGGCGAGACCGGCTACCCCAACGTCGGCTCCTCCGGCATGAACACCGCCAACACGGCAGGCACCTACGGCGAGGCCGCACAGGCCGCCCCCCAGGCCGACCCGAACAGCGGCAGCGATGGCGGCGCGGTGCCGCCTCCGGAAGGCCCCCGGTATCAGGCCGCACAGGGAAACCCCAAGCAGCCTCCCAAAAAGCGCCGCCGGAAAAACGGCAATATCGCCCGCAGTGCAGTTGCACTGGTGCTGGCCGCAGCCATGGGCTTTGTCGGCGGCTTTGTGGGAGCCCAGGTGGGCAACACAGGCGGCAAGGTGGTCATCCAGCAGGTGGCACCTTCCTCCACGTCCAGCAGTGATTCCGGCTCTGCCTCCGCGGTGAACACCGCTTCCGGCATGACCACCGCTCAGGTCTCTGAGATGGTCAGCCCCAGCGTTGTGGTCATCACCACCGAGCAGGTGGTCTACTCCCAGTGGTCCTGGTACGGCCAGAGCCAGGTGGAGAGCGGCGCAGGCAGCGGTGTCGTGATCAGCTCCGACGGCTATATCCTGACCTGTGCGCACGTTGTGTCCGGCGCATCCAACATCACCGTGACCATCGGCGATACCGATTACCCCGCCACCGTGGTGGGCGAGGATGACACCAGCGACGTGGCTGTCCTCAAGATCGATGCCACCGACCTGACCCCCGCCACCGTTGGCAACAGCGACAGCCTTGCCGTGGGCGAGAGCGTGCTGGCCGTGGGCAACCCGCTGGGTGAGCTGGGCGGCACCGTGACCAGCGGCATCGTCAGCGCCCTGAACCGCAGCGTGACCATCCAGGGCACCAGCTCCACCAACACCATGTCCCTGATCCAGATGGATGCCTCTGTCAGCCCCGGCAACTCCGGCGGCGGCCTGTTCAACATGAACGGTGAGCTCATCGGTCTGGTCAACGCAAAGTCCTCCTCCAGCGATGCAGAGGGTCTGGGCTTTGCCATCCCCATCAACGATGCCATCAAGGTGGCACAGGATCTGCTGGAGAACGGCTATGTCTCCGGCCGCCCCTACATGGGCATCACTTATCTGGCTGTGACCGATGCCCAGACCGCCGCACAGCTCAACGTCAATGCCTACGGCGTTTACGTTGTGGATGTTGTGCAGGGCGGCCCCGCCGACAAGGCCGGCCTCAAGACCGGCGATCGTATCGTCAGCATCGACGGCACTGAGATCGCCCAAAAGGACGACCTTGGCACCCTGATCCAGCAGCATGCCGCCGGTGATACCCTTTCCATCACCGTGGCCCGGGAAGGCCAGATGCAGACCGTCAGCCTGACCCTGGGCGAAAAGAACGCCCAGACCCAGCAGGCACAGAAAAACTCCTGATCCTCCCAAATCTTTTTCCTGATCCATAAATCAAAGATCCCCTGACCGGCGTTGAACTGGTCAGGGGATTTTCAATTGCAGGTTGTCAAGTAACGGCAGACCGTATTTTTATACCTGCCCGAACACGGTGGCGCTCAGGGGCAGGAGGACGGTCTGGCCGATGCAGATGCGGCTGCTTCCCCTCCACAGGCTGGAGGAGATGCCGTCACTTAGCAGCTTCCAGCTGCCGCCGGGCAGGGTGACGACCTGCGCCGTCTCGGTGGGGTTATAGTAGACGCACAGGGCGCTCCATGCCGCGCCGTCGCCCCACTGGGCGGGGAGCCGCCAGCCCACAAGAGGCTGTTCCAGCGGGAAGAACTCGATGGCGGCAGGGCTGGCCTTGTCCAGCGCGCCCAGCCGGGGGAACGCCGCCCGCAGACCAATGAGCCCGCGGTAGTAATCCACAAGGCTGTGGAACTGTTCGGCCCGGTGCCAGTCCAGCCGGTTGAGGGCCGGGCTGGAGTGGTAGCTGTTGCCCTGCCCCTTCTTGGTGCGGGCAAACTCCTCGCCCGCCTGCCAGAAAGGCAGGCCCATGCTGGTCAGGTAGATGCCCGCCGCCAGCCGGTTCTGGGCCAGCGCGGTCTTGTCCACAGCGGCAAACTCCGGGCGGGCGTAGCGCACCATCAGGAGCTTATCCCACAGGGTGAAGTTGTCGTGGGCCGAGACATAGCTGATGATCTGCCCCGGGGCGTGGGGCGGCAGCTTTTCACTGCGGCACCACGCCGCCACCGAAGCACCGATATCCCAGAAACTTCCCGGCCTGCCCTCCACATAGCCCGGCTCCCGGGCATCGAAACAGCCACCCTTGATGGCATCCCGGGTGTTGTCGCAAAAGATGCCGATGCGCTCGTTCAGCATATTCAGGTTGTTCTTGTTGGCCTCGTATCGGTGCAGGGCGCTGCAGCCGCCCTGCCACGGCTCACCGTACATCAGGATATCCCGCCCGCCGGGCAGCTTGTCCAGTTCAGCCCGGAGGAGGTTCATGGTCTCCACGTCATACAGGCCCATCAGGTCAAACCGGAAGCCGTCGATGTGATATTCCCGTGCCCAGTAGAGCACCGAATCAATGAGATAGCGCCGGGCCATGGGCCGCTCGGAGGCAAACTCGTTGCCGCAGCCGCTGCCGTTGGAGAGGGAGCCGTCATCGTTCTGACGGAAGTAGTAGAGGGGCACCGCCCGGTTCAGTACATTGTCGGAACGATACATGTGGTTATACACCACGTCCATTACAACGCCGATGCCCGCCGCATGGAGGGCCGCGATCATCTGCTTGCACTCCCGCACCCGCACCTCGCCCCGGGTGGGGTCGGTGGAGTAGCTGCCCTCGGGCACATTGAAGTTGGTGGGGTCGTAGCCCCAGTTATACTGCCGGGTCAGGGGGCGGCTCTCATCCACGCTGCCAAAATCGAAGATGGGCATGAGCTGGACATAGCTCACCCCCAGCCGCTTGAGGTAATTCAGGCAGGTGGGGTGGATGCCGTCGCTGCTCAGGGTCGTGCCCTGCTGGGTAAAGGCCAGGAATTTGCCCCGCCAGGCTGTGTGCACGCCGCTGGCCGGGTCCTGCGAGAAATCCCGGACGCCGACCTCCCACACGCTGCGGCGGGCCGGCGGGATCACCGGCCGCACATCCCGCTCCCAGCCCTGCGGGTCCACCCGGGCCGGATCAAAGATCATGCTGCGCACCCCGTTCACTCCGGCCGAGCGGGCGTAAGGGTCAGCTGCATTGCAGGTGCCAAACGGGGTGGTAAGGGTGAAATCGTAGTATTTCCCGTGCTGGTCGCCGGGCAGATAGACGCTCCACACACCCTTGTCCTGCTGCTGCAGGGGCAGGGTGCCCACACAGGCCCCGCCGGTGCCCCGGCGGTACAGGTTCACTGCTGCCTGTTTTGCCGTGGGAGCCCACAGGCGCAGGTGCGTCCCGGCGGGGGTATACTCCACCCCCAGCGGGCCGTAGTATTCCGTCTGGCGGGCAAAGGCTTCGCTCTCAAACAGCGTCTTCCATTCAGCAGGTGTTCTTGGCTCCATGGCAATCCATCCTTTCGTTTGACAATAGTGTAACGAACTTTGTCCTTTATTTCAACCCTTTCCTTGCAAAACGTACCAGACTCCACTATACTGAAAGAAAAAACACTGCACGGAGGGTAGTTTTATGGCATACACCGATGATTGGGAAAGTCTGATGAACGGCGTGTTCGGCCCGGGGGGCAGATTCAAGGCCGCCCCCGGCGCTTCTGCACCCAAAACAGGCGGCAGCGCCGCCCTGCCTGACCTGAACGCGGCGCTTCTGGAACAGCAGAAACGGCTGGACGAGCTGTTGAAGCAGCAGAACGCCCAGCTCAAAACCCAGAGCGATGCCACCGCCGCCGCGCTGGAAAGCAGCCGCCAGATGCTGCGGGACATGGAGGACGAAGGCCTGCTGGCCAGGGGCACCACCGACGTGAAGCCGGAGCATCTGGGCAGCTTTGAAGGCCTTGCCGCCGAGGTCAGGCAGACGGTGCTGGGGCAGGATGCTTTTGTGGACAGCGTGGTGCGGGCCATGCGCCGCCCCTTTGTGCTTGGCACCGAAGCCCCCGCCGCCCGCAACGTCATCCTGCTCACAGGCGGGGCAGGCACAGGCCGGCATTTCGCGCTGGAAGAAACTGCCCGCTGCATGGCGGCCCGGGGTCTTTTGCAGAGCGACAGGATCGCCACGCTGGATCTGGCCCTTTACCCCAATTCCGGAGCCGAAAAGCTCTTCCTGCAGGACCTCTACGCCGCCCTGCACGCGCCCGGGGAGATCCTTGCCTTTGAGCACTATGAGAGCTGCTATCCCGGCTTTCTGAAGACCCTGTCTGATCTGGCCGTCAAGGGCAGCGCCCCCCTGTCCAGCCGGTATCTCGTAAACAAGGAGGGCATCCTTGTGGATGCCGGCACGGCGCTTGCCCCGGGAGCCGTCAGCCGCATCGACCCCTGCGGCAAATACCTCATCTTCTACTCCCACAAGGGCCGGGAGGCACTGGCCGACAAATTCGGTGCGGCGCTGGTGTCGGCGCTGGGGGATGTCTGCGAGACGGCCTCCTACACCCGGGAGGATCTGGCCGCCCTTGCCGCACAGCAGCTCAACGGGCTGGCCCAGAAGATCCGCACCCGGCTGGGGCTGACCCTTTCCGCCGGGGCCGACGTGCGGGACTATGTCGCAGCCCAGTGCACCGCGCAGAAGGGTGCCGCCGGGCTGGCCGAATGCTGTGACCGCATCTTCCGTGCCCTGAGCGAATACTGCCTGCAGACCGATGAAACCCTTACCGGCACCGTGACCTTGACCGCCGGGCCGGAAGGGGTGCTGTTCCGTCTGAACGACGGCGCAGACCAGCCCCTGTTCGACCTGCTGCCTGCCGCCTACACCGGCGCACTGGATGCCATCCGGGCCGAGATCAACGAACTGGTGGGCCTTGCTCCCGTGAAAGAGTATGTGTTCGGTCTGGCCGACAACCTGCAGGTACAGCAGCGCCGGGCCGCTGCCGGGCTGAAAACGGCCAGCCTGTCCATGCACATGATCTTCACCGGAAACCCCGGCACCGGCAAGACCACCATTGCCCGGCTGGTGGCGAAATACCTGAAAGCCATCGGTGCCCTCAAGGGCGGGCAGCTGGTGGAGGTGACCCGTGCCGACCTGGTGGGCCGCTACACCGGCCACACCGCCCCCCTGACCAACAGCGTCATCGAGAGTGCCCTGGGTGGTGTGCTCTTCATTGACGAAGCATACAGCCTCTACCGCGGTGAGCAGGACAGCTTCGGGCTGGAAGCCATCGACACGCTGGTGAAGGGGATGGAGGATCACCGGGATGAGCTGGTGGTCATTCTGGCAGGTTACACCAAGGAGATGGAGACCTTCCTCACCGCCAACAGCGGCCTTGCCAGCCGTTTTCCCAACAAGATCGAGTTCCCGGACTACACCGCTGAGGAGCTGCTGCAGATCACCCACGTTCAGGCAAAGAACAAGGGGTATCGTCTGGCCGAAAGCTGCACCCAGCCCCTGCTGGGCTATTATGCCCGCTGGCAGGCTGCCGATGCCCGCACTGCCGGCAATGGCCGCCTTGCCCGCAACACACTGGAAAAAGCCATCTTCCACCAGAGCCGCCGCCTTGTGGCTGAACCTGCCGCCGCGCTGGACCTCCTCCTGCCCAGCGATCTGGAATTGAAGGAACCGGAGGAATAAAACGGAGAAAGGAGTTTCTGATGAATACCAAAAACCTGCACCAGATTTTCGCAAACTATATTGACCGTTTTGAAGAGCTGAATAACCCGGAGCACAATGAAACATTCAAATGGTGGGCAGCAAAACAATTCCGGAAGCAAATGGATGCTGCCTTCAAACAGTCTGGACATAATTTTGCAGTAGCCTTAGATCATATCAAGGGTCACAAAAAAGAGGAA
>OOCE01000665.1_pt1 | contig 12330 bp, 9 predicted proteins | sample 1671421 | NCBI WGS metagenome assembly OOCE01 (sample SAMN06348155, study PRJEB24527) | human gut metagenome | biome: human gut; feature: ankylosing spondylitis patient; material: feces | host: Homo sapiens | place: China | collected 2015-10 | reverse complement strand
GCTCCGTCTGCGCGAGTTTCTGCCCCTGTGATTGCATCATTTTTCCGCGAGTTTCTCTGATACATTGCCCGAAGGAGATGATTCCTTGAACACACTCACCTTGCAGGCCACCTTCTGCGGCCTGCTGCACGGCCTTGGCAAGCTGGCCTTTCGGGCCGACAAGACCGCAGCCGCCCTGTTGGCCGCCCTGCCGGACACCCCGGAGTGGGCCGCCGTGCGCAGCTGCAGCACCGCAGAGCCGCTTCCCGACGCAGCCCGCTGCGCGGCCTTTGCCCGCAGCCTGTCTGTGACCGCCGACACCCCCGCCGCCGAACCGGCCAGCACCCGCTACCGGCCCCTGCGCTCCATTTTCAGCCACCTGAACGGGGAACACCCCGGGTATTCCGTCCCGGCTGCCCGCCCGGACGGTGCCCTGCACGACCCCGTGCAGGATGCGCCGGACATCCCCGCCGCCGTTTACCGGGTGCTCTATCAGGAGCTGACGGGGCAGCTCACCGGCCTGCAGTTCAGCCCAGCGCAGGCAAACGCGCTGCTGGGCCTGCTGGAATCCCAGTGCAGCGCCCTGCCTGCCAGCACCGCGCGGGAAGAGGACCGGGATATTTCTCTCTACGACCAGCTCAAGCTGACGGCGGCTCTGGCGGCCTGCGTCAGCGAGTACCTGCAGCAGGCCGACGCCTTTTCCCTGCTGGACACTCCCGCAGAGCTGCGCCGGGAACCGGCGTTCCTGCTCTACACCGCCGACTTTTCCCGCATCCAGCGGTTCATCTACACCGTCCATACCGAGGGTGCCCTGCGGTCCCTCCGCAGCCGTTCGTTCTTTCTGGAACTGCTCATGGAACACTACATGGACGAACTGCTGGACGGCTGCGGCCTGACCCGGACCAACATCATTTACAGCGGCGGCGGGCACTGCTATCTCCTGCTGCCCAACACCGCCGCCGTGCAGCAGACCCTTGCCGACTGGAACCGGGCCTTCAACGGCTGGCTGAACGAACAGTTCGGCGTGCAGCTGTTCCTGGCCAACGGTTGGACCCCCTGCAGCGCCAACGACCTGTGCAATGTCCCCGCAGAGGCAAGCCCCTACAAGTCCCTGTTCCGCCGGGTCAACGCCATTGCCGAGCAGCACAAGCAGCACCCCTACGATGCCGCTGCGCTCCGCGCCCTGAACCGTGTGCAGGCCATCCCCGACGGTACCCGGGAGTGCAAGGTGTGCGGCAATTCCGCACAGGTCAACGCCGAGGGTCTCTGCCCGTGGTGTAATCGGTTTGCCAACCTGTCGGCACAGATCCAGAACCAGTCGATTTATCTGGTCCACAGCACGCCCCGCCCCGGTGCCTTTGCGCTGCCGGGCATCCGGGGCAGCAAACGGTTCCTTTCGTTCTCGAACGACTCCGGCCTCTGCGCCGACGCCGTGCGCTCCTACACCAAGAACCGGCTGGTCCGGACGCTCAGCCCGTCCGTCAACCTGTTCGTCGGCGACTATGCCGCCAGCAACAATATTGAGGATCTTGCCGACCAGTCGGAGGGCATCCGCCGCATCGCCATCTGCCGCATGGACGTGGACAATCTGGGGCAGGCCTTTATTGCCGGCTTTGAGCAGCCGGACCAGACCGACCCCGTGCAGCGGATGAAGTACGTCAACCTGTTCCGCGCCGCAGCGTTCTCGCGGCAGATGTCGCTGTTCTTCAAGTACCACATCAACGGCCTGCTGCAGGGGCTTTGGGTCAGCATCGTCTACGCCGGCGGCGACGACGTCTTTCTGGTCGGTGCCTGGAACCACACCCTGCAGGCCGCCCTGCGCATCCAGAAGCACCTGCACAGCTACACCTGCGGGGCACTGACCATCAGTGCGGGCATCGCACTGTTCAACGAACATTATCCCATCCGCGCCGCAGCCGAGCAGACCGCCGCGCTGGAGGACGAAGCCAAAAAGCTGCCCGGCAAGAACGGTGCCGCACTGTTCGATGCCGTGCCCGACCACACCTACTCCTGGGATGTTTTGCGGGACAAGGTGCTGGGCGAGAAGATACCCTGTCTGGAGCAGTTCTTTGCGCAGTTCCAGAAAAAGGACGACGATCACCGCGGCAATTCCATGCTGTACAACCTGACCGACCTGCTGCGCAATACTCGGGAGGACCAGGTCAATTTTGCACGGTGCGTCTACCTGCTTGCCCGGCTGCGCCCGGACGAGAAGAAGGCAAGCCCTGCCCAGCAGGACGCATACCGGACCTTCTCGCACAATGTTCTGGACTGGGCGCGGGACCCGGAACAGCGCCGACAGCTGATCACCGCGATCTACATTTATGTCTATCAGAAACGAGGGAGAGAGTGATATGCCAAAACCGAATCATCCTTCCGGCAAAGGCCCGGCCAAGCCAAAGGCCGCTGCTGCAGAGCCGATCATTCCGGAAAACTACGTTGATTTTGGGGAACAGTTGATGAAGGAGAATTACTCCCTGATCACCAAGACCAAGATCCAGAACCTGCTCCGCCTGGCCTGTGACGTTTACAACAACGAGAACCGCCGCACCGAGGAGCGGCTTTTGAAGGAGAGCGCCAATCAGATCAAGCTGATGCGCATCCGTCTGGCTTACGAATGCGGCCGCGACCCGAAGGTGCGCCAGCTTGTGGAAGGTGCCAACCTGTTTGAATATCTCGAAAAGCTGTCCTCTGTCGGCACCTGCACACGGCAGGACCTGCTTGATTTTTACCACTACATGGAAGCACTTGTCGCCTTCCATCGTTACTACTCTGAATCCAAAACCGGAGAGGAGAATGCATCATGACCGGCAAAATTCTGATCAAGTGTGACCTTGTTGTCCGCACGGGGCTTCATATCGGCGATTCTTCGTCTTTTTCTGCCATTGGTACCGTGGACAGCACCGTCATCCGTGACCCGTTCACCGGGCTGCCCATCGTGCCGGGCAGCAGCCTGAAGGGCAAGCTCCGCACGCTGCTTGCCCGCCGCAGCTGTGTCAATGGCGAAACGCTGCCGGATTTTTCCGCAGATGGCGAGGTGATCCTGCGGATGTTCGGCGGCTCCGAACCGGTCCGCTTTGCGCGGCTGCAGTTTGCGGACGCCTTTCTGCTCAACTACGATCAGCTGAAAGGCGTGGGCGTGACCGAGGTCAAGTCGGAGAACGTGATCAACCGCCTTACCTCCAAGGCCACCCATCGCCAGATTGAGCGCGTTATTGCCGGTTCCCGGTTCGGGATCAACATCGTTTACAACCTGTCCGACCCCAAAGAGATGGAAGAGGACCTTTTGCTTCTGTCCAAGGCCATGAAGCTGCTCCAGCTGGACTACCTTGGCGGGCACGGCTCCCGCGGCAACGGCCGTGTGAGCTTCCAGAACTTCCAGGTGATCCCTTATCCGGAGACGCTGAACGTTGATCTGGACGGCATCCGCCAAACCTTCAAAACCGAGGTCGAAGAGTATGAACTATTTTCTGCTAAAGCTGGCGTTTGATACGGCAGTCCACTTCGGTGGTTCCGACTCGGCGGTCGGCTCCCAGTCCTCTGCCCTGACCCTGCGTGCCGACACGATCTTTTCGGCCCTGTGCCACACGGCGCTGGAAGTGTACGGCGAGCCCGCGCTGGAGGAGCTTCTCGTCTCTGCCGATGCGGACGCCCTGCGCATCAGCGATGCCATGCCCTGGCGGGGAGATGCCTTTTACCTGCCCAAGCCGATCGCCGCATCCACATCCCCTGCCGAGCTTTCCACCGTTGAGCGCAAGGCGGTCAAAAAGCTTGCCTGGATCCCGGCCTCCAAATTCGACCGCTACACCGCCAGCCTGCACAGCGGCACCTACCCGCTGGACGAGCTGGACCAGAGCTTTGGCCAGGCCTACGAGCAGACCAAGGCCAGTGTGACCGACGGTGCCGACGCCAAGCCGTACTTTGTCGGCCTGTACCGCCTGCACGCAGGCTGCGGCCTGTACGTTCTGTGTGCCTGCGAGGACGCCGGACAGATCGACTTGCTGAAAGATCTCTTCACCCTTCTGGGCCTGAGCGGGATCGGAGGCCGCACCAGTTCCGGTTACGGCCGGTTCCATCTGGACGGCGAGCCCATCTGCCTGAACACCGCCGAGGACGCATCCTTGCGCTGGATGCTGCAGGCGCTGGAACGCAGCACCGCGCCCCATCTACTGCTGACCAGCAGTCTGCCCACCGGGGAGGAGATGGACGCCGCATTGGAAGGTGCGGCGTTCCAGCTGGCCCGGCGCGGCGGCTTTGCCTCCACCGAATGGGTGGAGACCCCCGTCAAGAAGCAGACCCAGTATTTTCTCACCGCCGGTTCCGTGCTGCAGCACACCTATCAGGGTAAGCTCTACGATGTTGGCATCGGGGTCCCGCATCCGGTTTACCGCTATTCCAAACCGCTGTTTATGGGGGTGACACTATGATCCAGCAAGATCACCTGCAGGTCTTTGATCTGACGCTGAAAACGCAGTCTCCTTTGTTCGTTGGCAGCGGCCGTAAGATCGGCAAGCGGGAATACATCTATTCCCCGAACCAGAGCTGCGTCAAAATCCTCAACATGGAGCTGTTTTTTGATTACATGCTCCGGCACGATCTGGTGCGGCAGTTCGAGAAGTTCATGCTCAGCTCCAACAGCAGTCTGCTGGACTTCTGGACCAGAGACTGTCATCTTGCAGAAGATTGGCTGGAACACCCGAAGTTGATGGGCGACAAGCCATTGGTACAGTATCGCCTGGCCGTGACCGAGGATGTTGCCGGTTACAACGGCACCAAGGAGATCCATCAGTTTCAGCGCAACGCCTACGGCCGCGCCTATATCCCCGGCAGCAGCCTGAAAGGCGCGCTGCGCACGGCGTGGCTGGTGCATCTGCTGCTGCACGAGACGCCGGTCTCCGACAAAAAACGCACTCTGGAAGCGTTTGAGGTCAACCACGATTACGTATTTCCGGAGGGCAGCTACGCCAACAAGCTGAGATCCGGTGCCGCCGCCGATGACATCCTGGACAGCATTTTTCGTGGTATCCAGGTCTCCGACAGCGCCCCCATCGACAACGACAAACTGATCCTGACCGGGCGCACCCTGATCTCGCCCCTTTCCGCTGCCCGGGTCGAGCACTTTGACGGTGACGCCAAGGACCTGCCCCTCTATCAGGAGTGCGTGCGCCCGGGCGAGACCATCCGCTTCCGGCTGACGCTGGACCAGAGCATCCTCAACCGGCATGTCCACCCCATTACAAAGGATGCTCTGCTGGAAGCCATTGCCGAGTTCAGCCGCTTTTATCAGGAGACCTTTCTGTCGCACTTCCCGCAGAGCCACCCCGTCGCAAACATTCCGGACACCCCGCACCTCATTCTTGGCGGCGGCACCGGCTTTCTCTCCAAAACGGTCGGTTACCCTTACCTGAAGGACGATTATGCCGCCGCCCTGAAATGGACCCAGCGCATTCTGCAGACCCAGCACGGTCGTCACGAGGCAGACATTGGCCTTGGCGTTTCGCCGCACCGTGCGCGGTACATCACCTATGCAGGCAAGCGATACCCGGCCGGGTTCTGCGAGGTGAACATCCTATGATCGAGCAACTGCAGTTCTCTCTACGCACAGCAGAGACCCCACGGCTGCCCTCCGCATGGGCCTACCGTATCTACGGCTGGCTGATGTCGCAGCTTCCTGCCGATACCGCTGCCCGGCTCCATGAGCAGGGCGAGCACCCGCTGTCGCAGTCCCTGTGCTTTGACGCTGCTGCGCAGACCTCGGTGTGGACGCTGAATCTTCTGGACGAAGCCCTCGCCGCACAGGTGCGGCCGCTGTTTGCGGGCTGCACCACACTGGAACTTCACGGCGCGCCCCTGCAGATGGAGCCGCTGGGCAGCCACTCGGTGGAAAACGGCCTGCAGCTTCTGCTGGCTGCGCGGGAGGAGCCTGCCAGCCGGACAAGGCTGTGGTTCCGCACCCCCTGCGCCTTCAAGCAGGCGGGACGCTACGCCATCTACCCGCAAGAATTCCTGCTGCTGCAGAGCCTTGTGCTGCACTGGAACACCGCCTTTCCGGATTGCCAGCTGAGCGACCCGGACGCGCTGGACGCTATCCTGCGTGGGCTGCACATCCTGGATTACAACCTGCACACCGTCTCCTATCCCATCAAGAACACCTGCATCCCGGGCTTTGTGGGCAGCGCTGTCGTGGAGGCCCGGCTGGCCCTGCCGCTGCTGGAGCTCTGGAACGCCCTGCTCTCCTTTGCGCCCTACGGCGGCATCGGGATCAAAACCACCCTTGGCATGGGCGGCGTATCGGTGGAGCCGCTGGTTCTGCCGCAGAAGTTACGATAAATGTGTGTAGCCCTTTCTTCTGGCACAAAATTGTGCTGCACTTAGATCATACCCGCGAGGGGATAACAAAAAACAGCCATCACTTCAGTTGGAAAGTGATGGCTGTTTTTGTTATGACTTTTTGAGCCTTAAAATGCTTTGTTGCTGTCCAGCAGTTCTATGCCCACCGGGGCAGTGGCTTTACACTCTTTCAGTTTGAAGAGGTAGAACGCAACGTCCCCCAACGTCTGCTCAATGGCGCTTGTGCTGAGCGGCAGAAGCCCTGTGTCCTTTTGAAATTTAACCGCGCTGTCCGTGGCGTGGTTGATCTGGTTGCGGTACTGCTGTACGCTCTGGTAGTATACGATTCCCTGCGCCACAGTGTCTTTCCGGGTCAGATCCAACAGCAGTTCCCCCTGCTCCACTGCGGCTGTCAGATACTCCTGTGCTTCGGTCAGAGTCGCCACACGGAACAGAGCGTTTCCGTTCGCCTCAGTCTTGTCCTTGGTCAGGCAGAGGTTTACGGTAAAGGGCCGTGCCTCATGGAACAAAGCAGCGCGGCAGAAGTGGTAGTGGAACATTGGGAACACCCAGCTCTTGCCTTTGTTCTGGGGCTGTAGTGCCATGTAATCCAGTGCTTTGCCGGTTGGCTGCAGAAACAGGTGACCACACAAATAGGTGGGCATTTCCTCGCTCAGGAGGGTCAGTCCCTGCTGGTACATCCGGTGGTGGGCACACCACTGCACGAGTGCCGGCAGGCTGTCTGAACGGCTGCCCATGAGGTTTTGGAACTCTGCCTCAAAGCGGTCGTTCATCAGCTCATAGAGCAGGCTGCTCAGCGTTTCCCTCGAGGCAGGGCGCTGTTTGATCTGACGGGCAATGGCCTTGAGGTCGGCCTTGAGCATCTGCACGCGGCAGAGGGCCAGATCATCCGCGAAATGGTCGATCCGGTCAAGCAGGTTCAGGATGTCAGGGTCCGTCTCACCGGTCTGTTTCATATATGCTTTCAGTTTCTCGGTCGTACCGGTGGAGAAGAACGCATCCACTGCTGTAATCAGGTCCATCAGGTTGTACAGGCCCGTGCTGTCCCGCACAACGGAACTGTTGCCCTTGAGCTCCGAGTAAAGCACTTTTTTGGTCTGAACCATGCGGATGTCCTTGAGGTAGCGGGCTACAATGAGCAGCAGCGTCGCCGTATCGCGCATTCCACCGGACAGGTCGATGTAGAGGTTGTCATTCTCGGCCACCTGTTCCAGCACGGCAGAGATCGCACGGGTCTGGTCGGCTTCCTCCATGCTGTCGGGCACAGAGACCGCCACCAGCTGTTCCGGCTGCACGCCAAGCTGTTTCAGGAACTCATCCCTGAAATACTCCAGCGTGGGCACCTTATTGCCGGAGCCATCTGCCGCCGGGACGGTCGGCTTTGTCCGGACCGTGTCGCTGCACAGGGCCACGATCTTGTCCGGCCGGGATGCAGGGTCCTTCCACAGGGCGCTGACCGCAGCCTCGTTGGTCTGTGTACGCAGGAAGCGGTTTTTGCTGCCCTCCGGGGCAGGCTGTGCAAAATAGGCGCTCATATACAGGAGCGCAATGTTCTCCCCCATAGTGTTTACAACTCCTTCTCAGGCTTTGTGTCCTTGAAGCTCAGCATCTCCCGGAACATTTTGGCGAACTTCTGGTTATGGTAGGAAACCGTTCCCTTGTCCTTGCCCAGATACTCTGCCACGGTCTTGTCCTGCTCCGGGCGGCGAGTCGGCAGCAGCAGTGGGTTCACTGCGGCGCTTTCAAGCTCCTTCGGATTTTCCGGGCCTTCGCCACTATAAAGCGGTTCTTGCACGCAGAAGTGCACATAGTCCCGCAGAATCAGCTGGTCCCACAGAATGCCGTCCCTCTCCAGGGGGCGCAGGTCGTCGCTACGGCCAAGGCGTTCCGGCATGTCGGGGGCCTCATTTTTCCGCAGATAGCCCAGAATGCGCGGGGACCAGAACAGTACCATATTGGCACGGGTCTTTTCTTTTTCTTCCAGGCTCATGAGCAGCACAGCCTTGTGCAGGATAGGGAAGATGTCCTCTTTCAGTTCCAGCCCATCTTCAGGAGACAGTCCCGTGTCCACAATCTCGATCCCGGTGCCGTCGTCCCGCTCGGTGTTGATGGACACCAGCGTATCTTTGTTCAGCAGAGCCTCGTGCAGGCTCCGCTGGCCGATCCTGGCAGCCTGTGCGACCGTCTTTTCCAGATGCGGGTCGCCGGTCACCATGGCACTGGTGTAACCCATCCGGTCCATGTAGTCCAACGCCTGACGGACCTTACGGGCGGTCTCCTTGCTAACGTCCATAATGCCCAGGCTCTGCGCCTCTTTCCGGGCATCTTCGGCCTTCAGGTGCCGCATGGCCATCTGCATGTAAGCACAGAAGCTGTCCTTCTTTCGTGTCGGGTCCGGCTGGTATGCCGCCGCAGCCTGGAAAAACGCCATCGAGAGGATGGTGGCATCTTCCGTCGGGAACAGCTCAAAGCACTCGGCCCAGACCCTCTTGTAGGTTTCTTCCAGCTTCGGGTCTACCGCAGCGGCCTCAGCCGGGTCGTCCCTGGCAGGCTCTTCCCGGCCATTCAGCTTTTTCAGCATCGGCTGAAAGAGAGCCTTGCGGGTGGCCACATCCACATCCCAGAGCGGCGATGCATCGATCGTAGCCCGGAGGTTTGCACGTTCCTCGTACATCAAATTCCCCCTCCCTTACTGCTCGGCCTTGTTCTGGCTCATCCACACCAGCTGGTTGTAGACCATCTCGGCGGTATCCTTGTTGCCGTGGATGCCGCCCACGAGGCCCTGCAGGTGATAAAGCGGCGTAACATCGTGGAGAACAGACTGATTCACGCTCTGGCCGTTGACGCGCCGCATCTCGCCGTAGTAGACGCCACCTACCTCCAGTTCCTCATGGGTCGCTGCTGCGCAGGTGAGAGCCGCCAGCTGCACCAGAGGGATGGTCTTGGTACCGTAGGTGATGTCCATGTAGGCGATGCCTTTTTCCGGCAGCACGTCGCACAGATCGCGGCACAGGCGGATCAGGGTGCTGCAGTCCTGCTCGTCCGGCATGGGCAGCTCCCGGATGTGGTCCTCGGTGAAGCCCATCGCCTGCAGTTCCTCTTTGAGGTAGCCGAAGTTGCGTTGGGTATCGCCGTTCACACTGCGGATGGCGATGATGTGGAAATCGTCGCCTTCCTGCAGCGTGTTGTGCAGGACCTGCAGGATCGGGAAACGGGTCTCGATGTCGCCGGAATTGGCGCTGGAACGGTAGGTGTTCTTGGTGAGGTCGAGACGGCCCTGCAGAGGAATGGTGGTCACGTAGATACGCTTCATAGCGTTTCTCCTTTCGTTTGTGCACGATATACAGCTGACAACATAGTCGTGTTGCGCCCAGTATAGCGCACCGGTAAGCGTTCCTGCAATGTGCAGGTTGTACGAAAAAAGCGGATAAGTTTTTGGTTGGTTTTCAGCCGATTTTTCCGACCCAGAGCCTCATAAGGTCTTGGTTATAGACCAGAAACTTCGAGTTGTTCCGGAGCCCGGTGAGGTCGTCCTGCGAAAGCACGGGCTTGGTGACCACTTCGCGGTTCTGGCCAAAGCTGAAGCCGCTGCCGCCGTGGTGCCCCATCATGCCGCCTCGGTCGCAGTGGGTGTTGAAGCCGACGGAGTTGGTCACCCGCTCACTCTCGTAGCTGGGCAGGACCTGCAGCAGGGTCTGGGCGTCGCCGCCTGCGGACGAGACGACCAGATATCGCATGGAGCGCAGCAGGCCCTCCGTGGTTAGCCCACCTGTTCGGCCGGGTACCGCCCGGCTCAGGCTGCTGCAGAGCAGCACATAGTCGCCGCAGGCATTCAGGGCATCCAGCAGCTCGGTGCTGGCCGAAAGTCCCTGCCCCAGGCAGAGCAGAATGGTGTGGGTGCCACCCCAGTCTGCCATCTGCATCATGCCCATGCCGAACTCGCCGGGATTGATCGTAATCCTGCCGCTGCCCTCCGGAAGCCGGTCCGGGAGCACGGTATCCTGCCACTGGACCGGAAGCCGCAGCAGCGGACTGTCGGTCAGGTCCCGGGCAGTGCCGATGAGCACGAAGGGGCAGCTGCTCTGCCGCTGCAGGGCCTCCACCACCGGGAAGATGCGTCCCGGCGAGCCGCAGACCAACGCCTCCTGCGGCAGGACACGGGCCTGTGCCAGCAGGCGGGATGCGGTGGTGGTGCCGCCATCCTGGATGTTTTTGCGGCGGGTGTTCTCTGCATCGGCGTGGGTCGTGGGCAGTGCCAGAAGATGCATGCCCCGGTTGGAGCGGAACAAAGCCATGGGATTCTCCTTTCTTCGGTCAGGGCCGGAAGCCGTCGTAAATGAAGGGATCCGGCGAGACGGCGGGCAGGCTCATCAGGGCCTGGCCCGGTTTCATCAGCTGGGAAAAGTCGGCGTCTGTCACCACTTTCTGCTCGCAGTCGGTGGTCACGGGCCGGTTGCCCTCGCCCATGTAGCGGTAGATCACGCGAGCAGTGCCGTAGCGGTCTGCGAAGGCTGCACGGGACATTGGGTCCATGACACGCATGGTGATGAGGTTGGGGAACAAGGACATCAGGGTCTTGGCCTCTGCCTCGGAGTAATGGCGAGTCAGCAGCTGGACGCTTTGTACTGCCGCAATAATACGCGCACCGCCGCGCCCATTGCCGGAAGGGTCACGGCCAAAGCTGAGGGCATCGGTCAGGGATTCGACCTTAGGCAGCAGACTGAACTCGTCCAGCAGAAACCACACCTTGTGGTTCAGGGTGGGGCTCATGCTCTGTTGCAGCATCAGATCCAGCAGCAGCCTGAAAAGCGGCAGAGCCGTTCTTGCTTTGTCCGGCTCATAGAGGATAAACACCCGCTTGCCGCCCTGCCGGACTGCCTGCAGGGCCGAGAACCGGCCGTCGGCTGTGTTGAAGCTGCCAATGAACAGGCGGCTGAGCATGGTGCGTACCTCGCTGAGTACACCCAGCCCCTGGGCTCCGCCGTCCCCGATAAGATCCCGGGCGGCAGAAAAGTAAGTGGGGTACCGCTCTACCAGTTCCTGCCAGCTGCCGTCGGTTCCGGTGCCGGCCCCTTCCTGTGCAAAGACCGTTGTGCGGGTGAGAAACTCGCTCAGCTCTGCGTTGGAGACCGGGATGTTGTTGGTGCGGCCGAAATCCCGCATGAAGCGTGCTGTCTGGTAGAAGATCTCCTGCGCTGCCTCCGGGAAGAAGATCTGGGTAGTCTTTTTCTTCTGTTCGGCAAACAGAGCACCGGCGATCTCCCGCAGGGTCAAATCCGGTGCGGTGGAGGCGTCCAGCTCCCGGAAAATGTTCCAGCAGCTGGCAGGGTCGGTGGCCGAGACCGAGATCACCGGGTCACCCGGGCGGCGGCAGCGCAGCACATCCGGCTTTGCCGCAAAAATCACCACGGTGTCCCCCACACGGTCTGCATGGGCCAGCACCGGCTGGCGGCTCTGCTCTATCAGGGTGGACTTGCCGCTGCCGACGCTGCCCACCAGCATGGTGGGGTACTGCCAGCAGCTGCGGTCGTCCAGCGTCAGGCCGCCGGGCAGGCGCACCACCGGTTCCACGCATGCTGTGGTGGGCGGGACCGTTCGCTGCAGCTGCTGTCCTTCCAAAAGGCGTTTCATAGGCTTTTCCTTTCGTCTCAGGTGTTTCTGTCTTACACTCAGAGAAAGGCTCTGCCGCCGTCCCGGTTGGAAAAACAGCACAATAAATTTCAAAAAAGCAAAAGAGCCTTTTCTGCCGCATTTGTGCAAAGCTGAAAAGGCTCTTCTGTTGTGTCCCCTTGCGGGGTGTGAGTTGATTCGACATTATCGAGGATGTTCTGTGGTGCGACTGTGTTATCGTCCCCTTGCGGGGTGTGAGTCGATTCCTTATTGCTGTCGTTCTGAAACAGGAATACAGTGACTATCGTCCCCTTGCGGGGTGTGAGTTGATTCAGCAAAACTGCTCGCCCTGGAGCTATCTGACAGCACCGGAACTGTTCATTTTACCAA
>OOCE01000649.1_pt1 | contig 12541 bp, 10 predicted proteins | sample 1671421 | NCBI WGS metagenome assembly OOCE01 (sample SAMN06348155, study PRJEB24527) | human gut metagenome | biome: human gut; feature: ankylosing spondylitis patient; material: feces | host: Homo sapiens | place: China | collected 2015-10 | reverse complement strand
TTTCTTTTTCTTACCCATTGTGCCGTTTCTCCTTTCCAGTGGCTTTGCCTCTTATTTGTTCTTTTCTCCTTTCCATGATTTTATTATATACCTTTTTCGGTATATTGTCAACACTTTTGTATAGATTTCTAAGAAAATTGCAAAAAATAGAGGGCAGACAGCAAACCGCCCACCCTCGAAAACTTAAGCTAATCTTGTGGCATAATCTAAGCTAATCCAGCCTGCGCCACTCTTCAAGCGTCCCCAGCCTGCGCTTGCGCCCTGTCCGGCTTTCACTTCCACAATGGTAAATACTCCCTTTCCTGTGGTTTCTCCTGTCTTTGCATAGTTCGTGCCTGCTCCCGTTCTGATATTAAGGTCTAAAATATCCACCTGTACGCTAAACGGAACGCCTGCGCTTGCCTGCTGCCCCGCTGCGGTATATACCGCCTTGCCGTTATCATCATATACAGTATAACCCGCCTTGCAAGCGCTCTTTGCATTTTCCAGCGACGTAAACGCCCCCAGCTGGCTTGCTGCGTCCGTCCAGCTCTTGCGCACTCTGTAATACTTTGTACCGTTTCCTGCTGCATACTTTTTATAGTATCCCTCGCCGTACTCTGCACGCTTTTTCTTTGCTGTTTCGCTCTGGTCTGCTGGCTTTTCATATCCAGTAAGAACGGCATCAGATGCAGCACGCACGCTGCCCGCCTTTTTCAGTGTGTCCATTACTGCTGTGTATCCCTGCAATTCTTCCCATAAAAAGCCCAGCTGCATATTAAGGTCTGCAATGGATACGCCCGCCTGTTTTGCATGATTAAGCAACGCCTGCTTTCTGCTCCAATACGTCCACTGCGCCAGCCCATAGCCTGCACTGTCCTTTACAAAATTGCCATAGCTGCCATTATCCACCGCTGCTGTATATTCTGCGTCCGTCTTACCCAGCTTATTGTTATAGGCGTTCTGTAAGTTGTTCGGCATAAGCCCGCTTTCAGCATACAGATTACCCATAATACCAGCCACGGCATAAGCATTTAAGCCCTTTCCTGTAAGAAAATTCCAGATTGTTTTTTCATTGCCGCCCTGCGGTGTTTCTGCCTGTCCGCTGATTTTACGCTTAAACTCGTCCCATGTGTGGGCGCTGGTGTTATATACATACGGGTTAGGGCAAATCTTGCCCGTTACGTCGTAATGTCTGATTACATGAGATGCAGGCACACCGTATTTATTCATAAGGTAACGGGTAAGCTCTGCCGCTGCCTCTACTGTTGCGTCCTCAAAATACCAGTCTTTATCTGTTGCGCCCATGCTCTTTGTGTTTTTCTTCCTTACGCACATTTCAATACCGATACTATTAGCGTTTCGGCACTCTGCGTGCTTATAGCTCGACGCTCCGCAATGCCACGCTATATTAGCGTCCTCTACGCACTGCCATACCTCGCCGTTAAATCCTACAAAGTAATGCGCCGACGCATTTCTATTGCCGCCGCCATAATATCGGCAGTTGTCCTCTGCGCCGCCCAGTGCGCCTACATAATGGATAACAATATACTTAATTCTGGAAACGCTGCCCTTATTGAAATTGTACTTACTTATCTTTCTGTTAATGTTCATATTTCCTGCCTTTCCGCATACAAAATAAGCGCCTGCGGTGTCCCGCAAGCGCTCTTTGCTGCTATGTCCTTATTATTCTTATCTTTCCTGTGTCCTGTGTTCCTCTACGTTGCCTGTGGTGCTGTCCCCGTCCAGTTCGTCTGTGTCCGGCAGTTCGTCCGTATACTTCGCCAGAAACTCCCGCACCTTTTCCCATACCTTTTTTACGGGCAGCCCGCATAATGCCATATTCTTAAAAATACTCACTACCTCATAAGCAATGTAAAGCAATGCGAAAAATTCAGCCACGCCCACGGTATCAAGCCCTAAATATGTACGTGCCTGCTCCGGTATAAATCCGATTAAGTTAATCTTAATCAGTACGTCGATTGCCAGCATGAATACCAGAGAAATAAGCATACCTACTTTTCTGATAGCCCCGTCAATGCCTGCGCAGCTGTTAAATTTCTTCTCTTTGATTGCACGCAGCACGCCAAAAACCGTGTCGCACACAATCGCCAATACTACCAGCTGGATAATTTTGTTATGTGCCGCCGCCTCAATAAATTCTGTAATAGTCATGTTCATAAATCCTGCCTTTCTCTTAATTGCAAATTTTCTGCCCGCTCTTTCAGCTCTGCGCCGTCGTAGCCTGCTGTCTGCTCCCAGCTTTCCAGAGTGGCTATTAAATCAGCAATAAGCCTGCTTTGCTTTTCTATGGTTTCCTGTTGTTCTTGTACTACCCTTAGTAAATTGCTACTCATGTACTCGCTCCTGCATTCTGCCGCTTAAGCAGCCTTTTCTATGGCTGCCTCTGCCAGCGTTTCTATTTTCTTTCGTAGGTTATAACTGTCGGCGTGTCCTGCGTGTCCCGTCCAGCTCTGTATGCTCTTTTGTAACTGCTCTTTTGTGATTTTCCCGCTCTCGCACTTCTTGATAGTACGCTTTATGCGCTTTATGCTGTCCTTTCGTACTTTCCTGTGCGTTGCCCTGTGTTTGTAGCCTACAAAGTCTATACCGTTCTTTGCTGCCAGTATGGTAGTTTTCGGGTTAAACTCTAACTTAAGCTCTTCCCGTAAGAATTGCTCTATCCGTGCAAGCCAGCTGCGCAGCTGTTCCTTGTCTGGGCTTAATATTACAAAGTCGTCCATATATCGTATGTACGCCTCTACGCCCAGCTCATGCTTAATAAACTGGTCTAATGCGTCCAGATAGATATTTGCAAATAACTGACTGGTAAGGTTTCCTACTGGTATCCCTACGCCGTCCGGCATATTGCCGTTGTGGTCTATTATCCTGTCCAGCAATGCCAGTACCCCAGCGTCTTTTATAACCTTACGTATTTCAGTCTTTAATACCGCATGGTCTATGCTCTGGAAATAGTGGTGTATATCTGCCTTGATAGCATAAAGCGGCTGGTCTGGGTGGTATTTGTTCCACTCATACAGCCACTCTTTTAGCGTATCAGACGCAGCGTGCATACCTTTACCTTTCCGGCAGGCGTAAGACTGCGATATAAACCGCTTATCAAATATAGGCTCTAACACGTTGTTTATGGCGTGCTGTACCACCCTGTCATAGAACGGCAGCGCCATTATCTGCCGCTCTTTCGGTTCGTACACTTTAAAGTAATGGTATTTGCTTGGCTCATAGGCAAGGTTTATAATATCTTCCCGCACCTTGTCTAAGTTTTCCTCTTTGTCTTTCGTAAAAATTAGTACGTCTTTTCTGTGGCGTTTACACTTTCTGGCTTTGTTATAGGCTTTCTGTACGTTTCCATAGTCGCCCATAGCCTCTAAAAGCGTAATGCGCCGCCCGTCCTTATCGGTAATGTATCCTACTCTCTTCAAGTATTAAGCTCCTGCCTTTCGCCGTAGCTACTAACCAGCAGCCGTATTTTTTCTCTTTGCCTCACGGCGGGACAGCCACTCTGACTATAGGATATTAAACACTCGGTCTTATCCCTTTCTAAGTCCTTGCCAGTATTCCGTAGAACTCTGTGCCTGTAATGTTCTCACTAAGTCACACGCCCCACGAGCGCCAATGTTCGTATTGACATTCCACGGGTAATTGTTGCAATTCACGGCACGAGCGCCGCAATTCGCCCCATTGTTCCAGTTGCCGCCCGCTATCAGCGCCGCCAGAGGCTGTAAGTAAGCAGCTGCCCCATATCCTGCTATTTTCTGGTCTTTACCTCTTCTATCAGTTCGCCCAGCATAACGCCTATTTCTTTCAGCTTGCGACAGCTCTCGCCGTAGTGCCGTGCGTTCATGGCGCTATATTTCAAATCGTGCGCCAGCCGCAGCAATTCTTTACTTTCCTGCAATGCCGTATCTACCGTGTATAAGTGGCTTTTCGTCGCCGTCTTATCCCACTTTATAACCTCTTGCAGCATTTCAAGAATTGCGTTTCTGGTCGCCGTCTGTAAGCTGAATTTCTCATACTTCGGGTACTTCGTAAGTAGAGGATAGATATATAGCAGAAAATCGTATATTTTCTGGTGTATAATATCTGTTTTTGTCTGTATGTCCATGCCTTACCCCCGTTTATCCGGCTGGGCTTTCGCCCGCCGTCTACAGAGAGTCACACGCCCCACGAGCGCCAAAGGCCGTATCGACATACCACGGGCAACTGCTGCAACTGACGGCACGAGCGCCGCAATTCGCCCCATCGTTCCAGCCGCCGCCCGCTACCAGCGCCGCCAGAGAATATGCGTAATACTGGTAAATGTTACCAACGTCGTAAGACTTCTCGCCTGTGTTCAATGGGCTTTTCTTGTCCCAGCCCCACGCTACGCTTGCGTGGTAGTCTGCATTTGTGGCGTGTTCCGCTCTTGTAATAAGCTCGTCCAGCCACTCCCAGACACGCCCCACGGCATCTACAACGCCCACGGAAGAAACGGCATTTACCACACTGCCTGTTACGCCCCTGCCTGTGTTGCTGGTGGCGCTCCATGCGTTTGTATTTGCGTTATCCAGTCCGGCAGGGCTGCCAAAAGCATAAGCGCAAAATTCCGCATAGTTCGGCAGGCGTTTACCGCTCTTTGCCAGACGTTCTACAAAGTTATACCAGTTCATGCTTTCTGTACCCGTCATAGGTGCGCAGCCGTACTCTGATTTCAAGCCCTTTGCTCCGTCGTCAGAATTAAGGTAAATATCTACCCATGTGCCACCGCCTAAATATACCATACCCTCTGGGCTGCATTTCGGGCGGTGTCCCAGTGTCCATACAGAACGTGGTACAATGCCGTTGCTTACTGCGCTTTCCCAGCCTGTGCCAAAAATAACGCTGCTGCCATTAAGCGGCTGTAAATTGCTGTCCACCTTGCGGCAGCGTCCATAATGAAAGCCGCCGATTTTACGGCTGTTTGTAGCGTTCCAGCCCGTCGGGTATGTAGAGTTAAGGGAAATTACGTATTTCTCGTCTGCGCTGTCAATTCTGCTATCGCAGATATATACGTAATAGTCTTTACCTACCGCAAAAGCGCTGCCTGCGTCCAGATTAGCAGCCGTAAGAATGGTGTTTGCTGTCTTGAAAATTCCAGCACCACCCACGGCAATTACGCAACCCTCTACTACGGTCAGTTCATTTGCTCCGCTGGCGTAAATGTACTCATTGCTCGGTGCTACAATATCGCTGATTGTAGCCATTTTATTTACGTTCAAAAGCGCCCTTGCGTCGGTCTTTGTAACGTCGTCCACTAATAATCTACTCATACTGCTTTAATACTCCTTTCAGTGCTGCAATGTCGTCTGTTGTCATTCCTGCCACGGTGTCTGTGCGTTCCAGCGCAATTACCTTGCAGCCCGCTTTTACCGCTTTGGAAAGTGTAAGGGCTGTTCTGTCGTTTCCTGCCTCTCCTGCTGCCGCTGCCTCGTCGGTCTGGATATGTGTTACTCCCTGCACCGTGCCGGATACGTCGCCCGCTACGAATTTCATACCTACCGCTGCCTCGTCGCAGTAATATACCGTAACCGCCTTTTTCTCTTCCTCTACAGCTGCTACGCCGCACTCAATATAACGCTGGTTCTCTGCGCTCTCGATTTTTGCCAGCAAATCCGCTGCCGCCAGTTCTCCGCTTGCTACCATAGCAAGGCAGTTGTAATAGTCCTCTTTTGTCTTTAATACTTTAGGAAATCCTTTCATGGTCTGCCGCCTTTCTAAAATGTATTTGCAAGATAGGAATTACCCACGTAGGTAACCCCTAACACTGCCGTTTCTACTGTTCTTTCGTAATGCTGGCTCATGTATGCCGCACCCATGTAGCACAATCCCAGTACAGCATCATGCTTATAGTCAATGCCCCAGCCGCTTTCTACTCTCTTAAGTCGCTCGTCCAGCGCTGCTATTACCTCTTTGGTTTCTTTCGTGCCCGCCTCTGCCTGCTTTTTCACTTCCTGCATGGCTGCTGCCAGCTCTTCAATTTGCAGTTGCAGGCTGCCTGCTATGTCCTCGCCCAGCTTGTCCTTGATACTCTCAAACCATGTGTTAAATTCGTTTTCAGCGTCCGACTGGAATAGCTTAATTTTTGCCATAAAGTCTGTATAGGCGTTTAAAAGTTCCTTATCCCAGTTGTCAAGCGTGCTTTCAAAACTGCTGTATCTTTCATTAAACCGGCTCTCATACTGCGCAAATAAGCCCTCTGTCTTGCTTACGTAGCTGTCATATACGCCCGCAATCTCTGTAAGGTACTTTTCCATACTCTGCTTATATGCGCTGAACTCGTCCAGCACGGCTGCGCTGTAGGTGTTGAAAAAGTCCGTAAACTGCTTTGTAAGCACGCTTGCGTCTATCTCTTCCACCGTTCCTGTTACAATGCCGCAGACTGCGCTATTAAACCGCTGGTCTGTGATGTTCTGCGTCTGTATCCTTGTTACACCCTTGCCTACGTAAATATCTGCAAGCGCAAGCTCCCATATTTCCGTAGTGCGTGTTACTGCCGTTGCTGTCGGCTTTGCAGACGGTGTGCCTTTCAGCACCGCAATATACATATCTCTTTGCGGCAAATCCCAGCGAACTACTACCCTGTCCACCCTGTTAAGCGCTCCCTCTGCCGTATCCAGTGTTACGCTAAGCGTTGCAGGATTTCTAAAGGCGTAGCCGTTTATAAAGGCATAGCCTGCATTTACTCTTATTTCCATGCCGCTGTAAGCTACCACCTGTAGCCCGTCGCTCGGCTTTGGAAAAATGCCGTTTGCAATGAAAGTAGCAAAGTACCACGCCCAATCCTCGGCTTTATATACCCTGTCGTACTCTCCGTCTACTGCCACGGCATTAAACGGTAAGCTGTTTGCCATTTCTGCTACCTCACTTTCCTAATCTGGTCTACCAGTGTCGGCAGGCTGTCGCCAAAAGTCGCCTCTACGGTTTCCTTGCCTTTCTGGTATGTTTCTGTTACTTCTGTAATACGTGCATCTATCTGTATGCTCCACTTGGTTTCTTTGCAAGTAATGCGGTCGCCTAAATCAAAATCAGCCTTAAATTTCAAGTTTGAATTTGTATTTATGGTACTTACAAAATTTATGTTCTTTCCGTAGTTTTCCAGCTCTGCGCTGCCTCTCGTTTTCAGCATTGCAATATAGGTATTCAGCGGTATTGTTACTTCTGTTTCCCCCTGCTGGTATTTTCTGGCAATGTCCGTAGCGTCGCAAAATACCTCTACCAAATCCAGCCCCGCTGCGCCCTCGCCGTCCACTGTGGTTACTGGCTGGCTGCCGTCGTCGTCAGCTGCTCCCTGCACATAAATAAAGTTGCCGCAGTTCTCTATACTTGCTGTATATTCCTGCTCATTGACATTATCAAAATCTTTTGAAAATATGCAGGGCGTGTTACCCTCAGTATTTGTGGCTGTAAGGTCATTGCCCTTATACAGATAAAAACCAAACATTCTCTCTCTTTCGTTAAGCAGAATGTCGTAGCCCAACTTTCCAGCCTGCGCCCTTGCCTTTACTTCCTGCCCCAGCTGTGCGTATACCTCGTTTGCATATTCAACCGCCACGCCGTCAATGGTTTCCTGCGCCAGAAATGTAAACAATGGAAAGCGCCGCTTTGTGCCTGCCTCGCTACCGCAGTTGTTCTTTACCATAAGGTTTATAAGGTACTGGTTTGTACCTGTTGCCACAATCTGCGGATAAATGCAACGCTTATTAAGCCACCAGCTAAGCATATAGCCCTGCGCCTCTAACTGCTCTACGCCGTTCTCGTCTTTGGTAATGTGTACATAGGTTATCTGCGCTGCCCTGCGCCATACGCCGCCGTCAGCGGTCTTTACTTCCTTTTTTCCGTCGTGCTTTGTTATCAAATTGCCCTCTACCAGCAAACGGCTGTTATTGTCCGTAATCGGCGCAAGCAGGCTAAAAGTTCCTACGTCAAAATATTTTGTATGCCATATCAGGCTTGGCAGTTCGTCTATAGCTCCCAGCGGCTGTACTGTCTTGTCAAATACTCTAAGCTCCATACCGTCACACTCCTAAAAATTCCTTGCTGTAGAATATGGATACTTCCAGAGAATTTACGCCGCTGGCTGCATCATACCTAAACATATTGTCGCCTATGGCAAGCTGCATAAATGTACTGTCTACATCAATGTAGCGGAAATAGTCGGTTTCTACGCCGTCCCTTATCAGCTTAGCACCCTTGCTGCCGTACTTCGTGTTAATCTCTATCACGTCGCCCGTTTTCATAGTGGCGTTAATCTGTATAAATTCCTCGGTATCCACATTAAGCAGTATCGGGTTTGAAACTGTCCCCAGTGCTGTAAACCTTATCCTCATTCCCGTTGATACGTCGCCCTCGTTGTAGCAGTCCACTATTACGCTTTCCGCTCGGTATCCGTATATCATGCTCTTTGTGCTGTCCTTTTCGATAACGCAAGGGAAATGCCACGCAGCCACCCAGCTTGCTATATCCTCTTTTGTTTCTTCCTCTTCCCGCCAGAACGGGTTAAGGCACTCTATTTGTAAATCAAACTCATAAAGTACCTCTTTCTTTAGTATCTTAGGCTCTCCATACGCCCTACAATCAATCACGCGCTTAAAGCCGCCGTACTCATACACCAGCGTAGCGCTAAGCTCTGGGTTAAATATCTTAAGCATACGGCGGCGCAGTTCCAATGCCTGCGCCTTGTCCCGTGTGTTGATATGTCCCACTACGTCTATGTCCCTCGCCTCGATACGCTGCCCTACGTAGGTGTCGCCGTGCTGTCCCATACTGTTTGTGCTGTAAATGACGCTCGTAACGCCGGAAATGCCCTCTACGTCTTTACTTATATTGCAATGGTATACGCTGTCTACTCCCAGCTCTAACCGCTCGCCCCTTGAATTTATGTAAGTCAGTTTTTCATTTTCCATGTGTTACACCGTCCTTGCTATCATTCTGAACTGTCGAGCTGCCTCTTTCTGCTGCTTTGCATAGTCCGTGGTATTCGCATAAATATACTGATTGACAACTACGCCGCCTGCTGCACTGCCGCCACCTCTCGGCTTTGGCTTTTTGTCGTCGTTATCATACTTAAATTCATTGCCTACATTTACCTTTGCGTCTACGTCAAACTCCTGCGGTACGCTGTCCTCAATCATTTTCTTAACGCCGCCAATTTCATTAGAAAAGCCAACGCCGATACCCTGCGCCAGATATACGCCGATTTCGTCACGCATCAGCTTAGACGGGCTGGCAATTCCGAATAAATCTTTAAGGAAGTCGGTAACGTCTCCTACCCAGTCGCTTATTTTGTCTTTTATCCACCTCGTAGCGCCGCTTATGCCGTTCCAGATGCCCTCTACCATGTTTTTACCGAACCCTGCAAACGTACTGCCAATATCCTTAAATACGTCTGTTATTCCAGTAATTACATTTTTCATGCCCTCTACGGCTTTGTTCTTTACTTCTGTACCCCATGTAGCCACTTTGGAAATTGCACCAGAAATGCTGTTATAAATCTTTTGCGGTATTTCCTTAACAATCGTAACAATGCCCGTTACCATGGCGTTCATTACCTCTTTGGCTTTCGTAAGCATATTGTTACCCCATGTAGCCACTCTGGTTACTGCCCCTACTATGCTGTTCCAGATTTTCTGCGGCAGTTCCTTAACAATCGTAATAACGCCTGTTACCATGGCATTCATTACCTCTTTGGCTTTCGTAAGCATATTGTTACCCCACGTAGCCACTCTGGTTACTGCCCCTACTATGCTGTTCCAGATTTTCTGCGGCAGTTCCTTAACAATCGTAATAACGCCTGTTACCATGGCATTCATTACCTCTTTGGCTTTCGTAAGCATATTGTTACCCCACGTAGCCACTCTGGTTACTGCGCTTACTATACTGTTCCAGATTTTAGCAGGCGTTTCTTTCACAATCGTTACAATGTTCGTAAGCATTGTGTTCATTACTTCTTTGGCTTTGGTCTGCATATTTGCGCCCCACGTAGCCACTCTGGTTACTGCGCTTACTATACTGTTCCAGATTTTCTGCGGCAGCTCCTTAACAATATCTATAACTTTCGTTACAAAATCCGTTATAACTGTGCCGCCTTTTTCCTGCATATTTGCGCCCCACTCTGCTATTTTCTCAACGCCCGCAACGATTGCCTGCTGTATCAGAGTAGGTAGCTCTTTTATTTTATTTATGATTGTCGTTACCAGCTTGCCTGCCGCCGTCAAAATCTTAGGCAGCCCCGTAATCAGTCCTGTTACAATGGCTGCTATAATTTGCGGTATGGCTGCGATTAAAAGCGGTATTGCATCTATGATGCCGTCAATCAATGCAACTATAATATCGCCCGCACTTTCGATAATAAGCGGTATGCCCTCAACCAGTGCATTTATGATAGCCGTTATGATTTCCGGCAGTGCCTCAATCAGTACAGGCAGCGCTGCTACCAGTCCCTGTGCCAGCCCCGTAAGCAGCTGTAATGCTGCTGTAATCAGCAACGGTATATTTTCTATCAGCATGGTTACAATGTTCGTAACCACCGTTACGATTGTTGGCAGCAATGTAGGTAACGCTTGTGAGATACCTTGCGCCAATTCCGTAATAATCTGTACACCTGCCTCTAAAAGCTGCGGTAAAATGGTAAGTAGCGTATCTATGATTGTCGGTATAATCTGCCCGATTATGCTTATCATTTCCGGCAGCATTCCAACCAGCGTATTAAGCAAGTCCTGTACGCCGCTCATTAAAGGCGGTAATAACTCCTGTATAACCTGTGGTATATACGTTGCAAGCTGCTCTACGATTTCTCCCAGTCCGCTTACCAGCCTCGGCACTGTTTCTATTACCCTCGGTGCTATATTCCCTACCACTGTTACAATACTGTCTACCAGATTGCTTGTAAGCTGTGAGAAATTCGCCTCGCTGTCTGCCATTCCAGCTACCCAGTTGTCCCACGCTGAACTCATAGAACTAACCGAACCCTCTATTGTTGTACTTGCCTCTTTTGCCGTTGTCCCTGTTATGCCCATTTCCGTCTGTACGACGTGAATAGCGTCTACAACGTCTGAATATGATGAAATATCATACTTAATGCCGGATAGCTTGCTTGCATCATCAAGCAGTCGCTGCATTTCCTCTTGTGTACCGCCATATCCCAGTTTTAAGTTATCCAGCATGGTATAATTCTGCTTTGCAAAACCGTTATAGGCGTTCTGTATAAGCGATATATCAGTACCCATTTTATTTGCATTGTCTGACATATCCGTAATTGCCACGTTTGCCTTTTCTGCTGCCGCTGCCGTGTCATTATTCATACTGGCAAGCAGCGACGCTGAAAAGCTGGTAACTGTTTCCATGTACTCATTTGCAGACATTCCGGCTGTTTTATATGCGTCGTTTGCATAACCAACAACCGTATCAGACGACGTTTTGAAAAGAGTTTCTACACCGCCTACAAGCTGTTCCTGTGCTGCGTATCCCTCTATCGCTTTTGTGGTAAGCGCTCCTATGGCTGTTGCCGCTCCCGCAACTGCTGCCGCCGTCGCCGCTGCTGCTGCTTTAAGCGCTGTACCCATTCCACTTAGCACGCTTGTAAATCCAGAAAATTTTCCCTTTGCGTCGTCTGCCTGTTCCCCGCTGTCTTTTATTTCCTTTCCCATTTCGTCAGCGGCTTTTTCTGCTTTTTCCATTTCGTCAGTCGTTTTGCCTAATTCCTGCTCTGTCTTTACAAGCGCTGCTTTCTGGTAATTTAACTGGGTTTCAAGTTTTTTACTTTCTTCGCTATTGTCTCCTGTTGCCTTGCGACATTTTTCTAAAGCCGCCTCGGTTTCTTTTACCTTTTTTGCCTGCTCGTCGTATGTTTTCTGTAGTACCGTCTGCTTTGCTTTCAGCGCATCTACGCTGCTTGCATTGTCCTTATATTCAGCCGTTACAAGTTTCATTTCAGAATTAAGCACTTTAAGGGTGCTGTTAATTTCCTTGCAGGCTGCTTTATACTCTGCCTCTCCGTCAAAACTTAACCTTGTTTTGACGTTCTGCGTCTTATCTGCCATAATTAAAAGCCCCCTAACGCTATGTCTATATCGTCCATGTTTTCTGTGGCTGCTGGTGTCCCCGCCTGTTTCTGTCGGAAAATGTGCGGGTTATATTCCTTGTGATATTTAAACAGTGTCGTTATCTGGTATGGTGTTTTTCTCCACGCCTCACGTTCCCTGTATCTCAAAAGCACTACTGCAATATACAAAAGCCGTGCAGTATCTAATTTTCCTGCACGGCTGCCCTGTTTCCCTCTTCTGTTGTTTCTTCTCCGTCGTTTTCGTTCTCTGTGTCGCTGTTGTCTCCCGCAGTTCCTCTGTAGAACGATTTAAAAATAGCGTTCTGTACTTCCTGCAAATTTCCTGCGTGTATCAGTCTGCCTACCCTTTTCTCTTCAAGCAGCTGGGCGTTTTCGTCCTCTGCTAAAAGTGCCTCGTTAATAAGCAGCGTAAGTAACCACCTTGTATCTTTAAAAAGGTTTGGGTTATCTTTATTGAATACC
>OOCE01000615.1_pt1 | contig 12855 bp, 11 predicted proteins | sample 1671421 | NCBI WGS metagenome assembly OOCE01 (sample SAMN06348155, study PRJEB24527) | human gut metagenome | biome: human gut; feature: ankylosing spondylitis patient; material: feces | host: Homo sapiens | place: China | collected 2015-10 | reverse complement strand
GGTCAGCTACAAATATATGATGCTGATCCTGCGCACCTACAACGGTGCCAGCCGCCGCTTCAATCTTCCCATCAAGCAGTGACATTCTTGCCTTTCTAGGCATACTCCTTTTTCCTGCAAGTGCCGCCTGCCATAAACGGGCGGCTCTTGCTACATATAGAAGGATAGGAGGTCTGATCGCTATCATACCAAAAGACTGGAAATACCTCAGAGGGGACATTTACTATGCAGATATGGAGCCGCACATCGGCTCCGAACAGGGCGGCACCCGCCCGGTAGTCGTTCTTCAAAACGATGTAGGAAACCGCTATGCGCCTACCCTTATCGTGGCGACAGTGACTTCCCGTACCGAGAAAAAGAGATACCAGCCCACACACGTTCTGATAGCCCACAATACAGCCTTTGAGAAGCCGTCTGTGGTTCAGCTGGAACAGATCTTCACGATAGACAAAAGCCGCATACAGCGCTTCTTAGGACAGACTACACGGCATGAAATGCGCAGGATCGAAGAAGCCCTGATGAACAGTTTGGAAATCAATGAATGGGACAGGAGGAATGCCGATGAATGAAAAAGTGATGGTATCGCCGGAGATCCAAACCGAAGCGGTTGTTCTGCCGCAGATCGTCAGCATCAAGCAGGCAAGTCAGCGTATGGGCTTGCCTGAATATTACATCCGCCGCCTTTGCCGGGAAGTGCCGGGCATGGCGTTCCAGTCAGGCATCAAATGGTATATCAACCTTGGCAAGATGGCTGACTACTTCAACGGTGGAACGAAAACTTTGTGATTTGTCAAGGATGCGGGCGTAAACTGCGACATCCTAAAAATTAACCGCCTGAACTGCTATACTCATCGTGACAGAGATAACCACCACACAGAAAGGACGGTAAATATATGGCATCCGTTAAATTGATCGAACCCAAGAAGAAGCCCCGGTATTACCAGATCACTGCAAATGTTCTGGTGAACGGCAAAATCGAACGCCGTTATGGTCGGTTTGATTTTGACCCCACTCAGCTGAAAAACGCTCGTGCGCGCAATGCCGCTGCCAATGCTGCCGCCGCCGAATTTGAACGGCAGGAGCAGGAGAAGGCAGACAAGGAAGCCAGCAATGCAGGAAAATCCTTTGCAGTCGTTGCGCAGGAGTACATAGAATCCAAAAAGGCAAGACTTGCCCCATCCGCCCGTTTGGAGGGCGATTACGACAGTCACCGCAACAAGGCGAATACTACAAGGGGAAAAGAAAACTATCTGCGGAAAATTCAGCAGTTCCCGGAATTTGCACAGAAACCTGTTGGCGCAATCAAAAAGAAAGACTGCGACTGGATTTTGGAGCAGATCGAACTGGGCGGTGCGCGGAATCGAACCCATGCAGTTGTCAATCAGAAGGGGTTGGATATGAAAAAGGAATCCTGCCCGAAGTTGGCAGCAAGGTGCGATTGCGGCGCAAAGACCATCGAAAAAGCATTCCGTGGGGAGGTCGTTGACATAAAAACGGCACAGCAGGTGGCAATCGCCCTGAACTGCAAGGTCGAGGAAGCGTTTGATGTGGAAACCGTCAAGCACCCGATGACCCGGAAAAGCATGAGAGAGTATGCTTTGTTCATTCGCTCGACACTCGAATATGCCGATGAGAACTACGGAGTACAGAATCCCATGCATAAAGTACCGGCTCTTGGAAAGCGCAGTAAATCCGTTGATACCATCAAGAAAAGTCAAATCAAGCAGCTTCAGGATACTTTGAAGGAAAGCACCATGTTGGAGCAGATCATTGTGCTATCGCTGCTCAACTCTGGTGTACGGCGTGGTGAATTGGCGGGATTGACTTGGAAGGATGTCAACTTTGAGGAATGCACCCTACATATTTCAAAGTCGCTTCTGGTATTCAAAGATTTTGGGTATCAGCTGACAACGACCAAGGAGAGCAATATCCGAGATGTGGACGTTGCGCCGGAGTACATGGACTTCCTGAAAGAATATTATCAGTATTGGAAGTCCCAGAAAAAATTGATGGGAGGGAGCTGGCAGAAAAATCTTGATAAGAAAAGTTCCAAGTATGCGCCCTCGCTCCTTGCATTTCGAGGGACAGACTTCGTGATCTGCAACGACCACGGCTTTCCGATTAACCCGGACAGCTATGGTGCGCTGGTACGGCGGATTGGGAACCGTGCCGGGATTGAGGGGCTTCACCCTCATATGTTCCGGCACACATTCGTGAGTATCCTGCTGTCCAACCCGGAGATCGGTGTGGCGACAGTAGCCGCCGAAGCAGGACACGCACAGCCCAGCACGACCCTTGCAATCTACACACAGGTCTACGACAAGCGGCGCAAAGAAATCCGCAATCAGATGAGCAAAGAATTGTACGAGTGAGCAAAAAAGAAGCACGAAGGCCGAAACCTTCGTGCTTTTTTGGTGGGCCAGGCAGGACTTGAACCCGCGATAACCCCGTTATGAGCGGGGAGTTCTAACCACTGAACTACTGGCCCTTATGGAATTTGAACGTACCCGTGAGGGCGCGTTCAAATGCTCCTTCGTAGGTAAAAAGTAGGTGAAACCGCTTTTTTGAAGATTGCTACTTCAAAAAGTGACGTAAACAAACAGGTTTTGAAAATGAAAATCATTACATCAAGCGGTTATGAGCCGCCAGCTCTGACCAACTGAGCTACTAGCCCTTACGGCTGCACCGCAAAGTGCAGTACCTCGTAACATTATAGCAAACTTATGGGCAAATGAAAAGACCTTTGGGGCAAAACTTATTTTGTCCGGTGGGCGTCCAGCTTCTGGGCCATAAATTCGTCCAGCATCTCCTGCGGGAACAGCGGCTCCTTGTAGCCAAAGGCCTCCCGGATGAAGATCAGGGTGACCACGGTCTGGCGGCCGGGGTCCAGCCGCAGGGTGTACAGGGTGTCCAGCGGCTGCTGGGTGGGCTGGTGCAGGGTCAGGTGCAGCAAAAAGCCGCCGTCCCGCTCCCGGCGGCAGTCGTAGACGAACACGTCGGAGTCGTTGTGTTCGTCCAGCCGGTCGAAGCACTCGTCCAGTGCAAGGTCGGTGCGGAATTCGGACAGCCCGGCCGGGCCGTACTGACTGCGGCGGCCGTTTTCCCGCCGGGAGAGCAGAAACACGATCACGCCCAGCACGGCGGCCAGCAGGACGATGGAAACAACAGCGTTCATGGAAAACCTCCGGAATAGTTTTCCTTATTGTAACACAACCTGCGCGGTTTTGTGCTATAATATTTTTAATTCTTTGAAAAATTCAGCAGGCCCGCTGCACGCTGCACCGGGCGGGAGGAACGCAATGAAGCTCAAATTCACACGCAAGACCTGGTACTTCTTTCTGCTGGCCGCAGCGGCGGTTTCCATGCTGGGCGGCTTTGCCGTGCTGGGCGGCATGGACTTTTCAGCGCTGGAACTGGTGGCGTTCTGCCTGACCGGCATCGCGGCACTGTTTCTGGCAGCACAAAAGGGTGCCCCGGCGGCCGAAAAGCGCAATTACACGCTGGTGTTCGTGCTGCTGATGCTCAGCAAGCTGGCGGCCGGCGGCTGGGCGGGCGACCTGTGCTCGGCACTGGTGTGGCCTGCCCTGCTGGGCATCGAGTACAGCCGCGGCAAGCCCATTCAGCGGCAGCTGCAGCTGGTGTGCGCGGCAGAGGTGCTGCGCACGGTGTTCTGGCTGCTCACCCGCTATGCGGGCATGGCCGGGCTTGCCTTCTGGACGAACCTGCTGTTCGTGCTGCTGGCCTGTGCCCGCGGCTGGGCGGCGCTGACCCTGTATAAATTGCAGGAGGAAGAGCTGTGACCCGGCGCAGCCGGAAAAAGACAGGACGCAAAAACCGCCGCATGGGGCGGCGCACCTTTCTGCTGGGGGCCGGGGCGGCTGTGTGTGCCGCGGCAGGGCTGGCCCTGCGCCGGGGCACTTCCCCTGCGGCCGCCGACAGCACCCCGGAGCCCTCGGCAGACCCCAACCCGGCGCTGCCGGCCGGGGAGTGGCGGGCCGTGTGGGTGAGCTATCTGGAATGGGCCTCCATGGACTTTTCCACGGAGGATGCCTTCCGCGCCGGAGTGGTGCAGCTGCTGGACAACTGTACCGGACTGGGGCTGAACACAGTCCTGGCCCAGGTGCGCCCCTTCGGGGATGCGCTGTACCGCAGCAGTCTGTTCCCATGGAGCCATCTATGCACCGGGGTGCAGGGGCAGGACCCGGGCTTTGACCCGCTGGACGTGCTGCTGCAGGAAGCCCACACCCGGGGCATCTCGGTGGAAGCGTGGGTCAACCCCTACCGCCTGCGCTCCTCGGCGGCCATGCCGCCGAACCTTGCGGACGGCAATCTGGCAAACACCCACCCGGAGTGGGTGTGCACGGTGGACGAGGGCCTTTACCTGAACCCCGCCGAGCCTGCCGCCGCCGACTATGTGGTGCAGGGCGTGGCCGAGCTGGTGCAGAACTACGCGGTGGACGGCATCCACTTTGACGATTACTTCTACCCTACCACCGATGAGAGCATCGACGCGGCGCAGTTTGCGGCGTCCGGGGCGGGAAATCTTGCCGCGTGGCGGCGGGAAAATGTGACCGCGCTGGTGCGGGCCGTGCACGACACGGTGAAAGCGGCGGACCCTACCCTGCGGTTCGGCATCAGCCCCCAGGGCAACCCGGACAACGACGAAAACCAGCAGTACAGCGATGTGACCGGCTGGTTGGCGTCCGGCGGCGGGGATGCGGTGGTCGATTATCTGTGCCCGCAGGTGTACTGGGGGCAGGGCTTTGCCCTGCACAACGGCAGCACCCGCTTTGCCTTTGAAAATATCGTGCCCGCATGGCTGGCCTATCCCCGCGCGGCGGACGTGGCCCTGTATTTCGGGCTGGGAGCCTACCGTGTGGGAGTGGGCGACGGCGGCAGCAACGAAAACAGCCTGTCGGGCTGGAGCACCGGCCGTGCGCTGGCCGACCAGGTGGCCTTTCTGCGGGAGCAGGGAGCCGGGGGCTGGGCCCTGTACCGGTACGGTTCGCTGTTCGGGCCGGAGCAGACTTCCCTCGCCGCTGCCGAGTGTGGGGCACTGGCGGCTGCCGACGGCAAAGAAACTGCATGAAATCAGGCGGCAGCGCGCGCAAAAGCCGGGTGGCTCTCTTGTGCGGTGCTGCAAAATGCGGTATACTATACAGATGGACCCGGCTCTGCCGGAACCCGAAAAAACAGGAACATCAAACCCTTTGACAGGTTGAGGAAACGTTTATGAAAACGAAAAAACGCTTTTTAGCCGTTGTGCTGGCCGCCGCTCTGCTGGTGGCCGGTCTGACCGGCTGCAAGGACGCACTGCGCGGTGTGGCCCAGAAGATCTCCGGCAGCTCCGGCGAGGTGCAGGAAGAGGACACCACCCGCTGGGCGGACGCTACTGCAGATCCGCTGATCATTCAGGGCATTGCGGACGCTTCGGCAAAGTTTGACACTGCCATGGTGGACGGCACCCTGTACGCCGTGTTCAACGGCATCTGGAGCCGCCAGACCAACTATTTTGCGGCACCCACCGGCACGCTGACCGTCATGGCCTGCGGCACCGCCGAGGGCACCCAGAAATTCAAGGTGGCGCTGTGGAAAAAGGTAGACGGCGGCGTGGAGTATGTGCCGGACAGCACCTACTACATCAAGACCGACGGCACCGACTACACCTGCACCATCTCCGGGCTGGACCCGGCGGCCATCTACCGCATGACCATTTCCTATGATTCCAGCCGTTACTACCTCTACGGTCTGCTCAAGGTGGAGGGCGTCGGCTGATGAATACACAACGCAAGAATTCGCTTTTGCTGCTGCTGTGCGCATTTATCTGGGGCACGGCCTTCGTGGCTCAGAGCGCCGGTTCCGGCATGGGAGCCTGCAGCTTTCTGGCCGGGCGCAGCTGGCTGGCGGTGCTGGTGCTGCTGCCCACGGTCAAGGTGTTTGACCTGGTGCGTCAGCGCAGCACCGGCACCACTGGGGCACCGAAAACGCCGGAGGAGCGCCGCTGCCTGCGCCGGGCCAGCCTGGTGTGCGGCACGCTGCTGTTTGTGGCGTCGGCTGCCCAGCAGTTCGGCCTGACACTGAACCCCTCCACGGCCAAAGCAGGCTTCCTCACGGCGATGTATGTGGTGCTGGTGCCCATCTTCGGGCTGGCACTGGGCCGCCGCGGCAGCCCCCAGCTGTGGGGCAGCGTGGCCATTGCGGTGTGCGGGCTGTATCTGCTGTGCATGCAGAACGGCTTTGGCGGCGTGGAACGCAGCGACATGGTGCTGCTGCTGTGTGCTGTGCTGTTCAGTTTCCAGATCATGGCGGTGAACCATTATGGTCCGCAGGTGGATGGCGTGCGCCTGAGCCTGCGGCAGTTCTTTGTGGTGGCGGTGGAAAGCTCGGTGGCAGCACTGCTGCTGGAGCACCCGGCCCCGGCGGAATTTGCCGTGAACGCGGTGCCCCTGCTGTACTGCGGCGTGATGTCCAGCGGCGTGGCCTACACGCTGCAGATTTTGGGCCAGCGGGATATGAACCCTGCCGTGGGCAGCCTGATCATGTGCCTGGAAAGCGTGTTCAGCGCACTGGGCGGCTGGGTGCTGCTGCATCAGAGCCTTTCCCCGCGCGAAGGCGTGGGCTGTGTGCTGATCTTTGCCGCCGTGGTGCTGGCCCAACTGCCGGCCCCGCAGCGGGCAGAGCGTGCGTCCTGACGTGGCCGCACAAAAACCGGAAGTCCAGCTGCGCAGCGCGGGCGGCATCCAGTACGAGCTGTACCGCAAAAAGATCAAACAGCTGCATCTGCGGGTACGGGACAACGGCACCGTGATGGTCAGCATCCCGCTGCGCACCAGCCTGGAACAGGCGGACGCCTTTGTGTGCAAGAACGCACAGTGGATCCACGACACCCGGCAGGAAGTGATGGCAAAAGCGGCCCGCGACAATGCCGACCTGCCGGACAAGGAGACCGCACTGGCCTACTTTACCGCCATGAGCGATCAGGTCTACCCGGCCTTTGCCGGGGTGCTGGGCGGCCAGAAACCTACCCTCAAGGTGCGCAGCATGACCACCCGCTGGGGCGTGTGCTGCCCCGGCAAAAAGCAGATCACCTTTGCGCTGCAGCTGTACAACATGCCGCCTGCGGCGCAGATCTATGTGGTGGTGCACGAGTACTGCCACTTTTTGCAGGCCAACCACAGCCCGGCGTTCTGGGCCGAGGTGGCAAAGCTGCTGCCGGACTGGAAAGCCCGGCGGGAGCTGTTGAAGAAGTAAAAACAGGAGGCAGACTTCCCTTGGAAAACGAAAAAAAGTCCGGCGGCGATAAATACTCCAAGCTGGCCGGCAACACCCTCATCTTTGCCATTTCCAGCTTTTCGTCCAAACTGCTCACGCTGATCGTGCAGCCGTTCCTGACCTACGCCATGGCCGAGATCTCGGATCTGGGCCTGTCCAAGATCCTGAGCCAGTACGCGAACCTGCTCATCCCCTTTGTGTCCATGGGCATGTCCAATGCGATCATCCGCTTTGGTCTGGACAAGGGCAACAGCGAAAAGCAGGTGTTCACCAACGGTCTGCTCACCATTCTGGGCGGCTTTGGCATCCTGGTCCTGTGCTGGCCCATTGCACGGTTCCTGCCCGACATGGCCCAGTACGGCCTGCTCATTTACCTCTATGTGCTCATGAGCTGCCTGCGCACCCTGTGCACCCAGTTCGTGCGCAGCCGCCAGTGGAACAAGCTGGTGGCCGTGGACGGCGTGCTGTGCACCGTGGCCACCATGGCGTTCTATGTGCTGTATCTGGTGGGCTTCAAGTGGGGTGCCAACGGCTACCTGCTGGCCATCATCAGCGGTGATCTGGTCAGCGTGCTGTTCCTGATGGTCACCGGCAAGCTGTGGAATTATGTGGAGCTCAAGGGCATCAACAAGGACCTGTGGAAGCAGATGCTCCACTTCTCGCTGCCCATGATCCCCGCGCAGATCAGCTTCTGGATCATCAACGCCTCCGACCTGTTCTTTGTGCGTGAGATGTGCAACGGGCTGGACGGCCGGGACGGCAACGCCTGGAGCGGCCTGCTGTCCACGGGCTACTTCCTGCCCACCATCCTCACCACGCTGGGCCTGATCTTCTACGACGCCTGGCAGCTCTCGGCTGTCACCGAGGAGGAGGGCCGGGCGCGGTTCTTCACCAAGATCTTCCGCACCTATTCCAGTGTGCTGTTCTGCTGTGCGGCGGGCATCATCTGGCTGTGCCGCCCGGTGATGCACGTCATGAAGTCCAACTACTACTACGCCTGGCACTTCGTGCCTTTCCTGGTGCTGGCCTCCACCTGCAGCTGCTTCAACCAGTTCATGAACAGCGTGTATGTGGTGACCAAAAAGTCCAGCCGCAGCATGGTCACCATGATGGCCGGTGCCATCAGCAACTGCATCATGAACTACTTCTTCATCAAGTGGTGGGGCCCCATCGGTGCCACATACGCTTCCTTCCTGGGGCTGGCGCTGGTGTTCACTCTGCGCTCCATCGACGCAAACCGCATGATCCATATGCATGTGCATCCGGGCCGGGTGCTGCTGAACGTGGGTCTGCTGGTGTTCGAGGCCTTTGTGCTGCTGGCCGAGACCCCGCTGTACGGCCTGTGGACCGGCCTGATCACCGCAGTGGTCATCCTGATCAACTTTGCAGGCGTGTGGGCTATGGCCCGTGTGCTGCTGCCCCGCCTGCTGGGCCGCCGCGGCAAGGCGCTGGTGGCCGCTGTGGACGGCTGGCTGAGAAAATAAAAACCGATAGAAACAACAATGCCCCCGGAGAACTCTCCGGGGGCATTGTTGTTGTGTGCGAGGGACAGCGAGCTTTTTACGGCCCGCTGGGGGTTGGCTTTTAGTGCTTGCTCTTGGCAAACAGGCTGGTAAAGGCACCGGCTACGGTGAGGGCCATGCCGCTCAGGGCCATGGCCAGAGCGGTGAACCAGTTGACGCCGGTCTTGGGCAGGGCGGCCACGGTGCTGTCGGGGGTGGCATCCTGCACGGGAGGATTGGCGGGGTTCTCCGGGTTCACGGGCGTCTCGGCATCGTCCGAGGTGGCGTCCTGCACGGGAGGCGTGGTGGGGTCCTCCGGGCTGACGGGGGTGTCCGGGGTGTCAGGATCGGGCGTGGGTTCCGGATCCGGGTCCGGGGTGGGCTTGGGGGTCACGTTGTGAGCAGCCTTGAGGGCCAGGGTGGCGTTCTTGTCCAGGATGGTAATGGTGTAGGAGCCATCCTCGTTCTTGGTGACGGCATAGCCGTCGGCCTTGAAATCGTCCAGGTTGGTCACATGTTCACCCTTGCCATCGGCATCCCAACGGGCGTCCAGCCCATCCAGGAACCAGCCGTTGATCTTGTGGCCGCAGTCGTCCAGCATCCAGTCGTCGCCCACCTTGGTGAGGGTCAGGGTGCTGTTTTTGCCAACCAGATAAATATCATCGCCCGCCAGAGCAGCGTGGTTGTTGTACAGCTTGGCACCGGATTCCACAATGGCCTCGCCCTTGTTGTACAGGCCGCCGCCGTAAGTAGAGGCGGTGTTGTTCATCACGGTAGCACCGGATTCCACAGTGACCTTGCCCCTGTTGTACAGGCCGCCGCCATACTGCTTGGCAGTATTGTTCTCCAGCACAGCGCCGTCCTTGAGGACGACGATGCTGCCATAGTTGCCAATGCCGCCAGCAACATCCGCAGTGTTGTTATCCACGGAAGCGTTCACCAGCTCCAGCACGGCAGGGTTGTTCATATTATCAAGGAAGATGCCGCCGCCGAACTGGTTGGCCACGTTGCCAGTGATCCGGGTGTTGTTGCACAGGATGATATGGCTATCACGCAGCTTGGTGCTCAGCACATGGATACCGCCGCCGACGTCGGCAGTGTTGCCCTGGATAAGGGTGTTATCCAACGTAAAGTCTCCGGGGCTGTAAGCAACAATGGCACCGCCCTGGGTCTGACCATTTTTAGAAATGGTATTGTTGCCAGTCAGCTTGCTATCGGTGATGGTGAGCTTCTGGGCACCCAGGTAGATGCCGCCGCCAATGCCCTGCCCATCCGCAGTGTTGTTGGTAATTTCGGTGCGAGTGATGGTGTGCTCAGGCTTGTCCTCTTTGGTCTCGCCGGGAGCATCAATGTCGGCAATGTAAAGGCCGCCGCCTACAGAGGCACGGTTGCCGTCGATGATGCTGTCGGTTACTTCCAGCGTGGATTTTTCTGCCAGAATGCCGCCAGCAGTGTCAGCGGCCTTGTTCTCGAGGACCTTGGAGTTGCGTACCGTTAGGGAACTGTTCTGGGTAGCAGCAATCGCACCGCCATCGTCAGTTGCAGTGTTCTTTTCAAAGGTGCTGTCCTCGACGGTAACAGTGCCGCCAGAAGAGAAGATGCCGCCGCCGCGATAGCCGGAGTTCTCACGGAAAACGGTGCCGTTGCTGGCGGTAAGAGAGCTGGTGGCGTCATAGACGTAAACACCGCCGCCGTTTCCGGTTGCCTTGTTGCCGCTGACTTCAGAGTTGTTCAGGTCAGCAGAGCTGTTGAGATACAGCAGGATGCCGCCGCCGCTGTTGGCAGTGTTATCCAGGAACTTGGTGTTTTTGGAGGTGACGGTGACACCGCTGGCGGCATAGATGCCGCCGCCCATGACAGTGTTTGCATCGCCGTTGTTGTTGACCTTGGTATCCACCAGCTCCAGTTTGGGAGAGGCGAAGTTTGCCGTATACTGGGAGGCGGCAATGCCAGCACCGTAGAGGGCCTTATTTCCGCTGATCTCGGAATTATCCGACTTCAAACCAACATTGCCCCACAGGAACAGACCGCCGCCCATAGAGGATGCGGTGTTGTTCCGGATGATGGAACCGTTTTGCAGGGTAAGACTGCCGGGAACGGCAAGGCCCTGATGGAACAGACCGCCACCGTTAACGGCCTGGTTGTTTTCAACAGTAGTATCATCCAGGGTAACGGTGCTGAGCTTGGCGGCAATGCCACCGCCAGTGCTGACAGACTTGTTGTTTGCTACGGTGCAACCCTTAAGCGTTGCATCAGCCCGAGTGCCAACGTACACGCCGCCGCCCTCGCCACTGCCAATGGCCTCGTTCTCAAGGATCTTGGTATCGGTAATGGTGGCCTTAGAAGGCGTTTTAGAAGGGTCACGGGCTTCACCCGTGTGGATGCCGCCGCCGTTGTCACCCTTGTTGCCTTGGATGGTAGAACCCGAGACGTCCAGCACATTGCCCTCTGCGGAGTAGATGCCGCCGCCGTTGCCCCGGGCCTCATTGTTGCTGATGGTGGAACCCTTAACGGTGAGGCTGCCGCCCTGGGCTTCAATGCCGCCGCCGGCACCCAGATTGGTACTGACGTTGGAGGTTGCCTTGTTTCCGGTTACGGTTACTTTGTCCAGGGTGACGTCGGATTATTTACCAACGGCACAGATGCCGCCGCCGCCGTTGCCAAGGGTACTAGAGGAAAGCTCGCCATCATTGTAGATAATGGTAGAGGTGGAACCCTTTGCCTCGTTGCCGCTGATGGTGCTATCGGTGACAGTGAGGGTGCTGTCAAAGCTGTAGATACCACCGCCCAGGCCCTTGTTGCTGTTGGGAGCCTTCTCCGGAACATCGTCCGCCGTGTTCCCGTCGATCTTGGAGTCCTTCACCTCTACGGTGGAGTGCTCCGTGTAGATGCCGCCGCCACGGGTACCAGTGTTATCCAGAATCTCGGAATCGGTAATGGTGACATGGCTCTTGTCAGAAACGAAAACGCCGCCGCCTGCGCCAACCGACACATCGGAGCCGTTCTTGCTGACCTCAGTGGTCTTATTATCCCGGATGATGCAGTGGTCGATGGTAACATTCTGGCTGTTCTCGATATGAACGCCGCCGCCCTGTTTGCCTTCGTTTTCCTCGATGGTCAGGTCCTTCAGCAGAACGTTGGTGTCCCCAGCGTCCTTGATGGTAACGCCGCTGGTGGTCGAACCGGTGATGGTACCATCAACGATCTCCACCTTTTTGTTAGCGTCAGCCTCGCCGTCCTGGCTGGTGGCAGCGTCGCCCTTTTTGCCGGACAGGTTTACGTCCACATTGCCTTCGATCTTGTGCTTGTTCAGGTTCAGCTTGATCCACTCAGCAATGGTAATGTTGCCGGTATGGTCCTTCTGCAGGACGACCTCGTCGCCAGTATTGGCATTTTTCAGAGCTTCGTCCAGGGTGCCATAACTGGTGTCCCCGATCTTGGCCTCGTGCTCATCGCTGACAGCGTTCTCCACGCCGTCCATGGTGGCGATGCCTGCATCCGGGTCCTCGATCAGGTTGTCTACGTCCGCCTCCGCAGGGGCCACCTTTTCCACCACGGCGTCCTCAATGGGGGCGACCTCCACAGGGGTCTCCTTTTCCACTACGGCGTCCTCAGTGGGGGCGACCTTCGCAGGGGTCTCCTTCTCCACCACAGCATTCTCCTCAGGAGCCTCTGCCTTTTCCTCGGTGGCTTCCTCCTCCTCGGGAGTTTTCTCTGCGGTGGGCAGTTCCACTGCGATGGGGGTTGCTTCCGGAGCGGCAGGCTGCGCAGCGGCCTCTGCAGCGGGCTGAGCTTCCGGCTCTTCCTCTGCAGGCAGTTCGGCTTCCGGGGCTTCCTGCGTGTCGGCCTCGGTATGATCAACAGCAGCAGGAGCCTGTGCGCCGGCTGCGTTTTCAGGGGTCTCAGCGTTGGCGGCCAGAGGGGTGGCTGCAACACAGGCGGTCAAGGCCAGAGCCATGGCGGCTTTTTTGAATTTCTTGTTCGTCATAAGATTCGCTCCTTTCGTTCTGCACACAAAAGATACTATAAAACGTATCTATTCGTAGATAAATGTCCGCATTGATCTACAGCTATCATATAC
>OOCE01000589.1_pt1 | contig 13117 bp, 9 predicted proteins | sample 1671421 | NCBI WGS metagenome assembly OOCE01 (sample SAMN06348155, study PRJEB24527) | human gut metagenome | biome: human gut; feature: ankylosing spondylitis patient; material: feces | host: Homo sapiens | place: China | collected 2015-10 | reverse complement strand
CAAAAAGTTAGACAATATTCTGAAGTAAAAATTGTTCAAGCAGCCGAAAGGCGCAATAAGCCACAAATTGCGATAATTTCCCTTCGATGAACCTGTCAGATGTCATCTGTTTGAACCATTCGGAATTCCCGAATAGTTGCCATCACGGTCTATTCCTCATCCGAATTATAATATTACCATTTACTGATTCAAATAGCAAATCTAGCGTCATTCCATAACGACACAATAATGCCGTGGAAGTATTTCCTCCACGGCACGATCTGTCGTTATAGCTGTGCGTTTCTCTCCCTCTGCAAATTCCAGACAGGCAACCCTTCCCGGCGCTTTGCCTCGCATCACTTTGCAGCCATGCGATATGTTTTCTCGCATCTTGGCACGCTCGTGGAATCCAGTCATGGCGCTACTTCCCCAATGCGGTACAGCAGAGGACGCTATTCACTTTTTCGGAGATTTGGAACCTCCTAATACATAAGAGAACAGCGAATCGGATTTTTTCCACAACTTTTTCAATTTTCTTTTTTTACCAGAAATATATCCACACGCATATCTTTCCACAAACCGGGGTGGATCTTAATCCCACGCGCTTTCTGATACTCATAGGCTGTCACAAAGTCAACCGCAAAACTCAAAAGTGGTATCTTTTCATCCAGCACGCTCACCTGATTTTCTTGACAGCTTTCCAGCCATTCCACCAACTTACGCTTTCTTTTGGTTCGGCCCATGTTCAAAAAGAAATCCTGTGAACGACATATTGTCGCGCAATCGGGTCCAGCACTTTCTTTATCCTGCTTGCCGATTTGCTCTTGCTCAATATCATAGGGAACGCCACTTTTATAGGTAACCATCGCTATCGGCTGCCTTTCCGATTGGATAGGCATGATCTGCTGCACATTCATCAACTGCAACATCCAAATGTAGCGGTTATTGCTTTTTACAATCCGGTTGGCATACCTGTCCAGAAAGCCCGGCTCTATTTTACCATCCGGAAAAGAGGCATCATCGCTGAGTGCAGCCTCGATGCTGTGCATATCTAACCTTGCTTTAGGACGCTGTTCCTGTATGGAACTTTGCAGTAAGCCTTCGACATTTATAATCTCATTGTTGATTTCCGTACTTCTGCTTAAGAAATCATCCATAGTTATGCTTCGGCTTGCCCGCTGGCTGACAAGATCGTCCAATTCCTCATTCAGCGCAGAGAGCTTGTTCTCCAGCTGGTTTCCATCATTCGGTGTGCCGGTAGTGTTCAGATTTGCATCCAACATCCGCAAAAGACCCAGTATATCCTCAGCATTTTCTTTCCAAACTGTACGGAACACTTCCCTTGCCATCAATTCCAGCTTCCATTCAGATGCGTATGGTGCCAGACAAGGAATACCGTTCAGTGCTCTGGCGGCATCTTTCTTTTTGAACATTTTCGACCGTGCACAGATAAGCCGCATATTTTTCCCACCGTTGGCCGTTTTATCGTAGCCTTCGATTTGGAATCGCATCCCACAATCACAAAACAGAATTTTTGTCCATTTATTCTGCGGGAAGGACACGCCAAACTTATGGGCACGGCCATCTTTTCCTTTTACAAAAGCAGCACGCTTGCTGCGGATCTGATTGCAGGTTTCCCATAGCTCCTCTGAGACGATTGGCTCAAAGTCTCCCTTTACAAGAACAAAGTCCTCCTCGCTGTGATTGATGCGGTTATGGCTGAGGAAGTCATCAATATGGGATTTATTGTAGGTCATATAGCCCTTGTAAGTGGGCTTGCGGAGTACCCGTGACACTTTGCTGGCCGTCCAGCTCAGGCCACCGCCGCCATCCTTACGGTTTTCTTCTATGAGCATTTTGGCAACAGTCGTTTCTCCGTGCCCCTCGGCGTACAGATTAAAGATTCTGCGTACCGTTTCCGCCTGTTCCTTATTGATTACATAAGTTCCATCCACACGGTCATAGCCGATAATATTACCGCTGCCATAGAGTACGCCTTTCTCACGGCTCATCTTCTGTCCGGCTTTTACGCGCTCACTGGTCTTGCGGCTTTCATCTTGGGCAATGCTCGCCATAATGGTCAAGCGAACCTCTCCATCGCCGTCCATTGTCCAGATGCCATCATTTACAAAATAGACTTCCACGCCGTATTGCTTCAGTTCTCGCGTAGCATTCAACGCATCCACCGTGTTACGCGCAAACCTCGACAATTCACGGGTGACAATCAAGTCAAAGCGGTGTTCCTTTGCGTGCTCTATCATCCGCATAAATGATGGACGTTTCTTCATTTGGGTACCGGTTATGCCTTCGTCTATGTACTGCGCTACAACGGTCCAGTTGGGATTGCGCAATGCAAGGTCTGTATACCATTCCATCTGATTTCCCAGCGCAGATAGCTGTTCCCCATGTTCTGTTGAAACACGACCATAAAACACCACCCTACGCGGTCGATTCTTGTAATTTCCAATATAGTCTGTCATTTCGAACGCCTCCTTGTTCTTTCATTGTACAAGGGGCAAATTCATAAGGGAAATGTACAAAAACACTGGTACACTTGCCATCCTTGTATGAGCGTTGCTGCTCTATACTATAAGAGTACGTTCTCTTGATTTTTTTCCACAATCACTATTTTTAGTTCATTGCACCTGACATACATCAAGTAGCCATGCCACGCGGATAGCATTTTTCAGAACATATGAAACAGGGCGCGTTTACGCCGCGGACATGGAGGATATACTCCGGAATCAGGAGCGGATATGGCAGGCGGCAAGCGGTATCCTTTCCCGGCTTGCCACCATAAAATAATGGGGTATTTATCCCATGCGGGGCGGCTTGCTGCGAGGTAAGCCGCCCCTGCTTTTTTTGCGGTCCGGCATCCTTGCAGGGCAAGGCAGCTTCCTGTATGCTGAAAGCAGAAACAAACAAAACTGGAGGGATATTGATATAGGTAACTTTTCTCTGAACACTTCGCCGGATGCCTTGTGTTTCTTCGGATATTCGTATATAATGTATCATGTTGAGTATTATCCATGCGGAGGTGCGGTATGAACGGGATCAAGGGCTATATCTCCATTCGGGAGGCGTCCTACCGTTGGGGCGTGTCAGAGCGGCGGGTCAATCAGTATTGCGCCGAGGGGCGGATTCCCGGCGCGTCCCGGTTCGGGCGCTCATGGGCGATCCCGGAAAATGCGGAAAAGCCGTCCGACCCGCGCTTTCAGGAACAGCGCCGCGATCCCGACAGGACAAGCACCTGACGGATACCCCTCTGCATTTTAGCATCCGCAAAAAGGAAGTGAACGCTATGGCCTGCGACGAGGTTTTTTACCGCCAATATCTGAACGGCGACGATGCGGGGCTGGAGGCCCTGATGAAAAAATACGGCGACCCGCTGACCCTGTATATCGACGGCTACCTGCACGACATACACGAGGCGGAGGAACTGATGCTGGATGTGTTCGCCTATCTGTTCACGAAAAAGCCCCGCATCCGGGAAGGTGGCTTCAAGGCGTATTTATACAAGGCGGCGCGGCACATGGCGCTGCGCCATAGAAGCAAACGAAGGCTGATGTTCAGCCTGGATGCGCTGACCGACGAACCGGACGGGCAGCTGCTGGCGGAGGAGGTCATCGGCACGGCGGATCGCAACCGCATCCTGCATGGCTGTATGGGTGAAATGAACCCGGACTATCGGGAGGTTTTGTATCTGACCTATTTTGAGGGGATGAGCTACGCGCAGGCGGCGGAGGTCACGGGAAAAACCGTGAAGCAGATCACCAATCTGGTGTATCGCGGAAAAGAGAGCTTGCGCAAACTATTGGAACGGGAGGGAATCACAAATGCGGAGCCATGAAGAACGCTTTGCGGAAACAAAGCGGCGCATCGCCGCAAGACAGCGCAGGGAACAGCGGCGACGCAGTACGATCACCACACTTTCTGCGGCGGCTGCGTGCCTTGTGCTGATCGTGGGTGTGTCCTTTGCCATGCCCGGTATGGTTGCGGGGGTCCGCCCCAGCGATTTCGCGGGCTATGAAACCGCTGCCAGTATGTATGGCGGCGGCGCGGCGCTGGGGTATATTGTCATCGGGCTTTTGTCCTTTCTTTTGGGCGTGTGCGTGACTGTTCTGTGCTTCCGGCTTCGGCAGATAAATCGGGAGGACAGTCAGGATAGGGAAGACGAGGGGCGGCATGGAGCTGATTGAGAACCTGCTGCAACTGCTGACCACGTTCGTCGGCGCACTGCTTTCGGGCATATCCTACCGGAAAAGCGGACGACAGGCATATTTCCTGCTGCTGTGCTTCTACGGCTGCTTTGCCCTTGGCGCGCTCTACTGGACGCTGTATCTGCTGCTGTTCGATACCACGCCCCGGGTCTTTTATGTCTCGGAATTCGGCTGGGTGGCCAGCGTAATTTTCCTGCACATTTTGCAGGCCACGCTGGCCGGAACAGAGGAACGCGGCTTCCGCTGCCGCAGGGCATGGCTTGCGCCTGCGTTCGGCGTGCCGCTGCTGGCGTTCTACTGCATCTTCGGGGACATCCTCTCCAACCTGATCTGGTGCGGCATGATGATTTGGCTCTCCTTCTGTGCCATTCGTGGACTGGTCTACGCCAATGGGCAGACAGGCGCGGCGCGGAATATGCGGTATTTCCACATCGGCGTGCTGTGCTTTGTCGTCTCGGAATATCTGCTCTGGACGGCAGGCTGCTTCTGGCCGGATACCTCACCGGCAAGCCCAACCTTCTGGTGCGATATGCTGCTGACGTTTGCCATTCTGGGGCTGCTGCCCGCCACGAGAAAGGCGGTGGAAGCATGACCTACATCGAAAATATCTTCCTCTGCATGGTGTCCCCGCTGCTGGTGGCCGCTTTGTGCATGGGCAGGCGGCAGCTCCGCTTCTTCCTGTTCTGCATTGCCGGGATGGGGGTGTGTCTGCTTTCGGCTTACATCAACACCTTCCTCGCGGCGGTGTGTCAGGCGGACGCCCTTGCCGCCACGGCGGAGATCGCGCCGGTGGTGGAGGAAATGATGAAGCTGCTGCCGCTGGTGTTCTATCTACTGGTATTCGAGCCGGAGAGCGAGAGGATCAAGCCCGCCGCCATCACCGTAGCCCTGAGCTTCGCCACCTTTGAAAATGTGTGCTATCTGATTCAGAACGGCGCGGACCGCTTCTCCTTCATCTTCTTCCGTGGCTTCGGCACGGGAGCCATGCACGTCCTCTGCGGCTTGATCGTGGGCGGCGGGCTTGCCTATGCGTGGCAGCGGACGTGGCTGAAGATCGCAGGCACCTGCGGGCTGCTGGGCGCGACCATCACCCTCCACGCCATCTACAATCTGCTCATCGCCTACGGCGGCGCGGCGCAGTACATCGCCTACGCCCTGCCGGTGCTGCTGGTGGTGGTGGGAAGGTTGTCCGCTTTCCGCCTCGGGCAGAGGAAATAACCGAATATCTACTCCCTGAGAGCTGCTTTTTGGCGGCTCTCAAATTTTTTTGAAAAATTTTGCGTTTTGGGTGAGAGTTTTTTCGATTTTTTGTACCTATATAAGTAAAGGGGTTTTTAAGCCGCATTTCAAAAATCCAGAGAGGAGGTTCAAACGATATGTACGATACCGCAAGACGGGTCGCACTCGTCAAGCAGCGGGTGCGGGAAAACACCCGCCGAAGGCAGCGGCGCGGCATCTATGGGCTGAGTGCCGCGTGTATGCTGCTGTGCGCGGCGCTGACGCAGGCGGCGGGCACGGTCGTCGGGCCGGGGCAGACAGCCGCATGGGGCGCGTTCGGCGCGATGCTGCTGCGGGAGGACGCGGGCGGCTATGTGCTGGTGGCCGTCGTCTCCTTTGCCGCGGCGGTGGTCATCACCGTGCTGTGCTTCCGGCTCAGAAAAAGAGAAAATCAGAAAAAAGACGGGGCGGACAAACCGAACCGACACGAACAGGAGGAGAAAAGCCAATGAAAAAACGAATACTCAGTATCCTGCTGCTGTGCTGCATGGTGCTTGGCCTTTTGCCGACGACCGTGTTTGCCAACAATGACGGGACAAAAGCCATACAGCTCGGTACAAGCGGGATCAGCGGTTATGACAGCACAAATAACAGCTATGACTATATTTATTTTGGCACATGGGATAACAGCACCGTCAAATGGCGTGTGCTGGATACAAAAACCAATATGCCCAACGCTCAGGAGGGCGACGGATTTTTTCTGCTCTCTGATGCGCTGCTTGGGACAGGGGAGTTTGGCGGCGTAGAATTTGACTACACGACCCCATATACCAACGACTGGCGTGGAAGCCGTGCGCAGGACTGGTGCAATGGCTTTTACAACAGGAACCTCAGCACTACGGAGCAAAAAGCTGTTTTTGCAACCAGCAAAAGTGATGATCCATACATTGATGGATACTTTATGGGTTCTGAGAACATCCTGAATGGAGATAAGGTGTTTTTCCTCTCGGCAGAGGAAGTGAGGAAAGTAGCCTACGGATTTATCGATGACAATGCGCGTATCGCCAATTATGGTGATAGTGCGGGCGGGTGGTGGCTTCGTTCTCCTCACCGAGACTATAACGCTGCAGGCGTGGTCAACGCTTCCGGTGGTGTGCGTGCTGAATGGGTAAACGATACCAACGCAGCTCGTCCTGCGTTCAACTTGAAGCCGGACTCTGTTCTCCTCGTTTCTGCTGCCGTTGGCGGCAAAGGTGCTGCCGACGGAATTTTCAAAATTCCGGAATACAGCGGAGACGAATGGAAATTGACACTTTTGGATGATACCCGCACTTTTCGGGTAACGGAAACCGCCGCAGTAGGAAAACCTGGCGGCTCTGTTACGCTGAATTTTTCCGGGGCGAGAACGGGACAAAATGAATATATTTCTGCGATCATCAAGGGTGAAAGCGGCGCGACCCACTATGGAAGAATCATGAAGCCCACTGCCGCAGACACACAGCTCAGTTTTACGTTGCCGTATGATCTTGATAGTGGAAATTATAAACTCTATGTATTCTCCGAGCAGTGTAACGGTGATTACAAGACTGACTACGCCAGCAGATTTCAGGCGGTAGCGTTAACGGTAGAGGAAGCCGCCAACGAGCAGTTTGACCTCGTTCCCGGCGGCAGATACTATTTCGATCTGTCGGCAATGGGCATTCCCGGCACGGCGAACGGCAGCCTGCCGGATGCATCGCTGCACTATGTTCCCTTTACCTACACCGGGATAGTGGATGCATACACGCTCACGTCGGAGATGACAGCCACCGATGCTTATGCAGAGAAGTACAAATATCCCCACAGCCTGTTTGTGGCAGACTTTGCCGTAACGCATACGGTAAATTGGAATGCCTTAAACGATGCGAGCCTGATTTTCGGCAAAGGCTACGCCGCCGGCGGTGTGGAATATACTCTGCGCGCACCGTCCGTGGGAAGTGATGTTACAGCAGGCTCGGATGATTTAGAATGCGGCACGCCCCAAAGCAACGAATGGGACAGGATGCTGGACAAGAACAACGGATATATCAAAAACTGGAGCGGGATGTCTTCGTGGGGACAAGATACTCCGAGCACCGAGGCATCGAGCCGTGCGGTTCGCGGGTGCGATTCGGCTCGCGGCTGGCACAATCGCATTGCTGCGACCTCCGACTCGAGCGTCGGCTTCCGCCCTGTCCTTGAAGTCCTGAACCCGGACATGCTGGGCTCCGACGGGCTGAAAGCTGTTGTCCTTGACCTTGGCGGCGGCAAGCTTGGGAATCGCTCCGAGAATATTCAAATCATTGTGAAAAGCGGCGAGAGCTTTACCGCGCCCGGCGGCGACGGTCTGACTCGCCCAGACGGGAATACCGGCAGTTACTTTATGTGGCTTGGCAGCGATGGCGAGCTCTACGATCCAGGCGACAGTGTTCCAGCGGTCGTAAACAAGCTCACAGCGCGGTTTGCGCCCATAGAGCAGTTCAGCCTCGTTCCTGGCGGCACGTATTACTTTGACCTCTCCGGTACAGGCATCCGCGGCACGGCGCACAGCAGACTGCCGGACAAAACATTACATTATGTTCCCTTTACCTATGCCGGGACAGTGGACGCCTACAAGCTCACATCAGCGATGGCAACTACTGTGGCGTATGCGCAGCAGAACAAATATGCCCACAGCCTGTTTGTGGCGGATTATGCCATAACGCATACGGTAAGCTGGGAGAATCTGAATTCCGCAGGTCTGATTTTCGGAAAAGACTACACCTTCGGCGGCGTGAAATATACGTTGCGTGCGCCGTCCGTGGGAAGTAGTGGCGTAGGCTCGAACTATTCCCAACACGGCATACCACAAGGCAACGAATGGGACAAGATGCTGGACAAGGACAACGGATATATCAAAAACTTTAGACAGATATATTCGTTTGGACAAGATACTACGAGCAGTTCGGAGTCGGGCCGTGCAAGCCGAGGGTACAATGCGCCCCGCATCTGGCACCGCACCGATGCTACGCGTTCCAACGAGGCCCTCGGTTTCCGCCCTGTCCTTGAAGTCCTGAACCCGGACATGCTGGGTTCTGACGGGCTGAAAGTTGTTGTCCTTGACCTTGGCGGCGGCACATTGGGCAGCGGCAGATTGAGCGTCAGCTCGGATATCCAGATCATCGTAAAAAACGGCGAGAGCTTTACCGCACCTGCCTCCAATGGTCTGACCCGTCCCGACGGAAATACAGGCAACTACTTTATGTGGCGCGGCAGCGACGGTGCGCTCTACGCACCGGGTGACAGCGTCCCGGCAAACGTGAACAAGCTGACGGCGCAGTTTGATTCCATAGAGCAGTTCACCCTCGTTCCCGGCGGCACATATTACTTTGACCTCTCCGGTGCGGGTATTCCCGGCACAGCGAACGGCAGCCTGCCGGATGCGTCGCTGCACTATGTTCCCTTTACCTACGCCGGGACAGTGGACGCCTACGCGCTCACGTCGGAGATGGCAACCACCGATGATTATGCAGAGAAGCACAAATATCCCCACAGCCTGTTTGTAGCGGACTTTGCCGTAACGCATACGATAAGCTGGAAGGATTTGAATTCCGCAGGTCTGATTTTTGGAAAAAACTACACTGCCGACAGCGTGGAATATACAATGCGCGTGCCGTCAGCAGGACGTTCTTATAGAGGCTCTGGCGATTCTGTACGCGGCAACCCTCAAAGCAACGAATGGGACAAGATACTGGACAAATATGACGGATATATCAGAAACTGTAACGCGACATATTCGTGGGGACAGGATGTTGCGCACAATTGGGCACAGGGCCGTGCAATGCGTGGGTACAGCTCGGTTCGCAATTGGAATTTCACCAATGCTTCGGACTCCAAATCGTACCTCGGTTTCCGCCCCATCCTTGAAGTTCTGAACCCTGATACACTGAAGCCTAATGGGCTGAAAGCCGTTGCCCTTGACCTTGGCGGCGGCAAATTGGGCGGCAGCTCGGATAATATCCAGATCATTGTAAAAAACGGAAGCGAATTTACTGCGCCTGCATCCGATGGTCTGACCCGCCCCGACGGAGATACCGGCAGCTACTTTATGTGGTTTGGCAGCGACGGAAACCTGTACGCGCCCGGTGAAAGCATTTCGGCAGATGTAACCAAGCTGATGGCACAGTTTGAGCCCGGCGTCTATACCGTTACCATCACCACGGACAGACTGCCGGACGGTAAGGTGGGCAAGGCGTACAGCCAGACCCTGATTGCCACCGGCACCGTGCCTATCACATGGAGCATTGACAGCGGCAATCTGCCTGCCGGTCTGAGCCTGAACAAGGACTCCGGCGAGATCAGCGGCACGCCTACTGCGGATGGCACCGCCAAATTCACCGTTAAGGCGGAAAACAGCGTGGGCAGCGATACGAAGGAGCTGTCTATTACGATAACCAAAGACGCGCCTGCCGAGTTTACCATCACCGTGAAAACGGACGGCAACGGCACCGGCACCGCAACTCCGTCCACCGCTGCGGCTGGCACAGAGATCACCCTGACCGCAACGCCAAACAAGGGCTACCACTTCAAGGAGTGGGAGGTCATCAGCGGCGGCGTGACCATCGAGAACAATAAGTTCCTCATGCCGAACGACAACGTGGAGGTCAAGGCTATCTTCGAGAAGGACGCACCTCCTGCGCCTACCGATCCCGCCAAGCCCAGCATCAGCGTCACCGGAACCTACACCTACAATGGCTCCGAGCATACCGCAACCGTGAGCGGCTATGATCCCGCCACAATGGACATCTCCGGCAACACCGCCACGGACGCGGGCGATTACACCGTTCGCGTCGCATCCAAGACCGGCAAATGGGCGGACGGCAGCACTGAGGCCGTGACCGCAGCGTGGAGCATCGGCAAAGCCACGCAGGAAGCGCCTAACGGCTTGATCGGTGTCGCGCCCACTACCGAGGGCGGCAGCGACGGCAAGATCACCGGCGTGGATGCAACGATGGAATACCGTGCGGAGAGCGAGACTATCTACACCGCCTGCACCGGTATCGAGATTGAAAACCTGCCTGCCGGCAATTACTTCGTCCGCTATGCGGAGGATTACAACCACTTTGCCAGCCCCGATGCGGAGGTCACGGTGGGTGAGGGCGCGCCACTCGCGGATTGTACGATCACCTTCAACGCAGGCGGCGGCAGCGGCAGCATGGAGCCTGTTACCGTCAAGGCAGAGACAAATTACATCCTGCCCGCGTGCGGCTTCACTGCTCCCACCGATCAGGAGTTCAAGGCTTGGGAGATCGGCGGCACGGAGTACAAGGTGGGAGATTCCTACACAGTGAACAGGAATACCGAAATCAAGGCGCTGTGGGAAAACAGCGTTATTACCCCCACCACCTACACCGTCACCGTCAGCAATGACGGAAACGGCACTGGCACCGCAAGTCCTTCCACCGCTGCGGCTGGTACGACGATCACCCTGACCGCCACGCCCAACAAGGACTACCACTTCAAGGAGTGGCAGGTCATGAGCGGCGGCGTGACCATCAAGGACAATAAGTTCACCATGCCGAACGACAACGTGGAGGTCAAAGCTGTCTTCGAGGAGGACGTTCCTGCACCTACCGAGTTTACCATCACCATGAAAACGGACGGAAACGGCACGGCTTCCGCCTCTCATGCAAAGGCCATAGTCGGTACGGAGATCACCCTGACCGCTACGCCCAAAACCGGCTACCACTTCAAGGAGTGGCAGATCATCAGCGGCAGCGTGACCATCAAGGACGATAAGTTCACCATGCCGGACAGCGAGGTGGAGATCAAGGCAATCTTCGAGGAGGACGCGCCTCCCGTGCCCACCGATCCCGCAAAGCCCAACATCAGCGTAACGGGAACATATACCTATAACGGCTCTGTGCATACCGCAACCGTGAGCGGCTATGATCCCACCACTATGGACATCTCCGGCAACACCGCCACAGACGCAGGCGATTACACCGTTCGCGTCACATCCAAGACCGGCAAATGGGCGGACGGCAGCACTGGGGCCGTGACCGCGGCGTGGAGCATCGGCAAAGCCACGCAGGAAGCGCCTAACGGCTTGATCGGTGTCGCGCCCACTACCGAGGGCGGCAGCGACGGCAAGATCAGCGGCGTGACCGACAAGATGGAATACCGTATGGCAGACGGAAGCATCTATACGGCGTGCAGCGGCACGGAGATTGAAAACTTGTCCGCTGGCAATTACTTCGTCCGCTATGCGGAGGATAACAACCACTTTGCCGGCCCCGATGCGGAGGTCACGGTGGGTGAAGGAAAGCCGCTCGCAGACTTTACTATCACCTTCAACGGCAACGGCGGCAGCGGCAGCATGGGTCCCGTGATCGTCAAGGCAGAGACAAATTACATCCTGCCCGCCTGCGGCTTCACCGCTCCCGCCGATCAGGAGTTCAAGGCTTGGGAGATTGGCGGCACAGAGTACAAGGTGGGAGATTCCTACACCGTGAACGGGGATATTGAGATCAAAGCACTGTGGAAGAACAGCGTTATTACCCCCACCACCTACACCGTCACCGTCAGCAATGACGGAAACGGCACTGGTACCGCAACTCCTTCCACCGCTGCGACCGGCACGGAGATCACCCTGACCGCCATGCCCAAAGAGGGCTACCGCTTCAAGGAGTGGCAAGTCATCAGCGGCAATGTGACCATCAAGGACGGCAAGTTCCTCATGCCGAACGACAACGTGGAGGTCAAAGCAATTTTCGAGGAGGATACGCCTCCCGCGCCTACCGAGCATACCGTCACCGTGACCAGCGGCGGCAACGGAACGGCTTCCGCCTCTCCCGCAAAGGCTGCGGCCGGTGCGGAGATCACCCTGACCGCCAAGCCAAACAAGGGCTACCACTTCAAGGAGTGGGAGGTCATCAGCGGCGGCGTGACCATCAAGAACAATAAGTTCATCATGCCGAGCGCCAACGTGGAGGTCAAGGCAATCTTCGAGGAGGACGTGCCTGCCCCGCAATACAAGGACGCCGACAAGACCACCCCGGCACCTGCTGCAACGGCCACTCCGGCACCTGCTGCAACAGCCACACCTCAGTACACCATTCCGCAGACCGGCGACACAAGCAACCCTGCTTTGCTGGTTGTCCTTATGCTTGTCAGCGGTAGTGCAGCCATTGGAACAGCCGTTGTTGCCAGCAAGAAAAAGCACAACAGATAACTGAACAGCCCCCTCGCTCCATCTTCCGGGCAAAGCAAAAGCGCCGCAGCGATGTGGCGCTTTTCTATTGCCACAAAGCAGCAAATAGCGGACTTTCCCACCATAAGCGATAAAGTTATATTCCCCACCATCGTAAAGCCCCTCATATCAAACAAAAACGTCCAAAATCGCCCCGAAAGCGAACAGTTTCGGGAGATGTTGGGCGTTTTCTATTTTCAAAAGCAAATCCGCAAACCCGGCGCGGGCAAGGAGGTGATGCAGATGCCCCGTATGCCGAAATATCTCAAGAGAGAATGGGCGTTCTTTCTTGGAGATTGCGGACGGAAGAAATATAACCCACTATAAAGTTGTGATTTTTGACTGGTCGGCAGGAGCAGCAGATTTACCGTACCTTTGTGTAATTCGTGATTTTGTTAGTAAGAACACAAAGTGGTATACCTATTACCATGACGACACCGCTTATAACTCC
>OOCE01000586.1_pt1 | contig 13145 bp, 9 predicted proteins | sample 1671421 | NCBI WGS metagenome assembly OOCE01 (sample SAMN06348155, study PRJEB24527) | human gut metagenome | biome: human gut; feature: ankylosing spondylitis patient; material: feces | host: Homo sapiens | place: China | collected 2015-10 | reverse complement strand
ATACGATAAACCTTTATCATGAATACTACACACATAGCCAACCCTGTTTCCGGCTTTTCCCAAAAGCAGGAAATCAACATACAGACATTACACAAGACTTTATAGTGAATCTAATATCAAATCTTTTATTTTAATCTAAACTATTTATTTTATGTCTAAAATCATTGCTAGACCAATCGGAATGCTGATGCTTTTCTCTGCAGCCTTTGCAGGAAATCTACCGGTATATTCCGGTAATGAAACAAACGGAACCAATGCAGTTCTTCAAGATGAAAAATGCAAGGGAGTCGTAAAAGACACCGAGGGTGAAGTCATCATCGGAGCTTCTGTCGCAGTCAAAGGTACGACTACGGGAACAATTACTGACCTCAACGGTGCCTTTTCCTTAAACGGAGTCCGTAAAGGAGATGTACTGGTCATCTCATTTGTAGGCTACAAGACGCTGGAAATCCCATGGGGGGGGGATTTTAAACGTTGAAATTCAGGCAGATACACAAAATTTAGATGAAGTCGTAGTTGTAGGATACGGCACCCAGAAGAAGGTCAACGTAACCGGTGCGGTAAGTACCATCGACTCCAAACTGATAGCAGCCCGCCCAGTAAGAAATGTGGCACAGGCCCTGCAGGGACAAATCCCCGGACTTCAGTTGTCGGTAGGCAACGGCGGCGGTGCCCTGAACAGCGAACTCAACGTATCCATCCGCGGTGGAGGTACTATCGGAGCCGGCTCCAACGGTTCTCCGCTGATTCTCATCGACGGTATAGAAGGCAACATGAACTCTGTCAACCCCAATGACATCGCCAACATCTCGGTACTGAAAGACGCAGCCTCGGCCTCCATCTACGGTGCCCGTGCCGCCTTCGGAGTCATCCTTATTACCACCAAGAACGGAAATTCCGGAAAAACCCGGGTCAGCTACAGCGGAAACCTGCGTTTCTCCACTGCCATCCAGGTGCCCCACATGGCGAACTCCTGGGAATTTGCCAACTATTACAATGCGGCAGCCATCAACGGCGGCGGTTCACCGATCTTCGATGAAACCGCCCTGTCGAATATCCGGAAATACATGAACGGTGAGTTCACCGACCCCAGCACTACGGAATATTACGGAACCGTGGTCAATCCCGACAACAACAAATTCAAGAACTATGCCGGTTCGTTTGCCAATACCGACTGGTTCGCTGAGTTCTACCGGAAAAACGCCCCCTCACACGAACACAATGTGAACATCAGTGGAGGTAATGACAAAATCACCTACATGCTGAGCGGAAGTTTCTTTGACCAGCAGGGACTGATACGGCACGGTAGCGACAACTTCAAGCGGTATACGCTGAACGGAAAAATCTCCGCCCAGCTGACCTCGTGGGCGAAGATGAACTTCACCACCAAATGGACACGCGAGGCATTCAAACGGCCGACCTACCTTACCGGCCTGTTCTTCCACAACATTGCCCGCCGCTGGCCGACCTGTTTCGTAAAAGACCCCTACGGCAACTATGCAGCCGATATGGAAATCATCCAGCTCAGGGAAGGTGGAGAGCAGTCGGAACAGAAAGACCTGTATACCAACCAGCTGCAATTCGTCTTTGAACCGATAAAGGACTGGCACATTACGGTAGAGGGAAGCATGCGCCAGACACAGAAAAAAACACAGTGGGCCATACTTCCCATTTATGGGCACTATGCAGACAATACGCCGTATCTGCTGTCATGGAACGGAGGAGCGGCGGGCTATTCGGAAGCGCATAATACGCGTTATGGAGAAGATTACTATTCTACCAATATCTATACCGATTATGCAAAGCACCTCAAGGAACATTTCTTCAAGGTAATGCTCGGATTCAATGCAGAACTGTACAAAGACGATTCGCTTACCGGATTCGGTACCAACCTGATTACCCCTTCCGTACCGGAACTGAATGCGGCACAGGAAAATCACAAAGCCTATAATGAGAAAAAAGATTATGCCATTGCCGGTTTCTTCGGACGCCTCAACTACAACTATCAGGAAAAGTATCTCTTCGAAGCCAACCTGCGCTACGACGGTTCGTCACGCTTCCTGGGCGACAAGCGCTGGGGCCTGTTCCCTTCATTCTCTGCCGGATGGAACATCGCCCGTGAAGACTTCTTCAGACCGCTGAACGAAGTAATCGGTACCTTCAAGTTCAGGGGGTCCTGGGGACAGCTGGGCAACAACAATACCAAGTCGTATTATCCGTTTTACCAGGCAATGCCTACCGGTGTGAAGAATTCGGGATGGCTGATAGACGGTGAGAAACAAAACACTGCCGGACTGCCCGGAATTGTGAGCAACCTGCTGACCTGGGAGACAGTGGAAAGCTGGGACCTGGGCTTCGACTGGGGCATGTTTGACAACCGCCTGACCGGATCGTTCAGTTACTACAACCGTCTGACCAAGAACATGGTGGCCGATTCGCCGAACCTTCCGGGAGTTCTGGGAGCAACTCCTCCCAAACTGAACAATGCCGACTTGAAGTCCTACGGATGGGAACTGGAGATTGCATGGAGAGACCGGATCAAGGATTTCCATTACGGAGTCCGACTGACACTGGATGACAACCAGGAAAAAATCACCCGCTACTACAATCCTACCGGAAGCCTGTCTACGTACTACAACGGCAGAATGATCGGTGAGATCTGGGGATATACGACAGTAGGCATTGCACAGTCGCAAGAACAGATGGATGAACACCTGAAAAGCCACAAGCCCAACTGGGGTTCGGGATGGAGAGCCGGTGACATCATGTTTGCCGATATCAACGGGGACGGAATCATCAACAACGGTTCGAATACACTGGAGAATCACGGTGACCTGCAAATCATCGGCAATGACAAGCCCCGGTACAAGTTCGGTCTGACCCTGGACGGGGAATGGAAAGGCATTGATTTCTCCGTCTTCCTGCAGGGAGTGCTGAAGCGAGACTACTGGCTGGGAGGCCCTTATTTCTGGGGTGCCAGCGGCGGACAATGGCAGTCGACCGTATTCAAGGAGCACCTGGACTACTGGACTCCGGAAAACCCGGGAGCCTATTATCCCCGCCCGGATTTCAGCTCGGGCAAGAACCAGCAGGTACAGACCGGTTACCTGCAGAACGCAGCTTACCTGCGCGTAAAGAATGCCCAGATCGGATATACGCTGCCTCAGGCATGGACCCGCAAGGCAGGCATGGAAATGGTAAGAGTATATGTATCGGGAGACAACCTGCTGACCTTCTCGAACATCATTTCAATCTTCGACCCTGAAACCCTTGGAGGCGACTGGGGAGCGGGCAAGCTGTATCCGCTGCAGCGGACAATTTCGGTTGGATTAAATGTTAACTTCTAAAAACTAATGAGTATGAAACTGATTTTCAAGCACCTGTTTTTCTGTTCACTGATGGGAATGGGAGGATTCGGACTGACGGCATGCAACGATTTTCTTGACCGTGAGCCCATTACACTGATCACTCCCGATACCTATTTTACAACGACAGACCACATTGCCAATTATGTCATCAACTATTATAACAGCTACCTGGTAAATACGCAGGGAACGGTTTTATTCCATCAGACCACCTGGAACGCCGGACTGGCAATCAATGACAACAATACAGACAATTATGTGAGGGAAAATGCCTCCCTGCAGTATTTTGCCAAAAACTGGATGGTACCCACGGGACAGAACCTGAAAGAAGAATATGCCAAAATAAGGGTATGGAATTACCTCATTGAAAACGTAGAGCCGAGAATGGCACAGATCAGCGGTACGGAGGAAGACAAAAAACATTATCTGGGAGAAGGCTATTTCTTCCGTGCCATGACCTACTTCAATGCAATGGCCAAGTTCGGCGACCTGCCCATCATTACGGAGGTATTGCCCAACGAAGAAAGTTACCTGAAAGAAAAGTCGAAGAGAGACCCGCGCAATGAAGTGGCACGGTTCATCCTGAAGGACCTGGACAGAGCCATTTCCCTGCTCAAGGAAGCCGGATTCAAAAACAACCTGCGCATCAACAAACAGACGGCACAGTTGTTCAAGTCGCGCGTGGCACTCTATGAAGCCACCTTCGAGAAATATCACAGAGGCAGCGGACGCGTACCGGGAGATGCCGGATGGCCGGGAAAGGACATGACCTACAACCAGGGAAAGAGTTTCGACATTGACGGAGAAATCCGCTTCTTCCTGGAAGAGGCAATGGCAGCAGCTAAAGCCGTAGCCGACCAGGTCCCCCTGACCACCAACACCCATGTGATGAACCCGGAATACCGGCAGGTCTATGGCTGGAACCCTTACTTCGAGATGTTCAGCCAGCCCTCACTGAAAAACGTACCCGAGGTATTGCTGTGGAAGGAATACAACAAGTCATTGGGCACATCGCACAACGCTCCCTACCGTACTCTGGTAGGCGACAGAAGCGGTATCACCCGCAGCATGGTCAGTTCGTTTCTCATGAAGAACGGATTGCCGATCTACGCATCCGGTTCCGGATACAAGGGTGACACCAGCATCGACCTGGAAAAGAGCGACCGCGACGAACGCTTGCAGCTCTTCGTCTGGGGAGAAAGCGACGTGAAGCTAAGCGACGAGAACAGTCCGGCGGTAAAAAGCGAACAGAAAGTGGTACTTTTCAAACTGCCGCAGCTTACCAATGCAGAGCTGCAGAACCGCGACCTGACCGGATACCGCCAGCGGAAACACTATACGTACGACTATACGCAGCTCAAGAGCGATGAACTGCTGGGTACCAATGCCTGCCCTGTCTTCCGTGCAGCCGAAGCCTACCTGAATTACATCGAGGCGTGCTACGAGAAGAACCGTTCCCTCGACGGTGATGCCATCAAGTACTGGAAGGCCCTGCGGGAACGCGCAGGTGTGGATACAGACCTGGACAAAACCATCCGGAACACGAACATGGCGGAAGAAGCGAAGTACGACGACCTGGGAGTATGGTCGGGAGACCAGATGGCAGATGCTACCCTGTACAACATCCGCCGCGAGCGCCGCTGCGAATTTATGGGCGAAGGAATGCGCTGGGACGACCTCATCAGATGGCGTTCCTGGGACAGACTCTTTACGAAGAAGTACATTCCTCAGGGAATCAACCTCTGGGATGCTGCCTACCGGAATTACGAGAACAATGAGAACACAAACGTGAAACCCATTGTGGCGAACGGCTCAACCGAGTCCAACTGCTCGTCCCGAGACCTCGGAAAATACCAGCAGCCGTTCAGTCTGTACCAGACCAACAACCAGTTTTACGAAGGATACTCATGGATGAAAGCATATTACCTGTATCCGATCGGAGTAGAAGAACTGAACCTGGCGGAAGGGCTCTATCAGAATCCTTACTGGCCACGGACAGGCAGTCTGGCTGAAGAATAAACACCGACAGACAACCACCATGAAACAAGCCCCTCAAGGAGCCGTTTCATGGTGGTTTTATTTTCCCCTCCTCCGTGTCCCTTCCCTCCCCAGATGGGCATTTCTGCCCCTGCCGGTCTTCTGTGAGGGCACACGGTTTGCCCGACGCTTAAAATGTTTTAAAAAATTCGGGAAGACTTGCATTCCCCAGAAAAAAAACCTTTCTTTGCATCAGAACGGTTCAGCATAGTTATATAAATAATGAAAACAACATTCGGTTCACATACCACCAAAGTAAAGCAACTGGCCGACATGATCGAGCAGGACATTCTGATGGGCAGATACGAAGCCAATGCCAGCCTGCCATCCATCAACCAGTTGAGCGCTACTTACCAGGTATCCCGCGATACGGTATTCAAAGCCTTTGCCGACCTTCGGGAAAGAAAGCTGATTGACTCCACTCCGGGAAAGGGATATTATGTGACCAACCGGCAGGAAAAGATATTCCTCCTTCTGGACGAATATTCTCCTTTCAAGAACACGTTATATAACAGTTTTATCCGCAAACTGGGACGCAAGTATAAGGTAGACCTTTGGTTTCATCAGTACAATGAACACATCTTCAATACCATTCTTCATGAAGCCATAGGACGCTACAACTACTACGTAGTGATGAATTTTGACAACGAGAAATTCTCTCCGCTGCTCAATAAAATCAATCCGTCCCGCCTGCTCCTGCTCGACTTCGGAAAATTCGACAAAAAGAACTATTCATTTATCTGTCAGAACTTTGACACGGCCTTTTACCAGGCACTGGTACAACTCCATGACTCACTGGCAAGATACCGGAAAATCGTCTTCCTTTATCCTCACGACTCCAAGCATCCCTACAGCAGCATCGACAGCCTGCAGGAATATTGCCGCAACTATCATATGCATTGTGAGGTAGTACAGGACGAAAGCGAATGCCTCGTAGAAAAAGGAGTAGCCTATATTGTCATCCGGCAGACCGACGTGGTGGACATCATCAAGCAAAGCAGGCAGCAAGGACTGAAGCCGGGAAAGGACTTCGGACTGATTGCCTACAACGACACCCCGGCCTATCAGGTCATTGATGAAGGCATCACGGCCCTGAGTATCGACTGGGAACAGATGGGATCACTGGCAGCCCGGTTCATTACAGAAGGAAGCCCCATACAGGTTTTCCTCCCCACAGAGGTTCATCTGCGGAAATCAGTCTGATATTTTTTTGCGGTAAAATCAGCACAGAGCAGCACAGTTGAAGAATAATTACATAAGCAAACAAACGTAATATTAACCCTATAATCAATCTAATTATGAAATACCCAAAGATCGGGATTCGTCCCACCATTGACGGACGCCAGGGCGGTGTTCGCGAAAGCCTCGAAGAAAAGACCATGAACCTGGCCAAAGCAGTGGCCGAACTGATTTCCACCCATCTGAAAAACGGTGACGGAAGTCCGGTAGAATGCGTCATCGCCGACTCTACCATCGGACGTGTGGCAGAAAGTGCAGCCTGTGCTGAAAAATTCGAACGCGAAGGCGTAGGAGCCACCATTACCGTGACCTCCTGCTGGTGCTACGGAGCAGAGACAATGGACATGAATCCTTATTATCCAAAGGCTGTTTGGGGATTCAACGGAACCGAACGTCCCGGAGCCGTCTACCTGGCTGCCGTACTGGCAGGACATGCCCAGAAAGGACTGCCGGCATTCGGCATCTACGGACACGACGTACAAGATATCGATGACAATAGCATTCCAGCCGATGTAGCGGAAAAACTGCTGCGATTTGCCAGAGCCGCCCAGGCTGTTGCCACCATGCGGGGTAAATCCTACCTGTCAATGGGTAGCGTATCCATGGGTATCGCCGGCTCTATCGTCAATCCGGATTTCTTCCAGGAATACCTGGGCATGCGCAACGAGTCGGTTGACCTGACCGAAATCATACGGAGAATGACGGAAGGCATATACGATCCGGAAGAATACCGGAAAGCCATGGAATGGACAGAAAAATACTGCAAGAAAAATGAAGGTACCGACTTCAATACGGATGCAAAGAAAAAGACACGTGCCGAAAAAGATGCCGACTGGGAATTTATCGTCAAAATGACAATCATCATGCGCGACCTGATGGTGGGCAATCCGAAACTGAAGGAACTGGGATTCAAGGAAGAAGCCTTAGGCCACAATGCCATTGCAGCAGGATTCCAGGGACAGCGCCAGTGGACCGACTTCTACCCGAACGGAGATTACTCCGAGGCCTTGCTGAACACGTCATTCGACTGGAACGGTATCCGTGAAGCCTATGTGGTAGCTACGGAAAACGATGCCTGCAACGGAGTAGCCATGCTCTTCGGCCACCTGCTGACCAACCGGGCACAGATCTTTTCGGATGTACGTACCTACTGGAGTCCGGAGGCTGTGAAACGGGTTACCGGAAAAGAACTGACCGGTCTGGCACAACACGGTATCATTCATCTGATCAACTCAGGAGCAACCACTCTGGACGGTACCGGACAGCAGACCGATGCCAACGGTAATCCGACCATGAAACCGGCATGGGAAATTACTCCTGAGGAAGTGGAAAAATGTCTGGAAGCTACGACCTGGTATCCGGCCAACCGGGATTATTTCAGAGGCGGCGGCTTCTCGTCTAATTTCCTGTCGAAAGGCGGAATGCCGGTTACCATGAGCCGGTTGAACCTGATCAAAGGACTTGGTCCCGTACTCCAGATTGCAGAAGGATGGACGGTAGAAATCGATCCGGAAATCCACAAACTGCTGGACGAACGTACCGACCGCACCTGGCCTACCACTTGGTTTGTGCCCCGTCTGTGCGACAAACCGGCCTTCAAGGATGTCTATTCGGTAATGAACAACTGGGGAGCCAACCATGGAGCCATCAGTTACGGACACATCGGTCAGGACCTGATTACCCTTGCCTCTATCCTGCGTATCCCGGTATGCATGCACAATGTGGATGAAAACGAAATCTTCCGTCCGGCCGCATGGAGCGCCTTCGGCATGGATAAAGAGGGAGCCGACTACCGGGCCTGCCAGAACTACGGTCCTATCTACAAATAATGCCGTAAAGAGAGATTTCACCAATGTAAAACCTTATTGAAAATCAATTATGATTACAGACGAACATATCGAACAGTTTATTGCACAGGCACACCGGGTAGGTGATGCCGGACTTACGCTCTGCAGCAGCGGCAATCTGTCCTGGCGCATCGGAGAAAACGCCCTCGTTTCGGGCACAGGCTCATGGGTGCCTACGCTTTCGAAAGAAAAAGTGGCTGTCTGCAAGATTGAGACCGGAGAAGTGCTGAACGGAGTCAGACCTTCAATGGAAAGCGGTTTCCATCTGGGAATCTTCCGGGAGAGACCGGATGTGAACGTGGTACTGCATTTCCAGTCGTGTTACGCAACAGCCGTGGCCTGCATGAAGCAGGTTCCCGCAGACTTCAACGTCACGGCCGAAATTCCCTGCCACGTAGGCAGTGAGATTCCGGTAATCCCCTATTTCCGTCCGGGTTCACCCGAACTGGCATCCCATGTCATTCAGGCCATGAAGAACCACAACTCAGCACTGCTCCAGAAGCATGGACAAGTAGTGTGCGGAAAAAATTTCGACGAAGTCTTTGAAAGAGCCACTTTCTTCGAAATGGCATGCCGCATCATCGTACTTTCCGGCGGAGAGTATCAGACCCTGAGCAAGGCGGAGATTGAAGATCTGGAAACTTACATACTAGGGAAGAAAGCGAAATGACAGAGACATATTTAGCGATAGACTTTGGAGGAGGTAGCGGCAGAGTAATTGCCGGCTACCTTTCCGAAGGTAAACTGGAACTGGATACCGTTTACCGTTTTCCCAACCGGCAGATCAGGATGGGAAAACACATTTACTGGGATTTTCCGGCACTGTTCGAGGAAATGAAATCAGGAATCCGGATGGCCGTTGAGAAGGGATACCGGATAAAAAGCATCGGTATTGATACCTGGGGAGTAGACTTCGGACTGATCGACCGCCAGGGCAACCTGATCGGTAATCCGGTCTGCTACCGCGACAGCCGTACACAGGGAATGCCGGAAGAAGTTTTCGCACGACTGGATATCCGGAAGCATTATGCCGGTACCGGCATTCAGATCATGCCCATCAATACCCTGTTCCAGCTATATGCCATGAAAAAAGAAGGCAATCCACAGCTGGACATAGCGGATAGACTGCTGTTCATGCCCGATCTTTTCAGTTATTTCCTCACGGGAACAGTCAACAACGAATACAGCATTGCTTCTACTTCCGAGCTGATGGATGCCAAGGCCAAGAACTGGGACTTTGAGCTGATCCGGGAACTGGGACTGCCGGAACATCTGTTCGGAGAAATCGTCATGCCGGGAACGTCCCGTGGAACCCTGAAACCGGAAATCATGAAGGAGACCGGAATCGATTATGAGGTACAGGTCATGGCAGTTGCATCGCACGATACCGCCAGTGCCGTCTATGCCATCCAGGATGCACACACCGACAGTACAAAAGCCTTTTTAAGTTCAGGCACCTGGTCGCTGCTGGGCACCCTGCAGGAAGACCCGATACTGACGGAAGAGGCGCGACAGGCCGGTTTTACCAATGAAGGAGGAGCCGATGGCAAAATCTGTTTCCTGCAGAACATCACCGGACTGTGGATTCTTCAGCAACTGATGGCATTATGGAAAGAAAAAGGAATCTGTACGGATTATGGGTATCTGCTGCAGCAGGCAGCTGCGAGCAATATCCCGACGGTAATCGACGTAGACGACCCGATGTTCCAGAATCCCTCCAACATGGAAGTGGCCATCTCGGAATACTGCACCGCCCATCACCTTCCTTTCCCCACTTCGGAAGGAGAGTTTGTAAGATGCATCGTACAATCGTTAGCCCACCGATACCGGAAAGGTATTATGCAGTTGAACGGACTGCTGCCTCATCCGGTAACCACCTTGCACATTCTGGGAGGAGGCAGTCAGAACCAGCTGCTGAACAGGCTGACGGAAGAGATTGCAGGAGTCAAGGTAGAAACAGGTCCTGTAGAAGCCACCGCCATCGGAAATATAAAAATGCAAATGAACCATACCTGAGGAGTACACTACTCTGATACTATAAACACATGAATATGAAAAAAAAAGATTCGATTATCGGTAAAGACGGTAGCAGTTTCCTTATCCCCTTTATATTGATTACTGCATGCTTTGCCCTGTGGGGGTTTGCCAATGACATTACCAACCCCATGGTAAAGGCTTTCTCCAAAATATTCCGCATGAGTGTAACCGATGGAGCCTTGGTACAGGTAGCCTTCTACGGAGGATATTTCGCCATGGCCTTTCCGGCTGCCATATTTATCAGAAAATATACTTACAAAGCAGGAGTACTGATGGGACTGGGGCTGTACGCACTGGGCGCCCTGCTCTTTTTCCCTGCAAAGGTTACAGGAAGTTATTATCCTTTTCTGCTGGCCTATTTCGTGATGACCTGCGGACTGTCATTTCTGGAAACCAGCTGTAACCCGTATATCCTGTCAATGGGTACGGAAGAGACTGCAACCCGCCGGCTCAACCTGGCACAGGCATTCAACCCGATCGGTTCGTTACTGGGTATGTACGTGGCGATGCATTTCATTCAGAACCGGCTTAATCCCCTGAGCACGGTAGCACGAAGCCAGCTTACCCAGAGCGAATTCGAACAGGTACGCGATGCCGACCTTTCGGTACTGATCACTCCCTACCTGCTGATCGGACTGATTATCCTGGTCATGCTGCTGGTAATCCGTATGACCAAGATGCCACACAATGGCGACCAGACTCACAATATCGATTTCCTCCCTACGCTGAAGCGCATTTTTTCCATCCCTCACTACCGGGAAGGAGTCATTGCACAGTTCTTTTATGTCGGCGCACAAATCATGTGCTGGACCTTTATCATTCAATACGGTACCCGCCTGTTTGTCTCACAGGGTATGGCAGAGATAGACGCCGAAGTACTTTCACAGAAATACAATATCATTGCTATGATTATTTTCTGCGCAAGTCGGTTCATCTGTACCTTCATTCTGGGATATTTCCGTCCGGGCACCTTACTGAAGACGCTGGCAATAGGAGCCTGTGTGCTGACCTGTGGCGTCATTTTCATTGACGGAATCGGAGGGTTGTACTGCCTGGTAGGCATATCGGCCTGCATGTCACTGATGTTCCCCACTATCTACGGAATAGCCTTGAACAAACTGGGAGACGATGCAAAATTCGGGGCAGCAGGATTAATCATGGCCATTCTGGGAGGTTCTGTATTACCCCCGCTTCAGGCAGCAATCATTGACTGTAAGGTAATCCTCGGAATGCCGGCTGTCAATGTATCCTTTATCCTGCCACTTGTCTGCTTTATCGTAATAGCGATATACGGACAACGGATTATGTCAAAAAGAAGTATGTAGAACCACTCATAATACTCCAGTCGGTCTGAGTAAAACAGACCGATAAATAAAAAGAGCCGGGAAAATGGAAGCACTGAGTTTCCACTTTTCCGGCTCTTTCCGATGTTTCTTACCGACTGTTCAGAAATAGACAGTCAGATATTCCCCTTATTCTTACAGGACACGGCATTCGATTACCTCATCCACATAGCCTTCGCTGTCCTTTATCTTCAGGATAATCACTTTTTCTGTCAGTTTGGTTACCTCCATCACTTCTGTCTCATATCCATCCGACCATGTCATCTCATGAGTAGCATTGTTATAAGTGTAAGTGAATTCATCGGCAAATCCATCTTCCTCGTAAGTCATCTTTCCATCCGCACTGAAAGTCAGTCTGATCATGTCTTCACCCTCTCCGAAGGTACTCCAGGTCTTGCCATAAAGCAATGACGCATCTCCCACGGTATCCGGTTCGTCCAAGATACGAAAAGATGGGAAATAATCATAAGGAGCAGTCAGAGAACGTTCGATACATACATCCTTTGTCAAAGAAACAATTTCCCAAGAAGGCCACCACTCATTATTTTCCCAAATGTTCACGATGTCATTGGCGTATGAGTATTTGTATTTCTCACCTTTTTCTCCCAACTGGTCGTACAAATACACAGAGTCGTTGGTATATTCTGTCCATACCACACCGGCAAAGCCCCATTTTCCAACCAACAGGCTCTTGTCACCTACAGGAGGCAGGTCTCCTCCATCTTCTCCCTTAGACGACTTAAAGTTGACTTTTTCTCCGTCTTCATCAACGAGTACCAGACTGTCTTCTGTCAGGCTGACTACAGAGAAAGACATCACCTCTTCTCCCAGATTGATGACCAGATCTCCATCGGAAGCGTCGTAAGTATAGGTAAACGGATAGCTTACGAGAGCCCGGGAAGCCCGGCTGTAACGGTTTCGTGAATCAGCAAGAGAAGAACGGTGAATACGCGACAGACCAGACAAAGATGCAGACAAAGAATAGTCATCACTGTCATCCGTGGTCCACAGTCCGGTTCCATCCGGATTGAATGTCAAAGAGGTATCATCGCCCAGATACCAAGTCTTGAACAAAGCAGAAGGAGCTTCCACTTCATTATTGTCACTTTCACAGGAAATGAATCCCAGGCAAAAAATCATTGCCATGACAACCAGCGGCATTACTGCCAAATTAATCTTTTTCATAATAATGCTTATACTTTATATAGTTAGTTAAAAAATGTCTGACTTATTAAGTACACCTACTTTTCCCTGTCTATACCAGACATATTCTTTTT
>OOCE01000579.1_pt1 | contig 13250 bp, 10 predicted proteins | sample 1671421 | NCBI WGS metagenome assembly OOCE01 (sample SAMN06348155, study PRJEB24527) | human gut metagenome | biome: human gut; feature: ankylosing spondylitis patient; material: feces | host: Homo sapiens | place: China | collected 2015-10 | reverse complement strand
GTTTTAAGCCATTTTTAGGGCGATGGATACAACTTTCCATCCATCAAACCCTTCACCCTGTTTTTCCGGGGTGATTGCTCCCGAGTTTGTTCTGTCTTGGATACAACAAAACCCTTCTCCGCAGGGGCTCCGCCGCCGCTGCGGAGGCCGTTTTGGGAGGAGGTTTTTTATTTATGCAAAACATTGACACATCCGCACTGGCTGCCGCAAAGGCAAAGCTCGACGCTGCCGAGGCCCAGCGCGAAGAGGTGCTGCTGCGCCACATCGCAAACGGCGTGGACATCCGCAGCCGCAATGTGGAGATCGGCTCTGAAGTAGTCATTGCCCCGGGAGCCGTCATCCTCGCAGGCACCATCCTGCGCGGCAAGACCACCATCGGCGCAGGCTGCGTCATCGGCCCCAACACCCTTATCGAGGACAGCACCGTGGACGAAGGCACCACCGTCAACGCCAGCCAGGTCTACAGCAGCCACCTCGGCCCCCACAACAATATCGGTCCCTTCACCCATGTGCGCATCAACACCGTCACCGGCTACGGTGTGCATCTGGGCGCTTATGTCGAGACGAAGAACTCCAACTTCGCCCGGGGCAACACCGTCAGCCACCTGACCTACATCGGCGACAGCGACGTGGGCAAGTACTGCAACTTCGGCTGCGGCACCGTCACCTGCAACTACGACGGCAAGGACAAGTTCCGCACCCAGATCGGCGACTACTGCTTCATCGGCTGCAACACCAACCTTGTCGCCCCCGTCACCATCGGCGACGGGGCCTACACCGCCGCCGGCAGCACCATCACCAAGGACGTCCCCCCGCAGGCTCTTGGCATCGCCCGGGAGCGTCAGACCAACCTCGACGGCTGGGCTGAGCCGAAAATGGAGGCGTACATTATAAAGAAGCAGAAACTGGAACAGGAGCAGGGCTGACCCCCGCTCCCCACGCCGCCGTGCCGCCCGCACGGCGGCTTTTTGTATAATGAAAACCACTCGCCTAGCGAGTGGTTTTACGAATTACAAAAAAAGGGGCCGCCCCGGGTGGTTCCCCAAGGCGGCCCCTGTAAGGGGTCTGTATTTTTTAGTGCCTCCAGCACTTCAGGCTCTCGGCCTGAGCTGCGCTCAGCCGCCGGCTCCCAAGGCCGTCGTGCTCCAGGGCAAACCAGCTGCCCCCCTCTGCCAGCAGGTCTTCCACCGACAGGGTGGTCGTTTTGAGGGTGGTGACAAACTGGATCTGCTCCACCCCCTGCTCCTGCAGGGTCTCCAGCGCCTGCCGGGTGCCGTGGAGCCGGGCGGACAGATTGTCGGTCGTCACCCGCAGGGTGCTGCCCTGCTGCCGGGTGTTAAAAAGCAGGGGGGCGCCCTTCAGCGTCTCCACATGGAGGAGGGGGGTACCCAGGTCCACCTCATTGCTCTCCTCCGTCGGGGCATTCGGGTCCTCCGGGTTGGGCTGGGGGCGCACAGGCTCCCACCACTCCCGTTTTATGGTGGTGCCGTCCTGCTCGTAGATGATGTGGTGGATGTAGCCGGTGGTCAGGCCTTTGATGTCCGCCTGGATCTCCGTGCCGGGGGTGGGGACGGTGTTACCATCAGAATCCTGCGTGCTGCTGCCGCCGCCACCGATGGTAGCACCGGCACCGGCGTAGCGACTGCCCTTGCCGGCCGTCGCCGTCACCTGAGCGGCTCCGCTCACGGTGACATTGCTGCCGCCGCTGCCGCCGTCGCCGCCGATGCCGGCACCATTAGCGCCACCGGTAGCCTTCACCTCGCCGCCGGTGATGGTGATGTTTTCGCCGCTGCCAATGATACCGCCGCCGATGCCGGCACCATTAAACCCACCGGCAGCGGTCACTGCGCCGCCGTTGATGGTGATGTTTTTGCCGCTGCCGCCGCTGCCGCCGCCGATGCCGGCACCATAATCGCCACCGGTAGCAGTCACCCTGCCGCCCTTGATGGTGATGTCTTCGCCGCCGCCGCCGATGCCGCCGCCGATGCCGCCGCCGATGCCGGCAGCATATAGGCCACCCTTAGCCTCCACCGTGCCGCCTTTGATGGTGATCTTGTTCGTTCCATTGTTCATGCTGCCGCCGATGCCGGCACCATTAGCGCCACCGGTAGCCTTCAGGCTGCCGTCTTTATTATCGTCCTTCAGGGTCAGCGTGCCTTCAGAGGTGTTTTTTTCAAGGCCCGCCCTGACAAAGCCGCTTTTCAGCTCGTTATCGCCGTCCAGCTCGATCTCCACATTGCCATCTCCCTGAACGCTCAGGGCGGTCTTTTCGTCTTCATCGCTCACATCGATCTTTACGTCTCTCAGGGTGAGTTTCAGCGCCGTGGCAGCCTTGTTGATCACCGTAATGGTGTTGCCCCAAAAGCCATTTTCCTTTTTGTTCACCGGGGTAGAGGCCGCAGGGGCAGCAGCCGGGGCTGCCTGCTGGGGCTGGGCCTGCCGGTCGGCGCTTTCCTGCTGGTCAGCGCTTTCCTGCTGGTCGGCATCCTTCGGCTGATCAGTGCTTTCCGGCTGGTCAGCGCCCTCCGGCTGGTCGGCATCCTTCTGCTGGTCGGCGCTTTCCGGCTGGTCGGCGCTTTCCGGCTGGTCAGCGCCCTCCGGCTGGTCAGCATCCTTCGGCTCCTCAGCATCCTCCGGCTGGGCCGGGGCAGCAGGCTGGTAGTTGTCCTCTACCACAGGGCCAAAGCCGGAATCCTCTGCTGCGGGGCCCTCCAGGTCGCTCTCCAGCGTGGTGGTGGCCTCTTTATGGGTGGTGATGATGATCTCATCATCGTCCCCAATCTTCTCTGCCTCACTGTCGCCCTGTTTGACGGTCTGTTTGCCATGCTCATCTTTGGTGATGGTAATATCGCCGTAGTCGATATAGTAGGTCCTTGAGGTCGCTGCAAAGGCCGGAGCCGCCAGAGACACCGTGATGCTCAACGCCGCCATCAGAGCTGCTGCCCGGCGGAATGCGTCGGTCTTCCTCATCGTAGAGGTCTCCTTTCTTTTTCTACACTTTCTTGTGCTTTTTGCGCTCTTTTTGTGGAGGGCGCATTTTTTTAATTGTACCCCCTCCCTGCCCCGGCGGGTGCCGCCCCCGGGCATAAAAAAAGCGCCTCTGCACAAATGTGCAGGGGCGCTGCTGTTTTTCTCAGCCCATCATGCCGGAGATGAAGATTTCCAGACCGATGCCGATGAGGATGACGCCACCGAGGACAGAGGCTTTGCCGGAGAGCTTGGTGCCGAACTTTTTGCCGATGGCAAGGCCGGCTTCACAGATGAAGAAGGTGACGGCCGCCACGATGAGGGAGCAGACCAGTGCCATGAACCAGCCGTACTCCGAGATGGTGAAACCCACCGACAGCGCATCGATGCTGGTGGCGACGCCCTGCATGAAGAGTGCGCCCGCGCTCAGCTCAGCGGCTTCCTCGGCCTCTTCGCCCTTGATGCCCTCGATGAGCATTTTACCGCCGATGTAGCCCAGCAGGATGAGGGCGATCCAGGGGATGAACTTTTCAAACGAAGAGAACAGCTCCACGATGGTGTGGACGCAGACCCAGCCCGTCATGGGCATGACAGCCTGAAAGATGGCGAAGGTGCCTGCGATCTGGGCGCCCCGGCGGCGGGACATCTGAGGGTCATGCAGACCGTTTGCCATCGAGACGGAAAACGCATCCATGGCAAGGCCCACGCCCAGCAGGGCGCTGTTGAAGAAAAACAAAAAACTCCATTCCATAACGATGCCTCCTGATTTGACCGGAATTGGTGGGCAGACAAAAGACCCGGGATCGGCGCGCATTTCACCGATTCCGGGTCGGATTTTTACAAACTGACTCCATGTGGAATGGGCGTGGTACTCGCACCAAAGCACATGAGTCTCGCAAATGAAAGCAAGCCAGACAGCCGCCCGGGCCGTCATTGTGTTGACTTGCTGCGCCGCCTGCAAAACAGCGCCTGCTACTCCCCCATGAGGATCTTTCCTGTTGTCCGGCTATCGTACCACACAAACAGCGGATTTGTCCAGTATAACCGTGATTTTTTGCAAAAAACCTGCGGGAGAGCACCGCAGAAAGCGTGTACTCCCCCGCAGGGTCAGTTTATGTGTGGAAATGAGGTTTATTCCTCGTCGCCGGTGTCAGCCTCGGGAGCTTCGGCGGCCGATGCCTCATCGGCTGCTTCCATCTCCGCCAGCTGCTCGGCAGTGGGCTCATCCTCGGTGTCGGCCTCGATGCTCTCGGTCTGTGCCTCGTCGTCGTGGTCGGTGCGGGCCAGCACCATCACCTTATCGTTCTCGCCCAGACGCATGACCCGGACGCCGGAGCCGTAGCGGCTCTGGACGGGGATCTCGTTGGCGTGCAGGCGGATGATGATGCCCTCCTGACTGCTCAGCAGCACATCGTCCACGTCGTCCACGATCTTGACCGCAGCCACCTTATCCTTGGCGGCATCGTAGTTGCGGATGCCCTTGCCGCCGCGGGCGGTGATGCGGTAGGTGTCGATGTCAGAGCGCCGGCCCTTGCCGTTTTCGGTGACGGTGAGCACCGTGCCGCCCTCGCGGCAGATGCAGACGCCGACGACCTCGTCGCCCTCGGCCAGCTTGATGGCGCGGACGCCGTGGCCGCTGCGGCCCATCGGGCGGGCATCGGCCTCGTTGAAGCGGATGGCCTGACCGTTGCGGGTAGCCACGATGAGCATATCATTGCCGGTGGTCAGGCGGGTCCATGCCAGCGCGTCGCCCTCGTTGAGCGCAATGCCGATGAGGCCCGTCTTGCGGATGTTGGCGTACTGCTCCAGCGGGGTGCGCTTGATGAGGCCCTGCTTGGTGACCATGGTGACGAAGCCGCCCTTGTTGTCCCCGTCCTTGGGGTAGCAGAGCATGTTGGTGACCTTTTCGCCCTCGGCCAGCTGCAGCAGGTTGACGATGTTGCTGCCCTTGCTGGTGCGGCTGCCCTCGGCGATGGTGTAGCCCTTGATGCGGAAGAGGCGGCCCTTGTCGGTGACGAACAGGACATAATCATGGGTAGAGCCCACGAACATCTCCTGCACGATGTCCTCTTCCTTCCGGGTCATGCCGGAGATGCCGCGGCCGCCGCGCTTCTGGGCCTGATAGGTGGCCTTGAGCTGGCGCTTGATATAGCCGGCCTCGGTGAGGGTGTAGACGCACTGCTCCTCGGCGATGAGGTCTTCGATGTCCACTTCGCCGGTGACGGACTGGATCTCGGTGCGGCGCTCGTCGCCGAAGCGCTTTTTCATGTCCAGCAGCTCGTTCTTCACGATCTCCAGCACCCGGGCGTCGTTGGCGAGGATGTCTTCCCAATCCTTGATCTTTGCCTGTAAGCCGGACAGCTCTTCCTCAATCTTGAGGATCTCGAGACCAGCCAGACGGCCCAGCTGCAGCTTGACGATTGCGTCGGCCTGCGGGTCGTCGAAGCCGAACTGCTCCATGATGGCGGCCTTTGCCTCGGCCATGCCGCCCTTGCAGGCGCGGATGGTAGCGATGAGCTCATCCACGATGTCGGTGGCCTTCTTCAGACCCTCGAGGATGTGGGCGCGCTCCTTGGCCTTCTTCAAATCATACTGCGTGCGGCGGCGGACGACTTCATCCTGGAACTCGACGTATTTCTGTATCATCTGTTTCAGGGTCATGACCTTCGGCACCTTGTGGTCGATGGCCAGCATGATGACGCCCACGGTATCCTGCAGCTGGGTGTACTGGTACAGCTGGTTCAGGATGACCTGTGCATTGGCGTCCTTGCGGATATCCACCACGATGCGCATACCCTTGCGGTTGGTCTCATCGTTCAGGCCGGTGATGCCCTCGATTCGCTTGTCCTTGACCAGCTCTGCCATGTTCTCGATGAGACGGGCCTTGTTGACCATATACGGAATCTCCGTAATGATGATCTGGGTACGGCCATTCTTGGTCTCTTCGATGGCAGCACGGCCCCGCAGAGTAATTTTGCCGCGGCCGGTGGCGTAGGCGGCGCGGATGCCGCTTCGGCCCATGATGATACCGGCAGTGGGGAAGTCCGGTCCCTTGATGTGCTCCATCAGGCCGGGCAGGTCGATGTCGGGGTCCTCGATATAGGCCACGCAGCCGTCGATGACCTCACTGAGGTTGTGGGGCGGGATGTTGGTGGCCATACCGACGGCGATGCCCTGACTGCCGTTGACCAGCAGGTTGGGGAAGCGGCAGGGAAGGACACTGGGCTCTTTCTTCGTCTCGTCGAAGTTGGGGTCCCAGTTGATGGTGTCCTTGTCGATGTCGGTCAGCATCTCCACCGCCATGCGGCTCATGCGGGCCTCGGTGTAACGGTAAGCAGCCGGGGGGTCGCCATCCACCGAGCCGAAGTTACCCTGACCATCCACCAGCGGGTAGCGCAGGGAGAAATCCTGTGCCAGACGGACCATGGCGTCGTAAACGGAGGCGTCGCCGTGGGGGTGGTAAGAGCCCAGCACCGCACCGACGGTATCCGCCGACTTGCGGTAGGGATGGCTGGGGTCGTTGCCGCGTTCGTGCATGGTGTAGAGGATGCGGCGGTGGACGGGCTTCAGGCCGTCACGCACATCCGGCAGGGCGCGGGCCACGATGACCGACATGGAGTAATCCAGAAACGCCGTCTCGATCTCCTTCTTGACGTCCCGGATGATCATCTTGGTACCGCTGCCCGGTATCATCACATAATCTTCTTCCATTGTTTCCTCCAATTACACGTCGAGCTTTGCGTACTGGGCGTTGGTCTCGATAAAGCGGCGGCGGGGCTCCACCTGATCGCCCATCAGGATGGTGAACGCCTCATCGGCCTTCTCGGCATCCTCGATGGTGATGCGGACGATGACGCGGTTCTCGGGGTTCATGGTGGTCTCCCAGAGCTGCTCCGGGTTCATCTCGCCAAGGCCCTTATAGCGGTTGATCTTCGCGCCGGGCATCTCCTGCGAGAGCAGGGCCATTTCGGCGTCGTTGTAGGCGTATTTGATGGTGCTGCCCTTCTGCACCTTGAACAGCGGGGGCTGTGCCACATAGACATGGCCCTGCTCGATGAGGGGGCGCATATAGCGGAAGAAGAAGGTGAGCATCAGGGTGCAGATGTGAGAACCATCGACATCGGCATCGGCCATGATGAACACTTTGTCATACCGCAGCTTGGAAATGTCGAACTCGTCGCCGATGCCGCAGCCCAGTGCCAGCACGACAGGCATCAGCTTGTCGTTGCCGTAGATGCGGTCGGCGCGGGCCTTTTCGACGTTGAGCATCTTGCCCCACAGGGGGAGGATGGCCTGAATGGCCGAGTCACGGCCCATCTTGGCCGAGCCGCCTGCAGAATCGCCCTCGACGATGAAGATCTCGGTGCGGGTGGGGTCTTTTTCGCGGCAGTCCGCCAGCTTGCCGGGCATCCGGCTGGTCTCGAGGGCGCTCTTGCGGCGCACCAGCTCACGGGCCTTCTTGGCGGCGGCGCGGGCGCGGGCGGCCTGGGTGGCCTTTTCGAAGATAGCCTTGGCCACGCCGGGGTTCTCCTCGAAGAACTCCATCAGCTTGGAGTAGACCATGTTGGAGACGAGGGTCCGAATTTCCGTATTGCCCAGCTTTGCCTTGGTCTGGCCCTCGAACTCGGCCTCCTGCAGCTTGACGGAGATGACGCAGATGAGGCCCTCGCGGACGTCAGCGCCGGAAAGGTTCTCGTCCTTGTCCTTCAGCAGACCGTGGCTGCGGCCATAATCGTTGAAGACGCGGGTGAGGCTGCTGCGGAAGCCCTCTTCGTGGGTGCCGCCGTCGGGGGTGTTGACGTTGTTGGCGAAGCTCAGCAGCAGCTCATTGTAGCTGGAATTATACTGCAAGGCGATCTCAGCCATGCCCCGGTCGGTCTGACCCTTGAGATAGATGACGTTGGGGTGGAGCACCTCGAGGTCGCGCTTCTCGCCCAGATAGGTGACGAAGCTCTTGATGCCGCCCTCGTAGCACATGACCTCGGTGCGGTAGGTGGGCTCGCCCTCCTTGCCGTCCTCGAGGACGGGGGTGTAGAGCTCGCGCTCGTCGGTCAGGGTGATCTTGACACCGGCGTTCAGGAAGCTCTCTTCCCGCAGGCGCTTTTCCAGCGTGTCGAAGTCGTACACGGTGGTATCCCGGAACATCTCCGGGTCCGGCTTGAAGGTGACCCGGGTGCCGGTAACGCCGTCGGCTACGGTGCCGATGCACTTGAGCGGGCCGTCCGGGTCGCCGCGGCGGAAGGTCTGCTCGTACTCGTGGCCGTCGCGGCGGACGTTGACGGTCAGCCACTCCGAGCAGGCGTTGACGACGGACGCGCCGACGCCGTGCAGGCCGCCGGCCACCTTGTAGCCGGAGTTCTCGCCGCCGAACTTGCCGCCGGCGTGCAGGATGGTGTAGACGACGGTGACGGCGGGCAGGCCGGTGTCGGCCTGGATGTCCACGGGGATGCCGCGGCCGTTGTCGGTGACCTGGATGATGTTGTCCTTCAGGATCTTGACCTCGATGTGGTCGCAGTAACCGGCCAGAGCCTCGTCGATGGCGTTGTCCACGATCTCGTACACCAGATGGTGCAGGCCGCGCTCGCCGGTGGAGCCGATATACATACCGGGGCGCTTGCGCACTGCCTCCAGACCTTTCAGGACCTGGATCTCGCTGGCGTTGTATTCATGGTCCGTCGCAGTTTCTGCGTTGGTACTGGTAATGATTTCCTCTGCCATTTCCTTTCTCCCTTTTGTTTTGTTTCGTTTTTTCGTTACTATTTGTAAAAGCGATCAATCGCTGGTTGGCTTATTCCAGTTTCATCTCCGTGCGCCGTTTGAGCGCAGCCGGCGACAGCTCCGAGAGATAGATCGTATCCACCGGGGAATCTGCCAGCACATAGCTCTGGGGCAGCTCATCGGACAGGCTCACCACCGCCCCGTTTTTCTGGGCGTAGTTCAGAAACTCCCGCCCCCGGGGTGAGATGGTCGTCGTTTCCAGATTGAAGATGCCGATGATGTCCCGGTCGTTCAGGACATAATCGCGGCCAAGGTGTACATACATTGCATCACACTTTCGTCAGCACGCCGCCGTTCATCCGGTAGACCTCGCCGTCCGTTTTGAGGAAGGCGGTGTCGTCGCAGCTGGTCACGAAGGTCTGCTTTTCCCGCATCCGGGTGAGCAGATACTGCTTGCGGCCATCGTCCAGCTCGCTGAGCACGTCGTCCAGCAGCATCACCGGGTGTTCGCCCGTGATGGAGGCAGCTGCGGCAGCTTCGGCCATTTTCAGGCTGAGCACGACGCTCCGCTGCTGTCCCTGACTCGCATACACTTTTGCAGGCTGACCATCCAGAAGAAGGTCCAGATCTTCCCGGTGAGGGCCGCAGAGGCTCTGCCCGGCCCGCAGCTCTTCGGGCATTTTCTGCCGCAGAAGCTGGGCCAGACCGCCCGGCTCGAACTGGGCCGCATACCGCAGACTCAGTGTTTCCGCCCCGCGGGAAAGCTCCTCATAGTTGGCGCAGGCCAGCGGGGAGAGAGCGGCGAGATAGGCTCTGCGCCGCTGCTGGATGGCCTCGCCCTGCTGGGCAAGCTCCACATTCAGCACCTCTAACAATGCCCGCTTTTCGGCATAAGGCCGCTCCATGCCATTGGAAGAGCGCCGAAGCAGCGCGTTTTTCTGCTGCAAAGCCCGGACATAGCGGCGGTAGAGGGTCAGGTAGCCGGGGTAGAGCTGGCAGAGGGCAGCGTCCAGAAATTTCCGCCGCCCTTCCGGCGCGCCCTTCACGAGACTCAGGTGTCCGGGGTCGAAGACCACCGCCGGAAAGCTGCCCGCAAGGCTGGCCGCCCGCTTGACTGCGCCCCCGTTCACCGAGACTGTCCGGCCCGGGCGGGGAGAGTCCGGCGCGCCCACCGTCAGGCGGACGCGGTTCGGCTCTTCCTTTTCCTGCTCTTCCTGCTGTGCGCGGAGGGTGGACGCTTTGAGCACGGCGAAGGGTTCGCCCCGGCGCACCAGCTCTGCGTCCTTGCCGCCCCGGAAGCTCTTGCCGCCGGTGAGCAGCCAGATGGCTTCCAGGAGGTTCGTCTTGCCCTGGCCGTTGTTGCCGCAGATGACCGTCAGCTCCCGGCCCGGCGTCAGGCTGGCCGAGGCGATGTTCCGGTAATTTTCGACTTCGAGAGAGAGCAGCCGCATCAGCCGCCCATCCCGATCTCGATGGTCTGGCCGTCCAGCTCCACGGTGTCGCCCGGGCGGCACTTCTTGCCGCGCATGGTGCAGACTTCGCCGTTGACCTTCACGGCCCCGCCCTGAACGAGCTCCTTGGCTTCGCCGCCGGTCTCGCACAGGCCCGCATATTTCAGCAGGGCGTCCAGCTTGATGAATTCGGTATGGATGAGGATCTTTTGCATTTTATTACGCCTCTCAGTCGTTTTTGAAGCGGACGGGCAGGACCAGATACAGGAAGTCATTGCCCTCCACCGGCAGCACTTTCACCGGGCTCAGCGGGCCGCTGATCTCCATCCGCACTTTCTCGGTGCGGGCATTGCGCAGCGCGTCCAACAGGTAGCGGTTGTTGAAGCCGATCTCCACCTCGTCGCCCTCGCACTCGGCATTGAACTCATCGACGACGCGGCCCAGATTGGTCTGGCAGCGGACGACGACTTTACCCTCTGTAAAAGTGATGCGGAGGGGATTTTTTAAACGCTCTGTAATAATCAGAGAAGCGCGCTCGATGGTCTCGATGAACTCCTTGGTGTCGATGGTCACCCGGGTGCGGCTGCCGGCGGGGATGACATTGTGATAGTTGAGGAACTCGCCCTCGATGAGGCGGCTCATGATGGTGTAGCCGGCGGTCATGAACACGACGTAGCGGCGGTTGGCACAGATGTGGACCGGCTCTTCGTCGTCGTTGGGCAGCAGATGAGACACTTCGGTCATGGTCTTGCTGGGGACGATGATGCGGATGTCCTTGACGGCAGTGACGGGCCGCTCCACGATGGCCAGACGGTAGCCGTCCAGGGCAACGATGGTCATTTTATCCGGCTCTATCTCAAAAAGTTCACCGGTATGCGCAGGTTTTTTCTCATCCTGGCTGACAGCGTAGAGGGTGCGGTCGATCATATCGCGGAGCACGCCGGTCTTGATGGTCAGGGTCTCCTCGGCGCCGGTGTTGGGCAGCTCGGGGAAATCGGTGGCCGACATGGACTGGATCTCGAACTGCGCCACGCCGCTCTGGATGGTGGTTTTGCCATTATCGGCAGACTGGATGGTGATCTGGCCTGCCGGCATCCGGCTGATCATGCTGCTGAGCAGCTTGGCGTTCAGCACGATCTCACCGGGTTCTTTGACATTGGCTTCGATGGTGGTCACGATGCCCATTTCGAGGTCGTAGCCGGTGAGGGTCAGCTGGAAGCCTTCTGCCTTCAGTAAAATGCCCTCCAGTACCGGGATGGTAGAGCGCAGAGTGACTGCTTTGGATACGCCGTCAATGGCTGCACTCAGAAGAGTTTTGTCGCAGATGATGTTCAAATCTTCTTCTCTCCTTTTTTGTGTCAGTTTTGCTGTCGTTCCTCATAGGATCCGATGCAAAAACCTGTTTTCTTTATTGAACTTGTTGTAGTAATCGTAGTAGGGGGTGGGGAAGATGTGGAAAACTCTGCAAACCCTTGCCGGGATGCGGGGATTTGGTTTTCCACGGAGATGTTGAGGAACTGTGAATGGAATGTTGAATCGGGGAGAGCGGTGGTTCTTTCCACATCCGCTGTGAAAAACGGAAGTTGAATGTTGAAAACCATGTGGAAAGAGTGGAAAGTTTCGGCCTTTCACCACAATATCTAGGTCTATTTTCCCCTTTTTGTTCCTCTTTCTCCCCATATTTTGGGGTTTGACCCCTGAATGAGTATGACTTTTACACCGGCTCTGGTGCGTTAAGCCTTCACATTCTTGATGATGTCGCTCACCGTCTCCCGCAGGTGCTGGTCGTTCTTCATGTCCCGCTCCATGGTTTTGAGGGAGTAGACGATGGTGGAATGGTCACGGCCCGAGAACTCCCGGCCGATCTCCTCCATGCTCATGCCGGTGACCTCGCGCAGGATGTAGATGGCCACGCGGCGGGCGGAGGCCACATTGGCGTTCCGCTTGGTGCCGCGGATGTCGGCAGGGGAGACGTTGAAGGTGCGGGATACCTCGCCCACGATCTTCTCGATGGTGACAGGCACGGGCTGGGTCTCGTTGAGGATGTCCTTGATGGCATTCTGTGCCACGCTGATGACCGGCTGGATGCCTTCGAGCATATAGTAGGCATTGAGCTTTTTGACCGCGCCTTCCAGCTGGCGGATGTTATTTTTCAGATGGTTGGCGATGAACTCGGCCACATCCTCGGGCAGATCAAGGTGGAGAAGCTCCGCCTTGCGCTTGACGATGGCCACGCGGGTCTCGAAATCCGGCGGCTGGACGTCGGCGGTCAGGCCCCACTCGAAGCGGGTGCGCAGACGCTCTTCCAGGCTCTTGATCTCCTTGGCCGGGCGGTCAGATGCGATGACGATCTGCTTGTGGGCATCGTGGAGGGAGTTGAAGGTGTGGAAGAACTCTTCCTGGGTGGACTCCTTGCCCGCGATGAACTGGATGTCGTCCACCAGCAGCAGGTCGGCCACGCGGTACTTCATCCGGAAGTCCTCGGTGCTGCCGGCGCGGATGGCGGCGATCAGCTCGTTGGTGAACTGCTCGCAGGTAACGTACATGATGACGAAATCGGGGTGGGTGCGCTTGATCTCGGTCTGGATGGCCGTCAGCAGATGGGTCTTGCCGAGGCCCGAGCCGCCGTAGATGAACAGCGGGTTGTAGGCACCGGAGGGGTTGGCCGCAACAGCCTGCGCCGCAGCAAACGCAAACTGGTTGGATGGGCCTTTGATGAAGTTCTCGAAGGTGAATTCATAGTTGCCCTGCGGGGAGGCGGGGTTTGCCTCGTACTGCTGGGCCAGCACCACTTCGTGGGGCGGCGTGCTGGGGACGACGAGGGTGATGTCCACGTCAAAGCCCAGCACTGTTTTGAAGGCCTCTTTGAGCAGGCCGAGATAACGGTCCGTCACGATCTTGCAGATGAAGTCGTTGCGCACCGAGAGGGTGATATGGCTGGAGTCCTCAAAGCTGATAGGCTCCAACCCGTCGATATAGAGATTATACGTCGGCTCCGCCATCTGCGCCTTGCAGTAGCTCTGGGCAGCCTCTAAAACGTCCTTGAAAGAATCCATAGTACATCCACTCCATTGAAGTTTTCAACAATGCTGCTGATACCAGGTTAGTATACCA
>OOCE01000571.1_pt1 | contig 13331 bp, 9 predicted proteins | sample 1671421 | NCBI WGS metagenome assembly OOCE01 (sample SAMN06348155, study PRJEB24527) | human gut metagenome | biome: human gut; feature: ankylosing spondylitis patient; material: feces | host: Homo sapiens | place: China | collected 2015-10 | reverse complement strand
CTCTTTCCCTACACGACGCTCTTCCGATCTACAAGGAAATATGGGCCAAACTTGACAGCGCATTAGCCATTGACCCTACCAATATAAAAGTATATGTGGGAAGAATCAGTTATTTATCAGCCTGCAAAAAGTACCATGAGATTCTGTCTGTACTCCGGCAAGCTGAAAAACAATCCACCCTCAATGCCGACTTATGGTCAATGAAAGCGATGTTTGAAGATTATTTCGGAGACAGCCTTACCGCCCAAAAAAATTATCGGTCTGCCGATTCCGCCTATGCCATCCTCATAAAAGAATATGCTACAGACAGCCTCAGGTATGCCGGTTCCCGCATCAACCGCGCACTGAACATGGCATTGATGACTGATAATATTGCGATTCTTGAAGAAGAGGTGGAACTCACTAAAAAGATATTTCCCAAGACATGGAAAGGACCGGACAGTAGTTTTTACGGGAAAAATAAAAAAGACTTTTTCGACAAATGCTTTAACGTCCGCAAAAAGTAATCCAGCCTGCTACATCAAGAAAATTACAAATCATTGCATTTGAAAGAACAGACCTGTAATACCTACTTTCAATACAAAGACTTTTATAGCACAAAGGTGTAACTTTCTCTTCTTTTCACCGACTAACCTAATAAAAACACCTTTGAAAGCTGATGAGTATAGAACAGGAATTTGCCGACAAGCTAGTGCAATACAAGCACATCATTTACAAGGTATGCTTCATGTATGCAGACAACAAGGACGATGTGAACGACCTTTTTCAAGAGTCTGTATTCAATATATGGAAGTCATACAAAAACTTCCGGGGGGAAAGTTCGTTTGTCACATGGGTTTACCGCATATCCCTGAACACGTGTATCTCGGACTTCCGAAAGAAAAAGAAGTATGACTATGTACCTTTGGAACAGCAGATAGATATTCTGGAAGATTGTGAACACAACGAACTGCTGAAAGAAATGTATTCACTCATCAAACGACTGAACAAGGTGGACCGTATGTTTATCCTGCTTTGGCTGGACGAGAAATCATACGATGAAATAGCCGAAATCACCGGAACGAACCGCAATAATGTCGCGATAAAACTGCACCGTATAAAAGAGAAATTAAAAAATATGTCGAACTTGTAATCATACAATTATATGGAACTTGAAGAATTGCAAAAAGCATGGAAAGAGTTGAATGAACGGGTCAGCCAGAATGAACTGGTTCATCAGCAACAGATTATAGAGATGTTGTCACGGCAAAAAGAAAGTTGCCTGCAAAGAATGCTGAGGATGGACAAAATAGCTTTTATGTTAGGAGTAACGATTCTAATGTTCGTTGATTTTATTCATTTGAACGGTAAATTAGTGTTTTGGCCGGCAATATTCGGACTTCTGCTATATGCTCTTACAATCAACTTTGCAGGAGTTATTTTATTGACTAAAATAAAAAAAGAAACAAACCTTGAAATGCAAATAAAGAATATACTCCGATATAAAATGCTTATCAATTGGAGTTATATCATCGGATATTTGCTGGTAACTCCTTTTATATGCATATTCCTTTACACCTACCGCCACCTGTGGTGGCTCATGATAACAATGTTTGGTTTAATCTTAGCAGGTGTACTGACAGACTACTTCCTCTTCCATCATGTATCGGACAGAATTAAAGAATTGACACGCGTCAATAAAGAGTTGATGGAACTGAAAAAGAAGCATAAAGAATAAATTTTCACTCTACAGTGAGGGTACTTAGCCGGATATTTTATTCCTTTGTACCCTCAATCAGAATAAAAAGCACTTTATGTTTCAACTGTATCTGCTGCTTCGTCTGAAAAATTTTGGAAGAATAGTTATAGAATTGGGTATCTTCAGAATAGTCTTCCTTACCATCTTAACGGTGGCTGCCATCATGATATTGTTCTTGGCAGAAAACCGTTTCGCTATTCCTGTGGTATGCGTTCTCTTATTAGCCGGTTATCATAATGTCCGGAAAGACAAAGAGTTTTTACGCACTTTAACACCTCATCTTTCTGTGTTCTTGATAAAAGAATACACCTTGATCGCATTACCTTTTGCCGGAATAGAAATAATAAAAGGACAATTTACCGACGCTATCGGCTTATGGCTGTTCGCCGCCTTATTACCTTGCCTGAAAAAAATAAAACTGAAACACAAACCTGTCCGTCTTCCTTTTCTTTACAAAGGAAGTTATGAATATATACGAATATTCCGCCAATCTTTCTGGGTCTATATCCTACTCTTTCTTTTTGCAACCGCAGGAACCGTACACGGAAATATAAAAATAAACAAAGTATGTCTCATACTATGGGGATTGGTACAGGCATCAGGCTATCTGCAAACAATGGACAACAGATATCTTCTTCATTTCAAAAATTTCAAGACTTTATGCCTTTTCCAACTAAAAAGCATAGCATGGAATGTTTTCATCACCTCCATTCCTTTCAGCTTAGCGCTTATAGCGTCTACCTATGACCAAGATGAAATCCTCTTTTTCTTATCTTATTATACTGCCACCTTAATTTATGCCATTGGTATCGGTATGTTGCGCCATATCATCCCATCCCCCCTATTGCTGTTTATTGTGCAATTAAGTATATTAATGCCTTTTTATTTAGGCTCTCTTTTTGTTCCAATTATTTTAATACCCGGCATAGCACTTACAGCATTGCTGACCTGCCATGCGCACAAACGCTTAAAAAGATTATTATGATAGAAGTGAATGATTTACATAAAAGTTTCGGTAAGGTCAAAGTATTAAACGGCATTCATTTGGAGTATCACCCTGGAAAAATATATGGCTTGGTGGGCGAGAATGGAGCCGGAAAGACTACTTTATTCAATTGTATAATGGGAATCTATGATTATACCGGAAGCATAACCAAAAGCAAAACTTTAAAAACAGGTTATCTGTCTGCATCCAACTTCTTTTATTCCCAAATCACGGGTCTTGAACACTTGGAATTCTGTATGAAGGCCAAAGGTCTGCCGGTCAATACACCCACCATTCAACATTTAAATGAAATTTTCCAACTGCCCCTTGACAGGTATGCTGCCGAATATTCTACCGGAATGAAAAAGAAACTGGGATTTATGGCATTATTGTTGCAAGACAATGATGTATTTATTCTTGACGAGCCGTTCAATGGAGTGGACTTGAAGGGATGTATTCTGATGAAAAGACTCATCCGGCAACTGAAAGCAAAAGAAAAGACGGTGATAATTTCCTCACATCTCATTGCCTCGCTAAGGGAAATATGTGATATTATCCACTATCTGAACGAAGGGGGTATTTACAAAGAATACCATGAAGAAACAACAGAAGAGATAGAAGAGGATATATTATGCAATACTAAAAAGATACAGCCCACCTCATACTTTCAGTAACACACAGCACTGTCCTTACCTGAAAACTACACGTTTGACTCCATCCCAATCCTTTTTCACCACTGATATTGCACAGATACCATAAATTCACGGGGACGAAGTTTTATCCAAGAAGTATAACTCTGCACGGCAGAATAAAGAGTATAACGATATTGTTCCTTATTAAACAGATTTATAGCAGAAGCGGCAAACCTCCATTTTCCGGCTTTATGTATCAATGAAACATCTGCAAGCCAAGTATTCAGATGCTGGTTCTTACTTAAATCATTATAAAAATGCTCTCCGGATAAACAAAACTCCGTATCATGAAATTCCAAACTGAGAGTCAGCCGTTGAGCCACCTCCCATAAAGGATCCAAACGAGTATCCTCTCCTATTCCGCCTCCCACACAACTGACCGTCGCTTTGTATTCAGCCTCAAAAAATACAGAAGGAGCCCACACAATTTTAGGTTCGACGCACAAATAGTCATACCTGTAATCCTGAACGATGCCTTCATTCAGTTGTTTCCCCTCGTTGCGTGCTAAAGTCAATTCCAAAGAAGTCTTCAAATTCCAGTCATAGATCCCTTTCGACCCTATGGTATTCAAGGTGTAACTATGAGAGGAATGATTTCTTTCCACAGACGAAAGATAGAAATTACCGTCCTTATAGTTACGTTCTGTTATCAGATTATAACGATTGTGGGAATAGGAAGCTGATAAAGTCCAGAAAAACTCCTTGATAGTATTTTTGTATTCCAGATAGCAGGTATAAAGTTGCCGTACCGTTACAGGAACTTTTCCTGTATGCTTCACCACAGTCCGGTAATCTTCACGATACCGAAAGGGGTAGATATCCTTCAATCCTCCTTCACTCTCATCCAAGCTTCCTAGTAAGGACATTTTCCAACGGGGAGTAAATTTATAACGGAAACAAAAGAATGGGGAGACACAAAAACGGCTATAAGATTGCTTTGGCAGATGACTCCACCGGACAGTAGTGGCGGCAGTGAACAAAAAATCATTTCTCTCCCATTCGATACGGGGAACGGTATAGAAAGAATAGCTATGGGCTGAGTAAGCATTCTCCTGTTTCACCGAAGAAAGTTCGCCACAGAAACCACCTGTAAGCTGATAATTCACTCCATTTATTTTCCTCATCCCATAAAGGGCATTATCCGTGTAGGCATTGCCGGTGTTCATTTCTTCATATTCCGCAAGGATAGACTCATGTGTCTGTCCGATGACAGTTCGATATGTGTTTTCGCTGATGTTATCGGACGAACTCAATTCGTTCCTATGGTAGATACAGTTGGCAATCAGCATGTTATCAGCAAATAAAATGGGCAAGTTGCGGTGAGCCACTGTCAGTGAAGCGGGGCAATGGGTGTAGCGGATATACGACCGGATTCCCCAAGTGTATTTTTCTTTGGTGTAAAGTTGGTTGAAATAATTCTTCAATTCCCATTGTGAGTTCTTTATCTTTTGAAAAATAGCATTATCACCCGTTATATCCGAAACTCCTGATTTCCATGTTCCTGCAAACGAAAAATTTTCACGAGTGTACCGGCTTACAGTATTATCTTCATAATTCACTTCAGCATTCAGACAATCGGTTTTTAAACGGTCATGCCGATTGGTAGCCGTATGCACCGTATCTTGTGCAAAATAATAGATTTCCTCACTTCCATATTGCCGGGTTGTACGGTCATGGATATACCCTAACTGAAATCGTAATTGCTTTTCTTCATCCAATCGGTACAAGCGGTTGGCAGAGGCTGTATGCGTTTCATTGAATAACAGCCTTTTTTGCGACAAGGGCATGGCCGGTTCGGGTAAAGGAAGAAAAATGGGAAGATTGCTGTCCGTCACCCGGTCAAAGCTATTGCCGGATGCCAGTTTCTGTTGGTCGGAAAACAGATTCCGGCCTGTATTATTTGCCTTGTAAGTATAGACAGTCTGCCGGTTACGACTCAATTGCAATGCATTGAACGAAGCGTCGTAAAGTGCTTTCTCTCCATAACCTCCCCCTGCCATAACGGTATAAATCCATTTGGAACGGACTTCAGGTTTCAGTTTCAAATTCAAGGCTACGTCATCCGTAAAGGTCTTGCCACGCAAGGACTTAATAGGTTGGTGCCCTTCAATGATCTCCGCTGCCTGTACGGCATCCGCTTTCAGATTATTATTTATTTGATAATACCGCCCGCCACTCACGTCCATTCCCTCCACATAAAGATTACTGATCGCTTTTCCATTATATTTTATAGTTCCGTTCTCTTCCACATTGATGCCGGGAAGTTTTTTCAACACATCGCTAACATTCCGGTCTTTGGAAGATGCAAAACGGGTGAGATCATATTTCAAGGTATCCTGTCGTCCCCATACGCGCCCCGAACGAATCTGTACTTCTTTCAGCATGATAGCTTCCTGCTCCAGTTCGATAGTTAGCGGACGACCGGCAAGTACCGGTACGGTCTTTTTCCTGTACCCCATATAAAACACCGTTATTGTCCTGTCTTTCAAGGATGAAGAGGAAAGTTGAAAACGTCCGTCAACATCTGTCAAAGTATAGTTGATGATATTGCCATCCCCTTCCTGTTGCAAAGTGACGGTAGCAGATTCCAAAGGCTGACGGGTAACTTTGTCCGTTACCCGTCCCTCTATCGTGTTTTGTGCGTTTGTTTGAATATGAAACAAAAAGCTCAACAAAGAGAGAATGATTGCTGTTTTCATCCTGTTATTTTTCAGATAATTCTATCGGATTATAAGGTAACTCAAAGTTTTTCAATGCATTACCTTGCTCATCTTTTACCGTCAATTTTACATTGGGGGCTGTAGAAGTAATAAAGCCTACCGGGTCCTTGGCATAACGCTCATATACCTTATTCAAATCTATACGACTGATGGATTCAGAACCTTTACCATTGAAAAGAAGCGGCTTCGGTCCATCAGATTGCTCGACACCTGTACATTCAAATGAGTAATGTCCCCGGGCATCTTCAGCCTTTATAATGAAACCGGGTAATCCACAAAGTTTCCAAGGCCCTTCACTTACAGGAATTTCCATCGTAAACCATGCCATATAACTTCTTCCCCGGAAGTGACAAGTTGCTTTCCGGCAATGATAAGTCAGAATAGTAGCCGTATCGGGTAATAAGGTCCATACCGGTTTTTCATTCTTTTCCTCGCAACGGAAATTACTGGTAGCCAACCGATCAAGCGTTGTCACCTTTCCCGTAGGATAGTTCTTATAAATCCGATATGTAATACGCCCGTTTCCATAAGCCTTGGCATGTTGCTGCAAGATATCTTGGGACACTTTATTAGCATAGTCGGCAATCAAAGTAGAATCCCGAAGATAAGTAGTGTAGCTATAAAATTGCGAACATTTCTTTCCCACTTCCAACATCATCGTTTCCGAATTGGGCTGACAGTCGGTCTTGGTAGTATCCTCTACCATCTTCAACTCATACTGAGCACGGAAAACCAATTCATCTATGGGTTCGCTTTTCTTCACATCATCCATAGAGAGAATGGTTATCTGCGCCGTAGCCTGTAATGCCACAGTTACCATAAATAACAGGTTAGCCAATTTCTTTTTCATAATCCGAATTGTTTTTAAATGATGAATTTTATACTGCAAAGCTAAGTCCTTCCCTCCTTCCCGATACCACAAAGTTATTACTGAAATATTACGCCGATAAAAAAACAATCCTCGTGTACATTGCATATCCAAGGATAGCCCGTACCTTTGCTTTAACAAAAAAAGAAAAGATGGAAAAAAGAATAAAAACAGTATGGATACTGACTATCATTACAGCTATATTGATAATAGGTGGTCAAGGTTATTGGCTTCACCACCAATATTGCTATTCAACGAAAACATTCATGCAGGAACTGCATAAACAAATACTGCAATTGGAAAAAGAAGAAATGAATACACGCTATGACAAACGGACTAACAACCACAAATATACACTGAGCTACAAAATAGAAATGCCGGATTCGGTGAACCAAAACGGCAAAACAACCTGCATCATTAGTTTTTATAGACAACAAAGTGAAATTGATAATCTGGATTCGTTAATAAAACAGAATGCATTGTTGAATGAGGACAGCGTTATAGTCCGCGACAGTTTTCGGGTAGAGAACATTTCCAATGAAATTCTATTTGATGCAGCCACACGCTATGGAGCCGAGATGACTCACCCCTTCCAAGCCGGAAAATTTGATTCACTATTACAAGCCAACCAAATAAAACTGACAAATATCAGACTGATACAGACTGATTCTATCCTGTGGCATGGAAGCTATACCTCTTCCACCCGATTGTTCAAACCTGAAATGTATATTGCTTATCCTTATAATCCTTTACTTAAACAGGCATTGACGGCATCCATACAGATACCTTTCCCCTCCCTGCTCCAGCAAATGGCATGGCAGCTGTTGGGTAGCCTGATATTAGTTCTGCTTTTGGTATTCTGTCTTATCTACCAGATCAAGACCATTCTGAAACAACGGAAAATAGACGAAATGAGAAAAAGCTTTGTAAATACCATGATACATGAACTGAAACGCCCTGTACAGACCTTGAAAATGTGTATTGCCTTTCTCAACAACAAGTCCATGCGTACAGACGAAAGAGCAATGGATGAAGTAGTAAAGGATTCCATGTTTGAACTGGACAATCTTTCTGCCTACCTGGCCAAAGTAAGGGATATGACACGGGCTGACTATGAACACACGCCTCTCCACATCCGTACTTTTGATTTACGGGAAACCGTAGATAAATTAATCCGGCTGGTCAATGTTCCTACCAATAAAAAGGTTACCATCCATCCGCACTATGAAATGAAATCCACTTTGGTCACCGCTGACCCGGTACATATTGCCAACATCATCAGCAACCTGATAGAGAATGCCATCAAATACTCCGGCAAAGAAGTCCGGATTGATTTATCCTGTATACAGAAAGAACACACCCTTACTATACAAATAACAGATAACGGAATTGGAATTCCGCCAGCAGAGCAAAGCAAGGTTTTTGATAAGTTTTATCGCGGCAACCATATACCGGACCGAAATATACCGGGTATAGGACTAGGACTAAGTTACGTAAAGCTCCTCACCGAAGCACACCACGGACATGTATCCTTGACCAGCCAGCTGAGTAAAGGAACGACTTTCAGTATTGTACTACCTCAATAATCATTTCAACAATCCACATAAGATGAAAACAATCAAAATACTTTTCGCAGATGATGATTTAAAATACTCCATGCTCTTAAAACGTTTTTTGGAGGCAGAAGGCTATGAAGTTACTTACGCAGGAAACGGAAACATTGCCTTACAACAATTTCCCTTAATAAGGCCTGATTTGGTATTGCTTGATATCAATATGCCCGAACTGAACGGCTTCGAGGTAGCGGCAAAAATACGGAAACAAAATCATCAGGTACTTATTTTCTTTCTTTCAGACCGTAGCGATAAAGCCGACCGTCTGAAAGGCTTTGATCTGCAAGCCAATGATTATCTAGCAAAGCCTTTTTATCCCGAAGAGCTGTTGGCACGTATCCGTGAACGGTTTCAATGTGCAAACAACAGAATTGAAACAGAAAGCTATACATTCGGAAAAAGTACATTTAACTATACCACCAATGAAATAAGGACGGGAAATAACAAGGTACTGATTACTTCCCGACAGGCTGAGATACTCCGAATACTAGCTAAAAACCTCCATGTTCCGGTAGACCGGGAAATACTTTTGAAACATGTATGGGGAACTTCATCCTATGCCAATTCGCTGGCATTGAATGTACAAATAACCTATTTACGAAAAGCGTTGCGCAATGATTCCAGCGTGAAGATAGAATCACTGATGAAGAAGGGGTATGTGTTACACACTGAAAAAGGACAAGAAAACTCTTTATAGTTCGTCATTCTTCATTTCATTCAGAAAGGCAAACTATAAAGAGTTTCAAATAGCTGAAAGCACTTTTGTTATAATGTACAAGTTCCTTCGACCAGCTTGCCCATTGCCCATACGGCACGGATATTCAAGTCCTGGTCAAGAATCAATATATCGGCATCTTTGCCTTTCTGAAGTGAGCCCTTGCGGTCATATACTCCCATAATCTTGGACGGAGTTTCCGAAGCCATACGGACAGCATCTTCCAACGGGATTTCTGCCTTTTGCACCAAGGTACGGATCAGGCGGTCCATGGTAGCCACACTGCCTGCCAAAGCAGAACGGTCGGCCAATTTGCACACACCATCCTCGATAATGACACGAGGGTCAAAAGCTACATTGCTTTCACTGGCGGCACATGCCAAAGCATCGGTAATAACACAAGCACGTTCCACACCCTTAATCTTATATATCAGGCGCAAGATAGTAGGAGGAACATGAATACCATCGGCTACCACTTCCACTGTCATATCGTCTATCAGATAGATACTTTCTACTGTACCTTCATATTTATACTCACGACGCTTATGGAAGCCCGGCATTGCATTATAGAAATGTGTAGCATGAGAATAACCGGACTCCCAGGCTGCACGGATATCTTCATATTCGGCCTGTGTATGTGCCACAGAAGCCAAGATGCCTTTTCCTGTGATATACTTACCAAACTGCATAGCACCCGGCAATTCGGGTGCAGCATCCCAACGCTTGATACAGCCCCACTTTTCTACAATAGGAATATATTCCTTCGGATCCGGGTCTTTTATGTTTTCAGGCATCTGACCGCCTGCCATCTTCATATTAAGGTAATGCCCTTCAAGATGAAGACCAAGTACCGGACTGTCCGGTTCCGCCATCAACCTGGTACAAGTTTCGGCAGCTGCCTCAATCATCGGTACGGTAGAAGAAGACAACGTTGGAAAAATACTGGTAGTACCATGTTTCATGTGAGCATTAATGGCTGTACGGAAAGCCTCTTCCGTACCTTCCATAAAATCACCGCCACCACCACCATGACAATGGATTTCCACACCACCGGGAACAACATACATACCTTTAGCGTCAATCAGCTCGGCTCCGATAACAGCTAAATCACAATTGGTAACTTCTAAAATCTTATTGTCGCGCATAAGGACAGATCCGTCCTTCAACCAGCCCTGTGGGGTAAGAATCTTTGCGTTAATGATTTGGGTCAACATGATACTATGATAAGTTAGAATTTTTAATTGGCATATTAAATTTGCCAACAAAAATAGCAACTTTTTCACTTTCTAAAACAGATTTCCCCAATTATTTTCCAACTTTTTTAATAAATAAGCCCCGCTTAATAAAATCAAGCGGGGCACAGATAGTGGAAATTGAAACAAATCTTTTTACTTACTCATTAAAACTAGCCTACCTGATTTAAGTCCTTTACCTGTTGCGGTCAATATGATTTCTCCCGGTTTATCAGTACTTTGCACAACAGCAGTCATCATTCCGTTAAACACTTTCATCTGCGGAACATGGAAAAGTTCCAATGAAGTGGGATCTCCGTTTGCACCGGCACGATAGGTTCCCGCACCTTTTACAGAATACTTGATGAGATGCTGCGCATCGGGACAAAGATTACCCTCTTTATCCACCACTCTTACTGTGACAAATGACAAATCCTTGCCATCAGCCTTTATTTCATTGCGATCTGCAACCAGTTCTATATGGTCGGGCTTGCCTGCCGTATGGATTTCCTTTTCGGCCACAGCTTCCCCCTTATCATTATAGGCAACCACTTTTACGGTTCCCGGCTCATACTTTGTATCCATCCACATCAAACGGTAGCGTTTCTGGCGTTTGAAATCTGCTATGGAAGCAGAATCCGCACTATTTTCAGCCGTTACAGTCAAATCTTTGGTACGCTTACCCTGACTCTTGCCATTGATAAACACTTCTGCCGACGGATAATTTGTATAAACAAAGATAGGAGTCACTTCTCCTTCACGTCCCGGCCATGTCCAATGAGGAAGGATATGCAGCGTTTCTTCATCTTTGTTCCAATGACTGCGGTACAGATAGTAACGGTCTTTGGGCAATCCGGCCAGGTCGATGATACCGAACAAAGAAGAATGGCTGGGCCAATCAGTATAATAAGGAGTTGGTTCGCCCAAATAATCGAAGCCCGTCCATACAAATTCTCCGATACCCCATGCGTTATCCTCATGCCAAATCCAGTCATCCTCCGGCAAATTGGACCAACCACAATGTTCCACATCGTAAGAAGAAGACTGATGATCGTCATATTTCTTCATAGCCTGACGGACAACAGGGAATTTATAGACGCCACGCGAACTTACTGTAGAAGCGGTTTCACTACCTAGAATAATCTGCTGAGGCAATTTCTTATAGTTTTCTGGATATTTATGAGGGCGGTAATTGAAACCGGCCACATCCATCACAGCAGCCATATTATTATTTACTACAGCATCAGGCGCATCCATACCTTGTGTTACAGGACGGGTAGGATCTTCACGATGACAGATATCCTGTAACATACGCGAAAGCTTTGGTCCGTTATTGCCATTCCACTGGTCCGGTACTTCGTTACCGATGCACCACATAACAATACTCGGATTGTTACGGTAATGACGGATCAGATTAGTCAGATCCTTCTCCACCCATTCATCAAATATTTTATGATAACCGTTGGCCATCTTTGCCGATTTCCACTCGTCAAAAGACTCCACCATCAGCATCATACCCATTTCATCACAAGCCTCCACCAATTCGGGTGCCGGCATATTATGAGAAGTACGGATGGCATTACAACCCATATCTTTCAGAATACGAATCTGACGACGTATAGCGGCATCATTTACAGCACCGCCTAACGGACCCAAGTCATGATGGTTACATACCCCTTTGAATTTGGTCAGCTTTCCATTCAGGAAAAAGCCCTTGCCGGGGACAATCTCCAAAGTACGGATACCAAAGCGGGTGGTATATTCGTCTTTCAAGGTATTCCCTTCATATACTTTGGATTCAGCTGTATAAAGAACCGGAGTATCAGGACTCCACAACTCAGGATTAGCCACTGCAAACTCCTGTTCAAACAAAGCATTATCAAAAACACTCAACTTGTTTTCCCCGGTAGCAACCACTTTGCCGTTTTTATCCTTGATCTGCGTCACAATACGGTAATTATCCTTATTAGCTCCTTCAGGGCTAACCAAAGAAGTTTTCAAAGACACTTTTGCATATTTGTCTGTCACCACAGGAGTGGTAGCATACGTTCCCCAAGCAGGAATATGCGTATCTTCATTGATTACCAGATGAACATTGCGGTACAATCCGGCCCCCGGATACCAACGTGATGATTCAGGCTCGTTTTCCAAACGGACTGCCAGTTCGTTCCTCTCACCCGGTTTCAGATAAGGGGTCGCATCCACATAAAAAGAATTATAACCGTAGGGCCAATAACCGGCCTCCTGCCCGTTCACATAAACACGGGCATGGCTCATTGCTCCATCAAATATCAAAGTCGCTTTCTTGCCTTTCTCAAAACCAGGAGCATCAAAGTTCAGGCGATACCATCCGGTTCCTACAAACGGAAGACCTCCGGTACGTCCGGCATGTTCCATCGCCTCGGTCTGTCCATCTTGAGTAATAGCCATTTCCTGCTTGTCGTTATTGATACTGAACGGACCATAAATCGCCCAATCATGAGGAACGGTGACGTTCTGCCATTTACTGTCATTATAACCGGGATTGGCAAATTCCGCATTATCTTCACGTGTAAATTTCCACCCTTTTTCGAAAGTCTGCTCTGTACGTACCTGCGCTTGCAAAAAAGCAAAATAACAAACAGCTCCTAACGCAGCACACAAAAATCGTTTCGTATTCATAGTTATTTCTTATTAGGATTTTCTGTTACTATAAAAGTAATTTCACCTGCCTTGATCAAATCATCATGCGAAATCAAATATTTATTAATTTTCTTATTGCCCAGTCT
>OOCE01000565.1_pt1 | contig 13361 bp, 10 predicted proteins | sample 1671421 | NCBI WGS metagenome assembly OOCE01 (sample SAMN06348155, study PRJEB24527) | human gut metagenome | biome: human gut; feature: ankylosing spondylitis patient; material: feces | host: Homo sapiens | place: China | collected 2015-10 | reverse complement strand
GCGACCACCGAGATCTACACTCTTTCCCTACACGACGCTCTTCCGATCTCAACGGCGGCGTGCAGATTGTCTACGGCAACATGGCATCTAACTACGCAACTCAGATGCGCGAGCTGCTGGGCATGGAGTAAACGCCCCACATATCTATAAAATCCGGTATAAAAGGCGGCGGCAGACAATGCGTCTTCCGCCGCCTTTGAGTTGCCCCGCGCGCATTTCGTGTACTTCGGATACACGAAAACTGGAAAATCGTGCATTCGAAGTACATGAGATCGAACCACAGCTAAAGGAGCTGGCCTAGCCTGTCGTCAGGTAAGCGTTGCGACCGGAACGATAGGCGTTTTAGAGGGAACCTCGCTCTACGCCCTCGCCCGCTTGCGTTCCCAGCGAGCCAACTTAATCGTCACCAGCGTGAGCGCCCAGGCCACAAGCGAGAACGCGGCGCCCACGGCACCCACGTACGAAATGCCAACGCTGCTCACAACGGCGCCGCCCACTGCGGTGCCAAACGAGATGCCGACGTTAAACGCCATGGGCTCAACCGAACTTGCAAGTACCATCGACTTGGGATGGCGGCTGCGTGCCACGTCCATAAAGTGCGTGATGCACGACACCGAGAACAGGTACATGAGCAGCGCCAAGCTAAAAACAAAGACCAGCGCGAGCGGCATGGTGCCGCCCACGGCAAACAGCCCAAGTAACGCCGCAGCCTGCAGCACAAACGTCACAAGCAGCGCCTTCATGCCAAAACGCGCGTCGATCCATCCGCCCAGGATGTTCGAGATCAGGCAGAACACGCCGTAGGCCATAAGCGTGGTACTGGCTTCGACCGTGCCCATGCCCAGCACCTGCTCAAGATAAGGCGTCACATAGCCGTAGAAAACGTAGACCGACCCCACGCCAAACAAAAAGATGAGCATGCCGGTGATGATGCTCGGCTCGCGTAGCAGCCCCGCCTGCTCGCGGAAGGTGGCGGGCTCATCGGTCTGACCGGAGCGCGGCATAAACGCCACAAGCGCTCCGCAGGTCAAAACGGCAAAGGTCAGCGTGCCGTACATGGCCACGTGCCAATCGAGCGTGTCGGCCACAAACTTGCCGATCGAAGTGACAAAGACCATTGCCACGGAAAACGCACCATATACCACCGAGATGGCAAGCGAAGTTTGCTGCGGAGACAGCAGCTCGGGGATGTACGTCACGCCCACGGCGAGCAGTGCGCCCGAGACGGAACCCAGGACAATGCGCGAGATGAACAGCACCTGGAAGTTGGGCGCCAACGCCATGACCAGGTTGCCGAACACAAAGACGATGCTGTAGCACACGAGCAGCTGGTAGCGGCGGAAGCGTCCCGTGCTGAGCGCAAGCGCCGGTGTGGCGATAGCGTAGACAAGCGCAAACACGCTGATGAGCTGGCCCGCAGTGGCAAGTGATACGCCGAGTTCCGTTGCCAAGTCGCTTTCGATGCCGATGACCACGAACTCGGAACAGCCGAGCGAGAATCCCAACAGCACGAGCAGCGCTAGGCAGAGCTTGGTGCGCGCGGGGGAGAGCACGGCGGCGGTTGACTTACTTTTAGGCGTGGTTGCGGCGGTCAAGGTTGTCACTCCAATGTCGCATGAATAAGCGGGGTTCAATCCCTGCAACTCTAACAGAATGTGTCAGGTGCCTGCCCCCTTTGTCGCATTGCGCTGCCAGCCAGTCGCCCAAACCGTCACAACATTCGGCGAAAATCTCGAAAACGAGGAAAACCGTCGAATGTTGTGACGGTTTTCGTGCCCGGTGCGGGTGAGCTTCGGTGTCGTCTGGGGGTATAAGGCTAGCAAGTGTTTTATTTGCGAGGCCTAAGGGGCGCCCCGTATGGATATCGATAACTTTGAATGGTGGTATAGCGAGGGCGAGGCTCCGGACGAGGAGTGGGACGAGCTCGCGCCGTGTGACGTGTCGAGCGACGAGGACGGGACCGGCAGCGATGCCGCTGTCGAGCCTGAAGCCGCCTCCGATGCCGCCGAGTCCCTGACCTTTGAACAGGCCTGGGCCCAGGCCGAGGCCGACGAGGCGAAGGCCGATGCCACGGCCACGCTCGGCGAGCCGGCTGATATGTCGATCTCGCCGGCAAAGACCCCACAGCCGCGCCATACCATCGACCCCGGCAGCACGGCATCCTTCAGCATACTCGACGTGCCCGCGCAGGGTGCCCAGGCGCCCGCCCCCACCCATCGCCCTAACCTGGCTCGCGAGGAAGACGCGGGCCGTCGCTCTCCGCTCGGCCCCATTCTCATCGCCTTTATGGCCGGCGTCATCGCTTGCTCGGCGATCGGAAATGTCTGGAGTCACGTGGAGCAACAGCGCAAAGACGCCGCCAAGGTCGAGATGTCTGTCGAGCAATCGCTCAGCCGTACGCGCTCGGTGCATGTGTCGGTCGAGGTCAAGGACGGTGCGACATGGGACACCGCGCGCGGCGACAGCCAGATGCTCGTCCATATCGTGGGTCGCACGCTCAAGGGGCAAGCGATCGACGAGTACCAATACGTCAATTCCGAAGGTGACGGCATCGAGCTCAAGCCCGGCGACTACGAGCTCACGGTCGATGAGCCGCCCGTCGCCACCGACGGCACGCGTTACCGTGCCTCAAAGCGCATGGTTCCGGTGAGTTTTAATTCACAGGCGCCCGATACGGTCGATAGCACGCCGCAGGGCGGGTTTGACCTTTACGCTATTGCTCAATAACTGCACCTGTCGCTCAACCCCGCCGCCAAGAGTGGGACAATAGCCCTCGACACCGTTGTTTACTATTGGAGGAAGTAGCATGTCCACCGTCACTACCATCAAGCGCGGCGGCCTCACCGCGGCCATCGATTCCATGGGCGCCCAGCTCACGAGCCTTGCCCTCAACGGCAACGAGTATCTGTGGCAGGGCGACCCGGCCTTTTGGGGCAAGCATGCGCCTATCCTGTTCCCCATCGTGGGATCGCTGCGCAACAACATGGCGACATCTGCGGCCGGCACCTGCGAGATGCCGCGCCACGGACTCGCTCGCATCGTCGAGCACAAGCTGGTCGAGGTCTCCGAGGACGGCTCGTCCGTCACCTACGAGATCACCGACACGCCCGAGTCACTCAAGGCTTTCCCCTTCCACTTTAAGCTCAACATGACCTATGCCCTAACCGGCGACGCCACGCTTACCCAGACCTTTGCCGTCACCAACACCGGCGACGTGGACCTGCCGTTCTCGGTAGGCGGTCACCCTGCATTTAACGTGCCCGCCCCCGGTGCCGAGGACGAGGCGTTCGAGGATTACGAATTGGCGTTTACCGAGGCTTGGACTAACGAGGCTCCTATCATCACGCCCGACGGTCTTATGACGTTTGAGGGTAGCTACAAGGCTCCCGATAACTCGGACGTGCTGCCCATCACGCACCGTAGCTTCGATAACGACGCCATCATGTTCACCGATACCCCGGGCTCCACGCTCACGCTGCGCGGTCGCAAGTCGGGCCATGGCGTCAAGATCGACTTTGAGGGCTTTAAGTATATCGGCGTGTGGTCTGCCGCCAACGACGCCCCGTTTGTGGCGCTCGAGCCCTGGACCGGCCACACCACCATGGACACCGAGGACGACGTCTTCGAGCACAAGGTCAACACCATCACGCTGGCTCCCGGCGCTACCGACAAGCGCACCTTTAGCGTCACGTTGCTCTAGAGGTTCCGCCGTTCTAACGAACGACGGACCGGTCGACGCTGCGCGCCACCCAGAGCGACAATTTGCCATTCAAAAGGCAAGGCATGACCAGAAGGTCTATGCCCTGCCTTTTTCATGCCAACTTGTTCGCTCTGGGTGGCGCTCGCTGACATTGTCAAAACATCGGCGTCGCCGTTTCCGTCAAGGGTTTGGTGCATGGGGGACAGGTTGCTTTGCGCCAATCGTCCCCGTGTGTCTATTAATTTTTCGCGCACATGCCGCGTTGCTGGTTGCGGGCGTATATCCTGTTTTATTGTCAGCAAAGCAAAACAGGAAGGCACCAGATGCAACCTCGACTACAGCGCGACGCGTATACCCAGCCGGTGTGCAGCCGTCGCATCTTTTTGGGTAGCGCTCTCGCTGCGAGCGCTTCTGTCGTCGCCGGCGCACTTGCCGGCTGCCAGCGTCCCTCCACGCTGGAAGTAGTTCAGCCCACGACGGGCGGCGGTCGCGATGACCTGTCCGATTCCGTTATCGGCAAGGATAAGATCCGCATCGGCATGGAGGCGGCCTACGCCCCGTACAACTGGCAGGTTTCCGAGGCCAGCGAGTTCACGATCCCCATCGACAACGTGCAGGGCGCCTATGCCGATGGCTACGACGTGCAGATCACCAAGATCGTCTGCAAGGCCCTCGGCGGCGAGCCCGTCGCCGTCAAGCAGAGCTTCTCGGGCCTCATCGATTCGCTTAACAACGGCCAGATCGACCTCATCATCGCCGGCATGAGCGCTACGCCCGAGCGCGAGGAGTCCGTCGGCTTTTCCGATCCGTACTTTATCGGCTACTTTGGCCTGTTCGTAAAAGAGGGCTCGCCCTACCAAAATGCGACCAAGCTCAGCGACTTTAGCGGCGCTACGGTCCTCGGCCAAAAGGACACCATGCTCGATACCGTCATCGACGAAATCCCGGGCGTTGTGCACAAAAACCCGGTCGATTCGGTCCCCACGGTGTTCTCGAATCTTCTGCAGGGCACTTGTGACGCCGTGACCTACAACACCGAAAACGAGAAGGGCTATATGGCCCAAAACCCGGGCATCGTGCCCATTCGCTTTGCGGAGGGCGAGGGCTTTAAGCAGGAGGTTACGACAAACGTCGGCTGCCGCAAGGGCTCGGACAAGCTGCTCAAACTTATCGATAAGACGCTCAAGGGCATCAGCCAGGAGGAGCGCGACCAGATGTGGGACGCGTGCCTCGACCGTCAGCCGGCATAGGGAGGCAGGATGAAAGCTATCAATCGTCTGGCCTCCTTTATCAAGGCCGACCACCGTTATGTGTATCTGGGCACGAGCGCTATCGCGGCGCTCGGTCTGGCGTTTAGCCAGCGCAACCCAACGCCGCTGAGCTTCTTGGCGCCCACGGGCGTGTTCCAGGATTGTCTCTGGGCGATTCTGTGGGCCTGGATCGTCGTATCGGTGGCAGCGCTCGTCACCAAGCTTATGCACTGGAACGACTATCGCGAAACGTCGCCGTTCGCATCCGAGCGTTGCCGTCGCGGCGCGCGCCTGGGCAGCTATGTCGTGGTTGCCATCGCGGCGATCTTCTTTATCGACCGCTGCGTCATGTCGTTTGTCGACCTGGTGCAGGTGAGCATTGTCTCGGACTCCAATCCCAGCGACTTTCTGTCGAGCTTGGTCTACATGACCTACAAGAGCGGCGACTTCTTTATCCGCGGTATCGAGATCACCATCGCGCTTGCCACCTTCGGCACCGTCATCGCCTTCTTCTTGGCGCTGCTCTTTGTGTTCTTGCGCACCCAGACCTTCGATCGCGTCGACAACGACCTGGTGCGCTTCTTTAAGAGCATTGGCCGAGGCTTTGCGACCGTCTATTCCACCGTCGTGCGCGGCACGCCCATGATGGTCCAGGGCCTGCTCATCTATTACGCGGGCTTTACCGTTCTGCGCGGCATGGGCTTCGAGACCGCCCAGGCCAACCAGATCTGGAGTACCTTCACCGCCGGCCTCGTCACCATCTCGCTCAACTCCACCGCCTACATGATGGAGGTCCTGCGCGGCGGCATCGAGTCCATCGATCCCGGCCAGGCCGAGGCAGCGCGCTCGCTGGGCCTGTCGCAGTGGCAGGCTATGCGCAAGGTCGTGTTCCCCCAGGGTATTAAAAACGCGATCCCGGCGCTCACCAACGAGCTCATCATCAACATCAAGGATTCGTCGGTGCTCTCGGTCATCGGCGTGTTCGACCTCATGTACGCTACTACCACGGTCGCCGGCGTGTACTACCGCCAGATGGAGGTCTACTGCGTGGCGCTCGTGGTCTACCTGATCCTGACGCTCGTGGCGAGCCGCCTGCTCGAGGCCTTTGGCAAAAAGCTCGGCGCCGAGGCTCCTGCCACGCTGCCCAGCTCTAACTAGGCTTAAGACGAGGAGAATCATCATGGCAGATACCGCCATTACCGGCACTGCAGCAGCCGTGCAAAACCAAGAGCCGCTTATCTGCGTCGAGGGCCTGCGCAAGAGCTTTGGCTCACTCGAGGTACTCAAGGGTATCGACTTGTCCGTCAATCCCGGCGAGGTCGTCACCATTATCGGCGCCTCGGGCTCGGGCAAGTCGACGTTTCTGCGCTGCCTTAACCTGCTCGAGACTCCGGATGCCGGCCATATCTGGTTCCACGGCCAGGACCTCACGGCCGAGCGCTGCAATATCAATAAGCTGCGCGAGGACATCGGCATGGTGTTCCAGGGCTTCAACCTGTTCAACAATATGGACGTGCTCGACAACTGCACGCTCGCGCCCGTCACGCTCAAAAAGATGAGCAAGGCCGAGGCCGAGAAGGTCGCGATGGAGCATCTGACGAGCGTGGGGCTCGAAAAGTTCGCGCACGCCGCCGTGGGTCGTCTGTCCGGCGGCCAAAAGCAGCGCGTGGCCATCGCCCGCGCCCTGTGCATGAATCCGCAGATCATGTTGTTCGACGAGCCGACCTCCGCGCTCGACCCCGAGATCGTGGGCGAGGTGCTCGAGGTCATGCGCAAGCTCGCCGCCGACGGCATGACCATGGTCGTCGTCACGCACGAGATGGCCTTTGCCCGCACGGTGTCCGACCGCGTGGTCTTTATGGACAAGGGCGTGGTGCTCGAGGATGCCGCGCCGGCCGAGCTCTTCGGCAACCCCAAACACCAGCGCACTCGTGAGTTCCTCTCTCGCTATCTCGAGGACAAATAACCGACCGCAAACGCTTACGTTGCAGGGCCGCTCCCGTGGGGCGGCCTTTGTCGTCACAATCGAAAGGATGTCATGGCCGAGGTTTGGCGCTTCTTTGCGCATGAGGACGATTTTGCCGATATAGACGAGGTCGGCGCGTGCGAGCGCTTGGGCCGCGTGCTGTCGTTTCCGACCATTTCGAGCATGGATGCCGAGGCGGTGGACTGGCAGCCCTTCGACGACCTGCGCGCCTATATGCAGCAGGCCTGGCCGCGCGTGTTCGCGGCGGGCGAGGTCGAGCTTGTCGACCATTCGCTGTTGGTGACGCTTGACGGTTCCGACCCCGCCCTCAAACCCGTCATGCTCATGGGCCACATGGACGTGGTCCCCGTGGTGCCGGGCACCGAGGCCGACTGGACGCATGCTCCCTTTAGCGGACAGGTGGACGACACCTACATTTGGGGTCGCGGCGCTATCGACATGAAAGACCAGGTCGCAGGTATTCTCGAGGCGGTTGAGTATGCGTTGGCGCACGGTTGGGAGCACAAGCGTTCGCTGCTGCTGGCTTTTGGCCAGGACGAGGAAACCACGCAGTACGGCGCGGGGGCGATCGGTCGCGTGCTCGAGGAGCGCGGTATTGAACTTGAATACCTGATCGACGAGGGTGACTACCGTATCGTTTCGGCTGCCGAGTACGGCGCGGGCGAGGGCTGGCTTATGCATGCCGACCTTGCCGAGAAGGGCTACGCCGATATTGTGCTCAAGACGAAGAGCGAGGGCGGGCATTCGTCCAACCCCTACGGCGGCACATCGCTCGAGGTACTGAGCCGCGCTATCGCCGCAATCTGCGATATCGAGTGGCCGACGCGTGTGACCGATCTGCTTGCCGCACAGCTTGTCGAGCTGGGGCTCTACTCGGCCGACGAGATTGCCTCCAACAAGGACACCATCGTGTGCGAGTGCCTCGCCAGCAAAAAACTCTACCCGCTCGTGACCACTACCTGCGCGCCCACGCAGATCGAGGGCGGCAGCGCTGGCGCTAACGTGATGCCACAGGATATGTGGGCCAGCATTAACTTCCGCATGCTCGAGGGCACGAGCGTGGCCGACGTTGTGGCGCGCTGCCGTGAGGCGGTTGCCGGGGCGGACCTTGCCGGTCGTGTCGAAGTGGAGCTGGCCCCCGGCAGCTCCGAGCCCTCGCCGTCCCCGCGCATCGGTGGTCCCGGCCTCGAGGCGGTTCGCTCCATCGCCGCCCGTTATTTCCGCGATCCAAAGGGGACGGAGGAAAACGGATCATCCGAGCCGTTGGCGATTGTCCCCTCGACCGTGATCGGCGCGACCGACGCTGCCAACTACCAGCACATTTGCTCCGAATGCATTCGTTTTTCGGCGTTTGTGGTCGACGATGACGAGTGCAACCGCGGCGTCCACGGCACCAACGAGCGCATCACCCGCCGCGCCTACCTCCAGGGTGTTCGCTTCCTCATCGCCCTGCTTCAAACGCTCTAGAATGTGACAAAGCGACAGTCTCTTTGTTAGCCGTTGGGGACGCTCTTAAACGACTAGCCGTTAAGGAACGTCCCCAACGGCTACGTCCACTCATTCCGTGCGGGTTATATGCAGGTTTGCCTGCGCACGCTATCATGTATGGGTTAGACCGCAACTATGTACCCCATACGCGAAGGGATGCGCATGTATCTGAAGATCGACATGTTCTAGCCGGGCTTACCCCCGCAGTGGCGCCGTGCGCCCCATCAGCTCTGCCGATTTTCACCTTCACGCATATAAAGGAGTCCCGCCATGCGCGACAAGCTCGAAAAGATTATCAAGGCCTACGAGGAGCTCGAGAAGAAGCTTTCCGACCCGGCCGTCGCCTCCGATATCAAGGAGTTCACGCGTCTCAACAAGGAGTACGCGCACCAGTCCGACCTCATCGCCGCCTCGCGCGAGTACATCGGCGCGCTCGATGACATCGAGGCTGCCAAGGAAATGCTCCACGATACTACCGATGCCGATGAGAAGGAGATGCTCCAGATGGACATCTCCGAAAACGAGGCCAAGCTTCCCCAGCTCGAGGAAGACATTAAGTACATGCTCATCCCGAGCGACCCCAACGACGACAAGAACACCATCGTCGAGATTCGCTCCGCCGCCGGTGGCGACGAGGCGGCCATCTTCGCCGGCGACCTGTACAAGATGTATCAGCGCTTCTGCGAGTCGCGCGGCTGGAAGACCACCGTGCTCGACTCCAGCCCCAGCGAGGCCGGCGGCTTTAAGTCCATTGAGTTCAAGGTCGAGGGCGACCGCGTCTACTCCGTCATGAAGTTCGAGTCCGGCGTGCACCGCGTCCAGCGCGTTCCCAAGACCGAGTCCCAGGGCCGTATCCAGACCTCCACGGCAACTGTCGCCGTGCTTCCCGAGGCCGAGGAGATCGACGTCCAGATCAACCAGTCCGACCTGCGCATCGACACCTACTGCGCCTCCGGCCCTGGCGGTCAGTGCGTTAACACCACTTATTCCGCCGTGCGCATCACCCACCTTCCCACCAACACCGTGGTGCAGTCGCAGGAACAGCGCTCCCAGATCCAGAACCGCGAGGTCTGCATGCAGATGCTGCGCGCCCGCCTGTACGAGATGGAACTCGAGAAGCAGCAGGCAGAGCTCGGTGCCGAGCGCCAGAGCCAGATCGGCCACGGCAACCGTTCCGAGAAGATCCGCACCTACAACCAGCCCCAGGACCGCGTGACCGATCACCGCATCGGCTTCAATTCCACCTACAACGGCGTTCTCCTGGGCGACCAGCTCGGCACGGTCATCGAGGCACTCGCCGCCGCCGAGCGAGCCGAGAAGCTGGCACAGGCTGTTTAAGTTACGGCGTTTTACCAAACGCCGTAACTGCTCGACGCTGCGCGCCGCCCAGAGCGACAATTTGTCATTCAAAAGGCAAGGCATGACCAGAAGGTCAATGCCCTGCCTTTTTCATGCCAACTTGTACGCTCTGGACGGCGCTCGCTGTCCGTCCTCTACCTGCGGAGTTGTCCTGCTCCAGGGCACTCATTGGGGACAGACTTAAATGAGTGCTCGCAGAATGAGAGTGGATAGTCTGCCGTTTATAAGTAGTTGTTGGGGACGTTCTTGTTGTTTGACTAGTCGTTTAAGAACGTCCATTACAGTCGAAATTGTCAGCCCGGGCCCGTCTCGGGCTACGATTGAGGCGCGCCCAGAACGGGCCGCCGACCGGGCGCCCGCGCACGGCCGAACGTCCCTGCCCCCGAGAGGGCCCGTTGGGTGCTGCCGGCGCGGGACGCGCCGCCCCCGACGGCTGATAGGAAAGTGCCGGGCAGGTGCCGCGGCTGGTAATGTGAGTGCCGAGGGGGAGGCCATCCGGTCGAACGACTACCGGAAGGATACCACCGTGAAAGCGCCATCCACCAGGCCCGCGGCCGTGCTCGGCCTGGACGTCGGCAAGTCATCGCACTGGGCCTGCCTGATCGACCGCGACGGGGAGGTGCTGGCCAGCGCCCCCGTCCGCAACAGGGAGGCCGAGCTCGACGCGCTGTTCGCCTCCGCGCCCGCCGGCACGCTCGTCGTCGTCGACCAGTTCCGCAACATAGGGTCCCTCGCCGTGAGGCGGGCCCGCGCCGCGGGGCTCGGGGTCGCCCACCTGCCCGGGCTCGCCGCCAGCCGCGCCGCGGGCCTGTTCGCCGGCGAGGCCAAGACCGACGAGCGCGACGCCGCGGTGATCGCGCGGACCGCCCTGGGCGTGCCGGACTCCCTGTCGGGGGTCCCGGGCCGCGGCGAGGCCCTCGAGGCCGCCCGCGCCCTCTCGTCGCAGCGCGACCACGTCGTCGCCTGCGCGACCAGGGACAAGAACCGCCTGCGCGCGGTGCTGCTCGAGTCCTGCCCGGCCCTCGAGGCCGCGGTCGACCTGTCGGACCGGCGGTGGCTGGAGCTGCTCGCCGGGTTCGGCGGGGCGTGGGGGATCGCCCGCTCCGGGGCCGGGGGCCCGCGGGCCGAGGCCGCCGGGGAGGCCGCGGCCGCCTCCACCGCGCCCCCGCCGGCGCTCGTCGAGGCCGAGAACAGGCAGGTCAGGTTCCTGGCCGCCCGGATATCGGAGGCCCTCGACGAGGCCGGGGCCCTCGAGGCCGAGACGGCGGGGCTGCTCGAGGGCGACGATGTTAGCGTCAATATATTTTTCACCATTTTCACCAACGTATTTTCGCCAATCGCGCCAACGCGGATGCGCCGGATTCGCCAACGCGGATGCGCCGCTTTCGGCGTCTAGGCTCCCTCCTCCTTCCCGTCCTCGCCGCCGATGGATACGTCCTTCAGGCGGTACGACCGTCCCGTTATCTTGATCATCGCGCAATGGTGGCAAAGCCTGTCGGCCACCGCCGAGGCCGTGACGTTGCTGCCGAACACGTCGCCCCACCTGCCCACCGGCACGTTGGTCGTGACGACGGTCGACCGCTTTAGCGCGTAGCGCCTGTTGACCAGCTGGAACAGCAGGTCGGCGCCCTCCTTGCCGATGTCGAGGTAGCCGAGCTCGTCTATTATCAGCAGGCTGCAGTGCTCGTAGAACCGCATCCTGCGCGCCAGCGCCTCCTTCGCCGAGGCGTGCTTGAGGTCCTCGACCAGCCTCGAGCAGTCGGCGAAGTACACCTGCTTGCGGGCCATCACCGCCTCGTGGCCTATGGCTATCGACAGGTGGGTCTTGCCGACGCCCGGGCTGCCGACGAGCACGACGTTGTCGCCGCGGTCGATGAACTCGAGCGTGGCCAGCTGCTCGACCAGCCCGCGCGGCACGCTCGGCTGGAAGCCCCAGTCGAAGTCGGCCAGCGTCTTTATGTAGGGGAAGTTGGCCATCCTCGTGCGGCGCTCGTCGTCGGCGCGCCGCTTGAGGGCTATCTGGGCGTCGGTGAGCTCGAGCATGGCGTCGACCAGGCCCTTCCTCCCGTCGGCGACGAGCCTGACGTACTCGGGCACCGACGACGCCATGCCCTCGAGCCCCAGCTCCTCGAGGTTGGCCGCCAGGCGGTTGAGGGGGCTGGCCTGCACGGCGGCGCTCACAGCGAGCCCCCTATCGAGTCGAGCAGGCCGAGGTTGGCCGCGGCGGCCGCCTCGATGTCGCCGGCGGCGTCGCCGAACCACCGCTTGCCGGCCATGGCCTCGGCGTAGTGCGCCGGGTCGTAGGCCGGCCCGCCCGCCACGTGCGTGGCCACCAGCTCGCCGCCGACGTAGCAGTCCATCGCGCCGCCGGGCATGCAGACGATGCGGGCGGGCCTGCCGATGCAGCGCCTGGGCACCGACATGGGCTCGCCGTGCGCGCTCACCAGCATCGTGGCCGGCACCCTGGCCACGCGCACCACGTCGCCCATCGCCTCCTCGAGGGCGCGCAGGTTGCCGACGGGCAGCAGCGCGTCCTTCTCCTCCATGAACAGCGCGGAGGGAGGCAGCCCCGTGGTCTCGTTGGGCTCGGAGTTGCTGGCGTCCTCGATCCGCGCGACGATCTCGTCGATGTCGTCCCAGCCGTCGAAGTCGCCCTGGTAGGCCATGAGCCGCGACAGGAAGCGGTTCGACGACTCGACCTTGCCCTTCGTCTGGGGGCTGCGCGGGCGGCACAGCTTCAGCTCGAAGCCGGCGGCCTTGGCGAACTCGTACGCGCGCTGGACCTTGAGGCGCCGGCCGCCCTTGACCGTCACCAGGGCGGACATGTTGTCCGTGACCCACTCGCGCGGCACGCCGCCGAGCCTCGCGATCGTGGCGTACATGCACCTGACCAGGTCGTCGGTCGTCCTGGTCCTCGACCGGATGAATATGTGCCTGCGGGAATGGCCCAGCGTCGCCGCGAACACGTTGAACTCGAACAGCTCGCCGTCGCGGTTCGCCATCTTGACGGACTCCTTCCAGTCGAACTGCAGCTGCAGTCCGGGCGGCGTCTCGAAGCGCGGGTGCGGCTCCGGGCCGCCGGAGGCCCCGACGGCGATGCCGTTCTTGCGCATGAACTGGGTGAAGGCGTTGTAGCCGGCCAGGTCCTCGCCGGGATACCTGTGCAGCAGCCACTCGTGGATGCCCTTCTTGGTGACTCCCGGCAGCTGCGCCTTGGCGGCCACCTCCTCGATGTGCGCGTCGAACGAGCCCGCCCTGTCGCCGCGCCCGTCGTGGGGCCGCCCGCCCTCGGCCCTCCAGTACGACGCCACGGTGTGCCTGTCCTTGCCGTAGCGCTTCGCTATGTCGCTGAAGTTGGGCTTTATGCCCGCTTCCCTGTACATGTCCAACTCTCCGATCAGGTTCTTCTCCGCCACGGCCCGCTCCTCCCGAAAGCATCGTTCGCTCGTCGATCGAAGCGTAAGCCCCGGCGTTGGTGGAAATGGTGAAAATGCGTTGGCGCAAATGGCGGGATTGCGTTGGCATGATTGGTTGTTGAGCGTTGGTCAAAATGGTTGTTTTTACAGTAGCGCTAACA
>OOCE01000562.1_pt1 | contig 13378 bp, 13 predicted proteins | sample 1671421 | NCBI WGS metagenome assembly OOCE01 (sample SAMN06348155, study PRJEB24527) | human gut metagenome | biome: human gut; feature: ankylosing spondylitis patient; material: feces | host: Homo sapiens | place: China | collected 2015-10 | reverse complement strand
GGCTGAGACGCCTCAAGCAATCCAGTCAAGTCTTTTTTCGATTGTTATTGCGCGGTATTGCGTCAGCGACCAGTACCGCCATACACCACGGCTTCCACCTGCTCGGCATCCAAGCCGTAGGCAGTGTGCAGCGCGCGGACGGCGTCCTGCAGCTGCTCGAGCGGGACCAGCGCGGCGATGCGGATTTCGGACGTGGAGATCATCAGCACATTCACGCCCTCGTCGCTCAGCGCGTTGAAGAACTTGGCAGCCAAGCCGGAGTGGGTCTTCATACCCACGCCCACCACGGCCACCTTGCCCACGTTGGCGTCGATGTCGAAGGACTGGTAGCCCAGCTCGTCCTGCTTCTCCTGCAACACATCCCGCACCTTGGCAGCGGCGGAACCCGGCACAGTGAAGGAAATATCGGCGGTGCCGGTGGAAGCGGAAGCCTGCACGATCATATCGACGTTCACGCCGGCCTCGGCCAGCAGCGTGAACACCTTGGCGGCCATGCCCGGCTCGTTCGGCACGCGGCGCACGGTGGCCAGCGATTCGGTGTTGTCGTGTGCGACGCCGGAAATGATCGGGACTTCCGGCCCCAGATCGGGGAACAGATCTCCCAAGGACTGGTTGTTGTTTTCGCTCATGTTCTTACCTTTGTTCGTAAAGTCTTGGTTTTCTTGCGATTGCCTGCGATGTCTCGCGATTGCCGAATGCGAATCTCAGATATCTCAGATGTTCGGCAATGTGCGCGGATCGACGTCTTCCGGCACGATCAGCGTGCCGCGACGGTGGGAGAAGGAGCTGCGCACATGCAATGGCATGTCGAATCGCTGCGCGTATTCCACGCAACGCAGGGCAAGCACCTTGGAGCCGCAGGAAGACATTTCCAGCATCGACTCGTAGTCGATGACGGGGATACGGCGTGCAGTCGGCACAATGCGCGGATCGGCGGTGAACACGCCATCGACGTCGGTGTAGATCTCGCATACGTCGGCGTCCAGCGCCACTGCCAAAGCCACTGCGGAGGTATCGGATCCACCTCGTCCGAGCGTGGTGGCGTCGCCACCCTCATTCACGCCCTGGAAGCCGGCCACGATGGCCACGGAACCCTTGTCGAGCGCACGACGCACGCGGTCAGGCTTCACGGCCTTGATATGCGCGGTACCGAACTGGGCGTCGGTCATGAAACCAGCCTGGGAGCCGGTGAAGGAGTAGGCGTGAGAGCCGGCCGCATGAATTGCCATTGCGAGCAAACTCATCGAAATACGCTCGCCTGCGGTCATCAGCATGTCCATCTCGCGCGCCGGCGGGTTAGAGTCGATGCTGAGCGCCTGATCGATCAGGTCGTCGGTGGTGTCTCCCATTGCGGAGACCACGACGGCCACGTCATTGCCGGCGTTCTTCGTTTCGATGATGCGTCGGGCCACGCGCTTGATCGATTCTGGGTCGGCTACGGAAGAGCCGCCAAATTTCTGCACGATGAGAGCCACAACTTATCCAATCTTCTTCAATGTGTTGCCCGCCAACATACTAAGCAGGCTGGTCAATTATAGGAAAAATCCGATTTGTCAAGCCCCTGCACGCCCAACATGCGGAACAATATATGGGATCCTCGCAAATCCTCCGCGCGTTTTTTCGTACATACGTTCCGCACGGGTCTTCCATGATCGCCCGCGCAACGTTTGCGCAATCGTCAGCATATGCCGGCAATGTAACGGATGTGGCAAATATGATGTCAGACCGCACGACGCCCGGCCAGCGCACGCCCGAGCGTGATTTCGTCGGCATATTCAAGGTCGCCACCGACCGGCAGGCCGCTCGCCAATCGCGTGACTTTAATGTCGGTTTGCGAAAGCAGCTGCGACAGGAAGCTGGTGGTCGCTTCGCCTTCCACATTCGGGTTGAGCGCGAGGATCACTTCGGTGACTTCGCTGTCTTTGAGCCGTTCGATAAGTTTGGCGATGTTGAGGTCGCTGGGCTGCACGTTGGCCATCGGGTTGATGACGCCGCCGAGCACGTGGTACAGGCCGCGGTATTCGCGCGTGCGCTCGATGCTCATCACGTCTTTCGGCTCTTCGACCACGCAGATCACGCTGTGGTCGCGACGCGGATCGGCGCAGACCGGGCATGGGCTGGTTTCGCACACGTTGCCGCAAATGTCACAGAATCGTATTTTCTCTTTGACTTCGGCGATGGCGTCGATCAGCCCCTGTGATTCCTCGTCGGATGCGTTGAGCAGGTAGAAGGCGATGCGTTGCGCGCCTTTCGGCCCGATGCCGGGCAGGTGCGCGAACGCGTCGATCAATCGTTGGATGGCGCCGTCATAGGCCAGTGCCATGGTTCACCTCTCCTTGGTTTCCATAAGATTCGCGATTATGCAGTGCTTACGATTGCGTTGATTCGTCGATTTTGCTCGGTTTCGCATTTTTGCTTGCGACTGCACCGCCATCAGTCGTCGAGATTCTTCTTCTGCTGCATGTTGCGCGGGTTTTTTGCATCGTCCGGCCCGAAATCCTCGACTTTTTTCACCTCGAACAGTCGGGTCAGATCGTCCACGCTTAACGCGGTTGACGCCCCGATCGACTCGTCGCTCATGGAATATTCGTCATCTTCCGCGGCGACCTGCGGCATTGGCTGCGCCGGCGCGGAGAACTGCTGGCTCCACGGATCGGCATTCGGCTGGCCTTGCTGCGGTACCGCGTCCTGCCGCGGTGCGCGATGCTGGTGATTGGCGTGCTTCGGAGCCGCCTCAGGTTCCGTTGGAGCAGGCATGGGATCCACCGGTCCTGCCTGAATCGGCATGGGGTTACCCCAAGGATCGTCGTCCACCGGCGCTTGCTGCGGTACAGGCATCGGTGCCGCCCAAGGATCAACGTTATCGCTGACATCGGGAACAGCCACATGTTTCGCATGTTGTTCCGGCGCTTTCACATCGTTGACGCCGCTTGCGACCACCGATTGCGGTTGCATCGGCTGTGCAGATGCAACCCAAGGGTCATCATCCGGAACAGGCCGTTCCGAATGATGGACTTCCTGCGTCGGGGCCGCCCATGGATCGACTTCCTCGGCTCCACCGGCAGCAGCTCGATGGCCCTCCTCATCGCCGGAATCTCCGGCATTGCCACCGTCTTCGGCGCTCTTCGCGCTTGTGCCGGCCGGCTCCTTGCCGGAGGATTCGAGACCTGCAGCAGTACCAAGATTGGCCGTCAGCAGCGTGGCCGCTTTAAGCTGTTCCTGCACGAGTTGCGCATTGATCTTGCTCTGCTCTTCCGGGCTGAGTTTGCTCCACGGCACCGATTCGGACCCGTCCGCCAGCTTTTTGGCAGGCGCGAGCGTGACGCTCGGTCCGAACGCCTTATGCACTTCGGCGCGGACGATTTTCACCACTTCGGTATTGCCGTCCACCGATTCCTTTGCCACCGCTTTGGCAAACGCGTATTTGCTGAGCGCCTTGTCGAATTTGATCCACAGACGGTCGCCGCTCAGTAGCACGCGAGGCACTTTTTCACGGCTTACGTAACGTTGCACGTCTTCCGGAAGGGCTGCGACCAGCGCATCCCACTTCTGGTCGGGGGTGCGATCGTCATGAATGGGAGCTGGTACGGAAGTTGCGGCAGGCGCAGCGGAAGCGACGGAAGTCGTCGCATTCATCGCCTGCTGCACGTCAGCAAGCACGGAAGCCACGCCGGATGCGACGGCATCGGCAGGATTCGTCGGCGCCACGGACGGCTGCACAGGCGCGGAAGGGGTATCGATCACAGGCGCAGAATCCTGCGCCCGCACATTTCCTGCGGCATGTCGTGCCGCACGGCGACGGGAGCCGGCCATGGATCCACGCGACGATTCGGCAGCCGCGGAAGTTCCGGCATCGCCGGCAAAATCAGGTACACCGGAAGATGACGCAACGACAGCCATCCCTTCCTCACGCCCGGCCAACAAGCGCGCGGCAAGCAATTCCAATCGCATGCGCGGCGAAATCGCACCGGTCATATTGGCAAGCGTCGCATTGATCGTGTCAGCCATCTGCGTCAGCGCAGACAATCCCAAAGCGGAAGCCTGACGACGCAAATCATCCATGTTCTCGGCGGCCGCATCGTCGGAAAGCACGCTTTCCGCACGCTCTCCGCCCAACGTGAGCACCAGCAGATCGCGTACGCGGGCAAGCAAATCCTCAACAAATCGACGGGGATCGAAACCACCGACCACGACCTTCTGAATCACGCCATACAGTGCTTCGCCATTTTTGTCGGCAACGGCGTCGACGGCCTCGCCGATCAGAGCGTCAGGCGTGAAGCCAAGCAACGCAACCGCGGAATCGTATGCGATGCTGCCATCGACCGCACCGACCATGAGCTGGTCAAGCACGGAAAGGGTGTCTCGCACGGAACCGCCGCCGGCACGCATGGCAAGGCGCAGCACGCCCGGCTCGGCTTCGATATGCTCGTCTTCGCAGATCTGCTCGAGGTACGGGCCCATAACCTCCTGCGGCACTAGGCGGAACGGGTAATGATGGGTGCGCGAACGGATGGTGCCGATCACCTTGTCTGGCTCGGTGGTGGCGAAGATGAACATCACATGCTCCGGCGGCTCCTCCACGATTTTCAGCAGCGCGTTGAAGCCTTGCGGCGTGACCATGTGGGCTTCGTCGAGAATGAAAATCTTGTAGCGGTCGCGGGCGGGGGCGAATCCGGCACGTTCGCGCAGTTCGCGGGCATCGTCCACACCGTTGTGCGAAGCGGCGTCGATTTCCACCACGTCGATGGAACCGGGGCCGCCTGTGGCGAGGTCCTTGCAGCTTTCGCATTCGCCGCACGGGTGCGAGGTCGGGCCTTTCGCGCAGTTGACGCAACGCGCGAGAATGCGTGCGGAACTGGTTTTGCCGCAGCCGCGCGGACCGGAAAACAGGTAAGCGTGCGTAAGTTTGTTCTCATCAAGCGCTCGCATCAGCGGAATCGTGACCTGATCCTGCCCGATCACGCCGTCGAACGTGTCGGGACGATACCTTCTATAGAGTGCCAGTGCCATCGCAATTCCTTCCGCTGTGGTGTCACTAGGCTACCGATTAATTACGACACGTTTTTCTCAAAGACCGGCCGCACAGCCTGCCCGTAACGGTGAAGCGCGTGTCCCCAAAGACAAGCGCCGCGGCAACGTTTAAGCTGGGAGTGACGACAGCGACACTACGAAATTGACATTGTGTCAATTTACGGTTTAGACTGAGGGCAGTCAAGAAATTGACAGAGTGTCAACGTGTCGCGCAGGTGAGAGACGCCACTCGAACGAAGGAGAGAAAGCCATGGACGGACAGCACAACGCTTCCGCAACAACAGTCGGAGACGCACGCCGCGCGCAAATCGTGCATGCAGCCCGCGCAATCTGCCTGGAAAAGGGCTTTTCGAAAATCACGATCAGCGATATCGCAGGTCGCGTAGGCATGACCAGATCTCTCTTCTACCACTATTTCCAAGACAAAGACCAAGTTGCGGACGCCGTGCTCGACGACGTCATCGACGAAGTCATCTCGCAATTGGAGGAGTGGAACGCCAATCGAGAAGTCGGCAACATCTCGAAAGCGCTCGATGACGTGGTGCGACTGACCCGTTCCCTCATCGCCGATGAGGGCCCGTTCAGCCAACGCATGATCGAAGACGGCAACGCGGGACTGTACATCAAATTCATCGACCGCGTGGCCGATCGCATTGCGGAATACATCTGCAATTCGACAGTGCGCGATTTCGAGAAATTGCATGGCATGCCCATCACCAACGAGCATGAGACGTTCTATACGCTCATCGTTGGCCTGATTTCGCTGATCAGACTGCATCCCGACATTGAAGACACCGTCATCAGACAGGTCGCGGCACAGACGCTGCATCTGAACGAATACATGTAAACGCAGCTCACCCCGCGCGCATACGTGTTGAGAGAAAGGAAGAGCGATGTTGTTCCAAGTCTATGGCGACACCGCCATATACCAGTGGATCGGATGGATCCTCGTATTCTGCTGCCTGATCGGCGCCAATGAGCTGGCCCGTCGCACCAAGACCGGTGGCGTGATCGCGTTCCTGATCGTGCCGGCCATTCTGACCATCTACTTCATCACCATTTACGTGGCCGCCGCGATGGGTGCCGAATGGGCGCTCAGCAATCCGACCTACGTGCATATGACCAGCTGGTTCCACTATGCCAAGCTATATGCGGCCACCGCAGGCTGCATCGGCTTCATGGCACTCAAATACAAGTGGGGCAAGATCGGCAAATCCGAATGGTTCAAGTGCTTCCCGTTCGTGATCGTGGCCATCAACATTCTTATCGCCGTGGCCTCCGACTTCGAATCGGCCATTCGCGCTTGGGGCACCACATGGGTTTCCACCGAAGGCGTGACGCTGTATGGCGGCTGGCACAATGTGTTCAACGGCGTTGCCGGCCTGATCAACATCGCCTGCATGACCGGCTGGTTCGGCATTTACGTGTCAAAGAAGAAGCAGGACATGCTGTGGCCTGACATGACTTGGGTATTCATCGTCGCATACGATATTTGGAACTTCTGCTACACCTACAACTGCCTGCCGACCCACTCCTGGTATTGCGGCCTCGCGCTGCTGCTCGCCCCGACCGTGGCGAACTTCTTCTGGAACAAGGGCGGCTGGATTCAGAACCGCGCCAACACGCTCGCCATCTGGTGCATGTTCGCGCAGGTGTTCCCCATGTTCCAGGATGAGTCCAAGTTCGCCGTGCAGTCGGTGAACAATCCGAACGTGAACCTGACCGTGTCGATCATCGCGCTCGTGGCCAACGTGCTCGCACTCGGCTACATCATGTACCGCGCGAAGAAGCAGCACGTCAACCCGTGGCTGCAGGAAGTCTTCAAGGGCACCCGCGACTACGAGCAGGCCATCGCCCGCCAGGAAGTCGCCGCCTGACCGCAATCCGTGTTCGATAGTTACGGCGTTCGCTAGTTACAGAAAATCCGGTATTCGTAAGATAAAGATCTTGCGGGTACTGGATTTTTCGTTAGTATCGCGAAATTATTTGCGATTGCTTACGATTGCCGATCACGCAATCAGTTGCATACATGCCATCTTCGATATGCAATGTTGCGGTTTGACCGGCATGTGCACGCACTACCGCGAGCGCTTCGCGTAGTAGGTGTCGGTTTTGCCGGTGACAGGATCACGGTGATCACGCTTGATGGCTTCCAGCACTTTCTCTTCGGTGTTGGCAGCTTGGCTTTCCGCCACGGCCGGCGGCACCAGCACACGCAACGCACGGTCTTGAACTACGACCTTGACAGGCAGGCGACCAACATATTCACCGTCCGCCATCAAGACCGGCGGCTCATCACCCTCTTGCGCGCGGGTGATTTCGATATCGCGCACACGCTTCCACCCAAACACCTTGCACCCGAGGATCTTGCCGCTATACGCGTGAGACACCGCATCCACGCATTCGGCAACATTAGGCACGTGGTCGAGCCATACCAGGTCAAGCAGCCCATCCGAGAATCGTGAATATGGCGAAATCTCAATGCCACCGCCAATATGCCGTGAATTGGCCACCGTAAGCAACGGTGAAATAATGTCTCTTTCTTCCACCGTTCCATCGGCCAACGTGGCTTTGATGTGGTATCCGTACCGCTTCATATGCGTCAATTCCACAATCGCTGCCACGAAATAGCGCACCGAACCGTTGGGCAAGCGGGAATGGTTGGCACGGTCGTTGATACTCGCATCCAAACCACACGACAGCATGCCCGCGTAGAAGCGGTTGACCGCCGGACGCAATGGCACGTCCGAATCGCCGACCAGATCATCGCCGGTACTGGAATCGACGGCATACCCGCCCTGCAACGACGTGGCCAAACCCATATCAACGTCAATATGCGTGCCGCGCACAATCGCGCCGACGATGCCGTCGACAGCGGTTTCCACGCGATTGACCGGCAGCTCAAGACCGCGGGCGAAATCATTGCCGGAACCCGTCGCCACAATGCCCAACGGTTTACCGGAACAGCCCACGGCATTGGCTCCAAGCGCAATCATGCCGTCGCCGCCGACCGCCACCAGGTAGTCGTATTCGTTCCTGCGATTCCTGGCATTCGCCAAGGAATCGTCGAAGCTCTCGCCGGTCACGTCGATCACGTTGAAGCCATGCTTGCGCCCGGCCTCTTGCAGCAGCTCAACCACCTGCTTGCCGACCTCGGCACCCTTGCCTTTGTTCGACGTCGGATTGCCGACAACGGCAACGGTCGCATTCACACATGACGTTTCGCTCATACTTCAGTACGATAACCGCGATTCGCTCCACACGCCACATGCGAACGGCTTTCCATACAAATGGCCGTGTTTTGTGGAACGAATGTTCCTTTACGTAGAAAGATCCCTTTTTACGAAGCGCGATTTCCCGCACAATGTACCGTTCCGCACCACGCTTATTCGCAGACAATCGGCCCCGCCCGTGACTGTTTGCCGACATGCGATACGAATGGCATTTGCGTGCCGACCTGCGCTTCGACCAGCACATCCTCGCCTTCTATCGTGCAGGATCCGATCGTCGCATTATTGCCGGATATAGTGCGTTCCGCCACGGAACAAGGATCGGACGATCCCGAATACAACGCATTGGCCGCCGCTACCGACGCCAGGTCGGCCGCATTCTGCGCGCGATGCAAGCACAGCAGCAGATTGCCCGCCGACGCGGCCACGCCCAGCATGATGGCGGCCACTGCGATCAAAGCCACACCGGATATGGTCCCCGAACCCTCATCGGACCCGCGAATCCAAGCAAACCAATGTTTCACAAGGCGTTTCACATTATCCATTCCTTTCCGACCCGCATCCATCAAATGGTTGCCAATAGTGTTTCACAACATGTTTCACACGTCGTATGTCGCAAGCTCCAAACCTCACAGACCTCCATGCACAGGCCACAACCAACAATCCCGCATCTCACTGCGCAGAGACCAGCACGCTTCGGAGCAACGCTAGAAGTAGCGGGTCGCCTTGCCGGTAACTCGAGTGGGCAGCACACCGGTCGGATCCGGCACCACAGGGCATTGCACCGTGACGGTGACGAAGTCCGCCCCACGCTCGAACCGTACCGTCGCCGAACCTCCCGCAGCCGCCATGACCGCGGTCCTCGCCTTCGATTCGCCGCCCGTATCATCAACCGCGAAAGCCCTGGCACCGGCCGCCGCCGCATCCTGGCAATTCATAGACACCACGGACGCACGCCCCAAGCACAACACCAAAATCGCCACCGCCGCCACGCAGGGGAGCACCACCGCGAATTCCGCGGTGGCCGCTCCCTCATCGGCATCATCGGTATGGCGTTTCCACCATTGCCTCAGCATGAATCACCCGACGCTCAGCGCTTTCTTGATGATGTTGGTCAGCAGCGTTTTGATGGCATCGGATTTCATAATGCCCACCAAAACGGCGGCGAATCCGGTGGCGGCAACCAAAACCACCGCATATTCGGCAGTGGCAGCGCCTTCCTCCGGTTCGACGGTCAGCGTGCGCATACGCGCGTCCAGCAGGCATACCGCTTTGCCGGCCCGTTCACGCATGGCATGCAGCAGCTGTCCTGCCTTGCCCATCAGGTCTGGCGAGCCATCGACGTTGATTGGCGTTTCGTTGTTCATGGCGTTCCTTTCGTTCGAACAACCTCGGCCAGATGGCCGAGTGCACCCAGTGTTGCGCATCATCGTGCCCGTCGGAACGTTTTTTCAAGGTTGTGGTCGGAGGACGTGGGTTATCCACAACCACGGCGTGTCATCCACATTTATCCACAAAACTCCGTGAATTATCGTCTCCCAACATTCCCCGCTTTTCCGTTGTCGTTGCGCACACGCCGTCATTGCACAAACGACATGACGGACGGAATGATTCCAACCGCAACAAATGCGGGAAGAAAGCACAATCCGGTCGGTAGCAACAAACGAACCGACAATTTCGCTGCAGCCTGTTCGATCTGCGAGCGCTCATCCCAATCCAATTGTTCGACCGCTGTTTCCAAACGTTCCACCGGCGAGGCGCCACTGTGCCATGACGAGGCGAACGCATCGCGCACCACCGCAAGATCGCCATCATCCGGCCATGCGTCATTCCAAGGAATTTCCCTATTCAACTGTTCCCCAGCCGACCGCAGTCCCGCACCGAATTCTCCCGCAGCGATATCGCCCACGGCAATCAGCGCGCGTGGAATGGAGGATCCCTGCCGTATGGCGACGCTGAGCATCTCCAATACTAGCGGCAGCGGAAGTTCCCGCACTCGTCCGGCGGGCGCAAGGTCGGCTGGCACACGGACCGGCCTCCACTGCTTCAGCCACATCGCTTCGGCCGCGCACACCGCCGCCATCAGCGTCCATATGCCAGTCATTACATAATTCCTTTCATATCGTCATACCATTCATGCCGTCTTGCCGTCCATATCGTCTTGCCTCATCAACGCGCGTATCCATACGAGTCCGAACCCGTAGCAGACACAAGCGAATCCAAGGCATGCCCAACCCCTGACCCCTGAAAAGAGGAAGGTCAACGGATGCGCTCCCATGCCTTCCCCTAAAAGTACGGTGAGCTGCGGCAACGCCATCAGGAGTTTCACCGTCGCCTTGGGCATGGCGAATGCGTTGGTACGCAAATCATCCAATAATCGTTGCCGCTTCAACGATTCAGCCACCGCCTGCAGGCATCGGCCGGTTTCGCATCCGAGCGTCAGGCTCAGCTGACAGGCCGCATATAGCTCGCCACTCAGCCGTTCGACTTGGCCGCATTGCTCTTTGGGCGGGCATCGGCTGCGGATCACCATGGTTATGCGAAGCCTGGTAAGTTCGGGTGTGGCGAACGGCGTTCCACCCAATTCTTCGAACGCCTGCACCAATGTGGCTCCGCTGCGCACGGATGCGCGGAGGGAAGCCACGCACGCCACACATCCGATGGCGGGCAATGGTTTCGCCGGCATGTTCGCCTCTTCGATTCCGTCAGACCGCCCGCCGAATCCTCCATCAGGTTTTTCATCAAGGCTTTCGCCTGCGCGCCCCACTACGTTTCCCGCCCGTTCGCCCACATCGCATACGTTTCGGCGAGGCCACAGCCATACGGCCAGTCCGCACAGTACCGCGCAAATAATGCTGAGACTTTCCATCTGCCCACCTCGATTCAACGACTCCATACGCGCACGAAATCAGGCCACTGTTGCGAAGCCCGCATTTGGTTGCCGTTCCACCCGGCCAATAGGTTTCCCCGCAGTTTTCCCTCTGCGAATTCAAGCCGTCCTATTTGCGCGATGCGCCGCCTGCCTCCCACTCGGCCCACATGCAGCACTACGTCGAACGCGTCTTGCGCGAGCGCCGCGGTGGCTTGCGGATTCAGCCCGGAGAGCAATCCCAAGGCCACCAAGCGTGAGGGAACCGCCGTCACCTGATTGGCATGCAAGGTGGTCATGCCTCCGCGATGCCCGGAATTCAGCGCGCGCAGCAGATCCACGATTTCGCCGCCCCTGCATTCGCCCACCACAATGCGGTCCGGCCGCATACGCAACGTCGCGCATATCAGCTGCGACAGCCCTATGGCGCCTTTGCCTTCCATGTTGGCGCCGCGCGTCACCAGCGACACGTGGTTGGCATGGTTGAGCATGCCAAGTTCGCGCACCTCCTCCACGGTGATGACGCGCTCCCCCGGCGCGCATCGCATAAGCATTGCTTTGAGCAGCGTGGTTTTGCCTGCTCCGGTTCCGCCGGTCACGAGCACGCTGGCCCTTCGTTCCACGAATCCTTCCAGCAAGGGCATCCATCCGCTTGGAAACATGCCGTTTTCCGCCAAAGATTCCAGACTGGGCGCAACAACGTCCGGCAATCGTATGCTGATGGCGGCGCCTTGAGGAACGAGCGGTGCGATAACCGCGTGCACGCGCACGCCTTCCACGGTGGAGGCGTCGGCTATCGGGCAGGCGTCGTCGAGCCTTCTGCCAAGCTGCGAGCACAGCCGCACGGCGAAATCGCGGATGGCTTGGGGACCGCTGAATGGCACGCGCAATGCATGTGGCCGCATACCTTGGCCGCGATCCGCCCACACCGTTCCGTCGCAGGTTACCGCGATGTCGGTGACGCCCGGCTCGGATGCGATGTCGCTAAGTGGCCCGAGTTCCATGACTGATGCTCTTTTCTCCCAACGCTTCCTGAATGAGATCCGCCAACGTTGCGATGGCTTTCGCGTTCGTACGATTGGGTTTGCGCAGTCCAAGCCCTTCCAAGAGTTCGCTGCAAAGCTTGGCATCCGGTTTGATGACCGCGGTGATATCGCAGTCGAGGTATTCCGCCGCTTCCTCGATTGCCGTCGTGCCATGGTCGCGTACGGTTCCGCGCGGTTGCACGCCTACGAGAAACTCCCGTTCCTGTGTTGCGGCATCGTGTTCTCCGATCGAACCGTGATGCGCCCGCAGATTCGCTTTGGCCCGCGCAAGACCAAGTACCGTCAGTTCGACCACGGTAATGCGGATGGCCTTGCGCAGTTCCGTCAAATCCTGCAGTCCGTTCCATTGCCCCATATCGACGACGACCACGCTTCGCACCTGCGATAGCGCATGAATGCACGCTTGCACTTCCCACGATTGCGGATTTTCGGTTTTCCAAGGATCGCATGCCAGCAATGGCACACCATCCCAGATTGGCAGCTCCCGCAGTAGCGCTTTGCCGTCGATATTGCCAAGCGGAGCGCTGATTTCCCCGAAGCGTGAGCCGTCCTCGTTTTCCACGCCAAGAAGCACATCCAGCCCACCTCCTTGCAGATCGGCGTCGACGAGCACACATTTGAGGCCGCGTTCGCTCAGCTCGCGGGCCAGTAAGGCGGCCAGAGTGCTCGTGCCCACTCCTGCCACCACGGAGTCGATAACCACCACATTGCCCATATCGCAGGGTTCCTCCACCGATGCGCGACCGCATTGCGCAACCATGCCATACGTTCCAGGCACAGCGCCAACCAGTTGCGTTCCACCGCGATTCGATCCCGGCGGCGTATAGAACCGTTGCGCAGAGACGGTTCTGCGTTGTGTCGGCGGTGACGCTTGCGGCGCGATCGCGCCGGCGACCGGCAACAGCCCGCCCGACGGCAGCGGCACCGGAGGAGCATTCGAAAAAGACGTTGCATTACTCATACCGTCGATTGAAAAGCTTCGGCGAGCACCATTGCAAGCTGAACCGGCCCTGTGGTCGGAGGACGCGAGTTATCCACAACCCCGGCGTGTTATGCACCGTTATCCACACAACGACGATAATCGGCGTCCGTCGTTTTCCCGAAAAACTCCCTGAGAACAGGCAAACAAAAAGGAAGACCCGCCGGAGCGGGCCTTCCTTGCAAGAACCTTAAGGGCAGAATCTCTGCACAACAACATCGTC
>OOCE01000559.1_pt1 | contig 13386 bp, 20 predicted proteins | sample 1671421 | NCBI WGS metagenome assembly OOCE01 (sample SAMN06348155, study PRJEB24527) | human gut metagenome | biome: human gut; feature: ankylosing spondylitis patient; material: feces | host: Homo sapiens | place: China | collected 2015-10 | reverse complement strand
TCCGATCTTATAGATGTTTAAAATTCTAAATTTTGTTTTAATGTATCCTCTCTTTCACCAAGTATTGAAAGCAAATACTTACCATAATCGTTCTTCAACATTGGCTGTGCATTTTCCTTCAGCTGTTCTGCAGTAATCCATCCCTGGCGATATGCTATGCCTTCCAAACATGCCACCTTCAAGCCTTGGCGTTTCTCCAAAACCTCAATAAATGTAGATGCCTCAGAAAGAGAATCATGGGTTCCTGTATCGAGCCAAGCAAAACCTCTAGCCATAGTCTGCACCTTCAACTCCTTATCCTTTAAGAACTCTTGATTCACGGTTGTAATTTCCAATTCTCCACGAGCGGAAGGTTTTATGTTTTTGGCTACTTCTACGACTTTATTAGGGTAGAAGTAAAGACCAACTACTGCATAATTGCTCTTTGGGCGCTCAGGCTTCTCTTCAATGCTTAAGCAATTTCCCTGTTCGTCAAACTCTGCCACGCCATAGCGTTCTGGATCACTTACCCGATAGCCAAAAACAGTTGCCTTGTTGTTCTGCTCAGCATCAACTACTGCTTGATACAGCATCTGATTTAAGCCTGCTCCATAGAAGATGTTATCGCCCAAAACGAGACAGGCAGAATCGTTACCAATGAATTCTTCACCGATAATGAAGGCTTGTGCCAAACCATCTGGGGATGGCTGCTCGGCATATTCAAATTTAACACCAAATTGACTTCCGTCTCCTAAAAGTCTTTTGAAACCAGGCAAGTCGTAAGGGGTTGAAATGATGAGTATCTCACGAATACCAGCCAACATCAATACCGATATAGGATAATATATCATCGGTTTATCGAAAATTGGAATAAGCTGCTTACTGATTCCTTTGGTTATAGGATACAAACGTGTACCGCTACCACCTGCTAATACGATTCCCTTCATTGCATTAATTGTTTAGTGAGTAGTATTTTATAATTATTTGTATAAATCAACATTGATATCGAAAGGACTGTCGAAATCCTTCAACATCGCATGCTTTGTATCTTTCTCTGAAAGATTGGCGTGTTCTGTAGGAATCTTCCAATCAATACCCAGAGATTCATCTAAGATAGAGATACCTCCATCAGCCTCTGGGTGATAGAAGTTATCACACTTGTATTGGAAGACGGCTGTTTCAGAGAGAACTGCGAAGCCATGGGCAAAGCCCTTAGGGATAAAGAACTGAACATGATTGTCTTCTGTCAGTTCTACAGCCACATGCTTGCCATAGGTTGGTGAGCCTTTGCGAATATCTACTGCTACATCGAGGACTCTACCCTTTACACAGCGCACCAACTTACTCTGGGTATAAGGTGGACGCTGGAAGTGCAGACCTCGCATCACGCCATAGCTGCTCATAGACTCGTTGTCTTGGCAGAAGTGAACACTGTGTCCCAGAATTGGGGCAACCTTTTCTTCAAACTCTCGCTCGCTGAAGCTCTCGAAGAAGTAGCCACGAGCATCGTGGAAGAGGCGTGGCTCTATAATGAGAACGCCTTCTATTTCTGTTTTAATTATATTCATTGATTTAATTTATATTCTTTATTAAGAAGTTCTAAAATCATCCCGTCCTTCTTTACCATTAAAGAAGGCTCCACCATTCTCACCAAGCCTCTCTTTCCTCAGGAACGAGAGGATGTAACCGCCCTCCGGTGCTCGGAACCGCTTCGCTATAAGGTTGGCGGACCATCAAAGGTCTTCGCCATGTTTTGCGGGATGGGACCGCCTTAATCATTACCTATCGTTTTATCCAATAGTATTGATGAAAGACACACCATTTTGGTTTTCTATAATTTTAGCAGCTTTGGTACTACTTATAGTAATCATTGTAGAATGATGAATGCTCAGTACCTTATCTTGTAACTTTACATCATCCTCTAATGCTTTTATATTCAATCCAAGGTTTCGAAGATAATCAACATGAAGATGGCGACTATGAGACTTTGTTAAAGCATGGCTTCCTATATTTTCAACAACATTATCAGCTTTCTCTTCGGCATTAGGAATACCATCAAACATATTATCCATCAACCATTGTTTCACCAAACCATTAGACCAATCTATTACCTTTTGACATTCACCAACTAAAGTTGGAGTATATTTCGATAATATCGGACCCCAAACTTGTGTACCTACCGGATTAACTACATTCTCATACTTGATATTTTCAAACTCCTCGATGATACCATGTGCTCTATACATTCCGTACTGCGGATCTATAGGTCCCAAGTTTGAATGTTTGCCCATGATTATCTCTTTTGCACAACAAGAAATCATAGTACCTGCAGACATAGCCATTTGAGGGATTATAACTCGAATGTCTTTTCCAAAGATGCTTTGAAGATATACTACTATAGATTCCGTAGCAGAAATATCACCTCCAGGAGTATGCAATATCAAATCCAGACCTTTAGTCTTATCAAGCTGATATATACAAGTCATGAAACCAGTCTTGTCATTATCATTGATGCCAAAGTCAAAAGTACCGTTAGCCATCAAAGACTTTTGTAACCACGCAGAATAATAGAGTATTGTATTTCTACCTGTATAATCACTCAGCTGTTTAAGATATTCTCTTCGTACCAAGTCGTATTGACTAGGCATATGCCCAAATCTATCCAATATTTCATTCCATGATGCCATAACTTCAAGTATTATCTGTTACACAAACTTCTATATTATGCCTAATTGTGGGATTCATTGGATACCCTTCATAGAGTGTATCCTTTTGAACCAGCAAGGAATCTTTCAGGATGCTATCAAATAACACCTCTGCTTCCTTAACTATATTGTTATATTTTTCGTCCTTCATATATTGAAGCTATTGTTAATCTGCAACAATTCCTCACTCATCCTTTCTCTTTCCTCACGAAGTTTCTTTGTTTCTGACTTGATTTTTAAGGTTTCCTGCATTATTGCCTTACTCTCGTCCTTCAAAGAAGACACAGCAGATTCCAAGGCAGCAGCCTTTAGTTCCAACTCTTTTATTAGAGCTTGGTGAAAATCAGCCAAGGACGCATATTTCATAGAGAACAAACGTTCCACCTGATTTTCATCAAGACGCTTTAGAGCCTCCTCGACTTTCTGCCAAGAGGCAATAAAGTCAGAATCTTCTGTTTCAATCATCATAAATATACATTTTAAAGTCCTGCATCACCTTTTCAAAATATTCTTTGCTTTCCATTTTATGTGAATTTTAAAACGGCAGCAAAGATAATATTTTTCATTTATCCCACCTTACGCTGTATTGGTGGTTTACGAGAATAAACATAACAACTGTCATCACAAAAATGTTTGAGAGAACGACCATGACCACACATCTCGAACTCACGAATGATGGCTGCGTAATCAACTTTTGCATTCTTCTTATTTTCCATTTGCTACAATTTTTAAATCGGCAGCAAAGGTAATACTTATTTTTTAGCGGGCAATATGGAGAAGTAGATGGTTACGAATGAATTGCGGCACTTTCCATGCCATTTTCATTAGTTTTTAGAAAACGTCACTATGAGAACCAGTATTAGTCATCACTAAAACCAGCTCATCATTATATTGTTTCCATATCAACAGCCAATCTGGCATAATATGACATTCCCAACTTCCCGCATATTGCCCAGATAGTTTATGCGGCTTATATTCAGGAGGTAATTTTCCGGTCTCTTCTAGTAATCGAATTACCTTCTTTAGCTTTTCCATTGGAAGATTACGTTTTTTACAACGCTTTACATCCTTTTCAAAGCGACTGGTAGCTATGATTCTGTATTTCATATTCCCAACTTTTCAAACATATCATCAGCACTTTCATACTCCGTCACTCTACCATGACGAATATCATCCATTGCTTCTTCTATCCCAGACATGCTTTTCTGATGATTAGGAACAATCACAACGCCTTTCATTGACTCAAGAACTTTCTTGAGGCCAGCCATAACACTATTATCTTCCACCTGTATAGTTAATGTTGCCATAACCTATAATTTTAAACGTTAAACTTTTCCGCAAAAGTACGCTTTTTTATTGAAACCACCAAGAAAAAAGCCGAAAATCTACAAGTTATCAGCAAATTCCACAATGCGCCAGCCGACAAACAATCGTAAATCACCGTTAGAACGTAACTACTGATTTTCAGCAGTTAGCACATCCAACATTTTTCAAAAAAAGCATATTATTAATTGGTATTGCCAAAGCTACCTATTAGGCCGCCTTGACATTCACCTTTTTGTTCGAGTTATAATTACATGGGATTAGGGACATGATAAAATTTTCGAAAACCAACCTTCAATAGTCTTTGCGACCCTTTCGGTTCCCCTTACAGGGGACAGAAACCTTCCTTACCGTTAAGGAAGGCTCCACTTTCTCCCCAAGCCCCTCTTCAATGGTCTTTACACCCCCTTCGGTTCCCCCGTTTGCGGGGGACAGAAACCTCAGGGGCGAGAGGATGTAACCGCACTTAGTGCTGTTTTTGCCCCACCTGTCCCTCCCCAGCGGGAGGGTCCTTACCCTATACCCAAGCCCTAAATCCCTACCATAGGGATTAGGGATGTAACCGCCCTCCGGTGCTCGGAACCGCTACGCTATAAGGTTGGCGGACCATCAAAGGTCTTCGCCATAGTTTTGCGGGATGGGACCGCAAGGGGACAACTTGCTAATTAAAGCACCTCTTCAATTACCAGTCATCAGGTCTCAAACATTCTTTACTACTAGAATTAAAGGGCATATTGACCTACTGAAGGAATATTTAAGTGAGCTTGTAATCCCATTGCATGAAGCACTCGGGAAATCGTATTGAGGGTAAGATTCTTACCGCTCTCAATTTTCGAAATCTGTTCTTTCTTCACACCTACAAGGTTACCTAACTGCTCTTGAGTAAGTTGCTTTTTCTTACGAGCCTCCTTTATTGCCTCACCAATTATGAATGTATTAATTTCATCTTCAAATTGGTTTCTATGAGGGGTTCCTATCTTACCTATATGCTTATCTAGAATTTCTTCTTCTGTAAAAAATTTCATTTCTTCCATAGTTACTATCCTTTCATTTTAAAATACAACGTTCTAATTTCCTCGGCTCTTTTTATCTGTTGTTTAGGAGTCTTTTGTACTTTCTTGATAAACCCATGTGTAGCAACAACTAAAGAATTAGTTGAGGTATCCCAAAAGGCAAGCAAGCGATATTGAATTCCATCATATTTCGTACGGAATTCCCAAATATCAGTTCCTTCTAACTTTTTAAAAAGCTTAGGATCTAACACATATTTTGCCTTTCTAATATTCGACAAAATCTTATCCTTAGCCTTTTGTGGAAGACTATCCAAAAAGTCATCAGCTTCTTTTGAATAAAGAACCCTAAATCTTTCTAACATTATACTATCTTAATAAAACTTATATCCTTTAGGTTCCCTTTCAAGAGGATAGAAACCTCAGGGAAGAAGAGGGAAATTGGCGGACCATCAGAGGTCTGCGCCAAGTTTTGCGGGATGGGACCGCAGGGGGGACTGTTTGCTGATTGCCCCCAGCTGACTAGTTCCTCATTGCTGTTTCGCTCTGCACTTGTCGATACTCGAATGAGGAAAATTGTATTTGTCAACCTATACTTGGCTTATGACTAAACATTACAACACACAAAATGATTCTGCTTCCTTACCGGTTCTGCGACGATAGTCATCACGCATACGCTTTTCCATTTGTGTTATGTATTCTGCCTTTCGCTCCCTAGAAGCCTTGAAGCGACGCATAAAATCTGCCTTTTTTTCTTCTATATTCATAATATAATCTCCTTTATTAATGAGACCGGCTGGCTAATGTTCGGGTTTCAACATAAACATATTAACAGTATTGTTGAATTCTGATACGTAATCTACAAAATGCGGATTATCTTTTCTTAGAATCATTGCTGCGTAATTATTCACATTCGTGATATTAAACATGTATGCCTCGCCATGCTCCAGCAAGTCATCAAGATCAAAGCTAATAGCAATCTCAACGCTATAATCCGTTACGAAACGGTAAGTATTTGGATTTACCATCATAACATCATACGGCGAAGAGGCATTGATTGTTTTCAAAGAAAGCTGTTTCATGTCACCAAACATTTACAAACTTTGGTTCTTCTCCAGTGCGAGCTAGATAATCCTGACGGAGCATCTGCTCTAACTCTTCCATACGCTTTCTTTTTCTTTCCTTTGATGCCATGAATCTTTTCATCGCAGCATCACGCTTTTCCCAAAATTCTTTATTCAATGTTTCCATAAAACCTCCTATTTTTTAATATTCAGTGCAAATATAAGGGTTTTCTTTGAAACTACCAAACTTTTGGGGGATTTTTTTGCTTCATGCTGAAAAGTCCCACAGATTTCAGATTTGTTCTTCGGGAATATGACCTTGTCAAATTTTGTTTCTGAATTATCGCGATTTCCAGATTTTCAATCTAGATGGCTGCGATGACCTAATTCTATCGAGTTTATATCGCATTTCGTGCTCTTTGCAGAACGAATAACCTATAGTTGTACGACCGTAAGTCTGCAGTTGTACAACTATATATGCTATGGTTGTACAACTCTGGAGTTATGGTTGTACAACTATAAGGGTCTTAGTTGTACAACTGCAGAATTCTGTTTTTTGACGCAACCTACAAATTTAGATAACATGCTGATTTTCTGATATTTATGCATCTTTGCTATATTTCAGATATTCTCCAAGAAAGATTTCCTGGTCGGAAATCCGTAAGTTTTGAAGAGATTAAATCTTGAATTTGTAAGAAATTTCCACAATCAGGAGATTCTGACAGACTTCCGTTTATCACCAATACAGCGTCTCTACTATATTACAAGTAGTTACACCTATCAGTATTTTGAAAAATGTTATATTTGTTCCCCATTGCAGTATCGCTCTGCACTTGTCGTCGCTCGAATGAGAAGTTTTTCGAATCCCTCCGTCTCCCTTTAGCCAAAGGGAGCTCCACCTCTAACCAAGCCTTCCTCCTCAGGAGGAAGGATGTAACCGCCCTCCGGTGCTCGGAACCGCTTCGCTATAAGGTTGGCGGACCATCAAAGGTCTACGCCATGTTGTGCGGGATGGGACCGCCCTACTATAGCTTGCTGATTGAGACCGTCAGAATAGTTCCTCATTGCAGTATCGCTCTGCACTTGTCGTCGCTCGAATGAGGAATATTGTTTATTCTACTTTTGATAGGATTACCTCAGGGGAGGTGCCCATCAGGGTTATGGCGGATATCTTATGACCGCCATTGGCATTTAATGAATGACCACAATGATAGAGGCTATCATCTATAATAAGCCAGCGATCATGAGACTCGTTACGCCATTTTCTAATGTCTATATGATTATCGGGGAATAGGCGGTCATGCTCATCCATGAGCCGTTGCATTCCTTGACCTACACCAGCAGTATAAACTGTCGCTGAAACTTCCGGTTTACGAACATCTAACACACTCAGGGTTAGCGATGAAACATAGCCATCTATGATGATTACTCGATGATTGGCTGTACGAATCAAGTTCTCCAAAGCAACTCTTGCAGTATAGAAATCACCTTCGAAGAAGACCATTTCTGCTGGAGGGGTCGAAGTCCGAATAAAGAAATCAAGCTGCTGTTGCTGCTTAGCCTGGACATCCTCAATATGGGTCATACGCTTGTCCATATTCTCCTGTAGGGCTATCAAGTGACGGTTTACGGAATAACCTTGGAGCAGGTATTGCTTTATAACAGCATTCGCCCACTGACGGAAACGGGTTCCTATTGGACTCTTTACTCTATAGCCTACAGAGATTATAACATCCAAATTATAGATTTTAGTACGATATCTTTTGCCGTCTGCGGCAGTATGTAAGGTTTCCTTACATACTGATTTTTCGTCTAACTCTTTCTCTTTAAAGATGTTACGAATATGCATAGTTATATTGTTACGAGTTGTACGAAACAACTCTGTCATCTGTGCTTGGGTAAGCCAAACCGTATCTTGATCCAGTTTCACTTCCAACCTAATGCTATCATCTGGTTGATAAAGTACTATCTGTGAATCATCAGCCACAGGCTGTATATTATTGTCGTTTGCCATAATCATACATTTTTATTGCTAACATAGCGACAAAAATACGATTTAATTTCGTAATCACCAAGGATTTAAGAGAAAAAATGCATTTATTAACCTATACTTGGCTTATGGCTAAACATTACAACACACAAAATGATTCTGCTTCCTTATCTGCTTTTTTTCTTCTATGTTCATAACGTAAGCTACTTATTATTTTTTTCGACTCCCCTGTCCCCCTCTTGCGAAGAGGGGGTCCTTACGCCCTAAATCCCTACCATAGGGATTAGGGATGTAACCGCCCTCCGGTGCTCGGAACCGCTACGCTATAAGGTTGGCGGACCATCAAAGGTCTTCGCCATAGTTTTGCGGGATGGGACCGCCTTGCTACAACTTGCTATTATCTTGCTATAGTTTGCTATTATCTTGCTAAGGGTGAGGGTACTACCCCTATTTTAAAACAACATTAGATTGTAATAAGTCACAAAGTGAACGCAATGTCTTTAATGTATAAGGCCGAATCGTCAAGTCATCACAAACTATCTTCTTATCCTTTCCCAAGAAAAACATTCCACAATGATCACTAAGACCTGCTTTAACAGGATATATTCTTAATCTATCATGTAAGTTTGCTAAATACCTTGGAGTAAAAAGAGCATAACCCACATAATGGCTTTCTGTCTTTTTGAAAACATACCTACCTTTTTTATTCAAATGCCTTTGGTCTATAAATGACATCCTAGACAATGAAACATATGACTCTACTTCACCATTCGTAAAACGTCGAAGATTGAATGTTTCTCAAATGTTATATCACATTCCATTAGGCTATGTTCTTTAAGACTTCCAAAAATTTAGGGAGTTCCGAAAGTGGGAGGATGCCCTCTTTCTCTGTCTCTCCATAATTGACATCATACACTATCCTATCACTAAGAATAGATAAACAGGCATCTCCTTTGGAGGTCTTCCATTGCATTAATATATAGCCATTGGTATTTGGGAATATTGCTAATCCCTGAAGCAATGATTCGCTACAGGATGAAACAACCTTCTGAGAATAATCACATGCTTCTGATGATATGGAAGGGGAACCTGCGTAATCCCAATTCGCTGGCAAATCTCGAAGTTCAAGAATTCGCTTCTCAAGTCGTTGCCTTAACGAAAGGCTTGGCTTCTTTTTCAGCTGTTGCTTCAATAATCGCAAAGCTTCTGCCATAGCATCAGTCACACTGATGTTATTCTGCTCTGCAATTGTTGCATAGCCTTGATATAATGTATTATCGAGTACCAATGTTGCCATAATCGTAATATTCTAATTATTGGCTGCAAATATAAGGGTTTTCTTTGAAACTACCAAATTTTTGGGGGGAGTTTTTGCTTCTTGCTCTAATCTCCCCCAGATTAACACAGATTTCTTAGACTTATTCGGTCTCAGGTGGTAAATCTCACTCTGCTCCTATGGATTCTATCACCAACCTTTCTAAGCTCGCCTTGTAGCCGCCTTCCATCGGGCAGGGATCGTCGGGATAGGACTTGTGATACTCCTCTTCTATGTTGTCCAGATAGTCCATTATCTGCATCACCTGGTCTCTGGTACAGGATTCCCGGCGGTTTCAACCTTTTTTCATATCTTTGCAGCAGCTTTCAAGAACGAGGGCTGAAGCTGAACTTTAGCGTTTCACTCTTTTTATAAGCAGCGCATGCTAAAGAATATAAAAAAATATGTATCAATGGGTTATAGTGGATTTAAAATATCCCTAAGACACCGTGCCAGGCGACCAGATGGAGCACATCAAGCAACTCATCGTGAAGGATGAGCATACCATGGTGGTGCATCGCAGCATCAGCGGCAGGGGTTTCCATATATTCTGCAAGTATTCGCCTTCTGACAACGAGGACGTCGCCATCCTCGACCTCTTCCACCTGATGCTGGAGAAGGCGCAGAGCTACTACGAGCATCTGCTGGGACTGGAGTGCGACAAGGCTTGCGCTGACATCACCCGATGCGCCGGACTTGCCTACGACCTTGAAGCTTTCTTCAACTGGCAGTCTGTGCCTTTCTCGCTGGATAATGGCGACCTGAAGAAGTTTTATACCCAGAAGGCGGTGGAGGCGAAATCGCTGAAACGTGCTGCCAACCGAAAGGCGAAGAGAGAACAGCCAGCAGTTTATCACCGACGAGGAGAACCGCCGTTACTCTCCCTGGATAGTGGACAGCATCGAGAGTCCGATAGACCACCAGATAGACTATGACCACGTCTATGCCGAGGCATTGGCTCTGGGTCAGGAGGTGATGAAGCGCAAGAAGAACTCGCCTCTGAACTGGACATTCTGGCTGACTCGCGATGACATCGAGCTGATGCGCCTCCACAACCGCCTCTTCATGGTTGCCAACTATGCCGAGGAGCAGATACTGAAGTATTACAAGGTGCCATTGCCCGACACGCCACTGGAGTACATCAAGTTCCGCTACACCTCGGAGATTCTGGAGAAGATTGGTGTCAACCCTGCCCTGCGCCAGAACCTAAACTCTCACAACATCGGTGCCGTGATGTCTCGTCTGGGATTCAAGAAGATTCACAAGGAGCACGGCAACGGCTGGGCCGTCATCGAGAAGGAGGGTTGCGAAATCAACAGCGATGCCGTCATCGATCCTAACGATACCATGGAGGATTAAGTATCTTGGTTACGATAGCTAAGTATCTTGGTTACGACAGCTAAGTATCATACTTATGGATGGTATCCGTGTGGGAAAAATTCAACATTCAACATTTAACATTCAACATTATAACAAACGTCTATGGATTTACGAAATCACTCAGCATTCAACATCGTCAATTCATCGTCCTGAACGGATGCTTGCTCATCCTGCCCGCTTCCTTCTTGGTTTCCCACACTAATCATTAATCACTAATCATCATGAAAGTAAACTGGAAATCCGTCAAACGAGGTGGGTGCTCACGCCCGTCACTACAACGCCCACAGCATCGGAATCAGCTACGAAGGTGGTCTCGATGAGAAAGGCAAGCCTGCCGACACTCGCACTCCAGCCCAGAAGGATTCTCTGGAAGACCTCCTCTACAGTCTCTCCCTCGACTATCCCGATGCCGAGATTCTAGACCATCGCGACCTCCCCTGGGTTCGCAAGAGCTGTCCTTGCTTCGATGTCAAGGAATGGCTGAAGGAAATCGACTTCCATCTCTAGAAAATGCTCCTCATCTGAAAACAGATGGGGAGTTTTTCGTATATCACCATAACGGAGTCCCCACTATAATTACCAATAGTTACACAGTTTTTTACTGCGCATCCAGCTGGGAGTACTTCGAGTGCTGGCTCTTGTACTCTGGCACTATCTCCTTCATCTTCTTCACTATCGCCATGTCATCGTAGGTGAAGGAGAGCTGATAGAGGTCTTCCTCGTTCTTGCGTGCCAATTCGTATGGATACTCACGAACCTTGGCTACCATAATCTTTGGATGATGGGTTGGAACGGTCGCCTCCTTGTCGTTCAGAACTTCCTCGAAGAGTTTCTCACCATCTCGGAGTCCAACGTACTTGATGTCGATGCCATCTACTCCCGAAAGGGCTATCATGCGCTTTGCCAAATCGGCGATACGGACTGGCTTGCCCATATCGAAGACGAAGATCTCGCCTCCCTTACCCATGGTTCCAGCCTCCAATACCAACTTGCAGGCTTCAGGGATCAGCATGAAGAAACGGATGATGTCGGGATGGGTGACGGTGATCGGACCGCCCATCGCAATCTGCTTCTTGAAGATTGGGATAACGGAACCGTTACTTCCCAAGACATTGCCGAATCTTGTGGTAACAAACTGGGTAACACCCTTTACCTCGCCATCCACAATCGCCTTGTTCAATGCCTGGCAGTAGATCTCGCAGATTCGCTTGCTGCAGCCCATCACGTTGGTTGGGTTCACAGCCTTATCGGTAGAGATCATCACAAACTTCTTGGTGCCGTACTTCACAGCCATATCGGCTATCACGCGCGTACCATATATATTATTCTGCACAGCCTCTGATGGGTTGTCCTCCATCATCGGTACATGCTTATAGGCTGCAGCATGGAATACATAGTCTGGATGATACTCGGAGAAGATGCGCTCCATACGGGTGGCATTGGTGATGCTGGTTACGATGGTTTCGCAAGGAAGATCAGCATAGTTCTTGTTCATGAAGAGGCGGACATCGTGCATTGGGGTCTCAGCCTCATCAACGAGAATCAGGCGCTGTGGCTTATAGATGGCAATCTGCTTCACCATCTCGGAACCGATACTGCCGGCTGCTCCTGTAATCAGAATGGTGCGACCGCAGAGGAGCTTTCCTATCGCCTTCATATCCACTTCGATTTTGTCTCGTGGAAGAAGGTCTTCGATATCTACCCCGTGCATCATCTGATGACGGAGGTTTGACTTGCCGTCCCAGCTCAGTGCCTTCGGCATCATCATAATCTTGATGCCTTCTGCAGTAAGCTTGTCAATCATATCCTGCTTCTCCAGGAACTTCTCTGTGACCAGAGGGCTTACAAAGAGGGTCTTGACATTCATCTTGTGCATGACGCCTATCAAAGTCTCATCATAGGAATAGACTTCGCAACCCAGCAGGAATCTGCCTACCACTGCGGCTTCTTCGGTAGAGAATCCTTTGACGACATACTGTGAAGGATGGTCGTTGCGCATAGACTTTGCCAGGGAGATACCGCCTTCGCGTACACCGAGGATGAAAACCGGAGTCTTGGTTTCAGCAGAGAAACTGGAGTCGTACATATACTTCACGAGGATTCGCATCGTCCACATCTCTATCATGGATATGAAGAGCATGACGACAATAGCCTCCGTGGTAAGCTCACAGCGGATACTGTCTGGCACCACCATGAGAAGAATGCTGTTCAGAATGAAACCGACAACGAGGGCTCCGGAAATGCGAAGCAGGTCAACGAATGACGAGTAGCGCATGATACCGGAATAGGTATGGAAGATTCGCATGCCGACTACGAAGAGCGGCAGGGAACAAATGAACGTGAGGAGATAGTTCCAGAAATGGGAAGCTATCAGCTCGCCTCCTCCTGCGATATAGGTTGCAATCATTCCTGCCACTACGATAGCGATGCTATCGAGTACCATGATGCACCAATATGGCAGTGTAGCCTTAGAAAAATACCAATTCGTCAGTTTGTTAGCAAAAAGGGATACATTGAGCTGATACAGCATCCCTGAGAATGGCTTCTTTTCTGAACTATTCTGATTTAATTTATCACTCATAAATAATATAACTTAATCTTTATTCTAAATATATTAATG
>OOCE01000548.1_pt1 | contig 13531 bp, 10 predicted proteins | sample 1671421 | NCBI WGS metagenome assembly OOCE01 (sample SAMN06348155, study PRJEB24527) | human gut metagenome | biome: human gut; feature: ankylosing spondylitis patient; material: feces | host: Homo sapiens | place: China | collected 2015-10 | reverse complement strand
CCACGACAACACCATGGTGCAGGGCATCGTGCTGCTGTACGCCTGCGTGGGCATCATCGGCCTGATTTTGGGCGATGTGCTCATGGTGCTCATTGACCCCCGCATCAACTTTGGCAAGAAAGAAGGTGGACGCTGATGCTCTCTTTTCTGAAACGCGAAAAATCGAAGCAGCTGGAGGATCAGCTGAATGCTGCTCAGGCACAGCGCCGCACCGGCTGGGAAAATCTGCCGGAGGATGAGCTGTTCACCCCCGCCGGGTTCAGTGAGGAACAGGCCGAAGCCACCGCCAGCTCCAACTACAGCTACTGGGGCAGCACCTTCCGTGCCTTTTTCAAGAACAAGTTCGCCGTGGCCCTGCTGATCGCGCTGGTGGTCGTGGTTGCCTTTGCCTTCATCCAGCCCCACCTGCCCGGTCAGGCAGACCCGAACCTGTGCGCCGTGGACCCTGTGACCGGCATCCAGTACCGCAACATCGCCCCCGGGCAGGACGGCTTTATCTGGGGTTCCAACTCCATTGGTCAGGACCTGTGGGCACGCATCTGGGCCGGTGCACGCACCAGTCTGACTATCGCCTTCTTCGTGGCCCTCATCGAAGCTGTGGTGGGCATTACCGCCGGTGTGCTGTGGGGCTATGTGCGCGGGCTGGACTTTGTGTTCACCGAGCTGTACAACATCTTCGATAACATTCCCACCGCCATCGTGCTGATCCTCATTTCCTATGTAGCCACCCCCAGCATCTGGACCATGGTCCTTGGCATGGCCATCAAGGGCTGGATCGAAATGGCACGCTTCATCCGCAACCAGATCCTCATCATCCGCGACCGGGATTATAATGTGGCTTCCCGCTGCATCGGCACGCCCACCACCCGCATCGTGCTGCGCAACCTGCTGCCCTACCTCGTCTCGGTCATCATGCTGCGCATGGCCCTCACCATCCCGGAAGCCATTGGCAACGAGGTGTTCATCACCTACATCGGTCTGGGCCTGTCCGTGGAGACCCCCTCGCTGGGCAACCTGGTCAACGACGGCCGCAAGGTGATGATGCAGGCCGGGCTGCGCTACCAGCTGCTGTACCCCACCCTCATCCTGAGCTTTGTTACCATTGCGTTCTATCTGATCGGCAACGCCTTCTCGGACGCCGCCGACCCGAAGAACCATCTGCAGTAAGGAGGGGATATCATGGAACACAACCAGCTCATTCTCTCCGCAAAAGATGTCAACATCCAGTTCAACCTGCGTGGAAAAGTGCTGCACGCCATCCGTGGCATCGATCTTGACCTCTATCAGGGCGAGGTGCTTGCCATCGTAGGCGAGAGCGGCTCCGGCAAGAGCGTTTTTACCAAGAGCTTCATGGGCCTGCTGGATGCCAACGGCTCCATTACCAGCGGCACCATTGATTACTACGGCATGGCGGACGGCAAGCCGCTGCGCCTTTCTGACCTCAGAACCGAAAAGGACTGGCTGCGGGTACGCGGCCGAGAGATTGCCATGGTCATGCAGGACCCCATAACCAGCCTGAACCCGCTGAAGACCATCGGGGCACAGATCATGGAAGCCGTTGCCCTGCATCAGGGCTTAAAGGGTGCTGCCGCCAAGGAAAAAACGCTGGAATACCTGCGGGATGTGGGCATCTCTGACCCGGAAAAGCGCTTTAAGCAGTACCCGCACGAGTTCTCCGGCGGCATGCGCCAGCGTGTGGTCATTGCCATTGCAGTGGCCTGCAGCCCCAAGATCCTGATCTGCGACGAGCCTACCACCGCACTGGACGTAACCATTCAAGCCCAGATTTTGCAGCTTTTGAAGGAAATGCGGTTCAAGTACGATCTGACCATCGTCATGATCACCCACGATCTGGGCGTTGTGGCAAACATTGCAGACCGCGTGGCTGTGATGTACGCAGGCGACATTGTGGAGATCGGCACTGCTGACGAAATTTATTACGATCCCCGCCACCCCTACACATGGGCGCTGCTTTCCAGTATGCCGCAGATGGGCGTGAAGGGCGAGGACCTGTTCAACATCGTGGGCACACCGCCAAACCTGTTTGCGGAAATTCGCGGCGATGCTTTTGCGCCCCGCAACCCGCAGGCGCTGAAGATCGATTTTGTCAAGCGCCCGCCTTACTTTGAGGTAACGCCCACCCACAAGGCCAAAACATGGCTGCTGGACCCCCGGGCACCCAAGATCGAGCCGCCTGCTGCGGTAAAAATGCTGCGAGAGGAGGGGCTGTAAGATGGAAAATGAACGCGAAGTTCTTGTGGAAGTGAACCACCTGAACGTAACCTACGGCTCCGGCAAAAAAGCATATGAAGCTGTGCAGGATGCCAACTTTAAAATTTATAAGGGCGAGATCTTCGGTCTTGTAGGCGAAAGCGGCAGCGGCAAAACTACCATTGGCCGCGCCATCCTGCGCATTCTGCCCACCTCCGGCGGCGAGATCCTTTATAAAGGCCAGAAGATCAACGGCAGAATTTCCCGCCAGCTGGACAGGCAGATCATCAAAGAGATCCAGATGATCTTTCAGGACCCGCAGTCCTCGCTGAACGAGCGCGCCAAAGTGAGCTACATCGTGGGCGAAGGCCTGCAGAACGTCCGGCCTGATCTTTCCACCGCCCAGCAGGAGGAAAAGGTGCGTCAGGCTCTGCTGGACGTGGGTCTGCTGCCGGAATTTGCCTCCCGCTTCCCCCACGAATTTTCCGGCGGACAGCGCCAGCGCATCGGCATTGCCCGGGCCCTGATCGTGGAGCCGGAGTTCATCGTTGCCGATGAGCCCATCAGCGCACTGGATATGTCCATCCGTGCACAGGTGCTGAACCTGCTGCGCCGCCTGCAGAAGGAACGCGGCATCACCTACCTGTTCATCGCCCACGATCTTTCCGTGATGCGCTACATCTCCGACCGCATCGCCGTCATCCACAAGGGCCGCATCGTGGAGCTGGCCGGGGCCGAAGAGTTGACAGCCCACGCCATCCACCCCTATACCCGCAGCCTGCTTTCCGCCATTCCCATGCCGGACCCCCGCAGGGAGCGGCAGAAAAAGCTGCTGGTGTACGACCCCGCCATGCACGACTACTCCAGAGAGGCCCCCCAGTGGCGCGAACTGCGGCCTGAGCATTTTGTACTGTGCAGCGCTGCCGAAGCCGAGCAGTGGCTGCCGCGCTGACCCCCGACATTTCGGGAGGAATCGTTGTTTTACGGCACTTTTACGCAACATTCAAAGTTTATTTCTTGACATTCTCCGGCAGCTCCACTACAATAGAATCTGCATCATTGATTCTGATTTTTGAGTTATTAGCGTGTTCTGACCGGCGGCTTTCATCTTCTTTGCAAAGTTGTCGGCTTTTGGCAATGAAAAGAAGAAGAAAGAAAAGAGGACTTTATTCTATGACTACTGAACAGCGTGAACCGCTCTATGCGTCCACTGCGAAGCCCTGGCTGAAGTACTATGACCAGAAATACATCGACATGCCCCTGCCCAAGTGCAGCGCCTTTGAGTATCTCTGCCATCAGAACAAGAACCATCTGAGCGAGACCGCTCTGGAGTATTATGGCCGCAAATTCACCTTTGCAGACCTCTTTGTGAATGTCAAGAAAACCGCGGCCGCCTTCCGTGCTCTCGGCGTGAAGAAGGGCGACATCATCACCGTTGTCAGCGTGATGACCCCCGAGGTGATCTATGCCTTCTACGCTGCTGATATGGTCGGTGCAACGCTGAATCTAGTGGACCCACGCTACAGCGTTGAGGGTATCCACGAGTACATCGAGGAGGTGGATTCCCGCCTGCTGATCTGCCTGAATGTGACCTATGAGCGCTGCCACAAGGCAGAAAAGCGCACCAATGTGGAGCGCGTTCTGGTCATCAGCCCCGCAGACTCTCTGCCGCTGCATCTGGCCGTCGGCTACAAGCTGACCAACCCCGACAAGAACCGCTACAAGTCCAATGTGATCCACTGGAAGGACTTTATTGCACAGGGCAAGGATCAGAGCATGAACGCCGAACCCTACGACCCGCAGCACGCCTGCGTGGTGGTGCACACCGGCGGCACCACCGGTTCGCCCAAGGGCGTTATGCTGACCGACGACTGCTTTAACTCTCTGGCCCACGAATTCATCGCCCAGAGCAACCTGTTCTGCCGCGGCCAGAAGCTGATGAACGTCATGCCTCCGTTCATTGCCTACGGCTATGCCTGCGGCGTGCACATGCCGCTGGTCATGGGCCTGCACGTCGTCATCATCCCCAATCTGGACCCCGACAAGCTGGGCGCACTGATCTGGAAGCACAAGCCCGAGCACATGTTCGGCGTTCCGGCCCACTACCAGCAGATGGCAGCTTCTCCGCTGCTCAAGAAGAAGAAGGATCTCTCCTTCATCCGCAACTATGCCGCCGGCGGCGACTCGCTGCCGCTGGGCGCTGAGCTGACTGTGAACGAGTTCCTGAAGGCGCACAACGTGGAATATCCGCTGGCCAAGGGCTACGGCATGACCGAGGTCGCCTCTGCCGCTACCGTTGCCGCCGGCAACGTGACCAAGCCCGGCAGCGTGGGCATTCCCATGCTGAACACGGTGGTGTCCATTTTTGAGCCTGGCACCGAGACCGAACTGCCCATCGGGGAGCGCGGCGAGATCTGCATCTGCACCCCCACCGTCATGAAGGGCTACTACAATAAGCCCGAGGAGACCGACATGATCCTGCGCCGCCATGCAGACGGCCAGATCTGGGCACACACCGGCGATGTCGGCTACATGGACGAGGACGGCTTTGTGTATCTGGATTCCCGCATCAAGCGCATGATCATCCGTCACGATGGCTTCAAGGTGTTCCCGTCCATGATCGAGAACGTCATCAGCCGCCACCCGGCCGTGCATCAGTGCTCGGTGGTGGGCTGCACCGATAAGGACCATGTGCAGGGCCGCCTGCCCTTCGTCTACGTGGTGCTGGACCCGGAAGGCGACAAGAAAAAGCGCCAGATCGTGCGGGAACTGCGCCAGCTGTGCAATGAAGAGCTGCCGGAGTATGTGCAGCCGGTGGGCTACAAGTTCATCTCCGAAATGCCCTTTACCCCTGTTGGCAAGGTGGACTACCGCAAGCTGGAAGAAGAGATCACTCCCCGCGATTACTGATCCTGAACTTCACCCTGTAATTTTTCAGACACGGAGCTCTCCCGAAAGGGAGAGCTTTTTTGTATGGAAGAAATCGCAGAATACGGACACAGCGATGGCCGCAATTTTTTGAATTTTGTCAGTTGACAATTTTTACTTTCCATTTTATCATAGAGACAACAGCTGTGCCGCACAGGTGCAGTCATTCCAGAAAGAAGGAATTACAATGAAAAACAAAAAGTTTGCCAGCTTTCTGGCCGCAGCGGCAGCGCTTGTGCTGCTGGCCATGCCTGCATTTGCTGCCGACGAACAGACGGAGCTGCCTGCCGCCGAAGCAGCAGAGGTGCAGCAGGAGCAGACCGCAGCGCCTGCCGAGCAGGAGACCGCCCTGCCCGCCGATGCCCAGACAGCCGGCGAACCGGAGCAGCAGCTCACCTATGTGGCGCTGGGCGACAGCATCACCTCCGGTGTCGGCCTTGCCGATATGAAATACAACATCGCCCAGATCGGCTACGATCTGCAGCCGAACTTTGAGGGCTACCCTTCCCAATGCTACACCGCCCTTGTGGGCAAGGGCCTTGGGCTGGACCGCCAGCACGCGATCAATCTGGGCCTGCCCGGCCTGATGAGCCCTGACATGCTGGATATGGTGCAAAACAGCGCCATGCCCAAGATGAATCAGGCTTCCGGCGCATATTACGTCTACCCGGAATATCAGGAGTATCTGCGCAAGGCCGATATCATTTCCATCCAGATCGGCTCCAACGACGCGCTGGTGCCCTGCATCGTGGGTCTGGGCGAGGCCACCAACTGGAAGAGCGAGCAGCTTGCCGCACTGATGGTCAGCGGTGCCCTGCGTGATTTCAACTTCCAGAAGCTGGGGCTCTTCCTCGAAGCGCTGAACCGTATGACCCTTACCTTTGACGAGAGCCGCGCCACCAACCGCCTGCTGTTCCGCGGCATGGATGAGATCTGCGATCAGGCCTATACCAATGTGACCGCCAGCCTGCCGCAGATCGTGGCCGGTATCCGCGCACTGAACCCGGATGCCAAAATCGTGCTGCTGGGTTACACCAACCCCGTGCCTCTGCTGCCCGCATGGAACCGCTATTTCAGCAAATTGAACCGCTTTGCCAAAGACCTTGCCGCACAGGAAGGCTTGATCTATGTGGACATTCCCCGTGCGCAGACCGCTGCCGACGGCCACCCCACCGTTAAGGGCCACCAGTACATTGCAAACCAGATTTTGAATGCTCTGAAGTGAGCTTTCCATCAAAAAAGCCTGTCTCATTTTTGCGAGACAGGCTTTTTTTGCGCTGTTCTGTTTTCAGCTCAGCCGGCCACTTTCCACCGAGAAGCTCACATCGGCTGCGGCCATCGTGGACTTGCGGTGGGAGACCAACAGCACCGTTTTGTCTTTGCACTCTGCCCGCACAGCCTTGAGGATCACGCCCTCATTCAGGCTGTCCAGATTGGAGGTAGGCTCGTCCAGCAGCAGGAAGGGTGCATCATGCAGGAAGGCACGCGCCACACCGATGCGCTGGCGCTCGCCGCCGGAAAGTGCACCGCCCAGCTCACCCACCGGGGTATCATAGCCCTTGGGCAGGCTGTGGATAAAGCCGTCCAGCGCAGCCTTTTTGCAGGCTGCTTTCACCTCTTCCCGGGTGGCATCCCGCTTTGCAATGCGGATGTTGTTCTCAATGGTATCGTCGAACAGCTCGGTCTCCTGCGTCACAAGGCTTTCCTGTTCGCGCAGGGCGGCGGTGTTCACGCGGCGGATATCCTCTGCGCCAAAGCGGATGCTGCCGCTGGATACATCCCAGAAGCGCATCAGCAGCCGCAGGAAGGTAGACTTTCCGCTGCCGGAGCGGCCGGTGATGCCCACGATCTTCTTTTCCGGAATGGTCAGGCTCAGGTCATGCAGCACCTCCTCATTGGCATAGGCAAAGTTCACATGCTCTGCCGCAGCACCTGCAAATGCGGTGTCTGTGCCGTCGGTCACATCGGCGGTGACGGGCTGTTCGTCCAGCAGGTCCAGCACGCGGTCTGCGCTGGCGAACACCTGCGTCAGGCTGGCACCAAGGTTTGCCAGCGCCACCACCGGGCCAAAGGAGCTGAGGGCCGAAAGGGTGCACACCAGTACGCCCTCCACGCCCATTTTACCGCTCTGGTAAAGGTTCAGGCTCACACCCAGCACGGCCAGCACCGTGAGCAGGATCAAGGTGTTCGTGATGGCCACGGTCAGGCCCTCGCGGTATTTCATCGCCTTCTGCTTTTCGCCCAGCATCTCACTGTGGGCCGTGATGCCCTCGGCGCGGGCTGCGGTGTCCTGATACTGCAGGGTATCCTTCAGGCCGCGCAGGCTTTCCAGCACATAGCTGTTGGTATCGGCCAGTGCCTGACGGTACTCCCGGGCGGCACGGTCGCCGCGCTTTGCGCTCCACACCGGCAGGGCCACGCCCACCAGCAGATAGCCCGCCAGCAGCACCAGCGCAGGCAGGATGTGCCAGCTGCCCACAAAGCCCGTCATGCCGATGACGCAGATGCACGCGATGCAGATGGGCGAAATGGTGTGGGCATAGAACACCTCCAGCGCTTCGATATCGGCGGTGATGAGCGAGATCAGGTCACCGCGGTCACGGCCTTCCAGCTTTGCAGGGGTCAGACGGCGCAAGGCACCGAACACCTTATCGCGGATCAGGGCCAGCAGCTTGAAGGCGATATAGTGGTTGGATGCCTGCTCTGCGTAGCGCAGAACGCCGCGCAGCAGCGCAAACACCAGAATGCAGGCAAAGGCCGTGCCCACGGTCCCCACCGGGCTTGCAAGCCCCAGCGCACGCAGGATGCCAAAGCCGCCGAAGATCGTAATAAAGGTGGCGCAGAAATGGCCTGCCACCCCCATCACGATCGCTGCCAGCATAACGGGCAGCATGGGCTTTACCAGTACGATCAGCCGTCCCACAATGGCAAAGGGGCTGCGGCGATTGATTTTATTCATATCAGGCATCCTCCTCTTCCAGTGTTTCCAGCTGCCGCTGTGCCAGATACAGGCGGCTGTAAGCCCCCTGCCGGGCCAGCAATTCGGCGTGGGTGCCCTGCTCGATCACACGGCCATTGCTCATTGCATAGATGCAGTCGCTGTGCACCACGTTTGCCAGACGGTGGGAGATCAGGATAATCGTCTTTTTTCCGGCCAGACTGTGGATGGCCTGCATGATGTCGTTCTCGCTCTCGGCATCCACGTTGGAGGTAGCCTCGTCGAAGAGGTAGATGGGCGTATCATGCAGCAGAGCCCGCGCCATGGCAAGGCGCTGGCGCTGGCCGCCGGAAAGATTGCTGCCGCCCTCATGCAGAGCGGTCTGCAGGCCGTTCTGGCTGCGGCAGAAATCGGCCAGATTCACCTGTTCCAATGCCGCCCAGAGCTGTGCCTCGTCCGCGTCCGGCTTTGCCATGCGCAGGTTGCTCTCCACCGTGCCCTTGAAGATGGCGGCGTTGTGGGGCACCAGCGTCAGGGTGCGCAGACGCTGTTCCTGCTGCAGCTCCTGCACCGGCACGCCGCCCAGCGTCACGCTGCCGGTATAGCCGGTGCGGCTGCCGGACAGCAGCGCTGCAATGGTGCTTTTGCCGCAGCCGCTCTCACCCACCAGCGAGACAAAACTGCCCTGCGGAATGGTAAAGGAGACATCGTTCAGGATGGTGCGGTCCTTCTCGTAGCCAAAGGTGACATGCTCAAGCTTCAGAGTCGTATTCTCTCCGGGCACGCGGTCACCATCGGCAGGCTCTTCCGCTGCCTGAAGCTTGAAGATCTTCTCTGCCGAAGCGGCACCGTTCATGGCAATGTGGAAGTAGCTGCCCAGCAGCCGCAGCGGCAGGAAAAAGTCCGCCGCCAGCAGCACGATGGTCAATGTGGCGGTCAGGGTCAGCCGACCTGCCGCAAATGCAGCCACCGCGCTGATGATGCCAAGGCCCGCACCGCCGTAAGCCATCAGGTCCATCAGTGTCACCGAGTTCAGCTGCATGGTGAGCACCTTCATGGTGATCTTGCGGAAGCGCTCGGCCTGCGCATTCATCTGCTCGTGCTTCCAACCGTCGGCCTGATAAATTTTCAGGGTGGTCAGGCCCTGAATGTTCTCAAGGAAGCTGTCGCCAAGGGTGGTGTACTCGCCCCAGTAGTTCGCCAGCAGCTTTTTGGCAAACTTCTGCACTGCCACAATGGACATGGGGATCAGCGGCACGCAGCACAGCAGGATGATGGCCGACCGTGCGTGCACACCCACCAACAGCACAAACAGGGTAACGGGTGCCAGCAGGCTGTAAAACAGCTGCGGCAGGTATTTTGCAAAGTAGGTGTCGATCTGCTCCACACCTTCGCTGGCCAGCATCACCACCTCGCTGGTGGCCGCCGTCTCGGTGTAGTTGGGGCCAAGGCGGGCAAGCTTTGCGTAGATGCTGCTGCGCAGGGTGCGCTTGACATCCTTGGAAGCCTGATCGCTCATGGCCGATGCCAGCATGGTAAAGGCAAAGCGCATGGGCACCGTGGCAAGGCAGAGCACAAGGTTCTGCCACAGCTGTGCACTGGTCAGGCTGCCCGCAAAGGCTGCGCCCACCAGCTGGGCAATGGCCCGCACAAAGATCACGTTGCACAGCATCCCCAGCCATTGGAAAGCCACATTGGCTCCCACATACCGCAGCGCACCGCGGTCAAAGGACAGCAATTTTTTGTTGATCACTGGGCTTTCTCCGTTTCTGCTTTTTCTGCATCACTGCCAAACAGACGCTCATATTCGCCGGTAAAGATGCGCTCCGGCAGTGCACTGGTCATGGCAAGGGCAGCGGTAAAGCGCTCTTCTTCGCTCAGCGGCTCACTGACCGGCGGGAAATGGGTCAGGATCGTTTTCAGCTCCCGATCCACCTGTTTTGCCACCCAGATGCCCCGGTCTGTCATATAGATCTTGCCGTAGTGCTCCTTTACGATCATGCCGCGCTCCATGAGCAGATTCATGATACGCACCACCGAGGGCTTGGTCACGCCAAGCTTTTCGGCAATGCTGCGGGAGCTGATATCCAGATGGGTCTGTGAGACTTCGTAGATCGCCAGCAGATAGCGCAGATGCGCCGACGTCAGTTCCATGCCGATCACTCTCTTTTCTGATAGATTTTCCAATGTTATCCAAAGCTAACTTTTTGTTTCTGAAAAAAGGGCGCGAGCCGAATGTTCCAGCCCGCGCCCTTTGCGGATCATTTCAATGCTCAGTGACAGCTGCTGCAACCGCTGCAGCTGCCATTGCAGCCGCCTTCGCCGCAGCCGCTGCACCCACTGCAGCCGCCGCCATGCTTGTGGGAGTGCCATGTGATCCAGCCCACACCGCCAAACACGATGACTGCCACAATGATCGTGGGCAGATTAAAATTTGCAGCAAGGAATTCCATCATACAAAACACACCCTTTCACATGTCATGCAGTTTGATCAGATCTTGGTCACGTCGATCTTGACTTCGTTGTCGCCCGCATACTTGTTGGGACGCACCATCAGGTAGATGAAGGCCACCAGAACAACAGCAGCCACGATGGTGAAGAAGTTGAAGCCGACCTCACCAGTGATGATGCCGCCCAGCTGGTAAACCACCAGAGCTGCGCAGTAAGCCAGAGCACACATGTAACCAATGGCGATGGCCGTCCACTTGCCGTTGTTCATCTCGCGCTTGATGGCGCCCATAGCAGCGAAGCAGGGAGCGCACAGCAGGTTGAAGATCATGAAGGCGTAAGCCGACAGAGCGGTGTAGTCCTGCGCAACAGCAGCCCAGATCTCATCGCCGTTCTCAGACAGCTCGCCGCCGAAGTGATACAGAACACCGAAGGTACCAACCACGTTCTCCTTTGCGATCAGGCCGGAGACGGAAGCGACAGTTGCACGCCAGTTGCCGAAGCCCAGAGGTGCAAAGATCCATGCGACCTTGGTAGCGATCGCAGCCAGCACGGAGTTGTCCTGATCCTCGACCATGCCGAAGACACCATTCTCGAAGCCGAAGCCCTGCAGGAACCACAGGATCACAGTGGAGGCCAGAATGACGGAACCAGCACGCTTGATGAAGGACCAGCCGCGCTCCCAGGTTGCACGGAAGACGTTGCCCCATGCAGGCACGTGGTAAGCGGGCAGCTCCATCACGAAGGGAGCGGGGTCACCTGCGAAGATCTTGGTCTTCTTCAGGATGATACCGGAGCAGATGATGGCTGCCATGCCGATGAAGTAAGCGGAAACAGCCACGATGGAAGAGCCGCCGAACAGAGCACCTGCGATCAGGCCGATAATGGGCATCTTAGCGCCGCAGGGGATGAAGCAGGTGGTCATGATGGTCATGCGGCGGTCACGCTCGTTCTCGATGGTACGGGAAGCCATAACACCGGGCACGCCGCAGCCGGTACCGACCAGCACGGGGATGAAGCTCTTGCCGGACAGGCCGAAACGGCGGAAGATACGGTCCATGATGAAGGCGACACGGGACATATAGCCCACATCCTCCAGAATGGACAGCAGGAAGAACAACACCAGCATCTGGGGAACGAAGCCCAGAACTGCGCCGACACCGGCAACGATGCCGTCCATGATCAGGCCGTACAGCCAGCCTGCCACGCCGATGCTCTCCAGCAAGCCGCCCAGAGCACCCGGCACGATCTCACCGAACAGGACATCGTTGGTCCAGTCGGTGGCAAAGGTACCAATGGCCCAGCCGCCGTCTGCAATGGAGGTGCCCATGGACAGGGAGTACATCAGGAACATGACCAGTGCGAAGATGGGCAGAGCCAGAATACGGTTGGTCACGATCTGGTCGATCTTATCGGAAACGGTCAGGTGCTCCACGCGGGCCTTTTTCTTAACAGCTTTGCCCACGACGGTGTTGATATATGCATAGCGCTGGTTGGTGATGATGCTCTCAGCGTCATCGTCCATCTCAGCTTCGCAGTCCTTGATGTGCTGGTCGATGTGGTCGGTCAGGCTCTTGTCGAGCTTCAGCTCGTCCATGACCTTCTCGTCGCGCTCGAACAGCTTGACGGCATACCAGCGCAGGAAGCGGTCATCCACCTTGCCCTGAATGGACTCTTCGATGTGGGCAATGGCGTGCTCCACGCTGCCGGTGAACACATGGGGCAGCTCAGCAGCCTTGGTAGCCTTTGCAGCAGCCACAGCAGCCTTTGCAGCGGCCTCGGTGCCCTCGCCCTTCAGTGCGCTGATTTCAACAGCCTGACAGCCCAGCTCTGCGCTCAGCTTCTTCAGGTCGATCTTATCACCGTTCTTACGCACCAGATCGATCATGTTCACAGCCATGACCACCGGGATACCCAGCTCGATCAGCTGGGTGGTCAGGTACAGGTTACGCTCAATGTTGGTACCATCGATGATGTTCAGGATGGCATCGGGCTTCTCCTTGACCAGATAAGTACGGGAAACCACTTCTTCCAGCGTGTACGGAGACAGCGAGTAGATACCGGGCAGGTCCTGAATGATAACATCCTTATCGCCCTTCAGCTTGCCTTCCTTCTTTTCCACCGTAACGCCGGGCCAGTTGCCGACATACTGGTTGGAGCCGGTCAGATTGTTGAACAGGGTCGTTTTACCGCAGTTCGGGTTGCCGGCAAGTGCAATTTTAATGCTCATTGCTTAATCCTTCCTCCCTTTGGGATCAGACTACTTCGATCATTTCAGCATCGGCCTTGCGCACGCTCAGCTCGTAGTTGCGCACGGTCAGCTCCATGGGGTCGCCCAGAGGTGCCACCTTACGGACATAGATCTCAACACCCTTGGTGATGCCCATGTCCATGATGCGGCGCTTGACCGGGCCTTCACCGTGCAGCTTTGCCACAGTAGCGGTCTCGCCGACCTTTACGTCTTTCAGAGTTTTCATACTTAACCATCCTCCTCTGCTTGTCTTTATAGAGAGACTATTCCAGTTTCGGAGCAGCTCCCAAACAGCGCCTGGGCACTGTTCAGCCAATCATGATACGGTTTGCCATGGTCTTGTCCAGCGCGATGCGGCTCTCCTTGACCTGAATGATCAGGTTGCCTGCGATCTCGTTGACGACCGTTACCTCACTGTCCACCACAAAACCCAGCTCTGCCAGATGCAGCCGGATCTCGTCCTTGCCGGTGATCTTTTTGATGGTGACGGTCTCCCCTGCTTTTGCCATTGTCAAAGGCATCATACTTCCGCTTCCCTTCCTGTTTGAATCTGGGATATCGCTGCGGTTAGTCAGCCGCAACTACCAACGTGGATAGTTTACGCTCACTAACCTTTTATGTCAATAGTTTTTTCACAATTAAAAGTTAGTTCATATGAACAAACAATTTTTCTGCCCGATTTTTTCCGTTTTTTCACCACAATCAACAACAACTAACTCAAATTATTGAATCAAAGTTAGCCATTGTTTACATTT
>OOCE01000547.1_pt1 | contig 13543 bp, 10 predicted proteins | sample 1671421 | NCBI WGS metagenome assembly OOCE01 (sample SAMN06348155, study PRJEB24527) | human gut metagenome | biome: human gut; feature: ankylosing spondylitis patient; material: feces | host: Homo sapiens | place: China | collected 2015-10 | reverse complement strand
ATTATCAAGGGCGAGCAGCCCTTGATTCGTGCCTCCCGCGCCTCGAAAGTAGCGGGTGCTTTTCTGGTTCTCTTTTGGCACGCAAAAGAGAACTTAGCCCCAATGCAAAAGCGCTCTGACCCCGCGCCCACCAGCGCGAGAGCAAACTTTATCTTCACTTTATTTTATATCACGAGGTATCAAACAATGGAACTTTTTCTGGATGTACTGAGCGAAACTCTGGTGGACACCGCCAAGATGCTCCCCTTCCTGTTTTTAGCCTATCTCTTTATTGAATATGTCGAGACCCGCCACGGTGAGCGCATCGAGGCCCTGCTGGCGGGCGGCGGCCGCTGGGGCGCGGTGCCGGGCGCGGTGCTGGGCTGTGTGCCGCAGTGCGGCTTCTCGGCCATCGCCTCCAACTTCTACGCCTCCCGCGTCATCACGCTGGGTACGCTGATGGCCGTCTATCTCGCCACCAGCGACGAGGCCATCCCCCTGCTGGTGTCCATGCCCGCCTACTGGGATAAGCTGATCCTGCTAATGGTCATCAAAGTCGTGTACGCTGTCTTTGTGGGCTTTCTGCTGGATTTCGTCCTCCGCAAGGCCCTGCCCCGCAGCCTGCGCGGCGGCTACACCGGCCACGCCGACGAGGTGGACTGCCACGAGGAGCACAGCGACGAAGAGGGCCACCCCCAGCCCATCTGGAAGGCCGCGCTCCGCCACACCCTCGAGATCTTTGTCTTTATCTTCGTGTTCAGCCTCGTGTTCGGCCTCATCGTCGAGGGCGTCGGCGAGGATGTCTTCGCCTCGGTGCTGGGCCGGATGGGCTTCTTCCAGCCGGTGGTGGCCGCACTGGTGGGCCTTGTCCCCAACTGTGCCGCCAGCGTCCTGATGACCCAGCTCTACGTCGAGGGCGCACTCCGCTTCTCGAGCCTCGTGGCCGGTCTCTGCACCGGCGCGGGCGTGGGCCTCGCCGTGCTGTGGCGGGTGAATCCCTCCTGGAAGCAGAACCTCTTCATCACCGGCCTGACCTGGGCCTGCGGCGCCGCTGTGGGCGTGGGCATCCAGATCGTGGTAGCATTTATCGCCTGAGTATTTGCAAAGCACCTGCACCTTTTCTTCGGAGAAGCGTGCAGGTGCTTTTTATTTTGGAGACAAAGCCTCCATTTTGTGATATACTCAACTTATATATAGCTATAAGGAGAACACCATGCAATATAAAATTCTCGCAAGCGATTACGACAACACCCTCGTCCCCTTCGGGGAAAAACAGCCCCGTCCGGCCATGGTCAAGGCCGTGAAGAAGCTTCAGGCCGCCGGGGGAAAATTCGTGCTCAGCACAGGCCGGGCCTGGTCAGCCATCAACCGGAAAGGCCAGCTGGGCGGCATCCGGTTCGACTATGCCATCACCTGCAACGGTGCCTGCGTCGTGGACAAGAACGGTGCCATCGTGGCAGAGCACCCAATGACCAGTGAAGAGATGTACGCGCTGGTGGATTTCTGTGAGGACTACAACTACCCCCTGCAATTTAACTTCAAGGATGCATACTATGTTTACTGCGAGTATGACATCCTCCACAAGCACTACGATCGGATGAATAGCGTCGGTCTGGACTGCGTGGACGGCGAAGACCAGGACCGCCATCTCATCGATATGCCTCACGCGGCGTTCTGCCTCTTCCCCGAGGGGGCGCTGGAGCGGTTCAACGAAAAGTACGGCCACCTCGGCCTTCACTTCATGCAGACGGGCGGCCAGCTGCCCGACGGCTCCCACTTCTATGACATCGTGCGGGGCGGGATCGACAAGAGCACGGGCCTCGCAGACCTCTGCGAGAAGATGGGCCTCTCCCTCGCCGAGGCCGTGGCGGCAGGCGACTCCGCCAACGATGTGGGGATGCTGAAAGCAGCCGGCCTCGGCTGCTGCATGTCCAACGGCACCGACGAAGCCAAAGCCGCCGCTGACCGCGTCATCGGCGATGTGCGGGAAGACGGACTTGCTGCCCTTATTGAAGAGCTGTGGTTCGACGGCCCGAAGGCGGAGCCCTCCGACCGCAGCTTCGGCTCTGCATGGGAGACGATGGAACGATGAGCTTCGCACCCGTTTACTCTGAAAACAGCCGCGCCCTCATCCTCGGCACATGGCCCAGCCCCAAAAGCCGGGAGATGGCCTTCTATTACGGCCACCCGCAGAACCGTTTCTGGCCCATGATGGCGGCCCTCACCGGCGAGCCTGTCCCCGCCCGGGAGGACATCGAGGCCAAAAAGGGCATCATCCTCCGCCACGGCCTCGCCCTGTGGGACACGCTGGAAAGCTGTACCATCACCGGCGCGTCGGACGCCTCTATCCGGGACGTGGTGCCGAACGACATTGCATCTCTTTTGGCAAAAGCGCCCATTGAGGCAGTGTTCTGCAACGGGGCCACGGCCCACCGCATTTATACCAAATATCTGCTGCCGGTGTCCGGCATCCCGGCGGTCAAGCTGCCCAGCACCAGCCCCGCCAACGCCGCCTGCCGCCCCGAAACCCTGCGCGAGGTCTGGGGTGAGGCCCTCAAAGATTATATAACCGTTTCCAACCTGTAAATTATTCATGAAACACTTGCGTTTTGTGGATAAAAGGATTTATTATGGAAGAGTACAAGGGGCGGTGCGCCTCTTCGGGAAAGGAGAAAATGCATGAGCAAAGTTATCCGCACCCAAAAGCCCAGCGTCCTGCCGTGGTATGCGGCGGCGCTGGTGTTTGCGGTGCTGTGCGCGGCGCTGCCAGCATATAAGCTGTGGGCGCTGCTGATCGCGCTGGGCGGTGCAGCCGTGATGTTCGGCGCAGCAAAGAAGGTCTGCCCGCCCCGGGTGGTGGAGCATGAAGTGCCTTTCCACACCGGCAGCGGCGATGTGGACGAGATGCTGGCCGACATCCAGCAGAAGCTGGATGCCCTCCACGCGCTGAACGAGGCCCTGCCCGACCCGGAGCTTTCCGCCGCCATGACCCGGATGGAAAAGGCAGGCCGCTCCATCATCGAGACGGTGGAGGCCAGTCCCGCCAAGGCAAAGCAGGTACGCCGCTTTGCGAACTACTATCTGCCCGACGCGGTGAATGTGCTGGAACAGTACGCAAAGCTGGCCCGCCAGGGTGTCCGGGGCGAAAATGCCGCTTCGATCCGGGCAGAAGTGGAGCGGAACGCGGCTTCCATCGCCACTGCATTCGAAAACCAGCTGGATGCACTGTATGCCGCTGAAAGCATGGACCTCTCGGCGGATCTGACGGTGCTCCAAAATATGATGAAGGGGCAGGGACTGAGTTAAAACTGGCTTGCCCTCTCAGGCGCTGACGCGCCAGCTCTCCCAAAGGGAGAGCCTCTGGAGGAAACTTGCAGCATACCGGCCCCCGGAAAAGCCTCTCCCTCTGGGAGAGGTGGCAATGCGAAGCATTGACGGAGAGGGCAAGGCCGTGTATCGATTTGGAAAGGAAGGAATCTCTCATGGCTGATAATACGTTCAATTTTGATTTAGACGCACCCGCTGTCCCCACCCTGACCCTCGACCCGGTGGAAGCACCTGCCGCCGAGGAAAAGCAGCCCGAACCCGCTGCGGCCCCCGAGGCCGAACAGGTCAAGCTCAGCCCCGAGGAGCAGGCGATGGTGGACGCCTTCGCTCAGAAGATCGACATCACCAACAGCCAGCAGGTGCTGCAGTACGGCTCCGCCTGCCAGAAGAAGATCGGTGACTTCTCCGAGGCGGCACTTTCCAAAGTGTCCACCAAAGACCTTGGCGAGGTGGGCGGCATGATCAGCGACCTTATCGGGGAGCTGAAGAACTTTGACGCCGCCGAAGAGGAAAAGGGCATCCTCGGCTTCTTCAAGAAAAAGGGCAGCCAGCTCGACAACATGAAGACCAAGTACAGCAAAGCGGAAACGAACGTCGAGACCATCCAGTCCGCCCTCGAAAAGCATCAGGTGCAGCTGCTCAAGGATATTGCGATGCTGGACAAGATGTACGAGCTGAACATGGCCTATTTCAAAGAGCTGAGCATGTATATCCTCGCGGGTAAGAAGAAGCTGGCCGACTTCCGCGCCCACGAGCTGCAGCAGGCGATGGACAAGGCAAAGGCTTCCGGCCTGCCTGAGGACGCACAGGCCGCACGCGATCTGGCCGACCAGTGCGAGCGCTTCGAGAAAAAGCTCTACGACCTCGAGCTGACCCGCACCATCAGCCTGCAGATGGGTCCTCAGATCCGGCTTTTGCAGAACAATAACTCCATGATGGCCGAGAAGATACAGTCCACCATCGTCAACACCATCCCCCTGTGGAAGAACCAGATGGTGCTGGCACTGGGTCTGGCCCACAGCCAGCAGGCCATGCAGGCCGAACGCGCCGTCACCGACATGACCAACGAGCTGCTGAAAAAGAACGCCGACGCCCTCAAGATAGGTACCATCGAGACGGCCAGGGAGTCTCAGCGCGGTGTCGTGGACATCGAGACCCTGCAGCAGACCAACAAGAGCCTTATCGAGACGCTGGACGAGCTGAACAAGATCCAGAGCGAGGGCCGCGCAAAGCGTGCCGCTGCCGAGCAGGAGCTCACCCGCATCGAAGACGAGCTGAAACAGAAGATGATGGAGATCCGGAGCTGAAATGGCAAACGCAGATTTTTCCAGACAACAGAATCGACCCACCGGCGGCTTTGACGCTTCCAGCTATCGCGCCGCAGCGCCCGCCGAGGAGGAAGTGCGGCTGACGCCCTTCCAGCAGAAGCTGGCAGGCCTCGAAAAGGCCCTGCCCGCCGCGCTGAGCAAGCAGGCCGTGGCCGCGGCGCTTTGCATCGTGGTGATGCTGGGGTGCTTTGTCGGCTTTGGCGGGGCGAAGCTCCGGGCAAAGTACGACACGGTGAAGAACGGGTTCACCACCGGCGTGGCTGCAGACAGCGGCTATACCCTGAATGAGGAGTTGACCACACGGCTCAACACGGCCGCCAACATCATCACCACCGCGTCCAACACACTGGGTGCCGACAGCACCGAAGTGCAGACGGCACAGGCTGCGCTGGACTCTTTTTCCGCCTGCCTCGGGGCGGTGCAGTCCGATGGCAGGATCCACGCACCGGACTCTCTGAGTGTTTACACCGGCGGCAGGATGCATATGCTCTACCAGTCGAACGAGACGCTTGGCGCAGCCATCGGCCAGCTCTACGCAAAATTGCAGGAGCAGGCCGCAGACCCCATGAAGATGGGCGCAGTGCAGGGGCAGTACAGCCAGTTCAACAGTGCGCAGACCATCATCAGCAACCTGCATTATAACGACGCAGTCCAGAGCTACCAGAAAGACGTCGGCGGCTTCCCGGCCAGCGTGCTGGGTAAGCTGTTCGGCATACAGGAGGTGGAACTTTTCGCATGAAAACGATGAAAACACTTTCCCGCCGCATTGCGGCACTGCTTCTTGTCGTGACTGTCGGCATCACGGCGCTTGCACCGGCGGCTTCGGCTGCCAACATCCAGCTGCCCAGCCTGCCGAAAGATCAATGCGTGGTAGACGACGCCGGTGTGCTGAGCGACAGCACCACCTCGGAGCTCGAGACCATCAACGCACAGCTCTCTTCCAGCTGCGACGGCGCACAGATCGGCGTGCTGACCGTGGACTACACCGGCAGCGCCACCACCGAGGACTACGCCACCGAAGCCTTCAACACCTGGGGCATCGGCAGTTCCAGCAAGAACAACGGCGTGCTCATCCTGCTGGTGATGCAGTCGGACCAGTACGCCGACGGCGACTACTATCTGACCTACGGCGACGGCTTCCGCAGCACCATGCTGGCCGATCAGGCAAGCTCCCTCGTGCAGACCATGGAGGACGATTTCGCCGCCAAGAAGTACGACGCCGCCGTCCTCACCTGCGCCACCAATGTGGCCAATACCATCGCAGAGGTGTACGGGGTCACCCTGAGCGGCGGGACCATCTATTCCGACGGCTCTGACACCCAGACCACCCGGCCCTCTGTCGAGCCTGTCCCGCCCCAGAAGCACTACTCCATCTGGGAAAACTTTATCGGCGGCATTTTCTCCATGCTTGCTTATATCATCCTGTTCATCGCAGTTTTCTTTATCTTTATCACCCCTCTCGGCCACTCCTTCGGCTGGTTCTGGGGGCCGTTTGGCTGGTTCGGCGCACGGCGGTGGCGCAGAGGCCCCCGTCCTCCCCGCGGCCCTTACGATGACTTCGGCCCCGGCGGTGGTTTCTATGGCGGCCCTCGCGGACCTCGTCCTCCCCGTGGGCCTCGTCCTCCCCGGGGCGGCGGCTTCGGTGGAAGCGGCTTTGGCGGCATGGGCGGCGGCTCCGGTTTTGGCGGAGCCGGGCGCGGCGGCGGCAGCTTCGGCGGCATGGGCGGCGGCAGCAGCCACGGCGGCGGAGCCGGACGCGGACGCTGATAGTATGACAAAAGGGAAGCCCCATCTGACGGTGGGGCTTCCCTTTTGTCTATTTTGTTATTTGATGCAGCTCGAGCAGGGGCTGTAGCCTGCGGCCACAGCTTCATCATAGCTGGAGAAGAGGATCTGGTTCTTCTCTGCCGGGAGGTTGGCGCAGCTGGGCAAATGGAACTTTTTGCTGTTCACGTTGCCGATGTACGCCTGCTGGGCCGTGCTGGATGCTGCCGGGTCGGTGGGGTTCAGCTCAGCGTCGGTGGCGAAGTGTTCCGTTGCCACCGTGTAGTTCTGGCCGTCACTGGAAACGGTGATCGTCCCCAGCAGATCGGTGCGGTAGACGCCCACACCGGCGTCCCGCAGGATGCTCAGGGTCTCCTCGTGGGGGTGGCCGTACTTGTTGTTGACCCCGCAGGAGATGATGCCCATTTCGGGCAGGACAGCGTTCAGGAAGACGTAGCTGGTGGAGGTGCTGGAGCCGTGGTGGCCCACCTGTAAGACATCCACCTTGAGGTTCGCGCCGCTGTTCACGAGGTCGCGCTCGGCGTCGGCCTCCATATCACCGGTGAGCAGGAAGCTGGTGGCGCCGTAGTCGATGCGCAGGACGATGGAGGTATCGTTGGTGTCCTCGTACTGCGCCACCGGGCCAAGCATGGTCACAGTGGCGCTGCCCAGCGCCCACTGGGTGCCTGCGGCAGGTACTTCGACCTGTAAGTTCTGCTGCTGGGTGTACTTGACGAAATCCTTGAAGCACTTGGTGGAGGCTTCCGTCACGGGGCTGTAGACGTGGCAGGCCGGGAAATAGGCCAGCGCAGCGGCCAGACCGCCCACATGGTCTTCGTGGGCGTGGGAGCAGAAGACATACTCCAGCTGCTCGACCCCCTGACTCTGCAGGTAGGAGACTACCAGACTGCCGTCGTCCACATTGCCGCCGTCGTAGAGCATGAACTGTCCGTCGCACTCCACCAGCACGCTCAGTGCCTGCCCCACGTCGATGAAGTGCATCTGGAAGGCGGCGTCCTGCCCGTCGGAAGGCGTCGTTCCGGTCTGAGAAGCTGCCGGGTTCGGCATGACGTCGCCGCTGCCTCCCGGGACGATGGAAGAGGTGTCACAGCCCACGAGGCCCAGCGCAAGGGCTGCGGCCAGTGCCAGCGCAGCGAGGCGGCTCATGAGCGTTTGAGCGGTCACTTTTTCTTTTTTGAAGTTTTCCACGATGTATTCTCTTTCTGTTGATTGTTTTTCGGTTTATGCGCAGGAGCCGAATGGGGCGCAAAACGTGCGCCGGAACTGGGCTGACGGCCCGCCGGATTGCGGCCCGCCGGGGCGGCAGAGCGGCTCTGGGGCTTGCCGCCCTTGCCTCTGGGCCGGACGGTGTAGGTGCCGTCGCCGTGGATGGTCACATCGGCGGCCTCGGCTCTGCGGGCCGAACGCTGGACCGCAATGCGGCCCTCAGCGGGAACCAGCAGGGGGATGAGGTCTTCGCGGTGGGTCATTTTCAGCGCCTTGATGACCTTTTCGGCATTGCGGGGCTCATAATACTGGAGCAGGGCGCGCTGAAGTGCCTTGCCCTCCGCGGTCTTTTCCACAAACACCGGCTTCAAAGTGTAGGGGTCGAGGCCGGTGTAGAACATACAGGTGCTCACGGTACCGGGCGTGGGATAAAAATCCTGCACCTGCTCGGGGCGCATACGGTTCTTGTAGAGGTATTCGGCCAGATAGACGGCATCCTTGAGGGTGCTGCCCGGGTGGCTGGACATGAGATACGGCACGAGGTACTGCTTTTTTCCTGCCTTCCTGCTCAGCTCGTAGAACTTATCCTTGAACTTGTTGAAGGTCTCGATGGGCGGCTTGCCCATGTAGGCGAGGGTGTTGGGGGCGCAGTGCTCCGGCGCGACTTTCAGCTGGCCGGAAACGTGGTACTCCACCAGCTCCTTAAAGAACGTGTCATCGGGGTCGGCCATCAGGTAATCGAAGCGGATGCCGCTGCGGATGAACACCTTCTTGACGCCGGGCAGCTCCCGGACGCGGCGGAGGATTTTCAGGTAATCGCTGTGGTCCACGATCATGTGGGAACAGGTGGTGGGGGCGAGGCAGTGCTTGCCGCCGTTGCACATCCCCCGCAGCATCTGCTCGCGGCAGGATGGGAAACGGAAGTTGGCGGTGGGGCCGCCGATGTCGTGGATGTAGCCCTTGAAATCCGGCTCGTGGGTCATCCGCTCTGCTTCGGCCACGATGCTGTCGGCGCTGCGGCTGGTGACACGTCGGCCCTGATGCAGCTGGATGGCGCAGAAATTGCAGCCGCCGAAGCAGCCGCGGTTCTGGATGATGGAGAACTGCACCTCGCGGATGGCAGGCACACCGCCCATGGCCTCGTAGATGGGGTGGTAGCGGCGGGTGTAAGGCAGGGCGTAGACCTTATCCAGCTCCCAGCGGACGAGGGGCTTTGCGGGGATGTTCTGCACGAGGTATTTCTCGCTCTGCTTCTGGACGATGATATTGCCGCTGACGACGTCCTGATTGTCCATCTGGATACGGCAGGCTTTCGCATAAGCCACCTTATCGGAGGCGACCTTCCTGAAGCCCGCGCACTCCACATACCGCTCGGGCAGGTGATCGAAGTCGGTCATGTAGCAGGTTCCGTCCACATCGGTGATGCTCTCCACCGGCTCCCCTGCCGCCAGACGGCGGGCGATCTCCACGGTCTGGTGTTCACCCATGCCGAAGCTGATGATGTCCGCACCGGAGTCCTCGGCGATGCTGGGCAGGACGGTGTCCAGCCAGTAGTCGTAGTGGGCAAAGCGGCGGAGCGATGCTTCCAGACCGCCCAGAATGACGGGCAGGTCGGGGTATGCCTGCTTGGCAAGTCTGGTGTAGACGGTGGCGCTGCGGTCGGGCCGTGCGCCGCCCTTGCCGCCGGGGGAATACTCGTCCTCCGCGCGGGGGATCTTTGCGACGGAATAGTGACTCACCATGCTGTCCACATTGCCGCCGCCGATGAAGAAGCCATACTTCGGCTTTCCGAACCGCTTGAAGTCCTCGCAGTCGGTGTAGCGGGGCTGGGCCAGCACGCCCACCTTGTAGCCCTCGGCTTCCAGCAGGCGGCTGATGATGGCGGTGCCAAAGCTGGGGTGGTCCACATAGGCGTCGCCGCCCACCACCACGAAGTCCAGCTGGTCCCATCCCCGGGCCTCCATGTCGGCCCGACTGATGGGGAGAAATTCGGTGTAATGTTCCATAGTTATCCTTTTTCTTTCATGATGCCTGCCCTGTACAGCAGGGCTCTATTGCTTCCGAGATCAAACATTCTATTCATCCGGCTGATTCATCTGCATTTCCAGCCACTGCTGGCGGCTGATGAGGACAGCGCGGGGCTTTGCGCCCTCGTAGGGGCCGATGATGCCCTTTTCTTCCATCTCGTCCATGATGCGGGCGGCGCGGGCATAACCCAGCTTGCAGCGGCGCTGCAGCAGGCTGGTGGACGCCTGACCGGCGTCGATGACCACCTCCACGGCCTGCTTGAGCATCGGGTCACTGCCGCCCTCCTCGTCGGAGTCGGCGGAACTGCCGCCCTTCTTGCCGTCCTGGATGGCGTGTTTTTCCATGGCCTCGATCATGGCCTCGTCGTACTGGACGGTGGCGCTCTTCTTGATGAAGTCCAGCACACGGCTGATCTCCTCATCCCGCACAAAGGTACCCTGGATACGGGTGGGCTTGGGTGCGCCTACGGGCATGAAGAGCATATCGCCCATGCCCAGCAGCTTTTCGGCACCGGCACCGTCGAGGATGGTGCGGCTGTCCACCTGACTGGACACGGCGAAGGCGATGCGGCTGGGGATGTTGGCCTTGATGAGGCCGGTGATGACGTCCACGCTGGGGCGCTGGGTCGCCACGATGAGGTGCATACCGGCGGCGCGGGCCTTCTGGGCGATGCGGCAGATGGAGTCTTCGACATCCTTGCCGACGACCATCATCAGATCGGCCAGCTCGTCGATGATGATGGCGATATAGGGCATCTTCTCGAGGTTCGGGTCCGTTGCAGCCAGCTTATTGAAGGACTTGATGTCGCGGACGTTGTTCTCCGCGAAGAGGTGGTAGCGGCGCTCCATCTCCTGCACTGCGCCGCCCAGTGCGCCGGCCGCCTTGCGGGGCTCGGTGACGACGGGCATCAGCAGGTGGGGGATGCCGTTGTACTCAGCCAGCTCGACGACCTTGGGGTCGATGAGCAGGAGCTTGACGTCCTCGGGGCTGGAGCGGAACAGCAGGCTCATGATGATGCTGTTGACACAGACCGATTTACCGCTGCCGGTGCTGCCCGCGATGAGCAGATGGGGCATCTTGCACAGGTCGGCCACCTGGGCCACACCGGCGATGTCCTTGCCCAGCGCAATGCCCATCGGCGAGGTCATCCGCAAAAAGCTCTGGCTCTCGAAGACGCTGCGGATGTAGACCGGCGTTTTCTTATGGTTCGGCACCTCGATGCCCACGGCAGGCTTGCCGGGGATGGGAGCCTCCATGCGGACATCGGCCACCGCCAGGTTCAGGGCGATGTCGTCCGCCAGCGAAGTGATGCGGCTTATCTTGACGCCCGCCATGGGCTGGACTTCATACCGGGTGACCGACGGGCCGCGGGAAATATCCAGCACACGGGTGCGGACGCCGAAACTTTCCAGCGTGTCCACCAGCTTCTGGGCGTTGGCTTTCAGCTCGTCTTCCGCTCCGGAGTCGCTTTCCTCCGGGGCGCGCTCGAACAGCTCAATGGACGGGTACTGATACTGGAAGCTCTCCTCCGTCTCCGCCTCTTCGGCGGGGGCGTTCGCAGCCTGCTCCTCGGAGACAGCAGGCTTTTCCATGGCAGCTGCCACCAGCGTGTTGAGGTCTTTTTCCTCCACCGGGTCGCTGGTGATGCTGATCCAGCCGTCCTCATCCGGCTCAGAGCGGAACGCCACCGCATTCTCGGCGCTGACCGGCTGCGGGGCCGGTTCCGGAGTCGGGGTCAGATCATAGAGCGGGATGCCAAAGGAGAGCGGCGGCTCAGGCGCGGGCTGCTGTTCCGGCTCTTCTGCCGGGGCTGCGGGCGTAACGGTGGGTGTCACCGTCGGCTCGGGCTGGGCCGTGAAGAAGTCCTCGGCGGCGGTATCCACAGCGTCCGGGACGATGGGAGTCACGGTGGCGCGGATGGGCGCACGGCGGAGCGGGTCCATGCCGAAGGTGCCGCCGGGGCCGAGGATGATGGGCTCGATGGGCTCACTGCCGCCCTCGGTGACGGTGGTATGGTCAGGGCCTAAATCAATATCAAAGGGCGCACGGGGCCGGGGCTTTTCCACCTGTACGGGGGCAGGCTCGGGCTGAGGCGGGGTCTGCGCTTCCGGTGCGGGCGCAGGGGCAGGCTCTGCCTGTTCGCCGCCCTGCATCACCTGATGGCCCCAGTGGAAGACGCCAGCCAGCCAGCCGGGAGGCTGGATATGGAAGGCGGGCGCGGCAGGCTCTTCGCCGCCGCAGCAGTCCTCGCCCACTTCGTCTTCCGGCAGGTCGTCGTCATAGTCCTCGTATTCCTCTGCCGCAGCCTCCTCGGCGGCGCGTTCTGCCAGACGCTCGGCCCGGCGGGCGGCATTCTGCTCGTGGACGGCAAGGCCCTTTTCGTGGACGCTGCCGCCCACGTTGCAGAGCCACTGCCAGCACTCGGCGGGCGTAACGTCGAAAATGTACAGGCTGGCGCAGGCCGCCAGCGCCGCCATGACCAGATTGGCGGCGGGTCTGCCGCAGAGCAGCAGGAGCGTCCCGCCCAGCACAGCGCCCAGCGCACCGCCCGAGAGCCATGCGCTCATACCATTCTGATAACAGGCAGCGGTCATCTGCGCGGCGGTCTGGTCGGTGGGGATGTCAGAAAAGACGATGACCGTGCCGCTGGCGAAGATGAGCCCCAGCGTAAGCTTGGCGATATGGGGCAGAAGGTCTTCGCCCCGGGTGTAGAGGATGGCCAGATAACACAGCGCTGCGCCCAGCACGAAGCTTCCGCAGCCGAACACGCCGAACAGGACATCGTGCATCGTGCGCCAGGCCGAACTGCCCGGCACGAAAGCCAGCGCCATGAGCACCAGCCCCGCAAACAGGGTGATGAGCCCCGCGGGCATCCGGTCCTGTGTCCGGTTCTTGCGGCGCGAGGCTGTGCTGCGCCCGGAGGTCTTGCGTTTTCTCTTTGCCATGTTTCCTAAAACCCGTTCCTTATTTTATATCATGAAGCAGGGCGCGCTCAGGGCGGCTCTGTCGGTGACGATGGAAGAATTTCGATACTACTCGATTCTTTCATTGTACCACGGGAAAAGTCAAATGGCAATTTATTTCCCCTCGATTTCTCGGTAGAGCCATGCCAGCGCATCCGACAGCCCGCCCAGCTCGTCGATGAGCTTTTCCCGCACGGCTTTTCGGCCATCCAGCACGGTGCCGACGTCCATGACCAGCTCGCCCGTGCGCATCATCAGCTCAGTATAACGCTTCTCCGAGATGCCGCTGTGGGACGCCACGAAGCCGGTGATGCGCTCCTGCATCTGCTCGAACCAGCGCATGGTCTGGGGTACGCCCAGTATCATGCCGGAATGGCGGACGGGGTGGACCGTCATGGTGGCAGTAGGCACGATGAAGCTCCGCTGGGCGCTGACGGCCAGCGGGATGCCGATGGAGTGGCCGCCGCCCAGCACCACCGCCGCACTGGGCTTGGAGATGCTGGCGATGAGCTCCGCCAGCGCAAGCCCCGCCTCCACATCCCCGCCCACGGTGTTGAGCAGGACCAGCAGGCCCTCGATGGCGGGGTCCTCCTGCACGGCCACCAGCTGGGGGATGACGTGCTCATATTTTGTGGTCTTCTGGCCCTGGGGCGCTTCCACATGGCCCTCCACCTGCCCGATGACCGTCAGGCAGTGGATGGCGTGAGCTCCCCGGGTGCGGTAAACGCTGCCCATATCCTCGATCTGCTCTTTTTCCAGCCGCTGCTGCTCCACGGGGATGTTCTTCTCTTCTTGTGACATTCTGCGCATCCTCCTTTTTGCTTCATTTCAGCTTGTCCGGCATTCCTGCCGGTTATACTTCGGTAAAGATTTCTTTTCTTTCTCAAAAAAATGTGCCAAATGGTTTGACATTCTCTCTTCGCGCTG
>OOCE01000542.1_pt1 | contig 13623 bp, 5 predicted proteins | sample 1671421 | NCBI WGS metagenome assembly OOCE01 (sample SAMN06348155, study PRJEB24527) | human gut metagenome | biome: human gut; feature: ankylosing spondylitis patient; material: feces | host: Homo sapiens | place: China | collected 2015-10 | reverse complement strand
CTGGGCATCCGGAACATCCGGCTGGGGCCTACCCTGCCCCCGTTCCTCTCGCCGGGGGTGGTGCGCACCCTGCAGGAACGGTACGGTCTCAAGCCCATTGCCACCCCGGAAGCCGACCTGCAGGCCATTCTGGGCGGGTGAGGTTTCGTTTGGTTATTTTGCAACAAACCCGCAACTCAAAATTAGCGATTCTGCCCAAGGAATTTTTCCAGTTTTTATTCACTCCACCAAAAAATGGCGATGGGGCTTGCATTTCATCCCCGCCATGCATATTATAATAGTAGGAATTCTTATGAAAGGGGGACAAGGCTATGAAGTGCAGAATGTTTGCGCTCTCGCTGGCACTGGGTGCCCTGCTTTGTCTCGCCCCGTCGGCCGCCGCGCTGGAACTCCAGCCGGAGGTCTCCGCCCCGGACACTGCTGCCGCATCGCAGACCGACACCCCCGCCGCTCCCGCTGAGGAAGCCGCGCCGGATGCCGCTGAGCCCGCCGGGCAGGCCCTGACCGAAGAAGTGACCAAAGAAGTGACTGTGACCGTGGAGGTGCCCATCCTGCCGGAGAAGCCGCCCATCCAGATCAGCTACACCACCCCGGAAGAGATCGGGTTTGCCTGGGAGGAGGATGGCCTGGAGCTGGAAGTGGCCGAGGTACTGCCGGTGGAAGAGATCTCTCTGGCACCGGACCCCGACGCAGACGCCTCCGCCCCGGAAGCCCCGGCTGCCTCTGACGACACCAACGGCACCGAAGCTGCCGCCGCATCCGACGCCCCGGCTCAGGCTCCCCACACGGAAGCGCCCGCCGCCGCCCAGCCCGCTGCCCCGGCAGTGCCCACCCTGCCCCAGACCGGCACCACCGGCTGGGCCGCCGTCGCACTGGCTGCCTTTGGCACCGGCCTGCTGGCCGCCGGGCAGGGCCTGACGTGCAAAGCAAAGCGTTCCTGAGTTCTGAGTGTTCCGCATCACTCAGGGCAAATTCCTCCAAACCGCCGTACCCGCGTGCACAACGCCGGGTGCGGCGGTTTCTTGTTTTCATCCGCACAAAAGCAGAAGCGGGAGCCCGTTGTAAGGCTCCCGCTTCTGCTTGTTTAGGATAGGAAAGAGAATGGCTTGATCAGAGGTTGGTGTAGCCCATCAGGTAGCGGTCCACGGCGGCGGCGCAGTCGCGGCCCTCCCGCAGGCCCCACACCACAAGGCTCTGGCCCCGGCGCATGTCGCCGCAGACGAACACCTTGTCCACGTTGGTCTTGAAGTTCTGGTCGGCTACATTGCCGCGGGGGGTGCGGTCCACGCCAAAGGCGTCGGCCACATAGCGCTCGCAGCCGGTAAAGCCTGCGGCGATGAACGCCAGCTGGCAGTCGTAGGTGAATTCTTCGCCGGTGGGCACCATCCTGGTGCGGCCGGTCTCCGGGTCGCGCTCCGGCTTCAGGGTGCTGATGACCGCGCCGGTCAGGTTGCCGGCATCGTCTTTCAGGAACTCCTTCACGGTGGTCTGGTAGATGCGCGGGTCCTTGTTGAACTTGGCAAGGCACTCGGTCTGGCCGTAGTCCACCTTCAGCACACGGGGCCACTCCGGCCAGGGGTTGGAGGCCGCGCGCTCCTTGGGGGGCTGAGGCATCATTTCCAGAGCCACCAGGTCGGTGCAGCCCTGCCGCAGAGCGGTGCCCTGGCAGTCGTTGCCGGTGTCGCCGCCGCCGATGACCAGCACGTTCTTGCCCTTGGCGTCGATGGCCTTGCCGTCGGCAAATTTGCTGTCCAGCAGGCTCCTGGTCACGCTGGTGAGGTAGTCCACCGCAAAGTGGACGCCGTTGGCGTCCCGGCCGGGCACGTTCAGGTCCCGGGCCTGCTTGGCACCGCAGCACAGCACCACGGCGTCGTAGCTGCTCAGCAGCTCTTCGGCGGCAATGCTGCCGCCCACATCCATGTTGGTGCGGAACTCCACGCCCTCGGCCTGCATGAGTTTGATGCGGCGCTCGATGACCGATTTGTCCAGCTTCATGTTGGGGATGCCGTACATCAGCAGGCCGCCCACCCGGTCGGCGCGCTCGAACACGGTCACGGCGTGGCCGCGCTTGTTCAGGTACTCGGCCACCGACAGGCCGGACGGGCCGCTGCCCACCACGGCCACGCTCTTGCCGGTGCGGGCCGGGGGCGGGGCGGCATGGAGCCAGCCCTTGGCGTAGCCCGTCTCGATGATGGCGTGCTCGTTCTCACGCACGGTCACGCTGCTGCCGGTCACGTCCCCGCAGGTGCAGGCGGCCTCGCACAGGGCGGGGCACACCCGGCTGGTGAACTCCGGGAAGCGGTTGGTGGCCAGCAGCCGATGCAGCGCCAGCTCCCACTTGCCGTGATACACCAGATCGTTCCACTCCGGGATCAGGTTGTTCAGCGGGCAGCCGGAAGCCATGCCGCCGATCATCATGCCCGCCTGGCAGAAGGGGACGCCGCAGTCCATGCAGCGTGCCGCCTGGGTCTGCTGCTCCTCGCGGGAGAGCCAGATGTGAAATTCGTCAAAGGTTTCCATGCGCTCCAGCGGCGGTACGTCCGTGCTGGTCTTGCGCGTATAATCCATAAATCCTGTGGTCTTGCCCATGATGTTCCCCTCCTTACTTGTTCTTCTGCACCGTGTAGAATGCTTCGATCTGCGCCTGCTCGCCGTCCAGACCGCGCTCTTCCACCGAGGCGATCACCCGCAGCATGCGGTCGTAGTCGTAAGGCAGAACTTTCTTGAACTTGGGCAAAAACTCGCTGAAGTTGTCTAGGATCTCCTTGCCGCGGGGGGAGCCGGTAAGCTCCACATGCTCACGGATCAGCTCCTTCAGGGTGGCCACGTCGTACTTGTGCTCCACCGGTTCCAGGCTGACCGTCTCCTTGTTGACCCGCTGGTAGAAGTCCCAGTTCTCATCCAGCACATAGGCGATGCCGCCGGTCATACCGGCCGCAAAGTTCTTGCCGGTGGAACCCAGCACCACCACGGTGCCGCCGGTCATGTACTCACAGCCGTGGTCGCCCACGCCCTCCACGACGGCGGTGGCACCGCTGTTGCGCACGGCAAAGCGCTCACCGGCCACGCCGGAGATGAAGGCCTTGCCGCTGGTGGCACCGTACAGGGCCACGTTGCCGGTGATGATGTTCTCTTCCGGCTTGAAGGAGATGCCCTGCGGCGGGCGCACAACGATCTTGCCGCCGGACAGGCCCTTGCCCATGTAGTCGTTGCAGTCGCCCACCAGGTCCAGCGTCAGGCCGCCCGGGATGAACGCGCCGAAGCTCTGGCCGCCGGCACCCACACAGTGGGCGGTGAACACGTCATCCGGCAGGGTGCTGCCGTACTTGCGGGTGATCTCGCTGCCAAAGATGGCACCAAAGGCGCGGTCGGTGTTGGACACGTTCAGGGTCACGCTCTGGGGGTTCTTGCTGCCCAGCTTGAACTTCTTCATGAGCACCTTCATGTCGAGGGTGTTCTCCAGATGGAAGTCGTAGGTGTCAGCGGGCACAAAGTGCACGTTGCTGTTGGCGATGGCGGGGTTGTGCAGGATGCAGTCCAGATCCATCTTGGAAGCACGGCTGCCGGGGGCAGCGTCCTTCACGCGCAGCAGGTCGGTGCGGCCCACCAGCTCGTCCACAGTGCGCACGCCCAGCTTGGCCATGTACTCCCGCAGCTCCTGTGCCACGAAGGTCAGGTAGTGGATGATGTATTCCGGTTTGCCGTGGAAGTGCTTGCGCAGCTCCGGGTTCTGGGTGCAGATGCCCATGGGGCAGGTGTCCAGATTGCACACGCGCATCATCACGCAGCCCTCGCACATCAGCAGGCTGGTGCCAAAGCCGAATTCCTCCGCGCCCAGCATGCAGCTGATGGCCACATCACGGCCGGAGAGCAGCTTGGAGTCGCTCTCAATGCGCACCCGGGTGCGCAGGCCGTTGAGGATCAGGGTCTGGTGGGTCTCGGCGATGCCCAGCTCCCAGGGCAGGCCCGCGTTCTGGATGGAGGTGCGGGGCGCGGCTCCGGTGCCGCCGTCGTAGCCGGACACCAGGATGACCTGTGCGCCGCCCTTGGCCACACCGGCCGCAATGGTGCCCACACCGGCCTCACTGACCAGCTTGACGTTGATGTTGGCGCTGCGGTTGGCGTTCTTCAGGTCGTAGATCAGCTCGGCCAGGTCCTCGATGGAGTAGATGTCGTGGTGGGGCGGGGGCGAGATGAGGCCCACGCCGGTGGTGCTGTGGCGGGTCTTGGCGATCCACGGGTACACCTTGGCACCGGGCAGGTTGCCGCCCTCGCCGGGCTTTGCGCCCTGTGCCAGCTTGATCTGGATCTCCTCGGCGGACACCAGATACTTGCTGGTGACGCCGAAGCGGGCGGAAGCCACCTGCTTGATCTTGGAATTGCTCTCGCTGTGGTAGCGGTCCTCCGGCTCGCCGCCCTCGCCGGTGTTGCTGCGGCCGCCCAGACGGTTCAGGGCCAGTGCAATGGTCTCGTGGGCTTCGCTGCTCAGGGCACCGTAGCTCATGGCGGCCCCCTTGAAGCGCTTGACGATGGAGGACACCGGCTCCACCTCCTCCAGCGGGATGCCGCCGTCCGGGTCAAAGTTGAAGTCCAGCAGGCTGCGCAGGTGCACCCCGTCCTTGCCCATGTTGTCCACGGTGTGGGTGAACTGCTTGAAGGCACCGTAATCGTTGGTCCAGCAGGCTTTCTGGAACAGGTGGATGGTCTGGGGGTTGAACAGGTGCTCTTCCTTGCCGCTGCGGAACTTGTGGGCACCGCCGTCGGCCAGCTCCATGTTGATGTCCAGACCCAGCGGGTCAAAGGCGGCGTTGTGGGTGGCCTCCACATCGGCCTGGATGTCGGCCAGGGTGATGCCGCCCACCCGGCTCACGGTGCCGGTAAAGTATTTGTCGATGACCTCCTGCGAGATGCCCACGGCCTCAAAGATCTGGCTGCTCTGGTAGCTCTGGATGGTGGAGATGCCCATCTTGGAGGCGATCTTCACGATGCCGTTGAGGATGGCGTTGTTGTAGTCCTCCACGGCGGCATAGTAATCCTTGTCCAGCAGGCCCTGATCAATGAGCTGGCCGATGGTCTCGTGGGCCAGATAGGGGTTGACGGCGCAGGCACCGTAGCCCAGCAGGGTGGCAAAGTGATGCACCTCCCGGGGTTCGGCGCTCTCCAGAATGAGGGCCAGCGCGGTGCTCTTCTTGGTGCGGATGAGGTACTGGGACACCGCCGACACGGCCAGCAGGCTGGGGATGGTGACATGGTACTCGTCCACGTCGCGGTCCGACAGGATGATGATGTTGGCACCGTCCTTATAGGCGCGGTCCACTTCCAGGAACACCCGGTCGATAGCCTTTTCCAGGCTGGTGTTCTTGTAGTAGTTGATGGACACCGTGGCCACCTTGAAGCCCGGCACGTTCATGTACTTGATCTTGAGCAGGTCGGTGCTGGTCAGGATGGGGTTGTGCACCTTGAGCACCTTGCAGTTCTCGGGCTTGTCCTCCAGCAGGTTGCCGTGGGCACCGATGTACACGCTGGTGGAGGTGACCACCTTTTCGCGGATGGCGTCGATGGGCGGGTTGGTGACCTGCGCGAACCGCTGCTTGAAGTAGCTGAACAGCGGCGGGTGCTGGCTGCTGAGCACGGCCAGCGGAGTGTCGGTGCCCATGGCACCGGAGGGCTCCGCGCCGGTGCGGGCCATGGGCAGGATGAGGGTGTTCACGTCCTCGTACTTGTAGCCGAACACCTTCTGCAGGCGGGTGAGCTGGTCGCCGGTGTAGCCCTCCACCTTCACGTTGGGGATGCGCAGCTTGGCCAGCTCCACCAGATTGCGGTCGATCCATTCGCCGTAGGGCTCGCGGCTGGCGTAGAACTCTTTCAGCTTCTCGTCATCCACCACTTCGCCCTTGACAGTGTCCACCAGCAGCATTTTGCCGGGGCGCAGACGGTCCTTGACGAGGATGTTCTCCGGGTCGCATTCCAGCACACCCACCTCGGAGGACAGGATCATGCGGCCGTCCTTGGTGATGTAGTAGCGGCTGGGGCGCAGGCCGTTGCGGTCCAGCACCGCGCCCATGACGTCGCCGTCCGAGAAGAGGATGGCGGCGGGGCCGTCCCACGGCTCCAGCATGGTGGCGTAATACTGGTAGAAATCGCGCTTTTTCTGGCTGATGTTCTTGTTGTTCTCCCACGGCTCCGGGATGGTGATCATCACGGCCAGGGGCAGGTCCATGCCGTTCATCACCATGAATTCCAGCGCGTTGTCCAGCATGGCGGAGTCCGAGCCGGAGGTGTTGATGATGGGCAGGATCTTGTTCATGTCGTCCTGCAGGATGGGGCTGGAGATGCTCTCCTCCCGGGCCAGCATGGCGTCCGTGTTGCCCTTGATGGTGTTGATCTCGCCGTTGTGCAGGATGAACCGGTTGGGGTGGGCACGCATCCAGCTGGGGTTGGTGTTGGTAGAAAAGCGGCTGTGCACCATGCCGATGGCGGACTCGTAGTCCTCGTCCTGCAGGTCAAGGTAGAACAGGCGCAGATCGTGCACCAGGAACATGCCCTTGTAGACGATGGTGCGGCTGGACAGGCTGGGCACATAGGTGCCGTTGCTGGCCTGCTCGAACACGCGGCGCACCACATACAGTTTGCGGTCAAAGTCGATGCCCTTGCTCACCTTGGCGGGCTTTTTGATGAAGCACTGCCAGATGGAGGGCATGCAGTCGCGGGCTTTCTGGCCCACGGCGTCCGGGTCCACGGGCACCTTGCGCCAGGCCAGGAACTCCAGCCCCTCCTTGCGGGTGACCACCTCGAACAGCTTCATGGCCTGGGCGCGCATGTGCTCGTTCTGGGGGAAGAAGAACATGCCCACGCCGTATTCCCGCTCGTTGCCAAGGCGGATGTTGCGTTCATCGGCCACCTTGGAGAAAAATTTATGGCTGATCTGCAGCAGAATGCCCACGCCGTCACCGGTCTTGCCCTCGGCGTCCTTCCCGGCGCGGTGCTCCAGCCGCTCCACGATGCGCAAAGCGTCGTCCACGGTCTGGTGGCTCTTGCGGCCCTTGATGTCCACCACAGCGCCGATGCCGCAGGCATCGTGCTCAAACTGTGGATCGTACAGGCCAAGGGTGTGCGTTTGCTCTGTAAAGTTTTGCATAGTCTTTCCCATCCTTTTGACACTCCAGATTGTGCTCTGCCGGGCGCGGCACCCTCCGCACCCCGGAAAACGAAAAAAGCGCCCCGCAAGGGCAGACGATGCCCCTGCGGAACGCCTTTGTTCCGATAGCTTTATTATACCCTGCACTGAAAAATGTTCAAGTGACAGCTGCGCCAAATATAACAGCCGCTTTGCACCGCTTCTTGTGCGAAACGCCGCGAACCCCCGCAGCGGTGCGCGGCACACAACCAAAACCGCCGCACCCGGCGGCCTTTTGCAAGGCACAGGATGCGGCGGTTCTTATGCGTCAGTGCTGGGATTCCTGCGGTTCCGGGGTGCTCAGTGCTTGGGGGAATACTGTTTGCGGGTGAAGAACCATCCGCAGGCCAGCAGCAGGGAGCCCAGGCTTGCCAGCACACCGGCCATCCAGCTGGTGGTACCGGTCTGGGGCAGGGCGGCGGCGTCCGAGGCAGCGTCCTGCACGGCGGGGTTCTGGGGGTTCTCCGGGGTCACAGGGGTCTCACCGCTCGGGGTCTCGTCCTGCACCGGGGGCGTATCCGGGTTGGCGGGGTCCACCGGGATATCCGGATCAACGGGCGGCACGGGATCCGGATCCGGCGTGGGTTCCGGATCAGGCACGGTGGCCGTGTTGACGAAGTTGATGGACAGGGTCTTGCCGCCGAGGATGGAGCCGAGCCAGCTGTCTGCGGTCACCTTGCTGGTAGCGCCGGTAGCGGGGTTGGTCACCTCGGTGCCCTCCAGCTCCTTGTAGGACTCCTCATCGCAGATGACGTAGATCTCCGGGTCGGTGTCGTAGCCGTCGGGGGCGATGGCTTCCTGCAGGTAGTACACCACGTTTTCCAGCAGGGCATAGTCGATGTTCAGCTTGCCGTTGGTGGTGGTGACGGTGTAGGTCAGCTTGTCCTTGGTGGGGTCGTACTTGACCCAGCAGTAGAAGCCGTCCTTCTCCAGCACCTGTTCGCCATCCTTGTTGGTGGTGTAGGTGGGCTCCACATAGGTGCAGTACATGGGGTTCTTTTCACCGGTTTTCTTGTCGGTCTCGTACTTCCACAGGTAGAAGCTGGTCTGGCCCTCGCCCTCGTCGTCACCGATGACGTTGCCGTCGGCGTCGGTCTTGGTCAGGTCCAGAGTGCCGTCTGTCTGATGCAGCACCATAGAGGCGTACCAGTTCCAGGCGGTGTTCTGGTAGTCGTTGCCTGCGTTCTGGAAGTCGATGTTGGTGGCCATGGCGAATGCAGCCCAGGTGGCTTCGTCCTCGGTCAGGCCGCTGGCCAGCAGGGTGTTGAAGTAGGCGTTGGCTTTGTCCCATGCACCGGGGGTCTCGTTCAGTTTGTCGGCCATGTAATCGCCGATGGTTTCCTGAGTGCCGTCGGCAGCCCACTGGCCGTGGCTGTGGTTGTGGTCAACATTGCCGCCTGCCTCAGAATCCACAGTATCCTGATTGCCGACCTTGAAGCTGAGGACGTTCTTGTAGAAGTTGTCGTAAAGGGTGGAGGGGTCCATCTTAACAGTGTTGTTTCCGGTATTGGGGTTGTCTGGCATACCCTTTCCGGAACGGCTCAACTCCTTCAGAGCCTTGGAATCATTTTTCAGCAGTTCACTTACGCTGTCGTACTTGGTGCCGTTCGGCTTCTTATAGTAGTCCAGAATGTAGTCGTCGTAGGTCTTGTAACCCTTTTCTTCCATGTACGGCTTCAGTGCCTTCCGGACATCCGAGGTCATCAGAGCATCGCTGGAGTGGGTAAAGGGGCCAACGTAATAGTCCTTTTCAACCTTCTTGCCGTTTTTGGTCTTTTTGTAGGCAAGGGTGGAAGTGTTTTTGTCGTTGATCAGAACGGTCTTTCCATCCTCAGTGGTCTGAACATCACTCTTGCTGAAGCCGCCGTAGTAATGATCGCCGGATTTTACATAATATTTACCGTTGATCAGTTCCACCTCGGTACCAGCAGGCACATCGGTTCTAGTGATTTGAGTGGTCAGGTTGCCCTCCGAATCAAGGAACTGGTTCTGATACTGATCGTCGCCGTATTTCTTCAGCGCAGCATCCACCAGGTCCTCCATGCAGCCGGACGCAGCGTTTTTATCGTACTTCAGCTCAAGGTTCGTATTGCCAGCATATTCCTTCGGCAGCTCCTGCCCGTCAAAACCGGTGACGCCGGTCTGATTGTCATTCTTCATGTCCGGGGTGGAAACGGTCAGGCTGCCTTCCTTGTACACATAAGTGTGCTTGGAACCGTTGGACAGGGACACATCAAACATGGTCGTGCAACCGGGCTCGTTGTTGAGAGCAACACGCTGAGCAACAGAACCGGTTTCCTCATCGTAGTAGACATAGAGCGTGTAAGATGCACCGTTAAAATCAACGGTCTTTTTGCTGGACTGGCCGTACTGTGCGTACCACAGGGCGTCATCCATCCACTTGGCACCCGTATCAGTCTGAAGCCACTCGTCGAACTGCTTCTCGCCGTATTTCTCCACGACTTCCTGCACCTTGCTCAGTTCGATGGTCTGGTCGCCCTCGGCGTCCTCTTTGATGTTGAAGGTGACCTTGAAGTGACCGGTGTCCGGGTCATAGGCACAGCTGTAATCGGTGTCATCCTCTTTGGGGGTCTCTTCGGGCTTTTCCTCCGGGGTCTCCTCAGAGCCGGAACCTTCCTCGCCCTTTTCCTCCGTGTCGCCGGTGTCCGTATCGCCGGTGTCCGTATCGCCGGTGCCGGGGGTCTCCTCGCCGGTCTCGCCCTTATCTTCGGTGTCGTCCTTGTCCTCGCCCTTGATGTGGTCGATGTTATCCTTAGCGGTGCCGGGCAGGGTCTCGACGGTCTCGGACTGCTCCGGGCGCTCGATGGTGGGTTTATCGTCAGAAGAGGTGTCGTTGTCGCCTTCGCCCTCGCCGTCGGTGGGCTGGTCGGTGTTGTCACCGGTGGAAGCGACAGGCTGCTCCTTCTCGGCAGGGGTCTCCTCCTCCTGCGCCGGGGTCTTGCTCTCGGCGGTCGGGGCGGGGGTTTCGGTATTGTCAGCCAGCGGGACAACGGTCACCTGCAGGCCGGAGCCATCCGTGTCGGACAGGGCTTCGGCTGCGGAGGCACCGCACATGCCAACCGAGCTGCTGAGCACCGAAAGGGCCAGCGTCATCGCAACGATCTGCTTCTTCTTGGACTTTTTTCTCATAATCGTCCTCCTCACTTCACTAGAGACTGTGTTCCTCGCACAACTTTTCAGAAACCTACAGTACAAAATAGACGCCCGCTGGGCAGTCCTTATAATCCTATATTATATACGTTTTCCAAAAAATTCAAGGGGGTAAATTGCACGAAAAAAAGCCTGCACGGAAATTTCGGCTGATTGACGGACAGACCGGCCCCAAAATGGCAAAATTGCACGAAAAAATGAACGATTTTCACGGTTTTTGAATTGCACATTTGTTGCGGATGGAAACGTTTTTGTTGCACTTCAAACACAAAAAAGCGGACAAATGACCCGCCGCAGTTTCCCACCCCGGAACTATGGGGAGCACCGGGGCCCCCGCCCGTTCTGCGCGCAGAAGCCGTTTTGCCTGCCGCAGCAACGGCGCTCCCCTCCGGCAAAAAACAAATCCGGCAAGGCCGCAGCCCTGCCGGATTTGCAGATTTAAAACGATCCTTCCGTGCTCACTTGGTCCCCTGCTCCGGGTCGGCGGCAGGGTCCCCACCGTCTGCGGGGGTCTCCGGGTCAGCCGGGGTCGTGGTGGGTTCGGTGGCTGCCGGTTCCTCGGGCGGGGTGGTGATCTCCACGCTGGGGTCCGCCGCGATATACACGGTGATCACCGTGCCCACGTCCACCTGTGCGCCCGCCGGTTCACTGGCCGACACCACGCATCCGGCGGCATAGGAGCCGTCGTTCACCACCATAAAGCAGCTGGCGATCAGCCCGCGGCTCTGCAGCGTCTGCACGGCGGCGTCCTGACTGAAACCGATGATGGTGGGCATCTCCACCTTCTGCGGGCCCTTGCTGACCACCAGACGAATGGTCTCCCCTGCCTTGAGCACCGTGTCCGCCGCCGGTTCCTGGGTCATGATCTGCCCGGCCGGGACGGTGTCGCTGTACTCCTCGGTGACGTAGAACAGGTACATGCCGGTGTACTCCCGGTTGTTCTGCACCTGGGCGTAATCCATGCCGATGAAGCTGGGCACCAGATTCTGGGGCTCCAGCACCTCGCTGCTGGCCGGTTCCGGCTCCACCGATCCCGACGACGCCGAGGGCAGGCTGTGGCTCACCATGGTCCACACCATGAGCACCAGCAGAATGGCCAGCAGGATCAGGATGCCCGCCAGCAGGCCCTTGATGCTGAGCAGATGGGCCTTTTCTTCCGGTTGGCCCACCGGGGTCTCGGGCTTCATGGTACGGCCCAGCTCCTCGGTGTACTCTTTGGAAGAGAGCGCCTGCACCAGCTGCGGCACGGTCTGGATGCGCTCCATGGGCTTGAGCCGCAGGCCCATCTGCAGCACGTCCGACACATAGCCCGGCACGGCGCTGTTCACGGTGCGGGCGCGGGGGTTGGAGTCCGACACCATGCGCTGGGCGGCCGGCACCGGGGCCTGCCCGCACACCATGCGGTAGAACACCGCTGCAAGGCCGTATTCGTCGGTGTAGCGGCCCTCAAACTCGGCGGTGGAATACTGCTCCGGGGCCGAATACCCCTCGTACAGCTGCTCGCGCAGGCCGCTTCCGGCGGTGCGCAGGCCCACCGTGGCGTAACCCGCCAGACGGCACCGGCCGTCGGCCATCACCCGGAGGTTCTCCGGGCAGATGCCCCGGTGCACCAGCCCGATCTTGTGCATGGCGGCCACGCCCTCAAACACCGGCTGCAGCATGGCACAGGCGTCGTCCGGGCGCAGCGGCGCACCCTGCGCTTCCAGCCACTGGTCCAGCGGGGTGCCGCCCAGGTTCTCCATCACCGCATACACGGTGTTGTTGGCCTCCACCACGTCCAGCACGGCTTCCAGCCCGGTGGCCGGGGTGATGCGCTCCAGCGCCCGGTACAGGTCGGCAAAGTCCATGCGGGTGGTCTTGAACAGCACCTCGCTGCCGGTCTTGGGCTGCAGGATGCAGTCCGCGCCCCGCTCGGCAGACAGGGTCACCGGCAGATATTCCTTAATGGTCACCCGGAAGCAGCCCAGGTTCTCCACGCCCCGGTACAGGATGCCCTCCCCGTCCAGGCTCCGCATCTCGCCCACGGTGTAGCGCCCGGCCAGCACCGTGCCCACGGGCAGGCAGCCGGCGGGGTTGCGCCCCGCAAACACCTTGCCGCAGTGCACACAGCTGTCGGCGGCGGGGGGCAGCTCCCCCATGCAGTACGGACACAGGCGTTTTTGCTCCATTCTTCTCTCCCCTTCTTGTGCTCTGATATATTATTTATTGTATCATAGCCCGTCTGGCCGCGCAAGATATCCGTTTTTCGGTACTTCACAAAAAAAGCACCCCGCCTGCCGTTTCCGGTAAGCGGGGTGCCTGTGATTTACGGTTCAGCTCACGCTGTACGCCGCACCGGGGCGATTAGCCCTCGATGTAGCCGTACTGCAGGTACCAGTAGCCGTAGGGGCTGTGCCAGGTGCCCTTCAGAGCGGGGCTCTGCAGCCAGTAGTCGTTGTAGTAAGCGATCGGCAGGCAGCCCATATCCTCCATGAGGATGTCCTCAGCCTTGTGCAGCTGTGCAAAGTGCTCAGCAGAATCAGCAACGCGGGAAGCATCAATCGCAGCATCGAAGTCGGGGTTGGAGTACTTGCCATCGTTGTTGCCGTTGCCGGAGCAGAACAGATCCAGCATGTTGGAGGGATCGTTGTAGTCCATGACCCAGCCGTTACGGGCAACATCGTACTCGCCTGCACGGCGAGCGGGGGTGAAGGAGGACCACTCCATCTTGTTGATGGTCAGGGTGATGCCCAGATCGCCCCAAGCCTGCTGCAGGTACTCTGCCAGAGGCACATGGTAGCCGGCATCGTTGGTGCTGTACTCGATGGTGGGGTAGCCCTCGCCATTGGGGTAGCCAGCCTCTTCCAGCAGCTTCTTAGCCTCGGCCAGATTTGCCTCGTAGTCATCCGCAATGTAGGGAGAGCCGCCGTTTGCGTTGTCGTAGAAGTAACCGTTCTCGTCCACGATGCCAGGGCCGACAATGTTGGAAGCAGCAGAGTAGGTGCCCTGCATGATGGTGTTGGCAACGTAGTCACGGTCGATGGACAGAGCCAGAGCCTTGCGGACCTTGGCATCCTGGAAGGCATCGCGCTGCAGGTTCATGCTGACGTAGTAGGTGCCCAGAATGGTGTCAACATAGAAGTCGCCGCCATCCTCTGCCTTGGTCAGGCTGGGGATCTCGTCGGTGGGCACGTCCTTGATCAGGACAGCCTCACCGCTGTTGTAAGCAGCGAAGGCAGCGGAAGAGTCCTCCAGCAGCAGCAGGGTGATGGTGTCAGAGACGATCTTGGAGCTGT
>OOCE01000531.1_pt1 | contig 13809 bp, 9 predicted proteins | sample 1671421 | NCBI WGS metagenome assembly OOCE01 (sample SAMN06348155, study PRJEB24527) | human gut metagenome | biome: human gut; feature: ankylosing spondylitis patient; material: feces | host: Homo sapiens | place: China | collected 2015-10 | reverse complement strand
CCATGACCGCAGAGCCGAGGCCGGCTAAATATGGAACTATTGGTATTTATGGGATTTTTTGCGTTGCTTGCAGGTGGGTTTACCCTATGGGCATATATTGATTATCGTAAAATGCAGGCTTAAGTGGGCTTCTTGTTTTTAATCATTTCTAAAAAGATAAAATAATTATGGGCGTATTTCTTTTTTTGGGCGTTATAGCCTTATTTATGAGTCTTTTTGCATTGTGGGGAGTATATGATCTTCGAAAGAATGCATAAGGGTTTTGTTCACAGTATAGAGAGCTTTGGTTCTGTAGATGGACCAGGCATCCGATTTTTGATTTTTCTGCAGGGTTGTCCCATGCGCTGCCAGTTCTGCCACAATCCGGATTCCTGGAAGACGGGGGTAGGAGAAGAGTGGACTGCCGATGACCTGCTGGACAAGGCAGAGCGATTCAAGAGTTATTGGGGAGATAATGGAGGAATTACCGTGAGCGGTGGCGAGGCATTGATGCAGATAGACTTTCTCATCGAACTCTTCGAGAAAGCCCATCAGCGTGGCATCAACACTTGTCTTGATACATCAGCGCAACCCTTCCGAAAAGAGGGTGCTTTCTTCGATAAATTCGAGCGTCTGATGACCGTTACTGATACTGTTCTTCTTGATATCAAGCATATCAACGATGAAGAGCATCGTAAACTCACCCGCCATTCTAATGTAAACATACTGGATTGTGCACGATATTTAAGCGAGATACACAAACCAGTATGGATTCGTCACGTCCTGATTCCAGGTATTACCGACAAGGATGAATACCTCAATCAGTTGCGCGATTTCCTCTCAACACTCTCTAATATTGAGCGAATAGATGTCTTACCTTATCATACGATGGGTATCTACAAGTATGAGAAACTAGGTATTGCCTACCCGCTGGAAGGCATAGATCCTCCTACTAGTGATCGCATAGCTCATGCAGAAGCAATCTTGCAAGAGGCACTTTAGCCTCTTGCAAGATTACTTAGATGAGCGTCTAGCGAACTGGTGAGACGGGCTTTGATGATAGGCTTTGTGATGTAGTCGTTTACTCCAAGCTCGTAGCATTCATCCACATTATCCTTGTTGCTTAACAGGGAAACCACGATGATGACCATTTCACTTTTCGAGTATTTAGAGCGTACATGGTCTATTACGTCCCACCCATTTACATGTGGCATCATCAAGTCGAGCAGTATCACGTCCGGCTTGAATGAGTCAATCAGTTCAATGGCTTCTTTTCCGCCATTGGCAGTTTTCACGTCGATGTCAAAGTCCTTTATCATTTCAGAGATAGTTTTAATATTTTCTGAAATATCATCGACGATTAGCACTTTGTTCTTTTCCATCTTTCACTGGTTTATTATATAGGTTCTTTCCGATCTTGAAGATCTAGTTTCTTGGCTTGTGAATGCCGTAGATGTCGCATATGAATCCTTTATCAGTGATAAGATTGTTCATATTGATACTGTCGAACATCTTGTGATGAGTACCGATTACCACAATCTGATACTCTTTTTCCAGAACTTTAGGATCATCTGTCACCTTGATGTTATATTCTTCTTTTACTTCCTTTACATCTACCAATGGATCGTAGAGTGTGGTTTTGTAACCTGCTCCTACCAGGTTGATATAGAGATCGGCTACTTTTGTGTTTCTGATATCATCGCTGTCTGGCTTGAACGAGAAGCCGAGAATCAGCACGTTAGTCTCCGGAGCCTTGAACTTTCTGCTTTCAGATGCATTCTTTATCTTTCCTGCCATCCATACCGCCATCTGCTCGTTAACCTCGCGGGCTGTAGAGAGCAGCGATGGTACCACGTCAACCTCCTGTGCCTTGTTAATCAGGTAGTATGGGTCTACCGCGATGCAGTGGCCGCCAACGAGTCCTGGAGTAGCTGGCACGAAGTTCCATTTTGTGCTCGCTGCCGCCGTTACGTCTTCAATGTTGATGTTCATCTTGTCGAAAATCTTTTCCATCTCATTGAAGAAGGCTATCTGCACGTCTCTCTGGCAGTTCTCCATCAGTTTACATGCCTCTGCTATTTTGATACTCTTCGCCCTGTAGGTGCCATGGGTAAGTACTGAAGCATAGAGACTGTCGATGATAGCTGCTGCTTCGGGTGTAGAACCGCTGGTAACCTTCACGATGTTCTCGATGGTATGAACAGTATCGCCCGGGTTGATGCGCTCTGGCGAGAAGCCTACAAAGAAACTCTGGTTCAACTTCAATCCTGATGTAGATGCCAGTAATGGGGCACAGACCTCTTCTGTCAGACCAGGGTAAACGGTACTCTCGTAGACTACGATATCACCTTCTTTCAGAATCTTGCCAACCTCAGCAGTTGCAATGCGCACGCAGCTGATGTCTGGTTTGTTCGATTTGTTCACCGGTGTCGGTACAGCGATGATATACACGTTACACTTCTTCAGGTCATCAATATTGCTGGTCAGTTTCAGTCCCTGTTCCAAAGCTTTGGATATAGGTCTGTTGTCTTTCATCGTGCTTTTGGCTAACTTGGCTACCTTCTCAGCTTTGATGTCATAACCCCATGTATCGTATTTCTTTGAGAATAAGCATGCTAGTGGAGTACCTACATACCCCAATCCTATTACTCCAATCTTAAACTCAAAAGACTTGTTTATCATATACTATATTGTTTATGTTTTATAATGTTATTTCTTTTATTGGGAGCTCCCTGCTGTATGTACGTTACAGCAAGTAACTCGGATCTTTTAGATTCCTTCGAGCTGAGCATAGCGTGAAGTCTTCTCAGGGTTCCAGGCGTCCTTGTATGAACGGCGGAAGAAAAGTTCTTGCAGATGAGCCGACAGACGGGCGATACGCAGGAAATAACCTGTATAAGGCGACATCAGTGGCAGATATCTGTAAAGGAACCACACGTCTTTCTTTCTTTCTGAAACCATCAGCACCAGGATGAAGGCAAGCTGCGAGAAGCATACTCTGATAAAGTAGCCCAGCGCCAGCACCTCGATGATGTGCGTGTTAAACGTAATGGCGAGCTTGATGATATACCACAACCACAGGAAATTGAGGAAGCAGTCGAAAACTACACTCTCCATATTGGATAACCAGTTAAGGATACTCCAGTTCTTTGTAGGCAACAGAATGTCGGCATGCTTGCGTAGACGGAATCTCACGAGCGAGCGCGACCATCTGATGCGCTGATGATACAGCTTGTACCATTTGGTAGGAACATTGGTCATACAGATGGCATCTTCGGCAAATTTCACTTTATATCCGGCTTTGCGGATCTTCTGTGTCAGGTCACCGTCCAGTCCCGGTCCTATGTCCCAATATCCCACTTCCTTCAGTGTCTTTCTTTCGAAGGCTCCGAATGCTCCCGAGATGATGTGGTAGATACCCAGTTCGCTGGTTACGATACGTCCCACCTGTATTCGCTTCAGGTATTCGAAAGCCTGCAGCGATGAGCAGATGGTCTCCTTGTAGTTGCGCACTTTCACACATCCTCCTACGCCCTTTACCATTCCGTCGATGTAGAAGGGGAGTAGAATCTTCTCCAGTGCATCACGGTCGAGCGAAGAGTCGGCATCCAGGCATACGATGTATTTGCCTCTTGCCATCTGGGCTCCATAGTTGCTGGCGGCAGCTTTACCGCCTCTTGTATCCAACCTCAGGTAGTGGGTGATATACCCGGCTCGGTAGAGGTCGTTGCAAATCAGTTTGGTGTCGTCGTCGCTACCATCGTCTACCACGATGATTTCGTAGTTGCGGTAGGTTTGCTCAGCCAGCGAGTTCACCATTTTGAATATATGTTTGCCTTCGTTCTTTCCCGGTACGAGGATGCTGATAAGCGGATTCTCGCGGTACAGGAAGTACTTGGCATATTCTTTCTCTTTATCTAACTGGTTTCTCTTCATCAGTCGGTTTCCGATTACGAGATATTCCAGGATATAATATCTTGGCATCTCGATGAAGAAGAGGAACCAGTAGGTATTCACGATACTGCTAAACGATAGCGTGCTGATCCAGTCGAAGAAATCGTTCAGTTGTTCTGCTATGCTAAACATACGCTTTTCCCTTTCTTCTTGATGGCTTATCTCAGCACGGTGAGCGCCAAGAGGGCCATGATTATGAGTATACCTGCGATGGTGACAAGGATGGCAACGAGTTTCTTGTAGAGTACGATGCGCTTCTGTATCTTGTCGTTTTCATCTTCCTTCGGTTCCATATCAAGCAGCTCTTCCTGCGGCTGCACCTCTTTCTCTTCTTCCTTCATCAGAGGTTCCTCTGAGTAGCTGCAGTAGTCGTCGGGAGTCATATCCACATATTGCAGTTTGTTGAAGAACTCTTCATAGTTGTTGGCGATGGTCTTCGTCTTGGTTTCCAGCATGCTGCAGATAATCTCGTCCGGTTCTATCGAGTTGGCCAGCTTTCTGATGGCTATCGACATCTCCTTGCTCAGTTTCTGCTGAGCCTCTTCCACCGTTTCTCCCTGCTCATAGAGGGTAGAGGTTACGTAGAAGATATTGTTGTTGTAAGACACCTTGTGATTGGAGAAGATTCTACAGAGCTTGCCCTGTATGCTTTCCTTTATCTTTACGGTATCCTTGTTTTCATCTATAATCCATATCTTGCCTACCATGACCGAGAGTTCATCCTTGCGGTAGGTTTCCATCAGCTGGCGTCGCAGTCGGTTTATCAGCAGGTAATATTCCATGAAGTTATCATAGATGTTCACCATGTTGTTGAACATGATGTTGCCGTTGGTCAGCGTTCTGATTCCTTCTTCCGTTATTTCGTAGTCCACTACGTCTCGTGGCACCAGGGCATTTACCGGATAGGTGCTCTGGCAGTAGCAGCAGGTTGACTTGGTGATAGGCGCGGTAAACGAGTTCTCGCAGTCGTTGCAGGTATATACCACGGCTGGTCTGTCATAGTCAACACCGATGTGGCGCAGTTTCTTGTGACACTTCGGACAGATGAGCATACCGCCCACATTGTAGCTGCTTTCCGGCGATACGTTGGCGCAGCTGAAGTGGTGGATGATGTTCTGTATCTTCAGGTTCGAACTTCCGCACTTCGGGCAGCACTCTGTATAGAGCAGGTGAGAGTGGTTGCACTTAGGACAGAGGTGCTCCTTGAGCAGGAAGCGGTGAATGCGCAGTGAGCCAAACTCCACCATAGAGTCGATGAACATGAACATCTCGTTGAGATGGAAGAGACCCATACTGTGATAGTGCTCGAAGATTGGGTTGATATATCCCAAAGACGATTTCTCCAGCAGTCTGTGTTCTATGTTTCGCTGGTCTCTTGAGAGCAGGTATCTCAGAATATTGGCAAAGAGCTGGCTAGGCTGTGTAGGACGTGAATTTTCGTTTTTTACACCAAACTTCTGTCTTGCCATCTTGATTTTGTCTATAATCTCGTATACCTTCTCATTGTTCATGTCGCTCACATAGGCATCGATGATATTGTCGATGATCTGTTCCTTTCCCGATACCGCCGTATTGACGAATATCGGTTTGTAGCTACATTTCCACGATAAGATTGGACTGGCTCCAAACAGTATAGCATGGAACGCACGCTCACTCTTCGTATTGATGTAAATACAATCGAAGTAGTCGGGCTGGATGTCCGGTGTCGAGTCGATATCTATATAGCTATCGATGGTGAGCACCATATCTCCACGTTTGTTTCTTCTAAGTCCAATCATTCTTTATTTCTTTTGTTCTTGATGATTATTGGTGTCGCTCGAAATCATGTTGCTTCGCTTCACGTTTTCGTTCTTGCCCACTGGGACGGTGTACATCGGTAGTGGCTTCGGATCGAGCATGGCACCAATCTTGTTCACTCTTATTCTTACCGGCAGTCTGTTGCTCATTACCCATGCCGGAACTCTCTGGTTCGGGTTCAGGGTGAATACGGCAACCACTGCGTTGGCATCATGCGAGAAGTTACTCTGCAGATGCTTTGGTATTTCCTCTACTCTCAGACCTACCATCTGCAACTTAGCCTGCAGTTCCAGGTCTTTGTTGATGATGATGTCTGCATCGTCAGGGCTTTCCATATACTTCACCATGTCGTTGGGTACGTATGCGATTACGCCCAGATGGCAGTCTGCATAGTCAGTATGCTGGATAACCATCACCTCCTCGCTTTTGAACACCAGGGTTTTGTCGCTCACATTGATTTTTGAGATGAAGGCATCGGCTGGTGCACAGCAGTAGTGTATCAGTCCTGGGTTGTAGATGCTGGTGTTGGAGTAAGGCATGGCAGCATTTGTCGTGCCGGCTCCTCTGCGGCTCATGAAGTTATAGGTGGTGTTCTTAGCCTGTGCGTAGATTTCCACCTTCTTAGCCTGCTTTCTCAGTTCTTCTTCTACCTCGGCAATCTCGGCATCCAGTGCATTTCGCTTGGTGTTGTCGGTAAGACCATAGTAGATGTCTGAACTTTCAGATGCTTTCTGTTTTCTCAGTTCGGCAAGTCGGGTACGCAGCACCGGAATCTCCTGCTGTGCGAGTTTAGCCTGTACCTCCATGTCGTGAGTCTCCTTTACGGCAGAAGGCAGGATGTTCGGGTCGTATTGGTTCACAATATTACCTAGCAGTACATAAGAGTAGAGCGTATCTCCCTTATGCACCACTTCACCTATTTCTTTGTTCACCTTAAGGATATAGATGTCGTCAACGGCACTGATATGGTTTTCATCGAGGGTTATATAACCGTCGAAGGTTGCCCATATCATACGAGTGACAATATAGTAGGCGGCAAGCACGATAACCAGCAGGAAGATCAGGGCAAAGACGATCTGCTGTCTGGCAAGGCGGTGACTCTGCGACTTCAGCAAGTCTGCCATCGCCTGTTCTTGTGGCGTGCCATTATATTGGAATTCATTCATATTCTGGTTTCCTTACATTCAAAGTTCTATTTCTTTGAAGATGTTGTTGTTGTCATAGATGCTCACGGCTTTCTCGATGTTGATGATAGCGAGTGCTCGGTTCTGCATCAGTTTGTACATACGCTCCATACTTTCCAGGAGTCCCGTATATTCGTCCATACGCATCAGATAGTTGTATCCCTGTTTCTGGTTCTGGTAGGCAAACCGCCGCATTTCGATATATTTGCCGGTCTGGTCTATATGGAAAGCCTCGGTGGCTATAGCCTTGTTCAGGTTGTCTATCTTCTTGAGCAGGATGCCTACCGACTGTTTTATTTCCTTCACGTCGGTACCGCGGCTGCTGCGTATGATTTCCTTCTGGGTCTCCAGTGCCTGTCGTTTGCGTGGCGTTTCGTTCCAGATAGGAATGGTGAATCTTACGCCCACGTCGGCATTGTTCGATATTTTGTTGTTGCTCTGCCAGTAGCTCGACCATCTTGCAAATGGTGTGAGTCGGGTAGTGCTTAAATAGTTGGTCAGCTTGCTGTCGTTGTCAGCAATCTGTTCTTTCACCATCATGATGCGTGCATCCAGACTTTCCTGGTTCAGATGGTTCCAGAGGGCTGTTGTGTCTACCACAATCTTGGTTGGTTTGATGCGGTAGATAGGCTTGTTGCTGATATCTCGGTCTGTGCAGAGTACGGAGATGTCGTATTCAGCCTCCAGCTTATCGTTCATCACTTTCAGCATCTTGTCGTTGCTGATTCGGTCTTTTTCCAGCATAAACTGGTACGCTTCGTTCATGATGTCGAGGTTGTCCAGTCTGTGTGCTATGACAGTACCGATATAGAAGTTATATTGTTCGGTCAGCTCATCGGCTGCCTTTTCATAGATGTCTGCAGTTTGGCGCTTTTTTATTTGCAAGCGGTCGAGTTCATTGGCAAGAGCAATCTTTGTTCTTTTCTCCTTGCCTTGGTAGAACTTCGAGTTGATGATGTTCCAACCCAGTTCGGCTTGAACCTTCATCTTATATTTTGATACCTCTTTTGCGTCGTCTTCATCAGAATCGAAGTACGAGTCAGGTCGGGCATAAACCTGTCCGGTCACTTCCAGACCGTTGTGTCTGTTGAGCGCTAGGTGCTCATGTGCGGTTTTCGACCAGAACAGAGAGTCGGTCTTGTTGATATCAGCGTGATGCTGTTTATTGAGTCCCAGTGCGATGACTGGTGATTTCACCCAGATTGGGTTTTTGATGAGAGTGTCGAGTTGTGCGAAGCGTTGGTTGAAGTGTCTCAATACGTTGTCGTTTTTCAGATTTTCATATACGAGCATTTTAGGGCTAAAGCTCTTTTTCTTCAGCTGTTGCTGCCTTTGAGCCTGAGCCACAGTGCTTTGTCCTCCGAGTGTAATGAGGAGAGCAGTAGTCGTATATAGTATCAAATTTTGCTTCATTGTTTTTTAGTTTAAACACTATGAATGCAGCCGCAAGCTGTTGCAGCTGCATTCAACTAGTGTCTTCTTATTTTTATTGTTCAATGATAATCATTATCAATTTCTTATGAATTGAACATATATCATATTCCTTATTTAGTAAGAAATCTCAGGGTCCGCATTCTTGAGCTGGAATACCTGTAGTCTGTTCTGACCGTAGGCAACGTAGATATAGCCCTTGTATTCTATTACATAGTTGGCAGAGTGGACTAAGTCGCGGTGTGCAACCACCTTGTGAGTTTCCTTGTCGAGAACTACAAGTCCGAATCCGCCGTATGCGATATATACATACTTCTTTCCTACGTAGCAGCCATTGGCATGACCTTTATACTTGCCGGCTTTGTCACCTTCCGTGATAGTAGGACTAGGCATCTGGTAGTGCCAGAGTTCATTGCCTTCCATATCGTAAACATACATACCGGCAGCACCGCGGCAAACGTAAATCTTGTTATCATCCACACGAACCACGTTCTTACCGTTGTTTGGTTCAATGGTGCTGATGGCGAAGCTGTTGATCGGGTTGCTGAGGTCTTCTGCCTTCTGGTCGAAGATTTCCACGGTAGCAGGGATAGCCTCTGTCTCGTTGGTTGCTTCTCTGTTCAGATAAACTGTAACGATCTTACCATTACCGATAGCTATGTGCTTTACCTTTCCTGGCTTGTTGATCTTGTCAAGCTCATTATAGGTATCTGCATTGTAAACCAGATAGCCCTTGGTGGTTGCAACGATCAGATGGTTGGTTTCGTCGTTATAGACCACGCAGTTCTCATCATAACCCTTTTTCTTATATTCTGCTGTTGCAGGATTCATCTGGATGAACTGCAATGGCTTCTCGTAGATCACGGTGTCCTTGCCATTGATGGTTGTTGTGATAGACTTTGATTGGTCTGCCAGCAGATTATTGTCCTGAATAGGGAGGTATGCGAGCATTGCACCCTTCTTGTTGGAACTTCCTGGTAAGTAAACCATGCGCTTGTCAGACTTGAGCTTCACTGCCAGCAGATGGTTGAAGTCGAGATCTTTCTGGTCATCGCAGAGATACTGCTCCAGTGTTACCTTGTTGTTTTCTACGGGACTGAATACCTCAATACAGCCACCGTGTTTCTTGTCACGGGTATGGTAAGACATATACAATCTGCCATTGAGTTCCTGTACGCAAGTAGCTGAGATGTCGTGATCGTGATTATAGTCAATACTTGAAATCAAGTCGAGTGTTGGCTCCTTTGCAGGCTCTTTGTCTGCATTGTATCCGTTAGGATTGCACTCAGTCTTCTTGATGACATAGTTCTTGGCTTCTGAATCATCCTTGAAGAGGATATTGGCATTATTGTTCCATACAATAGTTGTATTCTCATCTGTGATAGGAGTGGTAGCCCCTTCACTTCCATAGATTACATTTGTATCTAAAATGATATGAGCGTTATCTCCTGATGTGGAGAAAATAGAGCAATCTACCGTCTTGGCTCCACCCGGATTCCAATCACCCTGTTTTCCTGGCGCATTGTAGTAGAAGGCATCTGCCTTGATCACTGCTACACCGTCCTTGTCTGGTAAGTCTGCATAACCTTGGTTTTGGTTCAGATTCACGTATTTGCCTTCGATGTCAACCATACTCTGGTCTTGCAAGTGAAGGATAGCACCAGAATCTTGCTTGTAGTACTTTGCCTTCAGAAACATGATGTAGAGGTTTGTACCATTGGTGGCGTAAACATCTCCATCTACCTTGAGAGCACAACCGCTATGGAGCATGGTTGTATTTTGAATCTTCACGCTGGTGGTTGTCATGATGTTGTTTACCCATGCTTGTGACTGGTTTGACATTTCGAACTTTCCTGTCAAAGTAGCATTGTCTGTTACATACAGTTGGGCATCTCCGCTCATGGAAACATTATCAGCAATGAGGGAGTTTTTGACAAACAACAAAGAGGTTTTTCCGCCTTGTATGTTCAAATCGTGTCCTTTTACGTTTAAATCCCCGGCATTCTGATAGAATGTATTCTTGATGAGATATTCTTTCTGGTTTGCTGGAAATTCGACTTTGCCCCAGTTGGATACCTTAGTGTCTGAAAATACTTCATTGCTATTTCTCGCAATCAGTTTTCCTCCGCTCAATACATTGATTGAGGCACCTGATCCATAGGCTGAACTATATTCCAATGTTCCTTTTACATAGATAGTCATTCCTTCTATGTTGTAACCATCTGCTTTGAGGGTTTCACCAGCTGGTACAACATAGGTTTTTCCTGAATGACTGTTCCATTTTTCATTTTCAATGGATGAAAGATTAGGAGTTCCTGCAGGAACTGTTGGCTCTGCTGCATCTGCTCTTGTAGCCAAAGCTCTGGTCTTTGTTGATGTGGTAGCGTATGCACCTTTATAGTTCCGTACTCTTGATGCTAGCTGGTCTGCATACTCTGCGGTTACGTTGGAACCAACGATAGTAGCAGCTTTACCGATAGGGTCTATGACAGAATCGTTGCCGGGTGTTCCGCTATCGCTACAAGATGCCAGGAACATTGCTGCAAATGAGAACGTTGCAAGCTTAGTATTTATAGCTTTCATATTCATTTACTTAACATTTATCGTTAACATTCTTGTTGAACGTATTTCTTGTTTCAGCTAGTCAACTTAGCTCTAATAAGGTGAATGTTCCCTCCCACTCGCAAGGAGTGGGAGAGAACAAGGATTATTTCTTTTATTCGTATTACTTCTTGGTATTTGTAAGCTTGAATACCTGTACACGGCTCTGACCGTATGCAACGAAGATGTTGTTGTTGTCATCTACTGTTACGAAGTTGGCAGACTTGCCGTTGTATGCCTTACGGTGGCAAACTTCTTTGCCATTCTTGTCGAGAACAACCAGACCGTATGAACCGCAAGCTACAAATATGTTGTTAGCTGTAACGTAAACTCCATTAGCGCAACCCTTCACATCACCCTGCTTGTCTGCATGTACTGGTGCCTTCATTGTTGGGCAATCGAAGAACTGGCTAACAGTACCATCGGCAGTAATTTTTGAGATACCATTCTCGCCCTTGCAGACGTAAATCTCACCTTTGGCTTCATCTACTGCAATCACAGCCTTGTTGCCCTTAGGAGAGATTGCACCCAATTCGTATGTTGCATCAACGTTCTGCATTTCATTGTCGGTATATACTGTCAATTTGCCATCAACTGTCAATGCGTAAAGCTTGTCATTTGCTGTAACAAGATACTTACCCTCAGTGCTACCCTCGTTCCACTTGTTCATCTTGGCATTGAAGATAGTGAAGCCCTTTGTTGTTGCAACAATGTGGTTGCTCTTGAAGTTAGCTACACAGTTGGCATCCATGCCTTTGGTCTTTCTGTCGATAGCAGAAATCTTAATCTGGTTAGCGAATGTACCATCGCTGTTCAGTGAAATCTGTCCCATAAAAGGACCTACACCTGTTACTTCATCAGCATGGTTAGCGTTTCCACTCTGGCTACCAGCTACCCAGAGAGTGCCGCCATCTACGAGGATGTGGTTGTAGTCATTGGTAGCATTGGCTGATTGTACAGTCTGATTGATAGCCAAGGTGTTGCTTGCCAAACTGATAGCCTCGATAGCACCATTAGAAGCCTTACCGTTTGTATGGTAAGCTACATAGAACTTGCCGTTTTCTCCTGGCTGGATGCAGGTAGCAGACATACCATTGTTTGGAGTCTTGTCTTCTGCAACCAAGTCAAGCTTTGGAGCTGCGATGATTTTAGCTGGATCACCAGCCCACTCATAGCCATAAGCCTTGTAGTCTGCGCCATCTGCTTTCTCCTTGACACCCTTACCATCAGTTGCCTTATCGTAGTCGAGATAAGAAGCGGCAATGTCGAGATCCTCGAAAGTATTCTCCTTGGTTGTGCCAGTATAGCTCTCTGTGAACTGGAGCAGGAAGGTTGCGTTGTTTCCAGATGTTGCCAAAGCCTTAATCTGGTTGTCACCATTGTTGGTGAATTTCTTAGCCTTGATAACAGCTATGGCGTTGTCATTGTTCAAGGTAATCTGACCAGCACTTGCGTTATCAGTTACGATATTGTTGGTGTAGATATCGCTCTTGTTGTTGATGTTAATCTGGCAGTCACCCTCCAAGTAGAGAGTTGCATCCTTGGCTTCGTTGGTAACGTTGATGTAGTCAGCAGTGATGCGTGAACCTGCTTTTGCGTTGAATACATTTGAAGCCTTGATAGCTGATTTCTCGCTGGCTTTCAACTCGCCCTTTACGTTGAGGGTCTCTGTTCTCAAGAAACCGCCGAACTGCAAGGCACCATTTACGTTAACTGTTGTAGCGTTCATGATGTGCTTGGTTACGTTTACGGTAGCGCCTTCCTCGATGTTCAGCTCAACAGCGTGGAGAGAACCGCCGATGAAGGCATCAGAACCCTGCTTGAATGTGATGTTGTGCTTTGGAGTGATAATGGCCTTCTGGTCGTTCTTGTCATAAGGGTTGATAGAACCGATACCGCTACCATCATTTGTATATTTAGCGTACAGCTTACCTGCTACGTTAATGTCGTTTTCTGCAATGATAGAACCGCCATCGTTGATGATAGTTGCATCAGCAGGAATCTCCAAGGCACCTGTGCCCTTGTACTCCAATGTAGCACCGCCGTCAACGTAAATCTTACAGCCTGCAATAGAACTGTTGAAAATCAACTTCGAATTACCCTTTACGAAAATGGTGGCACCTGCGACATTGTAACCGCTCATATCGAGTGTCTTCTTGCTGGTAACAAGATATGTCTTGCCGGCTTTCATGTCTTCTGGAGCGCTCCACTGTCTTGCATTATCAGGAACAGCAGGAATGACAACTTTATCGGCAGAAGCAAATGCTCTTGTCTGAGTTGCTCTTGAGAAGAAGAACTTTCTGGCATTAGCTGTTGTGTTTTTGTAGTTTGAAACACGAGCAGCGAGTTCTGCTGCAGAACTGCTTGTAAGATTTGCAGTGATAGTCTCTGCAACATCCACTTTAGGGTTTGTGCCATCTGTAGGGTCGCTAGAGCTGTCGCTACATGATGCGAAAACAAATGCCGCCAAACCGATGGCAGCAAGCTTGGAATTGATTACCTTCATATCTATTAATAGTTTTAATTTTATTTTAGACGTTATTATCTTTTCTTCATTATCATTTTACTTCATTATTATCTTTACTTTTACTTATTTTTAAGTTCAGTTCGAAAAATCGCTTTAAAGTTCAGTTCGAATGCTTATTTTTAAGTTCAGTTCGAATAATAAATGCTTTTTTAGCAGGTGGTTAGGGCAACTGCAAAGTGTGAATGCTATGCCATTACTCTTCTATCTGCAAATTCACGGTGCAAATATACTGTAATTATTGCAAATAGAGTAGGTAACTACTCAGCACCCCTATGGGCATGAGTAATCGTCTTACTGTTGTACTACAGCAAGAATTGCATTGAATTTAGAATTTCC
>OOCE01000526.1_pt1 | contig 13839 bp, 8 predicted proteins | sample 1671421 | NCBI WGS metagenome assembly OOCE01 (sample SAMN06348155, study PRJEB24527) | human gut metagenome | biome: human gut; feature: ankylosing spondylitis patient; material: feces | host: Homo sapiens | place: China | collected 2015-10 | reverse complement strand
TAGTGCTGTTTGTCGGCGTCGACAAGAGCCAGCGGCGCCGATGAAAACAACACCAAAGATGTTCAGCGAATTGTTCGCAGTACATGTGGTGTGCATCCGTTTCCTCGACGAAACTCCTCTTGTTCCAACCGGCAGGTCATCGTACGCCAGTTGCGAAAGGATTCGCCTATACATGGCAAGGTTTACCAAGAATCGTTGGACCAGCGCAATCATCCCCGCACTATTGATCCATATCCCCATCGGCACCGTCTATTGCTGGAGCGTGTTCAAGCAGTTGATCGCGGACCAGCTTCACGCCAGCCCCGCCTCCGTGGAATGGGGCTTCTCTCTCGCCATCTTCTTTCTCGGCATGTCCGCTGCATTCGCCGGGCCGATGGTTGAGAAAAACATCAAGAAATCTGCTCTTATCTCAATGGTCTGCTTTGTGGTCGGTTTCGCCGGTACGGGCGTGAGCATCGCCTTGGGATTCCTGCCCGGCGTGTTCATCTGCTACGGCGCGATCATGGGTGTCGGCCTGGGCATCGGCTACCTGACCCCGGTCAAGAACCTGATGCTGTGGTTCGCCGACAACAAGGGCCTCGCCACCGGTATCGCAGTCGCCGGTTTCGGCTTGGCCAAAGCCATTGCCAGTCCGGTGATGGAATACCTGATCGGCTCGATCGGCCTGGTGAACATGTTCTATACGCTCGCCGTGGTTTACGCGATAATGATGCTCGTGGGATTCCTGCTCATACGCCGCCCCGCCGGCTGGGTCTATGATCCCGCGACCTCCTATGTCAGCCGCGTCTCGATTCTTAAGAAACCCGTGTTCTGGGGCATCTGGCTCGCCTTCTACATCAACATCACCTGTGGTCTAGCTCTTATCAGCCAAGAGAAAGACATCCTGCATGATGTGCTGAAGGCGTTCCCGCAGTACGCTCCGCTAAGCCCGAGCGCGTTCGCGGCCGCCATTTCCGGCATTATCGGTTTGGTGCTCGCCGTGGATTCCGTGTTCAACACCGTCGGCCGCGTGGGCTTCTCCACGCTGTCCGATCACCTCAAGCGCCGCGAAACCGTATATCAGGTGATTTTCGTGATATCGATCGCCGTATGCCTGCTGCAGGTTTGCACTAACAGTATCGACCGCGCTTTGTTGTGGGCCGTGTTGATGATGCTGTTCCTCGTCAACGCCGGATACGGCGGCGGCTTCTCCACCCTGCCGGTACTGCTCGATCAGCACTTCGGCACGAAAACCGTATCCACCACGCATGGGCTGACCTTGAGCGCCTGGGCATTCGCCGGCTTGTCCGGCAATCAGCTGGCGTCGTTCGTCGTCACGCACGCCCCCGATCAGGCGCACCGTTATGCCGCGTTGATTCCGGTACTCATCGTGCTGTTCATAATCGCGCTGATCAGTATTTCGCTGGTCAAGGCCGCAGGCAAGCGCGTCGCCGTCGCCTAGTCCCCCATAGGTTCGTGGTTCCTAGTTCGTGGGATTACAGCGGATAATCCCACGAACTGGGTGCCTGCGCCATCGCATATAAATATGCCCGGAATCAAGCCAAAACCTGATTCCGGGCATATTCGTCATCGCGTGGCATTCGGTTCACAGAATCAGGCGACGGAATCCCGTGGGCCGAAGCGTGCTCACGCGCTTATCACCGTTTGTCACACGCTTGTCACACGCCGATGAGATCAAGCATCTGAGGAATGCTCTTCTTGCCGAATTCGACGGTCTGCTCGCCACCACGGTTGATGACGATGCAGGGCACGCTCATTGCGCCGTATTGGTCCTTAAGCTCAGGAAAATGCGAAACGTCGTAGGCCTCGGCGCGCACGGCAGGGTTTAGCGAGGCGAGGCGTTGGGAGGCGAGCACTGTCTCCGGGCACATCGTGCAGGTGAGCGAGACGAGAATCATGATATTCAGCGGGCTTGCAATGGACTTTGCCCGTTCGATCAGATCATCGCCCAACGGCTGACCAGGACCAGCCACGTTGTACAGGCCCAGCACGAACGAATTAAATTCATGACCGGAGGGCACGCCATGGAAGGCGAGACCAGTCGGCTCGCCATCCACCACCATGCGCACGCATGGACGCGCTGCCGGCAGCACGTGTTCCACGTCGAATACCGCACGCCCCGTATCATCCTTCTCGTACTCACCATCATCCACCGTCGATTTCAGCTTGCCACCGGACAGCGCGACCAACGCATCGATGAATCCCCGCAGTTCCGTGGACAGCGGCGTATCGTCCAGTTCCAGAGCAAGCGTGACCGGCCGAGACATGCGGCCAAAGACCACGTTGAGCTGCTGTCTGGTGGCGTCGGAGAACAATTCGCCGGGCTTCCTGACGGCGTTTGCTGCGGCAGCGGCATCGGTGCTGCGTTTGACGGGTGCCGGTGCGGGCGTGGTGTCAGCCAACGAGGCGGCATCTGTCTTCGCCGTGGACTGCTCGTAGGCGCAAGAGACCGGGCGCTGTGGCGTCAAACCGGTTTTCTCGCTCATCCGCTTGGCGTACCGTTCCAACTCCACTGCGGCAATAGCGCCATCGGCGGTGGCAGTAACCACTTGTCGCAGGTTCTTGGCCCGCAGATCACCGGCTGCATACACGCCCGGCACCGAGGTTTCGAGATAGCCGTGCGTGACCACGTAACCATAATCGTCCAGCTCCACCACGCCGCGCACCAGATTCGTGGCGGGCACATATCCGGCGAACACGAACACGCCGAACGTGCCGCCATCAACAGGTTTCCACGTTTCGGTCTGGCCAGTGGCCCGGTTTAGGATCGAAGCTTCACGTAAACCACCTTGCCCGGCAGTGACACCTTGCAGCTCGACCTGGTAACGCACGTCGATCTTCGGATTGTTTTTTGCTGCGGCGGCCACCGCAGCGTCGCAAGTGAAGTCCTGTTCCCGTACGAGAACGGTAACTTTGGAGGCGTATGTGGTCAGAAACACGGATTCCTCGGCTGCTGCGAACCCTCCGCCGACCACCAGTACTTCCTTGCCGGCAAAGAACTCGCCATCGCAGGTGGCACAGTAGGCCACACCGCGGCCAGCATATTCGGACTCCCCTTCGAACCCTAGTTTGCGTGGGCTGGCACCGGTGGCGATGAGAATACCAAAAGCTTTGAAGTCGCCGCGCGAAGTATGCACGGTTTTGACATCGCCATGCACGTCGAGGCCGATGGCTTCGGCGGAAAGGAATTCAGCGCCGAAATCCTGCGCCTGTTGACGCATGGTCTGGGTAAGCGCACGGCCAGTGGTGCGGCCAACGCCCGGATAGTTGACCACCTCATTGGTGATGGTGATCTGTCCGCCAAAATCATCTTTCTCGAGAATCAGTACGCGATATCGGGCACGGGCCAAATACAATCCCGCCGTCAGACCAGCGGGACCGCCGCCGATGACTATGACATCGTACAAATCATTTCGAGACATAACGACTCCCTTCGTGCCTTGATCTGGCTATTCAGGAGGTGCCCGGAGGATTCTCCTGGGCACCCCGTCGGATTAGCTTGACAAGCCGTCCGTCAAGCGACGATCACAGTTGACCAACAAGATCAAGGCTAGGTTCAATGGTGTCCTCGCCTGGAGTCCAGTTGGCAGGGCAAACCTGATCGCCATGTTCGTGGACGAACTGAGAAGCTTGCACACGGCGTAGCAGTTCTTCGGCATTGCGGCCCACATTGGAAGAGATGACTTCATAAGCCACGACCTTGCCTTCGGGGCTCACAATGAAGTCACCGCGTTCGGCCATGCCATCGACTTCGTTGTAGGTGTCGAGATCCTTGGCCAATAGAGCGGTCGGGTCGGCAAGCATCGGATATTGAATCTTGGCGATCTTTTCATTAGCGTCATGCCATGCCTTGTGCACGAAGTGGGTGTCGCAGGAGACAGAGTAGACCTCGCATCCAATTTCCTTGAACTTGGCGTAGTTGCGGGCCAGATCCTCAAGTTCAGTGGGGCACACGAAGGTGAAATCAGCCGGGTAGAAGAAGAACAGGGACCAGTGGCCGAGCACATCAGCCTTGGTCACCTCATGGAACTCGTTGTTCTGGAACGCGTTCACCTTAAAATCGGTCAGTTCATGCTGCAGGAGAGTCATCATCGGTCCTTTCGCTGATTGTCAATTATCGGGCTTCTGCCGTTTTCCATCGTAACGTGATTCTCTGGAACCCGCGCGGGCGTAACGCGTGAGCCTCATCACATCATTACTAACAGTCACGCTGACGGACCATGCGATGCAAGGGTGTTGTGGATTGGGAGCCTCCCGCGCGCCGCGGGAAACACGAACCAAAAGACAAACAAAAAAGGGGGTTCCCGGAGCGTCACGCTCGACGGGAACCCCGACGTTGAATGCGGCGGCGTGCTACTCTCCCACACCCTCTCGAGTGCAGTACCATCGCCGCGACCAGGCCTTAGCTTCCGGGTTCGGAAAGGGACCGGGCGTCTCACCTGGGCCATGACCACCGCAAAACCAATACAACGGCCAACCGGAAGAACCGGCGGCCGGCAACGGAACCAACCACGATTCCGATCGTGGCGGTCCGGGAACCGGACAACGGACGCGAGCAAAAACGCTTCACCGGTATCGTCATCGTGACCACAAGAAACAATGCTCCTTGCCATCCAACGAAAGAAACCACCACAGGACGAGACCCAACCCACCACAAAGGAAAGGGTTGGAAAGTGTGCCGCGTTCGCCCGTTAGTACCGGTCGGCTCCACCCCTCGCGGGGCTTCCACCTCCGGCCTATCGAACACGTGTTCAACATGCGGGCTACAAACGCTCCGGGGAGCGTCAAGGAATCCTAATCTTGGAGCAGGCTTCCCGCTTAGATGCTTTCAGCGGTTATCCCTCCCGAACGTAGCCAACCGGCCATGCCGCTGGCGCGACAACCGGCATACCAGAGGTCCGTCCACCCAGGTCCTCTCGTACTATGGGCAGGCCTCCTCAGGATTCCAACGAGCGCAGAGGATAGAGACCAAACTGTCTCACGACGTTCTGAACCCAGCTCGCGTGCCGCTTTAATCGGCGAACAGCCGAACCCTTGGGACCTGCTCCAGCCCCAGGATGCGACGAGCCGACATCGAGGTGCCAAACCATCCCGTCGATATGGACTCTTGGGAATGATCAGCCTGTTATCCCCGGGGTACCTTTTATCCGTTGAGCGATGCCGCGCCCGTGCGCCGGCACCGGATCACTATCTCCGACTTTCGTCCCTGCCCGAACCGTCGTTCTCGCAGTCAAGCCCGCTTGTGCGATTACACTCGAAACCCGATTGCCAACCGGGCTGAGCGGACCTTTGAGCGCCTCCGTTACTCTTTGGGAGGCAACCGCCCCAGTTAAACTACCCGCCAGGCACTGTCCCTGAACAGGATGACTGTTCGAGGTTAGACGTCAAACGAGAACAGAGCGGTATTTCACCTTGCGGCTCCACACGGGCTGGCGCCCATGCTTCGAAGCCTCCCGCCTATGCTACACAATCCGCGCCTAACGCCAATACCAAGGTATAGTAAAGGTCCCGGGGTCTTTTCGTCCTTCTGCGCTTAACGAGCATCTTTACTCGTACTGCAATTTCGCCGAGCTCCTGGTCGAGACAGTGGGGAAGTCGTTACGCCATTCGTGCAGGTCGGAACTTACCCGACAAGGAATTTCGCTACCTTAGGATGGTTATAGTTACCACCGCCGTTTACCGGGGCTTGAATTCACCGCTTCACCCCAAAAGGGGCTGACGGATCCTCTTAACCTTCCGGCACCGGGCAGGCGTCAGTGCATATACAGCGGCTTGCGCCTTCGCATGCACCTGTGTTTTTGGTAAACAGTCGCTACCCCCTGGTCTGTGCCACCCCCGAAAGCTCCGGAAGCAAGTTCCATCACCATCAGGGGTCTCCCTTATACCGAAGGCACGGGAGTGATTTGCCGAGTTCCTTGACCAGGATTCGCTCGATCGCCTTGGTATTCTCTACCTGACCACCAGTGTCGGTTTGGGGTACGGGCGGCGACGCCCCTCGCGCCGAGGCTTTTCTCGACGGCCTGGACCACCGGATATCGCGTCCAAAGGACGCCCATCATCACACCTCACCCTATGCGTCCCACGGATTTGCCTATGGGACGGGCTGCGTGCTTGACCACGGAAAACCACCTCCGCGGCCGGCTCCCATTCCGTGTCACCCCTGTGCGCTAGCCTACCGGGACTACGCTCCCAACAGCCACGCGCCCCGAACCCCGAAGGGAACGACGCCACGCGACCGGAGGTTAGTACTCATCCGTTCGGCTCTTACGGTACGCCGCCGGTACGGGAATATCCACCCGTTCATCCATTCGACTACGCCTGTCGGCCTCGCCTTAGGACCCGACTCACCCGGGGACGACGAACGTGGCCCCGGAACCCTTGGTCATCCAGCGGACGGGATCCTCACCCGTCTCTCGCTACTCATGTCTGCATTCTCACTCCCGCGCGGTCCACGGCACGGTTCCCCGGCCGCTTCGCCCCACGCGGGACGCTCTCCTACCCAACGGCCGCAAAGGCCGCTGCCGCGTCTTCGGTGGTGTGCTTGAGCCCCGCTACATTGTCGGCGCGGAACCACTAGACCAGTGAGCTGTTACGCACTCTTTCAAGGATGGCTGCTTCTGAGCCAACCTCCTGGCTGTCTATGCGACTCCACATCCTTTCCCACTTAGCACACGCTTCGGGACCTTAGACGACGATCTGGGCTGTCTCCCTCTCGACGACGGAGCTTATCCCCCGCCGACTCACTGCCGGAATACACATCCACGGTATTCGGAGTTTGGCTGCTATTGGTACCCGACACGGGCCCGCAAGCATCCAGTAGCTCTACCCCCGCGATGCAATCAACCGACGCTGCACCTAAATGCATTTCGGAGAGAACCAGCTATCACGGAATTTGATTGGCCTTTCACCCCTAGCCCCAGGTCATCCCCCCGGTTTTCAACCCAGGTGGGTTCGGTCCTCCACGCGGTCTTACCCGCGCTTCAACCTGCCCAGGGCTAGATCATCCCGCTTCGGGTCCAGGGCGCGCGACTCAAAACGCCTTTTGAGACTCGCCTTCGCTACGGCTCCCCCACCACGGGTTAGCCTCGCCACGCACCACTGACTCGCAGACTCATTTTTCGATAGGCACGCCGTCACCCCACAAGGAGGCTCCGACGGATTGTAGGCGCACGGTTTCAGGAACTCTTTCACTCCCCTCCCGGGGTGCTTTTCACCTTTCCCTCACGGTACTGGTACGCTATCGGTCAGACAGGTATGCTTAGACTTACCCCACGGTCGGGGCCGATTCACACGGGATTCCACGAGGCCCGCGCTACTTGGGACACATGATCGGAAGACGGCAAGCTTCCAGGTACGGGGCTGGCACCCTCTGCGGCCAGGCCTTCAAGCCTGTTCCCCTGGCAAGCCGTTTTATGACTCCCGCCCGGTCCGTCGGAACCGGGACACACGCTCCCGCAACACCACGAACGCAACCCCCGACGGGTATCACGCGCCCATGGTTTGGTCTGATCCGCTTTCGCTCGCCACTACTCACGGAGTATCCCTTCCTGCAGGTACTGAGATGTTTCACTTCCCTGCGTACCCCCGGAACAACAAGGTTCCGTGCCGGCCCATGACGGCCGGCGGGTTGCCCCATTCGGAAATCCTCGGATCGAAGCCATGTTGGAGGCTCCCCGAGGCTTATCGCATCCTCAAACGTCCTTCATCGGTACTGTCTGCCAAGGCATCCACCATACGCCCTTCAGGGCGGCACACGCCCCGAAAAACCCTAATGATAGCTTCAAACGCCAGACGACAAATCATCACACTGTAAAAAATGATCACAAAACGATCGATCTCGAAACCAGACTCCAAAAAAAAGAAGCCTGGCGAAATCGCGATAAAGCAAACGATGACATCACATCATCGCATTGCTCGCGTCCACTATCCAGTTCTCAAACCACCACGCGCCCCGACCGGACCCGACCCGCGGCCCGCAAGGCCGACGGCGTCCCGCCAGGGGCATCCGGAAAACCGCACGCACCCAAAACGGATGCGGGTGGCGGTCCGGGAACCCAAAAGCATACCCGCACCACTCCCCGCAAGGCCCCAAGGACCCGCGAAGCCAACGATCTCTTCCACACCAGCACGCCCACGCCAGACCGGAGACGATCCCCGGCGCATGGGCCACACGACGGACGCCGGACCGGCGTCCTGAAAAACTCCGTAGAAAGGAGGTGATCCAGCCGCACCTTCCGGTACGGCTACCTTGTTACGACTTAGTCCCAATCACGAGTCTCACCTTAGACGGCTCCATCCACAAAGGGTTAGGCCACCGGCTTCGGGTGCTACCCACTTTCATGACTTGACGGGCGGTGTGTACAAGGCCCGGGAACGCATTCACCGCGGCGTTGCTGATCCGCGATTACTAGCGACTCCGCCTTCATGGAGTCGGGTTGCAGACTCCAATCCGAACTGAGACCGGTTTTCAGGGATCCGCTCCACGTCGCCGTGTCGCATCCCGTTGTACCGGCCATTGTAGCATGCGTGAAGCCCTGGACGTAAGGGGCATGATGATCTGACGTCATCCCCACCTTCCTCCGAGTTGACCCCGGCGGTCCCCCGTGAGTTCCCACCATGACGTGCTGGCAACACAGGGCGAGGGTTGCGCTCGTTGCGGGACTTAACCCAACATCTCACGACACGAGCTGACGACGACCATGCACCACCTGTGAACCCGCCCCGAAGGGAAACGACATCTCTGCCGCGGTCGGGAACATGTCAAGCCCAGGTAAGGTTCTTCGCGTTGCATCGAATTAATCCGCATGCTCCGCCGCTTGTGCGGGCCCCCGTCAATTTCTTTGAGTTTTAGCCTTGCGGCCGTACTCCCCAGGCGGGATGCTTAACGCGTTAGCTCCGACACGGAACCCGTGGAACGGGCCCCACATCCAGCATCCACCGTTTACGGCGTGGACTACCAGGGTATCTAATCCTGTTCGCTCCCCACGCTTTCGCTCCTCAGCGTCAGTAACGGCCCAGAGACCTGCCTTCGCCATTGGTGTTCTTCCCGATATCTACACATTCCACCGTTACACCGGGAATTCCAGTCTCCCCTACCGCACTCCAGCCCGCCCGTACCCGGCGCAGATCCACCGTTAAGCGATGGACTTTCACACCGGACGCGACGAACCGCCTACGAGCCCTTTACGCCCAATAATTCCGGATAACGCTTGCACCCTACGTATTACCGCGGCTGCTGGCACGTAGTTAGCCGGTGCTTATTCGAAAGGTACACTCACCCGAAGGCTTGCTCCCGATCAAAAGCGGTTTACAACCCGAAGGCCGTCATCCCGCACGCGGCGTCGCTGCATCAGGCTTGCGCCCATTGTGCAATATTCCCCACTGCTGCCTCCCGTAGGAGTCTGGGCCGTATCTCAGTCCCAATGTGGCCGGTCGCCCTCTCAGGCCGGCTACCCGTCGTAGGCTCGGTGGGCCGTTACCCCGCCGACTACCTGATAGGACGCGACCCCATCCCATGCCGCAAAGGCTTTCCCAACACACCATGCGGTGCGATGGAGCATCCGGCATTACCACCCGTTTCCAGGAGCTATTCCGGTGCATGGGGCAGGTCGGTCACGCATTACTCACCCGTTCGCCACTCTCACCACCAAGCAAAGCCTGATGGATCCCGTTCGACTTGCATGTGTTAAGCACGCCGCCAGCGTTCATCCTGAGCCAGAATCGAACCCTCCACAAAAAAACTTTGCAGAAAGCCAACATGTGACTCTCAAAAACAAGAAAATTGACGATCGCCTTATAAGGAAAGGCGCATCGCACGAAAACCTCACCGTCCTTCAAGGCCTCCCGGCCACTCGCGAACGAGCGGACGATGAACTGGCAATCATTGACTATAAAGAAGTAGTACAAATACGCTCTTGAGTTCTCAAACCACCACCGCTCACCCGCCTCGAGGCACCCCAACCGGGGAACCACTCGCCGAGCGGCAGCAAGAGATAAACTTACAGCACAATCCCATTCCACGCAAATCGGGCATGACGAAACAAGACGCGAACCCTTGCAAACACTGGAAAGCGTCGGCGTGTCGAAATCCGTCTTTCTTACACCATAAATCGCAAAACCAACTCCAACACAACCCAAAAATCGTCAGAAAAAGCTGATTGCCGCGTGTCACACAACGCAACAACACGGCAATCAGCAGATCAACAGCGCATCACAGCAAGTCACAGACGATCGGAAAGCCAATCGAACACCAAACGCAATGCGCGAGCGCTACGGAATCCGTAACAGGCATGGCAGGCGTTATCGAGCTTGTAGAACGTCACATCCTTGCCAAGCGCTTTCAACGTGGCATACAGGCGACAACTCTGATTGAACGGCACCAACTGATCGCGGCCACCATGCATGATCAGCGTTGACGGAGTGGGCATATCGGCACTCAGATAAGTCATAGGCGAAGCCGAGGCGCTCAAATCCGGATGTTCAAGCACGTCACCGCCATCAATCACCACACCTTCCGGGCACTGCGGATCACTGTGGGTCTGCGAACTCGGATAAAAGTTCATCTTCGCGAAATCAGTAGGGCCATGCCAATCCACGATCGCGTTCACTTCGGTGCTTTCCTCGGCATAGGCATCCGTATCAGGCGCGCGATTGCCAGTGAACCCAGCCATCAACACCGTATGACCGCCCGAAGAATCGCCCCACAGCGCAATACGATCCTTGTTGCAATGGAAGCGTTCGGCATTCTTGCGCATGAAACGCACTGCAGTCTTGCAATCCTGCATCTGCGCGGGGAACGGCGCAATATCGCTGTGACGATACTTCAGCGCAGCCACCACATACCCTTGCTCGGCAATACGCACGAAATAATTCGAGCAATCGGTCACATTCTGCTCGTGGAATGCCGAACCGCGCACAAACACAATCACCGGCCAACCACCTTCCGGCATTGCGCCCTCGGGCATATTGTCAACGCCAGGCGTGAACACCCACATCGGCAAATCAACACTGCTGCCATCAGCCAGCTGACGGGTCACGTATGTAACCTGCTCGATATTCACGGGATATCCGAAATCATCCTGGTCCAAGTCGGAAATCACTTGGCAGCCTTCCGGAAACTCATCAGTGTGCGGGAAGAACTTAGTCTGCTCGCGGCGTCGGAATCGGGGCAAGCTGTGTCGGCGACGGCGGCGACACCATCGATTCGATATCGATTGCCCCGATCGCCGTAACCGTCTCGGTCGTTTCGGCAGTCTCGGCCGCATCAGCGCCATCATCTGCAATGTTTTGTGCAATATCAGTAGTCATAATGCACCTCTCATTCCTTTCCATACATGATTATTAAGATTGCTTTTCTCGAATTTGATTGCCCGATGTTCCCTGTTTCACGTGAAACATCAGAAGTTACGTCGTGCGGCTATACCTAAGATATGAGCAAAAAGATCGCAGTATTGACGGGGGCGGGGATTTCCACGTCCGCAGGTATTCCCGACTTCCGTGGACCGGACGGCGTCTGGACTAAGCACCCTGAACAAACGAAAGTGTATGACATCGAAGCATTCCTTTGCCACGAGGAAGATCGCAAGTATTCCTGGCGTTGGCAGAAGGAATCACCCGTGTGGACCGCACAGCCGGGCACCGCGCATAAGGCGCTCGTCAAACTGGAACAGGCTGGACTGCTAGCACTGCTCGCCACACAGAATTTCGACGCGCTGCACGAAAAAGCCGGCAATAGCAGCGACGTCATCGTCAATCTGCATGGCACCATCGGTACCTCGCACTGCATGAAGTGCCATGCAAAATATGACACCGCCGACATCATGGCGAATCTCGACAACGAACCCGATCCGCACTGCCATCGCAGACTGCCCTACAGCGGCAACATGCCATGCAACGGACTCATCAAAACCGACGTGGTCTACTTCGGCGAGGCGCTGCCGGACGGCGCGCTCGAAAAATCATATCGACTCGCAACGCAGGCCGACGAACTGTGGGTCATCGGATCCACGCTGGAAGTCATGCCCGCGGCAAGCATCGTGCCCATAGCCGCAGAGGCGGGCGTGCCGATCACCATTATGAACATGGGACGCACGCAATACGATCGGTTGGCCGACCGGCTTATCCACGACGATATCGCCGTCGCCCTGCCGCAGCTCGTCGACGAAACCATCACCGCCGAGCAGTAAGCCGCACAGTAAATACGTTTTCTCGTACGTCTTGCAGTACCGGCACAAATCGTTGGAATTACACCGGTTTTGGTTGGTCGTTACCAAAATCCGAATTTTTCAACGACAAAAATCCGAATGACGTAACGGCTAGTCAAGCAATATAAACAACAAAAGGGTCTTGGATTGCTTTGCGACAATCAGAAATCATCGCAAGGCTTTCCAAGACCCTTATTGGTTATCAAATACTGAAAAACGGTACTGAAATCAGTAAATGCGCTTCGGCTGGAAACCGGCTTCCCGCAATGCCTCGAGCACACGATCAATGTGGTCGGGACCATTCGTTTCAACCGTCACGCCCAAAGCCACGGCATTCGCGTAATGGCTGGACGCCTTGAACTGGTCGTGATCCAGCGCGATAACGTTCGCACGCTGCTCGGCCAGCAATGTGGCGACCTTCACCAGCTGTCCCGGGGTATCGGGCAGCTCGACCTCGAAATGCATGATGCGGCCACGCGTGATCATACCCTTCTGAATCACAGCGCCAATGGACACAGTGTCTTCATTACCGCCAGACATGATCGGCACCACCACATGCGGACCCTTCGCCTCGGCGAACTTGCGCGAGCGCAGGTTGAGGTGCTCGAGCGCAGCCAGAGACACAGCGCCGGCAGCCTCAACCACCAGCTTGTGCTTTTCGAGCATGAGCAGGATCATCTCGTTGATGTCACGCTCGGTCACGGTGACGATGTCGTCAAGGAATTCGTTGAGCAGCGCGAACGTGAGATCGCCCGGACGCTTCACGGCGACGCCCTCGGCGGACGTGCGCACCTGGTCGGCGGCAACCACATGACCTGCGGCCAGCGAATTCTTCCATGCTGGGCTACCCTCCGGAATCGCGCCGATCACGCGCACTTCCGGCTTGAACGTCTTGATGGCGAGCGCCACACCGGCACCAAGACCGCCACCGCCCAGCGGCACGACCACGTCGGTGACGTTCGGCACGTCTTCGAGGATTTCAAGGCCGATGGTGCCCTGACCGCACAGCACCTCGTAATCGTCGAATGGCGGCACGTAGATCATGCCTTCGGTGTCGCTCAATTCCTGGGCGCGGGCTGCGGATTCGTCGAACACCTCGCCGTACAGCACCACGTCTGCGCCGTACGCCTTGGTGGCGTCAACCTTCAGCGGCGGAGTGATCTGCGGCATGCAGATCGTTGCCTTCGCACCACGTTCGCGAGCCGCATAGGCCACGCCCTGCGCATGGTTGCCCGCGGAAGCGGTGACAATGCCGCGAGCCAGCTGCTCATCACTCAGGGATGCGATCTTGTTGTAGGCGCCGCGAATCTTGAACGATCCGGTGACCTGGAGATTCTCAGGCTTGAGCAGAATCTCATGTCCGGTCATGTCGGACAGCACCTTGGACGGAATGATTGCCGTGTGGCGCGCAGTGCCCTTGAGTCGTTCGGCGGCTAGTTTCAGTTCAGCTGCGTGATCGCGCTGCAATGCTTTGAGAACCTCGTTTTGTTCCATGAGCGTTATTGTAAGCGTACGTCTGCCGAAACTGCCTTATCATGCGGCTTTCGCGATGAAAAGTGAGATTGCTTGCGAAAAGTAATCACAAGCAATCAGGAATAATCGCAATACATAATCTGATAAATCACAATACAAATAA
>OOCE01000524.1_pt1 | contig 13884 bp, 10 predicted proteins | sample 1671421 | NCBI WGS metagenome assembly OOCE01 (sample SAMN06348155, study PRJEB24527) | human gut metagenome | biome: human gut; feature: ankylosing spondylitis patient; material: feces | host: Homo sapiens | place: China | collected 2015-10 | reverse complement strand
AAGAGGTGGAGCACGCCGAGGAAGAGGGCATCATCTTCAAGACCCTGTGCAACCCCGTGGAGATCCACGCCAACGACGAGGGCTTCGTCAAGTCCATCACCTGCATTGAGATGGAGCTGGGTGAGCCCGATGCTTCCGGCCGCCGCCGTCCCATTGAAAAGAAGGGCAGCGAGTTTGAGCTGGATGTGGATACCGTGATCATGAGCCTGGGCACCAGCCCCAACCCCCTGATCCGCTCCACCACCCCTGGTCTGGAGACCAACAAGCACGGCTGCATCGTCACCGAGGGCGACGAGGGCAAGACCAGCCGTGAGGGCGTGTACGCCGGCGGCGATGCCGTGACCGGTGCCGCCACCGTCATCAAGGCCATGGGTGCCGGTAAGGCAGCCGCCAAGGCCATGGACGAGTACATCCAGAATAAGTAAGGAACACTTCCCTTCTCCATAAAAAAACAGGTGCACCTGAACGGTGCACCTGTTTTTTGTGCATCACTATATTTTTAAGTCGTTATGAGGCCCTGTTCCAGACAGTACCAATAGATGCCATCCTCCATCACGGTACGGCAGTGTGCGGCAGCAGCCGCCTTCAACTTCTCAGAGGCATTGCCCATAGCCACACCGGTGCCCACAGCCCCAAACATCTCCAAATCATTGTTGCCATCTCCGAACGCCATGCTATCGGCTTTGGAGATGCCATAGAACTCCAACACCTTTTCCACGGCAATCCCCTTGCCGCCGCTGGCCGGAATGATATCCACAGCCCGATTCCACCACGCCGCGATCTTTGCATGGGGTACATCCTTCAAAATAGCTGGGTACTCCTCTTCCCGGCCACCCATGAGCACCTGGAAAATTTCTCCCTTTGCCATCTCCTCAAAATCCTCAGCGATCTTCAACTCAACGCCGCCGATGGCAAAATACTCTTCCAGATCCGGTTCGGAGCCGTTGGCCGCCAGCCGGGTCGTGTTGGCCAGGGCAACGGGCCGTCCCAACGCCGCTGCGTTCCGGATGAGGGTAGCAACCTCCTCCGTAGGGATGGTGTTCTTGAAAATATCCTGCTCTGGAGTGAAGCAGTAGGAGCCGTTGTAGGTCAGGAAAGCATCAAAGGACACCCCCTCAAACTTCGGCACCTCCATAGGAGCCCGCCCGGTGGCGATGCAGAGACGGATGCCGTTCTGGTGCAGCCGCCGCAAGGCTTCCAGCGTGCGGGGCCGGGCAGCACCCTTCAGCGGCACCAGTGTGCCGTCGATGTCAAAAAAGATGATCTTGGGCTTTGTCATAGCGTTCCTCCCGCATTTTTCTTATATCATAGCACACTTGCTGCCGTTTGCCAAATGTATCCCAGTTGTTGTGCAACCTGCTCAATTTTCCGAGGTGATTTTTGTCGGCTATTTCTGGCGCATTGTGATTGATTTTGACTGAAATCTTGCTATAATAAGGACAGGAAGCTTCATAAAGCTTCAAGTTCAATCACAAAACACCAAAGGAGTGACCTTTCCTCATGTTGGCAGAAGAACGATTCAGCCTGATTCTGGATCTGCTGGCGCGGCAGCGCACCGCCACCGTGCAGGAGTTGTGCGAGGCGTTGAACGCAAGCGAATCCACCATCCGGCGCGACCTGAACGAGCTGGACAAGCAGGGCAAACTGAACAAGGTGCACGGCGGGGCCACCCTGCCGGACAGCCCCTTCCGCACCGACGAGCCCACCATGGCCGCCAAGGAAGAGCTGGCCGTCAGTCAGAAACAGAGCATCGCCCAGGCGGCAGCAGAACTGATCCTGCCGGAAGATTTCATCTATCTGGATGCAGGCTCCAGCACACTGGCTCTGGCACGGGCGCTAAGCGGCCCGGCCCTGAACGCCAGCTATGTGACCAACGGCGTGGCCCACGCCCGCCTGCTGGCCCAGAAAGGCTGCCGGGTGTTCCTGCCCGGCGGGCTGCTGCGGCCCCAGACCGAGGCTATCATCGGGGCGGCTGCGCTGACTGCCATCCAGCAGTACAATTTCACCAAAGCCTTCATGGGGGCCAACGGCGTGGCGCTGGATTCCGGCTTCACTACCCCAGACCCCGAGGAGGCCGCCGTCAAGGCTGCGGTCATCCGCCGGGCGCGGGAGACGTGGTTCCTGGTGGACGACACCAAATTCGCGCAGGTCTACCCCGCCGTCATCTGTGATCTGCACAGCGGTGCCATCCTGACGAACCGGTGCCCCAACCCCAAATACCGGCAATACACTCTGATAAAGGAGACCGAGGTATGATCTACACTGTAACGTTCAATCCTGCCATTGATTATGTTGTCCGTCTCGACAGGCCCCTTGAGGTGGGCGAGGTGAACCGCGCCGCCGGGGAGGACTGCGTGCTGGGCGGCAAAGGCATCAATGTTTCCGGCGTGCTCCGGGAGCTGGGCTGTGAGAGCGTGGCTCTGGGCTTTGTGGCCGGTGAGACCGGTGCCTGGCTGGAACGTGGTCTGGCCGCGCAGGGGCTCCGGACCGATTTCATCCATCTGGCCGAGGGCATGACCCGCATCAATGTCAAGATCAAGGCAGGCACTGAGACGGAGCTGAATGGCGCAGGCCCCAGCATCCCGGAAAGTGCCATGCAGCAGCTGGAAGCCCAGCTGGACACCCTGCAGCCTGACGACATCCTCATTCTGGCGGGCAGCATCCCCAAGAGCCTTTCCCAGAGCACCTACGAGCGGCTGCTGGCAGGGTTGGAGGGCCACGGCGTGCGGGCCGTGGTGGATGCCACCCAGGATCTGCTGGTCAATGTCCTCCCCTATCACCCCTTCCTGATCAAGCCCAACAATCACGAGCTGGGCGAGATCGTGGGCCGGGAGCTGAAAACGGACGAAGAGATCACCGCCGCCGCCCGCGCCCTGCAGGAAAAGGGTGCCCGGAACGTGCTGGTGAGCATGGCCGGGAACGGCGCTCTGCTGGTGGATGAGCACGGCGAGGTGCACCGCATCGGCTGCCCCAAGGGCAAGGTCGTGAACAGCGTAGGCGCAGGCGACAGCATGGTGGCCGGTTTTGTGGCAGGCTATCTGCAAAGCGGCAGCTATGAGCAGGCCCTCCGGCTGGGCACCGCCTGCGGCAGTGCCACCGCGTTCAGCCTTGGGCTGGCCAAACGGGAAGAAATTAAGAACTTGTTCGAAACCCTTTAACGAGCTCACCCTCTCCGTCATCGCTAACGCGATGCCACCTCCCCCAAAGTGGGAGGTCTTGACAGTCATTGCTATGTTGATGGTTTTGCCAAGGGCTCTCCCTTCGGGAGAGCTGGACGCGAAGCGGCCTGAGAGGGTGAGGACGCTACGATAGAAAGGAGAACCCTTATGCGCATTACGGAATTATTCACCGCAAAGTCCATCGAGCTGGATTCTGCGGCCTCCAACCGGGACGAGATCCTCTCCCGGCTGGTAGAGTTGCAGGCCACCCACGGCAATATCACCGACACAGAAGCCTACAAGAAAGCGCTCTACGCCCGGGAGGATGAGGCCTCCACTTATGTGGACAACGGCATCACCGTTCCCCACGCCAAGACGAATGTGGTCACCCGGCCCAGCCTGGCCGCCCTGCGTCTGAGCACCCCGGTGCAGTACAACACCGAAGATGACGGCAAGACCGACCTGCTCTTTGCCATTGCAGCCCCCGAAAACGGCAGCCTGCATGTGGATATGCTGGCCCGCATGATGCAGATGCTGATGAACGAGGACTTTGTGGAAAAGCTGAAGGCCGCCAGGACCCCCGCCGAATTCCTTGCCCTCATCGACGCACAGGAGGAGGCCCAGTTCGGTGAGGAGAGCTTCACCCAGCAGGCCATCCCCCAGAGCAGCTACCGCATTCTGGCCGTGACCGCCTGCCCCAACGGCATTGCCCACACCTACATGGCCGCCGAGGCGCTGGCCAAGGCCGGTGACAAGCTGGGCCTGCCCACAAAGGTGGAGACCAACGGCTCCGATGGTGCCAAGAACGTGCTGACCCGCGCCGAGATCGCAGCCTGTGACGGCATCATCGTGGCTGCAGACAAAAATGTGGAGACCGCCCGCTTTGACGGCAAGCCCGTGCTGTTTGCCCGGGTGGATGACGGCATCCACAAGCCCGAGGAGCTGCTGAAAAAGGTAGCCCACGGTGAAGTTCCTGTTTATCACGCCAAGGGCGGTGCCGCCGCCGAAGAGGAGATCTCCGGCGACAGCTTTGGCCGCAAGGTGTACAAGGATCTGATGAACGGCGTGTCTCACATGCTGCCCTTTGTGGTGGGCGGCGGCATTATGATCGCGCTGGCCTTCCTGCTGGACGATTACACCATCGATCCCTCCAACTTCGGCATGAACACCCCCATCGCCGCCTTCTTCAAGACGGTGGGCAGCGCCGCCTTTGGCTACATGCTTCCCATTCTGGCAGGCTTCATCGCCATGTCCATCGCCGACCGTCCCGGCCTGGCCGTGGGCTTTGCGGGCGGCGTGCTGGCCATGAACGGCACCAACTTTGCAGGCCTTGCCAATGGTGAGACCACCGGCATCTCCGGCGGCTTCCTGGCCGCTCTGCTGGCCGGTTTCGCGGCCGGTTATGTGGTCGAGTTCCTGAAGAAGATCACCGAAAAGCTCCCCGCCAGCCTGAACGGCATCCGCCCCATGCTGATCTACCCGCTGGGCGGCATCCTCATCATCGGTGCCGTGATGTGCGGCATCAACCCGGTCATGGGCATGATCAACACCGCCATGACCAACTGCCTCAACGCCATGGGCGGCACCTCCAAAGTCCTGCTGGGTGCCATCGTTGCCGGTATGATGAGCATCGACATGGGCGGTCCCTTCAACAAGGCAGCCTACGTCTTTGGCACTGCCGCACTGGCCTCCGGCAACTACGAGGTCATGGCTGCTGTCATGGTGGGCGGCATGGTTCCTCCCATCGCGATTGCCCTCTCCACCACCTTCTGCCCCAAGAAGTGGACCCCTGACGAGCGCCGCAACGGCATCGTGAACTACGTCATGGGCCTGTGCTTCGTCACCGAGGGTGCCATCCCCTACGCCGCCGCCGACCCGCTGCGCGTCCTGCCCAGCTGTGTGGCCGGTGCCGCGCTGGCCGGTGCCCTCTCCATGACCTTCGGCTGCGCCTTGCGCGCTCCCCACGGCGGCATCTTCGTGTTCCCCGTGGTCGATCATGCCCTGCTCTACTGCGTGGCTCTTGCCGCTGGCAGCGTGGTGGGTGCCGTGATCCTGAGCCTGCTCAAGAAGGACCGCACCGACGCAGTCTGATCTGCCATTCTCCTTCTTCCTTTACCATATAAAAAGGGCCCGTCTGCTCGCACCAAAATGCGGCAGGCGGGCCCTTTCGTGCTTATCCCTTGATGATCCGGAGCAGGGTCTTGTCCAGCTGGATGGTGCGGTTCCATGGGTTCAGGATGATGCCCTGAATCTCCGGCACCTGCAGTGCGGCATCCAACAGCTTTTCAAGCTCCACCAGAAAGGTGGACTGCACCGCTTCCGCGCCCTTCATCTCCTCTTCAAAGCTGGTAAAGGCATACCACCAGCTGGCCCCATCGGCCGTGCGGAGGGCCCGCAGCTGCATCTGCTCACTGGCCGGGTTCGGCTCCACCGCCACCACGACCTGTCCGTTTTCCCGCATCCGCCGCCGGATCACGGTCAGGGTATGCGCCAGCTGCTCCTGTGTGGGCTCCTGCTGTAACTGGCAGACCGCCTGTTCGATTTTTTCGTTGCCGTTCAGGCCCTCGTCCTTCTTCTGCGCCATAAGCTCTCCCATTCTTTTCATTGTATTTTATGCTTGTATTATATCCGGACTTTACGAAAAATGGAAGCGCTGGCCAGAGATTCTTTCTTTTTTCGTCTGCTTTCGGGTGTTTTTTCAAAAATCAGTAGCCCCCGCCCCGAAAAAGTGTTACAATATTTTCGTCTGGTATCATTTCAGAAACGACAGGACGCGCCGCTTTTCCGTGAGCCGTTTTTGTCGGAATGGGAGAGATAAGGTAATGAAACGAATCCTTCGTTCTGCCGTCAGTCTGCTGCTGTGCGCCGCCGTGGCGCTGGGCGGCACTGCCTGCGGCCGAAGCAAGCTGCCCACCACCATCACGATCTGGACCTACTACAACGGCGATCAGCTGGAATGCTTCAACCAGCTGGTGGAGCAGTTCAACTCCACCGTGGGCAAAGAGAAGAACATCCGGGTCGAAAGCTCCAGTCAGGGCAGCGTGAACGACCTTGAGACCAGCGTGCTGGCCGCCGCCGAGGGCAAGGTGGGTGCCGAAAAACTCCCCAACATCGTCTCCTCTTACGCGGACACCGCCTTTACGCTGGATCAGATGGGCCTTGCCGTTGACCTGAGCCCCTACCTGACCGAAAAAGAGAAGTCTGCCTATATCGCCGGTTTTCTCGAAGAGGGCGACCTGATGAACAACGGGGAGCTCAAGGTCTTTCCCATAGCAAAGTCCACCGAGCTGCTCTACCTGAACACCACCGATTTTGCCCCCTTTGCCGAGGCCACAGGCGTGACCTATGCGGATCTTTCCACCGTGGAGGGGCTGAACGAGGCCGCACACAAATACTACGACTGGACCGATGCCCAGACGGCTGCGCCCAACGACGGCAAGGCCCTGTATGGCCGCGACGCGCTGACCAATTACCTGCTCTGCGGCGCACAGGAACTGGGTACGACCATCTTTGATGCCGAGAACGGCGTGATGACCCTGCACTTTGACAAGCCGACCCTCCGCAAGCTGTGGGATAACTACTATGTCCCCTACATCAAGGGCTGGTGCAGTGCCAGCGGCAAGTTCCGCAGCGACGATATCAAAACCGGCAGCCTGCTGGCCTATGTCGGTTCCTCCTCCAGCGCTTCCTTCTTCCCCACCCAGGTGCTGACCAGCGACACCGAGAGCCACGGCATCGAGATGGCCGCGCTGCCCTGCCCCAGCTTTGCAGGCTGTGAGCCGGTGGCCGTCCAGCAGGGGGCCGGCATGGTAGTCATCCCGGGCACCGAGGACGAGATCAGCGCCTGCGCTGCCTTCCTGAAATGGTTCACCCAGCCGGAAAACAACCTGCAGTTCTCGGTGCAGTCCGGCTATATGCCCGTGACCTATGCCGCCAACAGCATGTCCGCCCTTGAGAACAGCGGCCTGACGGTCTCCGAGCGTATCCACAAGGTGCTGAGCCTGTCCATTGATGCCATCGAGCGCGGCAAGCTCTACACCACCCATGCCTTCCCGGATGCCCTGAGCGCCCGCAATACCCTGCAGTACGCGCTGGAGGACCGTGTCACTGCCGACCGTGCCACGGTGCTGGAGCGGCTGGCTGCCGGGCAGACCCCCGAGGAAGCCGAAGCCGAGTTTCTGACCGATGCCTATTTTGATGCCTGGTACGACCAGACTCTGGCCGCTCTCAGCGCCTTTGCGGGCTGAGATGCCCTTGGAACAACCACAAAAGGAGCGACCCTCAGATGCAGAACCGCAAACCGCACAGTCAGAAGGCCCCTCAGACGGGCCATTCTATCTTCGGCACCATCCTTTTCTCCCTGCTGGCTGTGCTGGCGGTGGAGATCCTGCTGCTGACCTTTGCCGCCCACGCCACCCGGCTTGGCCCCCAGCTGAACCAGAACGCCGAGGATATCCTTGCCATGCAGGTGGACAACCGCAGCCGGTATCTTCAGTCCATCTTCCACGATGCACAGGAGCTGACCAGCCTTTCCGATACCATCAATGGCCTGACCCAGCAGCTTCTGGACGAGGGAGAGATCAGCCTGAGCACGCTGGACAGCAGCAGCGACGCGGCCTATCCCCTGCTGGAAGCCGCCGCGCCGGAGCTTATCAGCACCCTGCGCATCAAGTCGGTGACCGGCGTGTTTCTTATCCTGAACACCCATGATCTGGATAAGCAGAAGCAGGACAGTCGGCTGCCCGCCATCTACCTGCGGGATCTTGACCCGGATGCCGCTCCCTCCCAGCGCAACGCCGACCTGACCTTTGTGCGGGCACCGGCCCAGCTGGTGCAGTCCCTCTCCATTGCCACGGACAACAGCTGGTCCCCCACCATCCGCTACCGGGCACTGGGAAACCGCGGCTTCCTTTATCCCCCTTTCCAGGCTGCCTATAAAGACGGAGCCAGCCTTGCCGCCTCCGATTATGGCCACTGGACCTCACAATCCTATCCGATGCCCGGAGACACCCACGAGGCCATTGCCTACAGCCAGCCCCTGATCCTGCCGGACGGCACCGTTTACGGCGTGATCGGCGTGGAGCTGCTGGCCGACTACCTGTGGGAGAACCTGCCCTGCTCTGAGCTGCAAAACAACGGCACCTATTTCCTTGCCGTGACCGGTACGGAGGAGCTCTCTGCCTCTGAACTGCAGCTGCGTCCGGTGCTCCGTTCCCACTGCGACGGGCAGCCGGGTTCTGCGGACGAAAGCCTTACGCTGCGCCTCCACAGTGCCCAGACCCGCCGCTACCTCTTCAGCGATGCACTCTACATTGCCTCGGTCTCCCCCTTGAACCTCTACAGCCGGAACGCCCCTTTCTCGGGCGAGCACTGGCTTCTCGTGGGCTCTTGTTCCCGAGGCGCAGCTCTTTGCTTTTGCCCAGCGGCTGCAGCAGCTGCTCTCCTTCATCATTCTGATCACGCTGGCCGTTGGCTTTGTTTGCAGCTGGCTGATCAGCAGGCGGCTGGCCCGGCCCGTAGCCAAGCTCTCGGCTGAGGTAGCCGCTGCCGAAGCGGATTCCTCCGCCATCCCGCATCTGTCCACCACCGGCATCAGGGAGCTGGATCAGTTTTCCTCTGCCTTTACCCAGCTGAGCAAGGACGTGCTGGACTCCTCCACCCGCTTTTTGCGCATTATGAAATTGGCCAGTGCGGAGCTGGGCGGCTATGAGCTGCGCGATGACAGCGTTTATGTGACTGATAACTTCTTCTCCATGCTGGGCCTTGCACAGGAGCAGCCTGATCCGCTCACGCCAAAGGCTTTCCGCGCCCTGATGGGCACACTGGAGCAGCGGTGGTTCTACCGCCTGTCCCCGGCCAACAACAAGGTCTTTGCCATCCCCCAGCCCGACGGCAGCACCCACTACATCACCCTGCGTGTCACCCATATCCTGGGCGAAAACGCCTCCGAGGTGGGTCTGGCTGAGGATATGACCACCACGGTGCTGGAGCAGCAGCGCATTGAGCACGAGCGCGATTACGATACCCTGACCGGCCTGTACCGCCGCCGTGCCTTTGACCGCGCCTGTGACGCGCTGTTCCAGCAGCCCGAAAAGCTGGGCTGTGCCGCCCTGCTGATGATGGATTTGGACAACCTCAAGCAGATCAACGACACCTACGGCCACGACTGGGGTGACCAGTACATCCGCCAGACCGGCCAGTGCTTTGCGGCCAACACGCCCGCCAACACCATCTGCTCCCGCCTTTCGGGCGATGAATTCCTGATCTTCTTCTATGGCTACCAGGATCAGGCACAGCTCCGCGCCCAGCTGGAGCTGCTGAGTGCCGCCCTGCAGCGCAGCGTGTCCATCCTGCCCAACGGCAAGCAGCTGCACATCAGCATCTCGGGCGGCATTGCCTGGTACCCCACGGACGGCCACGACCTGCTCACCCTGAAAAAATATGCCGACTTTGCCATGTATCAGGTCAAGCATTCCCACAAGGGCCGCATGTGTGATTTTGATATCGGCAGCTACCATCAGGAGGCATACGCTGCTCAGACCCAGCAAGACTTTGAGCTCCTGCTGCGGGAGGAACTGGTGACCTACCACTTCCAGCCCATCTGCTCTGCCCGTACCGGCCGGATCGCAGCCTACGAGGCCCTCATGCGGGTGGATCTGCCCACCCTGCACTCCCCCGCTCAGGTCATGCAGCTGGCCCATGAGACGGGCCGCCTGTATGAGATCGAACGGATCACTGTGTTCCATTCCAGCGCGATCTTCCAGCGCATGCAGGCACAGGGCCTGTTCCAGAGCGATGCCCTGCTCTTCATCAACTCCATCGCCAATGTCAGCCTGACGGTTGAGGATGTGGAGGAATATGCTCAGCGCTACCCCGAGCTGCTCAAGCGGCTGGTGGTGGAGATCACCGAACAGGAGGATCTGGACCGCGCATGTCTGGAGCGGAAGCGGAACGTTCCGGGCTTCTCCGGCTCCTTTGCGCTGGATGACTACGGCAGCGGCTACAGCAACGAATTGAACCTGCTGGAGCTCTCGCCCCGGTATATCAAGATCGACATTTCCATTGTGCGCGGGATCGACACCGACCGTGATAAGCAGCAGATCGTCTCCAACATTGTGGCTTACGCACACGCCCGCAGTATGCATCTCATTGCCGAGGGCATTGAGACCGAGGCCCAGCTGCGCACCGTCATCGGTCTGGGCGTGGATCTGCTGCAGGGCTATTACCTCAGCCGCCCCGCCGCAGTGCCCGCCCCCATTGCACCGGCAGCGCAGGCGGTGATCGACCAGCTCGAACACCAGCGGTTTGATCCCCTCGGTTTATGATCTTTCCGGCTCCCCTGTGGGGGAGCCTTTTGTGACCCCATTCAGAGAAAGGAGACACGATGAACCACGAATCCAGTTCCGCCCTCCCCGCCGCCATCCGGGTGCGGGGCGCGCGGGTGCACAACCTGAAGAACATCGACGTAGATGTGCCGCTCCACAAGATCGTCGGCATTGCGGGCGTGTCCGGTTCCGGCAAGTCCTCGCTGGCGCTGGGTGTCCTCTACGCCGAGGGCTCCCGCCGTTATCTGGAGGCTCTTTCCACCTATACCCGCCGCCGGATGACCCAGGCCGAAAAGGCGCAGGTGGACGAGATCCGCTATGTTCCCGCCGCACTGGCCCTCCACCAGCGGCCCGGCGTGCCCGGGATGCGTTCCACCTTTGGCACCATGACCGAGCTTTTGAACAGCCTGCGCCTGATGTTCTCCCGGCTGTCCCACTATCCCTGCCCCGCCTGCGGCTGCATGGTGCCGCCCAGCCTGAACATTGCGGCCGAGATCCCGCTCTACTGCCCCCGGTGCGGCGCGCAGGTGCCGGTGCTGGGTGCGGAGCAGTTCGCCTTTAACAGCACCGGAGCCTGCCCAGACTGCGAGGGCACCGGCATCGTGCGGGTGGTGGACGAATCCACTCTGGTGCCGGACGAGAGCCTTTCCATCAACGAGGGCGCAGTACTGCCCTGGCAGACCCTGATGTGGTCACTGATGAAGGAGATCGCCGAAAAAATGGGCGTGCGCACCAACGTCCCCTTCCGGGAGCTGACCCCGGAAGAGCGCGACATAGTGTTCCACGGCCCCGCCCAAAAGGTGCACCTGCTCTACCAGAACAGCAAGACCGGCGCGGCGGGTGAAATGGATTTCACCTACTTCAACGCCGTTTATACCGTAGAGAACGCCCTGGCCAAGGTGACGGATGAAAAGGGCATGAAGCGGGTGGAGCGATTTCTGAAGCAGGGCCCCTGCCCCGCCTGCGGCGGCTCCCGCCTGAACGCCGCGGCCCGGGCTCCCCGGCTGCGGGGCATCGGGCTGGCCGATGCCTGCCGCATGACGCTGGACACGCTGGTACAGTGGGTGGAGGGGGTGCCTGCCTCCCTGCCCGTGGAGATGCGTCCCATGGCTGAGAGCATCTGCGAGTCCTTTCAGGCCACCGCCGCCCGCCTGCTGGATCTGGGGCTGGGCTACCTCTCCCTTGACCGGGAGGCTGCCACCCTTTCCACAGGGGAGCGCCAGCGGGTGCAGCTGGCCCGCTCGGTGCGCAACCGCACCACCGGCGTGCTCTATGTGCTGGACGAGCCCTCCATCGGCCTGCACCCCTCCAACATCGAGGGCCTGCGGGGCGTGATGCACGACCTGATCGCGGACGGCAACTCCATCGTGCTGGTGGATCACGACACCGAGATCCTGCGGGATGCCGACTGGCTCATTGAGATGGGCCCCGGTGCCGGTGAAAACGGCGGCACCATCCTGACGCAGGGCACTGTGGAGCAGGTGGCCCAAAGCCCAGCCTCCCGCATCGGGCCCTTCCTTGCCGACCTGCACACTCTCTCAGCCCGCACCCGCACCCCGGAGGCGGAGCTCTTTGCGCTGGGCACCATCACTCTGCGCACCCGGGCCATCCACACCGTCAAGCCATTGGAAGTCCGGCTGCCCAAGGGGCGGCTCATCGCGGTGACCGGCGTGTCCGGTTCCGGCAAGACCACGCTGGTGCTGGAAAGCCTGATCCCCGCGCTGGAGGCCGCCGCCAAGGGCGAAGCTCTGCCTGCCCATGTGGAAAGCATCACTGCACCGGGCATTGCGCAGGTCAAGCTCATTGACGCAACGCCCATCGGCATCAATGTGCGGTCCACGGTGGCCACCTATGCCAATGTCCACGATGAGCTGCGCAAGATCTACGCCCGCTCCCCCCTTGCCAGGGAGAAGGGCTACAAGGCGGGCGATTTTTCCTACAACACGGGCCGCCTGCGCTGTCCCGGCTGCGACGGTACCGGCACCATCAGCCTGGACATCCAGTTCCTGCCGGATGTGGAGATCACCTGCCCGGATTGCGGCGGCTCCCGCTACCAGAAGGATGCCGCCGCCCTCTACCGCACCCGGAAGGACGGCACCCAGGCCGAGAGCCTGCCCCGCCTGATGGAGATGAGCGTGGACGAAGCCCTTGCCGCCTGTGCCGACCTCAAGCTGGTGGCCAGCCGGCTGCAGACCCTTTCCAACCTGGGGCTGGGCTACCTGACTCTGGGCGAGGCCACCCCCAGCCTTTCGGGCGGGGAGGCCCAGCGGCTCAAGCTCGCCAGCGAGATGGGCAAAGGGCAGGCTGACACCGTGTTTGTATTCGACGAGCCCACCATCGGCCTGCACCCGCTGGATGTGCGCACCCTGCTGGGCGTGTTCCAGCGCCTCATTGACAGCGGGGCTACTGTGGTGGTCATTGAGCACGATCTGGATGTGATCCGCAACGCCGACTATCTCGTGGACCTTGGCCCCGGCGGCGGCGAAAGCGGCGGACGCATCGTGGCCTGCGGCACACCGGAGCAGGTGGCCGCCGATCCCGCCAGCATCACCGGAAAATATCTGCACCTGTAAACCAAGAGGGAGAGCCCCGCAAGGAGCTCTCCCTCTTACTATTTTATTCTGCCTTTTTCGGGTAGCGGACGAGGTCATACAGCGTGCCGCCCGGCCCCAGGTCGCGCGTACCGTAAAGTTTCATGCCCAGGTGGACATACTTATCGCACTTGGATTTTGCATCGGTGTCCAGCACCACGGGAATGCCCAGCCGGTCGCCTTCGGCAAAGGCAAGATCCATGACCTTGCGCATATAGCCCTGCCCCTGATAAGCTTCCCGCACGCAGACCATGCCCACATAGATGCAGGGCTTTTTCTCCTTATTCAGCACATCTTCCAACGAGGGCCCGGCCTTGGAGAGCATCCGTGCAAAGTGAAACAGCTCCCCCAGGCTCATGGATTGCAGCATCCCCCGCAGCAGGATCCGCGCCGCCTTGAAACTGACCTTCTGCCCCGGCAGCTTGTAGGCAATGTAGCCCTCGCCACGCTCACTGGTGGTGTGCAGAAAGCCGTCTGTCAGCACGCACCGCACAAAGCCGCAGATGTAGGTCACAACCGCTTCCTTGTCACGGAACCAGCTGGCCATGCCCTTTTCTTCGCCGTAATCATAATAGCCAAAGGCGTGGCCAATGTCCTGGATGTGCTGCTCACTGATCTCTTTTACCAGCATAAACTTCCTCCTCATTTCTCCCTGCACCCGGGCTTTTCCGCAGAGCTGAGTACGAGTTATATAAAACTAACCGAAGTATAGCATAGCTGTGAAGCGATTGCAAGGTGGGGTCGCGTTTTCTCGTGAGTAAAAAGACCCCCGGAAAGAACAGCCTTTTGCGCCTCTGTTCTTCCCAGGGG
>OOCE01000517.1_pt1 | contig 14048 bp, 8 predicted proteins | sample 1671421 | NCBI WGS metagenome assembly OOCE01 (sample SAMN06348155, study PRJEB24527) | human gut metagenome | biome: human gut; feature: ankylosing spondylitis patient; material: feces | host: Homo sapiens | place: China | collected 2015-10 | reverse complement strand
CCCCCCGCTATGTGAGCTGGAGCCGCCAGAACCGCAGCCAGCTGGTGCGCATCCCGCAGGTAAAGGGCGACAACTGCCGCATGGAGCTGCGCAGCCCGGACCCTGCCTGCAACCCCTATCTGGCCATTGGTCTGGTTCTGGCTGCCGGATTGGACGGCATCGAGAACCGCATGGTGCTCTCTGCCCCCGTGAACAAGAATCTGTTCGACCCCTCTATGGCTGAGGGCCTCAGCCTTGAGACTCTGCCCGCCAGTCTGGAAGAGGCCGTGCAGGCTGCGGAGGAGAGCGAATTTTTGCGCAGAGTGCTGCCCGAGCAGCTTGCCAGCCGCTACTTTACGGAAGAACTGAAGCGCTGCGAAGCACTGAAACACGCGTCCGACCCTGTTGAGTACGAGCGTACCCATTACTTCAACGCCATCTGACCCCTGCAAAAGAGAGTGTGTAGGAGAAAGGAGCGAAGGAAATGGGACGTGCACTGATCGTAAGTGCCGGTGCAAGCTCCAACGAGTATATCGCTGCACGGCTGACCGAAATGGGCTACAGCCGCCCGGTGATCATTCCCAGCGGGGCCGAAGCCCGGCGGCGCATGACGGAATCGGATTTTGAGCTGATCGTGGTCAACTCTCCCCTGCCCGATGAATTCGGGCATGAGGTGTGCATCAATGCTGTGGAAAAAACAGATGCCGGTGTCGTGTTTCTGGTCAAGGCCGCACAGGCTGAGCAGCTTTTGGGGCCTTTGAGCGAGCAGGGGGTATTGCTGCTGTCAAAGCCCTTCAGCACCACCTTTTTTGTGCAGGCCATGCACATGGCGGCGGCGGGCAACCACCGCCTGCTGCGTGCCCGGCAGGAGAACGCCCGCTTACAGGAAAAGATCGCACAGGTGCGGCTGGTCAGCCGGGCAAAATGCTGCCTTGTGGAGCACGAGCACATGACCGAAGCCGAGGCACACCGCTACATAGAAAAACAGGCCATGGATACCCGTCGTGACCGCACAGAAATTGCACAGGAAGTCCTTGAAAATTATGAGGACATGGGTGTATAATATTGGATTGGGAAAAGTATCCTTGCTTTCACCGGCTCATTTTTGGAAAGGCAGAAAGCAAGACCGTTTGCCTGAAAGAATTTATGAAGGTTTATAAGGGAAAAAATTCAGAAAAGCAAAAATAGAGGAGGAAATTCTATGGCAGAGAAACAAACCAAATTCATCTTTGTCACCGGCGGTGTCGTCTCCGGCCTTGGCAAGGGCATCACAGCCGCATCGCTGGGCCGTCTGCTCAAGTGCCGCGGTCTGAAGGTGGCCAGCCAGAAGCTGGACCCCTATGTGAATGTGGATCCCGGCACCATGAGCCCGCTGCAGCACGGTGAGGTGTTCGTGACCGACGATGGCACTGAGACCGATCTGGATCTGGGCCACTACGAGCGCTTTATCGACGAGAATCTGAACAAATACTCCAACCTGACCACCGGCAAGGTGTACTGGAACGTACTGAACAAGGAACGTCAGGGTGCATATCTGGGCCAGACCGTGCAGATCATTCCCCACATCACCAACGAGATCAAGAGCTACATCTACAATCTGGCCTCTTCCACCGAGGCTGACGTGGTCATTACCGAGATCGGCGGCACGACCGGTGATATTGAAAGCCAGCCCTTCCTCGAGGCCATCCGTCAGGTGGGTCTGGAGCAGGGCCGCGACAACTGCTGCTACATCCATGTGGTGCTGGTGCCTTACATTTCCGGCTCGGACGAGTACAAATCCAAGCCTGCACAGCACTCTGTGAAAGAGCTGCAGGGCATGGGCGTGAACCCGGACATCATCATCCTGCGCGCAGACGGCAGTGTGGGCGGCGACATCCGCCGCAAGATCAGCACTTTCTGCAATGTGAAGCCGGAGTGCGTGATCGAGAACCTGACCATGCCCAGCCTGTACCAGTGCCCGCTGATGCTGCACACCGGTGGTCTGGACGAGGTAGTGGTGCAGAAGCTCAAGCTGGATGTGCCCGCTGCCGACCTGACCGAGTGGAAGCAGGTGGTCAGCCGCATTGCCACCCGCAGCAAGACCTGCAGCATTGCACTGGTGGGCAAGTACGTCAAGCTGCACGACGCTTACCTCTCCGTGATGGAGAGCCTGTACCACGCCGGCTTTGAGAACGACAGTCAGGTGGAGATCCGCTGGGTGGAGAGCGAGGACCTGACCGATCAGGCCGCCTGCAAGGAAGCCTTTGCAGATGTGGACGGCATCATCGTACCCGGCGGCTTTGGCGACCGCGGCATTGAGGGCATGATCCAGGCTGCACAGTATGCCCGCGAGAACCATGTTCCCTACTTTGGCATCTGCCTCGGCATGCAGATCATGGTGATGGAGTTTGCCCGGGGCGTTTTGGGCTACAAGGATGCAAATTCCAGCGAATTCACCCCGGATGGCAAGCATAATGTGATCGCCCTGATGGCCGACCAGCAGGGCAACATTCCCAAGGGCGGCACCATGCGTCTGGGTAAATACCCCTGCAAGGTGATGCCCGGCACCAAGATGGCCGAGTGCTACGGCGAGGCTGAGATCTGGGAGCGCCACCGCCACCGCTACGAGTTCAACAACGAGTTCCGTCAGGAGATGCAGGACGCCGGTCTTGTCATTTCCGGCACCAGCCCCGACGGTCGTCTGGTAGAGACTGTAGAGCTGCCCGGCCGTGACTTCCATTTGGGCGCACAGTTCCACCCGGAGTTCAAGAGCCGTCCGAACCGTGCTCACCCGCTGTTCAAGGCATTCATTGCTGCGGCACTCAAGTTCCGCGCCAGCGAGCAGCGCAGCCTGCTGCACATGTAAACCATAAAAATAAGGTGCTGTCTGTGCGGACAGCACCTTATTTTTTACCCATATAATCCATGATCCTGCAAGGCATGGTTCATAGTGGTCATTTTCCAGATCACACACCACAAACCGGTCCACGATGCGGGCCATCCCGTGGAACATCTGTTCCGTAAGTTCCTTGCGGCGCTGCAGCTCCATCCGTTCCGCTTTCCGCTTTTGCAGAGAACTCCCGGTGGCTTCGTTCTATCCTTGATTTCCGATCAGCACCACGGCCACATCGTTGACATTCGTGCCGGTCGCGCCGGTGATGATGAGCCCATCCACCGCCTTGAGGGCATGGTAGGCATCGTTGTTCTGCAGCACATCGTACACCTTCAGCTGGTTCTGCGCCAGTGCCGCGGCCGTGCTGCCGTCCACATAGCCGCCCGCAGCATCGGTTGGGCCGTCGGTGCCATCGCTGCCCACCGAAAAGACCGCTGCATCCAGCCCGGCGATCATTGGTGCTGCAGCAAGGGCCAGCTCCTGATTGCGCCCGCCCAGACCTGTTCCGGTCAGGTGGACGACCGTCTCACCGCCTGCAAGAAAGGCCAGCTTTTTGCCCTGCCCCGCGTGGGTGCGAGCTATGGAACCAAGGAAGCTGCCAGCCTCCCGCGCTTCACAGCAGAGCCTGTCGGTCAAGATCACCGGCTCATAGCCCAGCTCCCGGCAGGCGTTGGCTGCTGCGCTGCACAGCTCCCGCACGCTGCCGGTGATCTGCGTGGCAACACGGTCCAGCACCTTTGGAGTCTCCTGTGCCAGCAGAGCCTTGGCCTGTGCCGAAAGCTGCAGGTGATATTTTTCCGCAATGGCAAGGGCCTGTGCACAGGTGGAGGTATCCGGCACCGCCGGGCCGCTGGCGATCATATCCAGCGGGTCGCCCAGAATATCGCTGAGCACGATGCTGAACACCTGCGCGGGCGCACAGCTCTGTGCAAACCGCCCGCCCTTGACCCCGGACAGGCGCTTGCGAATGGTGTTCATCTCCACGATATCGGCACCGCTGGCAAGCAGCTGGCCCGTGATCTGCTGCAGCTCTGCGCCGGGGATCAGCGGCTTCTCAAACAGTGCACTGCCGCCGCCGGACAGCAGAAACAGCACCGTGTCCTCTGCCGTTAAGCCCTGCACCAGTTCCAGCGCTTTCCGGGTGGCGGCAAAGCCATTCTCATCCGGCACGGGATGCCCGGCTTCGCAGCAGTCCACGCCGGGGATCGTGCCCTTCACGTGGCCGTATTTGGTCACGACCACACCGCCATCCACCCGGCCAAGAAATTTCACCGCCGCATGGGCCATCTGCCATGCTGCCTTACCGGCAGCCACCAGCAGCACCCTGCCGCCCTGCGGCCGGAAATTTTTCAGCGCGCGGCGCACCGCTTCGTCCGGCAGAACAGCGTTCAGGCTGGCACGGATGATGGCATCTGCATCTCTGCGCAGTGTTTCGTTTTTCAGCATGTCGTTCTCCCCTTTTCCATCGCTTCTTGTCCGCGGACAAAAAACACCTGTACAGTCTCTTCCTATGCAGGAAAACGCCGTACAGGTGTTCTGATCTTTTTTGCTTACTTTGTGCTTGCCGGAGCAACCTCAAAGTCGATCTTGCCCAGGTTCACATCCGCACGCACAATGGTGATCATCATGGTGTCGCCCAGGCTCCAGTTCTTGCCGGAGACGGGGTCGGACAGGCGGATGCCCTCGGTGAGCATGGTGCCGGAGGGGGTCAGGCTGGAAGCCGGCACAAAGCCCTCCACGCCGTTGTCCAGCTCAATGAACAGGCCGCGCTGGGTCACGCCGGAAATGCGGCCCTCGTAGCACTCGCCCAGATGGCGGCGGGCATACTCGGCCTTGTAGCAGTCCTCAGCCTTGCGCTCGATCTGCATTGCAATGATCTCGCGCTCACTGGACTGCTTGCTTGCCTTCTCGGCAAAGTCGCTGTAGCGCAGCACCATGGTATCCTTATCCATGCCCTTGAGTTGGGCGGTCATGATGCGATGGATGGCCAGATCCGGGTAGCGGCGGATGGGGCTGGTGAAGTGAGCGTAGTCCTTCAGCACCAGACCGTAGTGGCCCTTGGGCTTTTCCTCATACACAGCCTTGGACATGCAGCGCAGCATACCGGTATTGATGATCTGCTCATACGGGCCGCCGCGCACACCTTCCAGAATGGCGCTCAGCTCCTTGGGGGTGGGCACATCCTTGGCAAAGTGATCGTTGATGCCGCAGGCCTGCAGCAGAGTGTGCAGACGCTCCAGCTTTTCAGCATTGGGTTCCTCGTGCACACGATACACGAAGGGGATCTGCTTCACGCGGGCAAAGTGGGCAGCGCACTGGTTGGCCAGCAGCATGAACTCTTCGATCATAGCTTCGCTCTCGCCGGAGGTGCGCTTTTTCACATCGATGCAGTGGCCGTCCTCGTCGAGGATCAGCTTCACCTCGCCGCTCTCGATATCCATGCAGCCGCGCTCCTTGCGCAGGCGGGCGCGGTGGCCGTACAGCTCCTTCATGGCGGGCAGCTGGCTGAGCACTTCATGGTACTTGCCCTTCAGCTCGTCGTCAGCACTGCCGGCCAGCAAGGCGTTGATCTCGGAGTAAACGCCCTTGACGCGGCTGCGGATGATCGACTTGACAAAGCGGTAATCGATCAGGTTGCCATCCTTATCCAGATGCATCAGGCAGGAGAAGGCCAGACGCAGCACGCCCTCATTCAGGCTGCAGATGCCGTTGGAAAGCTGCTTGGGCAGCATGGGCACCACCTGATCGGCATAGTAGACGCTGGTTGCGCGGTTAAACGCTTCGTTGTCCAGTTCGCTGCCGGGCTTGACATAGTTGGAAACATCTGCAATGTGGACACCCAGCTCAAAGCCGCCCTCCGGGGTCTTGGTCAGGCTGATGGCATCATCGATGTCCTTGGTCTCAGCACTGTCAATGGTGAAGATGGGCAGGGCGCGCAGATCCATGCGGCCCTCGGTGTCCTTTTCAGAGACCTCAGCGTTCTCCAGCTTCTTGGCTTCCTCACGAACCTTATCCGGGAAGCGGCTGCGGATATCCTGCGCATAGAGCAGGGCCTTTGCGCAGCGCTTTGCTTCGTCCGAGCTGCCAAACCGCATGGCAACGCCCACGCGGTGATCTTCCTGCCGATTGCCGCGCTGCAGGATCTCCACGGCCACCTTGTCACCGTCCTTTGCACCGCCCTCGCAGTCACGCATCAACTGCATGGAGATGGCCGGGCAGTCGTCCGGCACGAACTTCAGGCGGCCATCAATGCGGCGGGCAGTGCCCACCAGATCGTTCTTTTCTTCCAGAATGGCCAGGATCTCGCCTTCATCGCTGCCCTCCACACGGGGGTGCTCAAACTTTTCCACAAGCACCATGTCGCCGGGCATGGCACCGCGGGTAAAACGGCCCGGGATAAAGATATCTCTGGTGCCGTCCTCCAGCATGACAAAGGCAAAATTCTTGCCCAGTTTTACCACCTTGCACAACAGAGCCTTGTCTGCACGGCCGGAGCGCACCGTAAAGAACACGCCCTGACGCTGGCAGATGACCGCCTCGTGCACCAGCTGATCCACAGCCTCCATCACCTTGCGGTCCGAGCCGCGGTCCCCGCCGAATTTGGATTTGAGGTCTTTGACGGTGCACGGCTGATTCTGGATCGCGTGCTCAATTTTATCGCGCATTGCCATAATATTTTTCTCCTTGCTCTTCCATGGCCGCAGCCTCCAACGTGCCGCAGCGCTGCCAATCGTGGGCCAGCTGCCCCACCCTGCCCGGCGGTCAGACTGCCGCCGACATCCTATCATAACACAGAAAAACAGCCCCGTCCTTTACACGGGGCTGCACGAACCTTGTCAACCTGCCAGACGGCCTGCAAACAGACATGCCAGAATGGCAACCACAAAGAAAACAATGCCTGCAATGCGGGTGGTCTTGGCCAGCATCTGATCAGCCGGGGTCAAACGGGCATTGTTTGCGCCGCCCATACTGCCGTTGATGGCACCGGAAAGGCCCTGACCGTGGGTGTGCTGCATGAGAGTGAGGAAAACGATGACGAGCGAAGCGATCAGCAGGATCACACCGCCAACAATTTCGATAACAGACATGGATTGAAACGCTCCTTTATTTTAATTCAACAAAAACTACGCAGAAATACAAATATATAGTAGCATAACAAGCGCAAAAAAGCAAGCAGAAACCGTGCATTTTTATGCCAGAAGGTCCAGCATTGCGCACAGCCGGGCAAAGATGGCGGCGCTGGAATGTTCCGTGCTCACCTGCCCGTCCTGCAGCACCACAATGGTGTAGCGCGGCTGCTGCGCCAGATAAAACCCTGCGAACCACAAGTTTTTGCGTTCCGTGCCATCCGGTGTGAACTGCCCGGTCTGCGCGGTACCGGTCTTGCCGCCAGCCCCTTCTTCCAGCCCGGCAGCATCCTGTGCGGTGCCCTCTTCCACCACCTGCTGCAGCATTTTACGCAGGAGCGCTGCATTTTCCGCACTCATCACCCGCCTTGACTGCGGATGTGCAAGCGTTTCCAGCGGCGTACCGTCAGTTTCATCCACCGAGCCACACACGAAGAAAGGCGTGCGGTACACCCCGCCGGAAGCAATGGTGTTCATCATGGCGGCGATCTGTACCGGTGATGCCAGCAGACCGCCCTGCCCAAAGCTGAAATTTGCCAGCTGGCCGCTCTGGGCAAGCTCCCCGGCAGACGGCAGCTTTCCGGCATCGGCGTGCAGCGCACCTGCCACCGGCACCTCCTGCCCGAAGCCAAGCTGCCGAGACATCTGCAAAAGCGTCTCTGCCCCCAGCTGCTGCCCCAGCCGGATAAAATAGCCGTTGCAGCTTTTTTCCAGAGCCGCAGTCATGTCCACCGTTCCGTGCGGAACACCGCCTGCGCAGCGGAAGATCTGTCCATCCACCACCATAGCACCGGTGCATTCGTACTCCGGCAGGATACCCTGCTCCAGCGCTGCCGCAGCCAGCACCGGCTTGAACACTGAACCCACAGCATAGCTTTCCAGTGCGCGGTTCAGGAACGGACTGTCCGGTGCATCCAGACTTGCGGCAAGGTCATCTGGGTCATAGCCCGGTACGCTGACGCTGGCGCGAACCGCAGCAGTGGCCGTGTCCAGAACCAGAATGCAGCCGCTGGTCATGGTGTCTGCGGCCACCGCTTCGGCGGCACGCTGCACCGGGCGGGAGATCGTCAGCTGCACGCCCACCGCACTGCTGTCCTGCCGGGTGAGCTGCGGTGTTTCCCCGGCCCGCAGCCGTCCTTGTGCTGTGACCGCGCACACCAGCGTGTCATGCTCCTTTGTCCCGGCCAGCTGGCTGTCCAGCGCCTTTTCCAGCCCGGCAGTGCCGCGGCCTTCTGCATCCAGATAACCGATCAGATGCTGGCACAGCGGAACTTCTGCGCAGCGCCGTGCCGTTGCAAAGCAGCGTATGCCGCGCCCGGAAAGGTCGCGGTCCACTTCCAGCAGAAACGGTGCGGAGCGGTTGCGGTTCCGGTACAAAAGTGCCTGCCCGGCACTGTCCGTAAATGCATACAGGCGTGTGTAGTTGTTTTCGCCCGGGAAGCAGAGGGCAAGATACCGCGTTTCCAGCCCGGTGAGAAGCAGGCCGCTGTGATCGTAGAAGCTGCCCCGCCGGGCAGGCAGCGAGAGCCGGACCGTGCTCTGCGCTTCGGCCCGGGCAGCATAGGTATGGTTCTCTGCCAGAAAATACAGGCGGCACAAAACTACCGCAAACCCCAGCAGAACAGCTGCATACAACGCCAATACCCGTTTGCCGGACATCTGCTCACCCCTTTTTGATAGAGTGGGCTGCATCTGTGGTTTCTATACAAAAAGAGACGGGGTCTCCGAAGAGATCCCGTCTCCATAAGGTACTTTATTGAGTAAGCAATTCCGCTTCATACGTCGAAAATCACAGGTTGCCGGCGATCTGTTCAAAGGCTCTTTCAACCGATTCAAAGCTGCTGTGCGTGTAGACATCCAACGTCACACTGGCATTGGAGTGTCCCATCAGGTATTGCAGGCTTTTTACATCCAGCCCGGCCTGCTGAACATTGGTGCAGAAGGTGTGTCGCAGCACATGAGGTGTAATGCGCGGAACAGGTTTGCCGTACGCCTTCTCAAACTTTCCCTGCACGCCACGCATGCTGCAATAAACAAACAGCGGCCCCGCAGACCTTTTTCAAAGTCTGCGGGGCCTTGTGCTGTGGGGCTATTTTACCTGCACGGTCATGGTTCGGTCACTGCCCGGTAGCCGCGGATGACGCGCCACTTGGCAACGCCCTTGTCCGGCTTAAAGCTGCCGTCGGCGCGGGCTTTCAGGTAGCCCTGCTCGATGGCCCACTGGGCGGCTTGGGCCAGCTCCGGGTCGGCTACGTCCGCAAAGGCGGGCAGAGTGGCCGGGGCCGGGCGGCCTGCGGTGTTCCAGAGGAGCATTGCCAGCTCGGCGCGGGTATGGGGCACGGCCACCCCTGCAGGCAGGAGCTGGTCAAGGATGAGCTCCGTGCCCACCTGATAGGCCACGACGCCCGCCACGTCCACGACTGCGACGCCCACCAGAAGGGTGCCGAAGCCGTCTCCGCCGTCTGGGCTGCCCTCGCCGCTCTCGGCGGTGCGCCAATGGCCATAGAAGGTCACGTCCCGGTCGAGGTTGCCCACATGGTCCGCGCCCGGGCCCATGTAGTAGGGGCTATCCTCCAAGCGGGTGCCGTCTTCGAGGAACCAGCCCACAAAGTCGCTGCTGGTGATCGCACCGGGGATCTGCATCGACGGCTCCGCTTCGTCCCCCGGGCGGACGACCCAGTAGGCCAGATAGTTCGTGGGGGACTGCTCCGACCGAGCGATCTTCGCCTTCTTGCTCTCGTTCATTTTGCCTTCCACCAGATCAAGGCCGTGAGATATGATCAGGCGTCCCAGTTCGAGGGCATAATAATCCTGTTCCTCCGATGCATCCGTTTCCGCCGTGATGACGGTGCCTGCGCCGGAAGCCTTCAACTCGTCTGCCACGATGGCCGAGCCGTAGACTTTCACGTCCAGCGTGCTGTTCGCCACGGTGAGCTTGCCGCACCGAATGCCAAAGTTGAAGAAGTTGCCCTCCGCGTTCGTGCCTGCAATGGTCACCTTGCTGTTTTGGATGGTGATGTCTTCGTCAGAGCGGCCTGCCCGGATCGCGTCCTCACCAATGTCGCCATCGATATTGCCCGTAAGGGTGAGGGTTGCGTTATCCAGCGTCAGCGGGCCTTCCGTAAGGATTCCATCGGCGTTGGAAAGGGTGGCTGTGCCGGTAATGGTCAGCTCTTCTGCCAATTCGGAATCGATGCAGCCATTAACACTCGCGGCCCCATCCAGCGTGAGATCGGCATCGTTCAGGGTCAGCGTGTTGGTTGTCGGGTCAAACTTCACAGACCCGCCATCCTCCAGCACGTCGTTCTGGTTGGTTTCCGTTACCTGCTTGCCTGCTACCAAAAGGGCGTAGGTTTCACTTTCCGGCTGGTCCGGGTCCACATCCGTCAGTTCCAGATAGTCTTGGTTCTGTCCTATGGCAGCCGTAAAGTTCTCATAATTTTCCTTCACGTTGATTTCCGTATACGCTCCATTCTCGTCGGTGCGATACCAGAACCTGCTTACGTTTCCGATGCTCAGTCTCCCCTGGACGATGTTATTGCCGTCGCCGTTTTCCGCCACAATCATAAGCAGATGGCCGCCGTTGTATGTCAGAAGACAATCCTTCCCGATGTACCGATCCGCATGGATCTCCAGCTCGCTGCCCGGGTTCACGGTAGTGGAATTGGCGATGCCGTAGGTTGCTCCCTGGAACTGTGCTCCTGTGATGTTCACGGTGCCATCGATCTGGACGTTTCCTCCGCCGATGCCCGTATGAAAATCTTTCAGCGTGATTTCGGTCCCGGCTGTAATCGTTGTTCCTGTGTCTCCGCCCAAAATTCCTATCGGCTTAGTAACCGAATATTTCCCCAGATCGGCATAGGTGAGATCGTATTCTCCCCCGGCGATCTCTTTTGCTTTCTCAATGCCGTTGCCTTTCGTCCTGCCCGTCACCTTGCCATTTGCCACCAGCCTCAGATTTTTTTCGCCAAGGGCTTCGACCAGCGAGATCGTCCCCGTATCCGCAGGCCCAACTGTGGTCAGCGTCACGTCTCCGCCAAAGGTCAAAACGCCCTGGTTATAGGATACCTCACCCTGAATGCAGTTCACATTCACACTATTGACCCGGCCGACATGATCCGGATACACAAACACCTTTGTCACCCTGCAAGCTACACCGTCCGCCAGTGCCAGCGGGGCCGCGAGGTTCAGCGCGAGGGCTGCGGAAAGCACCCCGGCGAGGAATTTCTTCCATCTTCGTTTCATTGCAAAAGCCTCCTTTTTCTACCAATTTTGTTGCAGGAAAAAAGCTCCACGGTTCACTTTTAGGATACCGTGGAGCTTTGGTTTTTGCTATTAACCCGGGGTTAGTTTTTGGTTAATTCCGGGGGGCGTTTTTCTGGTACCACTCGGCCAAGCGGGCGCGGCGGGTGCGGGGGTCGCCGCCCATATCCAGCTTTGCGTACAGCTGGTTGATGTACTGCTTCACCGTGCCTTCGGAGAGGTAGAGGGCGGCGGCGATCTCCTTGTTGGTGCACCGCCCGGCCACCAGACGGGCCAGCTCCCGGTCGCGGTCGGTCAGGGGCAGCTCCGGCGCGGGGGCGGGCAGGCCCAGCCGGGCGGCAAAGGCCCGGCCTGCGGGCAGGATGCGGGCCACGAAGGGCCCCAGACGCGGCTCGCACACGGCCCAGTCCTCCTCTTCCAGCAGGGGGGCCAGAGCGGGATACTGCTCCACAAAGAGCACCCAGAAATCGTCCTGCACAGCGTCCAGCAAAGCCGCTGCCAGCGCGGCCCGGGCCTCGGCCCGCTGGCCGAAGCGCAGCTGCGCCGCCGCCAGCTGGATGCGGGCCTGCAGGCCCACCAGACCGTAGTGCATGGCCTCGCATCGGCGCAGCAGGCCCTCGCTGTGGGCGATCACCTTCACGTACTCCCCCTGCGCCAGCCAGACCTGCTGCTCGATGAGGGACATCATGGGGCGGCAGGGCCCAAAGAAGCTCACCTCGGCCAGCTTGTGCTCCCGGAACAGCTCCGGGGCCTGCTCCGGCCTGCCCTGCAAAGCGTAGAAATAAGCGGCGATGCTTTCCAGCAGATGCACCTGCACCCCGTCGTGCTTTTGCAGCAGGGCGGCGCGCTTGGCGGCAAAATCGTACCCCTCTTTCCCCTTGCCGCACAGGGCCAGCCGCAGGGCCAAAAAGTCGCAGCAGAGGGTCATGTTCTCCTGCCCGGCGGCGTCGGCCCGGGCCCGCTCCAGCAGCACAGCGGCTTTCTCCCACGCCCCCTGCAGGTAGGCGGCCTCCGCGTCCATCAAAAGCTCGGCCCCCTGGCCGTGGCCGTTGGTGATTTTATAGTAATGGGGCATACACTCGTACATTTCGGCCAGTTCTTTGCCCAGCTCCCCGGGGGCGCGGTAGTACATCATCAGCACCGAGGGGGAGCCGAAGGTCCAGCTGCCGCTGTTGCGCAGGGTGACGGCGGGGCGGCTCATCTGGCGGCTGGCGCTGCGGTGGAGGCGGCTCATCTGGGTGATGTCGTTGTAGAACAAGAAGCTCTGGATGAGGTCGCACTCCCCCAGCAGGTTGCCCCGCTCGGCGGCGGGCCACTCGGGGTGTTGGGCCACGGCGGCTTCCAGCAGGGCTTTCAGCTCCATCATTTTGGGGATCTGCTGCCAGGTGAACATCCGGCGCATCAGCACCAGAATGGCCAGCGGGTGGCGCTGCAGCGCTTCCACCGGGCAGCGGTCCAGCCGCTGCAGCAGCTCGGCGGGGCTGAGGGAGGCAAGCAGATCCCCCGCGTCCGCCTCGATGACGGCAAGGGCTGCGTCGCGGTCGCCGCAGTGCTCAAAGGCCTGCAAAGCGTGGAGGTACTGGGCTTTTTGGGCATACCAGCGGCCATACCGCTGCCAGACCTCCGTTTGCCGGGCGGCGGGCAGCTGGGCAAAGAGCCGCTCGGCGCACTCTTTCATCATGTGGTGGAAGCGGAAGCTCACCCCGTCCGGCAGGCGGGTGACAAAGGCGTTTTGCTGGGTGAGGGCCCGCAGCACCTCCTCCGCGTCGGGCAGGGCGGTGACAGCCTGGGCCATCTCCACTGTGAACTCATCGGCCAGCCCCATCACAGCGAGGAAGCCCCGGGTCTTCTCGGGCAGGGACTCCAGCATGGCGGCGGTGAACATGGCGTAGATGTCCGGCCCCGGCTGCAGCAGGCTCCCCCGCTCGGCCAGGGCATGGAGGTTCAGGTAGACGGCGGAGAACCACCCCTCGCAGGAGCGCAGCAGGCTCTCGGCCTGGGCGGCGGTGATCTCCACGCCGCAGCGGTGGGTGTAGGCCAGCAGCTCCTCCCGGTTCAGGCGAAGGCCGTCAGCCTCGATGCGGTGGAGCCGCCGCCCCAGCCGCACCACCTGCTCCCCGGGCAGAAAGCGGTTGCGGCTGGCCACGATAAGGTGGACGTTCTCGGGCAGGCGGTAGGCCAGCCGACACAAAAACTGCGCCACCCGCTCGTCCCCCAGCAGGTGGAAATCGTCCAGAAAAAGATAGTAGGGTGTTTTGCCGCCCAGCGCGGCACACAGGTCCTCCAGCAGCAAAGCCGCGCCGCTGGCGTCGGCGGGGCAGTCGTAGCCCTCCAGCACCGTCAGCCCGGCGGCGGCAAAGGCCTTCTGCACGCTTTTCCAGAAGATGGAGCGGTTATCCGAGTAGATGCTGGCTTGCAGCACCACGGCCCCCGCCTTGGCCTGCTCTGCCAAGAACCAGCGCACCGCCGTCGTTTTACCGTAGCCCATGGGGGCCACCACCGCCGTGAGCGCACAGGACGCTATGGGCCGCAGCGTCTCCCGCATTCGGTCCGAGATGTAGATGATGTTCAGGTTCTGCCTGTTTCTGGCCATGCGCGTTCCCCTTTTCCTTATGCTAAGGCTATTGTAGCACATTTGCGGCGAAGAGAAAAGTGCGGCAGGGATGCAAAAAAGCAGGCAGAGCCTTCGCCTTTGCGAAAAGTTCTGCCTGCGTTCTTTTTATAAATTGGGATTCTTGGGAGCGGCGGTTTTGGCTTAGTACATGCCGCCCTTCCAAACCACACTTTTGGAGCCGAATCACGAATAT
>OOCE01000510.1_pt1 | contig 14174 bp, 9 predicted proteins | sample 1671421 | NCBI WGS metagenome assembly OOCE01 (sample SAMN06348155, study PRJEB24527) | human gut metagenome | biome: human gut; feature: ankylosing spondylitis patient; material: feces | host: Homo sapiens | place: China | collected 2015-10 | reverse complement strand
GAAATTCATGCAAAGATAGCATTTCAACATAAAATGAGCAACAAATCAGCCTATAAAATAGTGCGGTAGAAATTTAATGGAGATTCCCGTGAACGATATGACAGCACGTGCGGCCGGCAACGGACGGATTCACCGAATAGGCCGAGGGGAAGCAAAACGTCCCGCTTGACAATATGGTACCCGTTTCCTTCTTCTATGTACATTTTAACAGTTTGACAGTTTGACAAACCGGACGTCCGTCAACAAAAAAGGCAACCCTAAGGTTGCCTTCTGTACGCCCTCAGGGATTCGAACCCTGGACCCATTGATTAAGAGTCAATTGCTCTACCAACTGAGCTAAGGACGCAAACAAATTTGGAAGTACGCCCTCAGGGATTCGAACCCTGGACCCATTGATTAAGAGTCAATTGCTCTACCAACTGAGCTAAGGACGCAAACAAATTTGGAAGTACGCCCTCAGGGATTCGAACCCTGGACCCATTGATTAAGAGTCAATTGCTCTACCAACTGAGCTAAGGACGCATCATCTTTGATTTTGCGAGTGCAAAGGTAGGGCTTTTTATTTAACCCTCCAAACTTTCACCCCTCTTTTTCTCATTTTTTTTCCAATTCGTAAATTTCGGAAGGAATACGGCGCTTCAATACTTCCAGTTCAAAGTCCTTTCCTGCGACAATCCCTACGGAACGGAGACAGGTATCGACCGTTTTTCGCGCCAGTTCCGGATGATTGTTCTCTTCGCTGATATGACACAACCATACATGCCGAAGCCTGTCCGTAATATGCTCTGCCAGCAGTTGCGCCGCAGCCTTATTGCTCAAATGTCCGTAATCGCCGCTAATCCGTCCTTTCAGATAAGCCGGATACGGCCCCATCATCAGCATGTCTTCGTCATGGTTGGCCTCCAGTACCAGATAATTCGCCCGGGCGATGTAGCCGCCGAACTGTTCTGTCACGTGTCCGGCATCCGTAATGAGGCAGAAGTTGACTTCTCCGTATTGCACGCTATAGCCCACATTGTCCGTACTGTCATGAGGCACATCGAAAGGCGTAATTTCAAAACGGTCCAGCTTCAAGGTCTGCCCCTTCTCCAAGAAATGTATGTTTTCTGCTTTCAATTTCGGATTTGCACAATAATTACGCTTGATTCCGTCGTGTACAAGTTCGGTGGCATAGACCGGAAGCCCATACTCATTCGCCAAGCTCCCGACAGCTTTGATGTGGTCTGCATGGTCATGCGTAATCAACACGGCCTTTATTTGTTTCAAGGAAAGCCCGTAAGTATGAAAATGTTTTTTCAGTGTTCGTATCCCAATTCCGGCATCAATCAATATCCCATAATTTTCTGAGAAGAGGAAGTAGCTGTTTCCGCTACTGCCGCTCCCCAGACAAATAAACTTCAGCATATCCGTATTTTTGTTTATGCAAATATACGAAAACATGAAAGAACGGGCAAATATTTCTTTCCTGCCCTTCTGCCTTACCAACTCAATTTAATGAATTTGCTCTCCCACGGGTTAAATTCCGCTTCGTCCCTCCCGCCGACAGGCCTTCCCGTCACGTCGCAAACCGTCACCTTCCGTATCTTCACCTCATCGGAAGTCACAGCAAACGCTGCCGGCCGACCGTCCGTTTCACGCAAATGCAGCATCACGGCACGTTCTCCCTCCACAGGAGCCATGTTGACCAGCAAAAGGTTATCCGGGCGAAGTGTGAGAAATGTGCCGCAAGAGGGTGCATCCTTGTCCTCACGGTCGCCGGCCTGAAGTACCCGGGCCAGGAAAGGAATCCGGTTTTCCCATGCAAAGCGCGTGGCAAATCCGGCTGTCGTGTCCGCCGACGAAGTGATGAAATAACTCCACTGCAAACCTCCGGTCTGGTCTGCGTTAAAATTGGTAGTCCAATAGTTATTCATCGGCCAGGAATACATATTGGTAGTCTGGGGCACGGCTCCGGCCTGATAACGTCCGGTATTGATGGCACCGAACTGCATCAGGGGGATTTCAGGGCTTCCCATTACAACCTGAACGTCCGAACTGCGTGCCGCCGCAAAATTCTGCACGGTGTACCAATCATTTGACGAACCGGGAATCTGGTCAACACCGGCTTCGATATTTCCGCCGGGCACGTCCAGAAAGATTTTGCCGTCCTCTATCTGATACGGGAAAGACACGTATACGGCTTCCGGTTCCGTCTCTGTTTTTTTGCGCAAACTGTAAGCCACTTCTATCTTTTTCTCTACCTTATATATATGATACTCCACCGTCAGATTATCATGCCCCATCCCGGCTGCCGTCTCTCCCTTGAAACGGTAAGTATCCCATATAGCCCCTTCCTCGTAAGCCTCGAAACGCATTTTCTCCGGATGCCTGCGCGTAAAGCGCGGGTACGTATATCGCTCCAAAGCACCCCGGTCGTCTATCGTCTCATAAATGAATTCTCCCAACTCCCATTCCGCACTCTCCGTCAACAACTGCCGTTGCAGGTCTTTATCGTAAAGCCGGGAAATGGTGCCCCGTTGCAGATTGAAATCAAGACCATACCACTCATTCTCTACATGCGTACCGGACAAACTTCCTGCGGACGCTCCGGACGGCCGCGGCTCGTCCTTCACGTCTATGCGATACCGGGCGAAGCCCAAAGCCGGTACGTCCCGCACATAAATATACCAATACGTCCCGTCCGAACGGCTCTCGCCTGCCTGGGCAGGAACACTACGCCCCGACGCATCCGTAATTTCAAAAACTTTGTCGCGCGGCAAAAGCTGATGGTCGATATACACTTTGGCTATTCCGCTATAACTCCAGTTCAATGTATTGAACACCACTACGGAAGGTACATCCGTTTTCGGGACGAAAGGCTGCAACAGCCCCATCACCGTTTCGCCCAGCAACCCGGCATGCCGATAAGCCTCCCACGCATACGACTGTTTTAACGAGCGTTGCTCCCATGTCTCCCGGCCATACGGGTCGCGCACACTCTCGCAATACCCGAACGTATGCTCATCATAGAAAAGCAGGGCTTCGTTCATGTCACTCACCTTCCCCATCACCCCCTGAGGCAACTCGGCTCCGGCCAATTTCGCCAAGGCCAAGCCGCCTTGCCCGGCAATCGCATGGGAATGGGTGGCACGGGAAACAGCCGCTTCGCGTGCTCCGGAAGCAAAACCATCCGTCCACCAGTCCGGCCACGCTCCCCGAATGACAGGTATCTGCCCGGCATAATCCCGCTCCACAGTCTTGATAAAGTCCGTAGCGACTGCCGAACGCAATTTAGGCCATTCGTACTTTTCATTCCAACGTTTCACCATCTCGCAACTCCGTGTGGAAGGAGGAGCGTTGTCGGTCAGATACCCGGAATGCTGAATGGCACAAATGTCGTACGGGTATCCCTTAGCTTCCAGTTGCCCCAGATAATCCCACACGCATTGCTCAAACTTTGTGAAATCATCAGGGTTGTGCACGCCCCAGTAGTTTCCCAGATGGTAATGTTCCGCACGGCAAGCCAGGATTTTCTTCCCTGATGGCGACTCCCACCAAAATACTGTGGGCTTGTCAAAGCATATCAAGGCCCGATGCCCGTGCGTCCCCATATTCAGGTACTTCACTCCCGCGTCGGCAAAATATTCACTGAAACACCAGGCTATTCCGTTTACGTCATCTTGCACGGCCAAGTCTGCCCGTAACCCCTCGTCCCGGAATAACTTTAACGGAGCCAAGGATGCCGCCAAGGTTTGTTCGTCCGGCAACTCGTCAAAATTCAGGTACATGGCCCCCAACTCTATCCGCCCTTCTTTCACCCTGCGTTTCAAACGTTCGACCTGGGAAGTCGGACGGTTTTTCAAATATTCTTTCACAGGCCAAGCCACCTCGCAAGTCCACCGGAACCGCGCGGCATCCGGGTAATGGTCCGTGGCATCGCAATAATCCAACGCGTAATCTATATAACGCAAATGTTCTGCCAGAATCTCCATTTGCGAACGAGTATAACCGATGTCCGTATGTGTATGCTGCACCAGATTCATCTGCCAATGCCGGGCTACCGGTACTTTTACTTCATCCGAAGCCCAAGACACCTGTCCGGCACGTAAAGACAACGGCAACGTACGGTCTGTGCCTGCGTCTGGAATATCGAATTCGAAATGATTTTCTCCTTCTTCCAGGCGGACACGCCGCACCTGCCTGCCTAACGCCAATTCCACCTCTGCGGCCTGCCCGTCATAACCTACCGTCACAGCCACCCGGCGGACCGGACCTGAAGAAGATTTATACACAGCCGGATGCAGCTTCGTCTGAAGCACCGGAGACGCAGCGGAGCAAACCGGATGAATAGCCGCTCCCCATAAGAACATCCCCAAAAACAAATTCTGTAATCTCATAGTGATTTATTGTGATTAAATAGTTAGGATTCTTCAAAAATGTTTTTCCTTTTCATTGGCCATTGCCGGGAAAAGACATATATTTGCGCTGTGAAAATACGAAATCAAACGATGAGGTCAAACGGTTCTTAACCGAAAGACGTAAAAACATTAAAAAATGACGAAAAGGAAAAGATGGCCTCTGGTTTTATGCCTGCTTACAGGATTAGGAGCAGCCGGATGTACGAGCGAAGAAGAGGAACAAGCAAATAGCAGAGCTAAGGAATTTGCGGAAGATTATTTCAATCTGCGTTTCGATGAAGCATACGGGAATTGTACTGAAGATTCCCGCAAATGGATAGCTTTCCGAGCGTCGAACATCACCGAACACGACCTCGAAGCCGTACGGTCTGCCCCGGAAGGAGCATACATAAGTTCAACGGAATGCCAACAAATCAATGACAGTACGGCACTCGTACGTTGCGTCGTTTGCCAAGCACTTGCCGCCGATTCGCTGGAACAGCAAAGAGGGCGCATCGTTCCGGAGGCCGCATATCTCATCCCTTTACGGAAGGAAGGGCGCCGGTGGCTTGTCAGAATGGAAGGCCCACTGCAAAATGCAAAGTAAAATCCCGCTTAAAGTCCGGATGAATAATCGGATAATGGTGACGGACATCATCATACGCCGGATGAATGGCTTTCATACCTCCGTCCAGACGTAAGATGAAATAATCGAAATTCAAACGGAATCCCAATCCGTAAGACACGGCTATCTCCCGCCAGAAACTCCGCATACGGAACTGTCCGCCGGGCTGCTCGGCATAATCGCGAATGGTCCAGATATTGCCGGCGTCTACAAAAAATGCTCCGTGCAATTTCCAAAACAAATAGGTACGGTATTCCGCATTGAGATCCAATTTAATATCACCGGTCTGATTGATAAAGTCGATACGTCCGTCTCCCCCCGTAAAACGTCCGGGTCCCAATTCTCTGACAGACCATCCCCGTACACTGTTGGCTCCTCCGCTGAAATACCGTTTTTCGTAAGGCAGGATGGTGGAGTTTCCGTAGGGATAGGCTACCCCTATGCCAAAATGCAAAGCCAACGAGTTACGGTCGTCAAAACGGAAACTCTTGCTGATGTCGAAATCCCCTTTCAGATACTGCGCATACGCTATATTGAACAATGTATATTGCCCTTGATCGTTCCGACTGGCTCCAAAGAGATTAGAGAAACCATACAGCACGTTTCCGGCCGACTCCACATTAAAACGGATGCCCAAGGCATTGCTACCGTAATCCGCAATGCTCGTTGCATTGCGTTGCGAATTATAGGTAAAGCTATAGCCCAGCCTCATGATGAAAAGATTTTCGTAATTGTAACGCAGGATAGCATTCCGGTCAGTTTCGTCTTCCAGATAATCCTTGCGGAACGTCTCGGAAATCCAAGGCATGAACACATAGTTCAAGTCTATCAGGTCGATGCGGTGGCGGAGCAAGCCGTTCGGGCTTTGCCAACGGTAACGAAGAGCCGAAGTCAAAACACGCCGGTGAAACTCCGGACGGTTTTGGGAATCATATAATAATGAAACCTCTGAAGTGGCACGCATCAACCCGCGGTCACGACCATTGAAGCGGAACAACTTGAAATTCGGGAATGTCAGACCGGCTTCCACACTGATTTCCATATAATTCTGGTCGCTGTACCCTTCCAGACCGGTAATGGCTTCAAATGCCCCACGCAGTTTCAGGGAAAACAATTCCGAGCCTCGAAACAGATTCCGGTTCTGGTAAGTCAAAAGCAAGGCCGCCCCCAAATCACCTGCCGAGTTGGTACCTTCCAATTCCGCTCCCAGCGAACGCGGTTTATTTTCGTGCACGGTCACGAATCCGTCCAGCATATTCGGCAAAGAATCATTCTCCACCATTTTAATATTGGAAAACATCACGGCCCCCAACTGGCCGAAGTTACTATAAGTCCGTTGCACATCGCGTTCCCGGTACAGATGCCCCGGCTCAATCGCATTATTATTGGTAAATACCGAAGGCCGGAAAGCCAGTTTATGCTTGTAATAAATGGGAAAGCCGCGATAGACCATACTGTCCAACCGGGAAGTATCACGACTTGTATCGAAAGCCATCGCATCACCGGAAAAGGAAACAGAATGAATCTTATAACGCCGGTGAAGTTCCGGCTCGCTTTCTGCCGATGCCCGGTATAAAGGTATCACCACATCCAGATCCACCTTTTGGTTTCCCACACACGTATCCGCTTCAAACCGGACATATTCCTTATTGAATTTATAATATCCGCTGTTTTGTAAACGACTGCTGATGCGGCTACGCTCCCCGTCCAACACATTTAAATCGAAAGGCATTCCGGGTTGCAAAGATGACAATGTAGCATGTTCACGAACAATACGCTCCACCACAGAATCCTCTATGAGGTAACGGATGTTTCTCACCCGATAGCGTTCTCCCGGCACAATCTCGTACGTCAGCCTCACTTTCTTTCCTTTCACTACACGCTTCTGATTCACCCGGGCATGAAGGTACCCCAAATTGTTCACAGCCACCAACATGTTCTCACCTGAACGGTTAGCCTGCACCGTATCGAAAATTACCGGGGCCTCCCCTACCCGTTGCAAGAAACGGTTGATTCGCTTGGTCGTGTCCCGTCCGGACAGGGCGTACGGCCCCATAGGAACTTTCAGCAAGCTGAACCACTTGGAATTAGGGTGCTGACGGATATATCCTTTCAACGAAGCGACATCGAGCGATTTATCCGTCGACTTCACAGAAACGCTTTCCAGCATATATTCGCCTTCGGGTATGAACTTCGTAGCTGAGCAAGCGCCCAGCAATGCCATGATGATTCCCCCGACTATACTGTATAAAAGTTTCCGCATAAGTGCCATTTGGGATACAAAGATAGTGCAAGGTAAGTGCAGAGACAAACGAAAAACAAAGTTTTTTCAAGTTTGGCTATGCCGAACCGCAGCCTGTCTTATCTAAGAGATAGTGCAAGACGGACGTAAAGACAAATGAAAACGAAGTTTTCTGATTTGGCTTCACCGGACCGCAGCCTATCTTCAGGCCGCTTTTGGTTTTGATTTATTTTGCCGGTTCCGAAATAACTTCTTAGATTTGCAGTATAATTGGAACCGAAATGATCAGCAAAAACAAAATCAAGCTCATCCGCTCTCTCGAACAGAAAAAATTCCGCAAAGAGTGTCAACTCTTCGTTGCCGAAGGACATAAACTGGTAGACGACCTGCTACCGGCTTTCGACTGCGCCTTTCTCGCAGCCCGAAAGGAATGGCTGGATACGCGACGGGAAGCCGTGGAAACGCTCGCCCGTAAAGGGTGTGAAATCCAAGAAGTATCGGCCGAGGAGCTTCAAAAAGCCAGCCTGCAAAAGAATCCGCAGGATGTGTTGGCCGTATTCCGTCAGCGCCCGGCCGGAGAGGCACCGGAACATCTCTTGAAAGACCAACTCTGCCTCGGGCTCGACGGCGTGCAGGATCCGGGCAATCTGGGTACGATTATCCGTATAGCCGACTGGTTCGGCATCGAACATATATTCTGCTCTCCCGACACGGCCGACCTTTATAATCCCAAAACCGTACAGGCCACCATGGGAGCCATGGCACGTGTTTGCGTACACTACCTTTCACTGACGGATTTGCTACGGACAGCCAATGCCGACATACCGGTCTACGGAACGTTTTTAGACGGAAATGACATGTATGGCACGGAACTAAGTCCCAACGGACTGATTGTCATGGGGAACGAAGGCAGAGGTATCAGCCGGGACGTTGCATCACTCATCAACCGGAAACTGTACATCCCCAACTATCCTCCCGAACGAAATACATCGGAAAGCCTGAACGTAGCCGTAGCCACAGCCATCGTATGCGCTGAATTCAGAAGACGGGATACCATCGGACGACAGGAGTAAAAATATCTGCATCAGCCGACAATCCGTCGGCTCTCCAAAGTCGCAAAGCATCCGGACCTATATCCGGATTCGCTTTCCGTAACAAGGCGGCAATACAGTCGCTGGGTTGCGGAACGACATCGGGAGGCAATAACAAACCTATGCCTCCATTCCATATCACAGCAGGCATTTCTCCCGTCAAGATACAATAGGATTGATAAAAGCCTTTCTCATCGACCGTTATCACCGGCATGACCGCAAAACGCCCTGATGGCCAGTACACTTTATGGAAAGCAATATGTTTCAAGGCCGCTTGTCCCTTTATGATTTCAATGGCCTCTTCGTCCGGTTCTCGTAGCCCCCGGTTTACGAATCACACGATAAGGCTTTTCCTTTACCACATGAATGGATCGTTCCACCGGACGACTTTCCCTCAATTCCGTCGGAGAAAGACGACGGGAAACCGTATCCGCCGGTACCACCCGCAACACCGAATCTTTCGATGATACGTTCACACTGTCTGACTTCGCAGCAACCGCCGTTGTATCCACAACTACCGGCTGGGGATGGAAACGGACCAGCATAATGTCGCGAAGCCACAACAGGCGAGGTTCTTTGTCTTCGTCCGAAGGTTTATAATACACAAATCCGCCTATTTCTCGAATCGCATGAGCCGTGTCACCTTCCAAACGAAGCTGCATCAGGTTATTGGAATAAATTCTTTGCGTAACGCCAGCCGTGGAATCATTGTCGTACGTCACATAGAAGCCGGCATATGCTTCATTTTGTCGTCCATGGGATATATAGCGGGAATCGAAGCGCCAGAGCAAGGCGTCCCCCTTATGAAAGGTCGTATCGGCTGTCATGGTAAACAGCAAACGGTCTTCCATAAAACGCGGTTTCAGAATTCTGAACGTACGCTCCTGCCAAATATTGGCCGTATCCCCTTGGGCATCCAAATGGGCAAAGATATCATTCTCTCCCGTAGAAGCTCCCAATGCCGAAACATGCGTACTGTAACGCTCCTGCAACTTTTTATAAATGTCGTTCAGATAAGTGGCATGCGAGGCATACCAAACCATCGTAGAATCGAATTCGGCCTCGCTCACTCCATATTTCTCAAACACGGCCTGCACGTAACTGTAACGCTTAAAGTTCATGCTGTCTTGCCGGGTCTCTGCCATAGCCTGTGCGATATGGTAATCATAAAGCAAATCCTCCAGTTCCGCAGGCTGAATCAGATCGGACGGTACGCCGGGCTTACATGCCGGAAACAAAAGAACGGCTGCCACAGCGCCAAAAACTTTACGCAACGACTTTGACATGAAACGTTTGAGAGTTATTGGGAAATACGTTTATGATAAAAAATCAACAAGGCTATGATGCCGCAACTGATGGCCGCATCCGCAAAATTGAATATAGGACTGAAAAAAATAAAATGCTCCCCTCCCACCCATGGCATCCATTCCGGCCAATAAGTGTCGATGATGGGGAAATAAAACATGTCTACCACACGACCGTGGAACAGGCTTTCATACCCCGTCCCGAACGGTACGAAATGAGCCGTGAACGGTGCGGGAGGATTGTTGAATATCAATCCGTAGAACACGCAGTCTATGATGTTTCCCGCCGCCCCGGCCAAAACCAGAGACAAACAGACGACAAAACCCGTAGGCACGCCCTTGCGTATCGACCTGTAAAGGAGATACGCAATGACGACCACGGCTATGATACGAAAGGAAGTCAGAAAAAGCTTGTCGAAAAATTCCCACCCGAATGCCATACCGGGATTCTCCGTAAAGAGAATGTAAAACCAATCGGTCACACGAATACTCTCGTGCAGATACATGTGGGTCTTGACTGCAATCTTAATCCATTGGTCTATGACAAGCACCAAGAAGATAATCAACAAAGCCAAACGCCCCTGAGTGAGCCATCCCCAACCGCTTCTTCCTTCTGCCTCCATTACTTTTTCATGTTTTTAGCCTCTATGCTCAATGTCGCATGAGGAACCAGACGTAAACGTTCCTTGGGAATCAATTTACCAGTCTCACGGCAAATCCCATAGGTTTTGTTTTCGATACGTATCAGGGCAGCCTCAAGCCCCTTGATGAACTTCTGCTGGCGAGCCGCCAACATAGACAGTTCCTCTTTGGTCTGCGTATTGGCACCTTCTTCCAACGCCTTATAAGTAGGCGACGTATCATCCACTCCGTTATTGTCCGTGTTCATCAATGTCCCCATCATGGTTTCATATTCTTCACGCGCCACTGCCAGCTTACTCAGGATCAACTCCTTGAATTCGGATAATTCCTCATCGCTATAACGTGTTTTCTCTGTCATAATACTTCTTATTTTAGGGTTAATAATGTTCACTCATTCTCTGTCTATCTTTACCTCAACGGTGTAATCGTCGAAGTCTATGGTCACACCACCGTCTACCTTATCCGCTACCGTAAGCGAATTGGCCAAAACCTGGCCACAGATATAATCTCTGTATTCCGCCACGGCCTTATCCGTTTGTTCCGCATGGGAAAGCGTCACGGCAATACGGTCGGTAATCTCGAAATTCTTTTCCTTACGCAAGTTCTGTATACGCTTCACCAATTCACGGGCCGTACCCTCCACGCGAAGCGCATCCGTCACGGTAATATCGAGCGCCACCGTCAGGCTGCCTTCATTGGCCACCGTCCAACCGGGAATGTCCTCACTGAAAATCTCCACGTCGGCCACCTCGATGGTTACCGCCTCGCCGCTCTCCAAGGCCACGCCGAGCGTGCCTTCGCGTTCCAACTCAGTTATCTGTTCCTGTGTCAGGCTCTCCACCGCAGCGGCCACGTTCTTCATCAGTTTACCGAACTTCTTGCCCATCGTACGGAAGTTGCACTTCACTTTCTTCACCAACATACCATCGCCTTCCACAAACTGCAATTCCTTGACGTTCACTTCGTCCAGAATCAACTGCTTCACGGCTTCTATGCTTTCACGGCGTTCTGCATCGCCCGACGGTATGGAAATGCACTGCAAGGGCTGACGCACGATAATCCGTTCTTTCTTGCGCAAGGACAAGACCATAGACGTAATCTGCTGCGCCAGTTCCATACGATACTCTAACGCTTTGTCCACCTTCGTTTCATCGCAAACCGGGAATGTGGCCAAATGCACGCTCTCCGCTTCCGCACGACCGGTTGCAGCCGTCAGGTCATGATACAAACGGTCGGCATAATACGGAGCGATGGGTGCCATCAGTCTGGCCACCGTCTCCAGGCAAGTGTATAACGTCTGATAAGCCGAAAGCTTATCCGTACTCATCGCACTGCCCCAAAAACGCTTACGGCTCAAGCGGACGAACCAGTTGCTCACGTTATCTATCACGAAATCCTGAATCAGGCGTCCGGCCTTCGTCGGTTCATAATCCTCGTAACAAGCCTCCACGTTCTTCACCAATGTATTCAACTCGGACAAGATCCAACGGTCTATTTCCGGACGTTCGCTCATGGGCACATCGGTTTCGGCATAATGCCAGCCGTCCACATTAGCATACATCGTCAGGAAAGAATAAGTCTGGAACAACTTGCCGAAGAACGTACGGCTGACTTCCTGTACGCCGGCCTCGTCGAATTTCAGGTTATCCCACGGCGAAGAATTGGTAATCATATACCAACGTACGGCATCCGAACCGTATTGCTCTATCGCACCGAACGGATCCACCGCATTACCCAAACGCTTGGACATCTTGTTCCCGTTCTTGTCGAGTACAAGTCCGTTGGATATTACAGCCTTATAAGCCACACTGTTGAATACCATCGTAGAGATGGCATGCAGCGTAAAGAACCAACCGCGGGTCTGGTCCACACCTTCTGCAATGAAATCGGCAGGATAAACCGTACGGTTATCCAACTCCGCCTTATGCTCGAACGGATAATGAATCTGGGCGTAAGGCATGGCACCGGAATCGAACCACACGTCGATAAGGTCGGTCTCCCGCTTCATCGGCTTACCCTTGGGACTAATCAAAACGACCTCATCCACAAACGGACGGTGCAAATCTATTTTGTCATAATTGTCCTGACTGTAATCGCCCGGAACGAAACCACGGTCTTTCAGCGGATTGGAAGCCATCAGTCCGGCCGCTACCGCTTTCTCGATTTCGGCATACAGTTCCTCCACCGAACCGATACAGATTTCCTCACCGTCTTCCGACCGCCAGATCGGCAACGGCGTACCCCAATAACGGCTACGGCTCAAGTTCCAGTCATTCAGGTTCTCCAACCATTTACCGAAACGTCCGGTCCCGGTGGATGCCGGCTTCCAGTTGATGGTACGGTTCAGTTCTATCATCCGTTCCTTGGCAGCCGTACTGCGGATGAACCAACTGTCGAGCGGATAATACAGAATCGGCTTGTCCGTCCGCCAACAATGCGGATAGTTGTGCACGTGTTTCTCTATCTTGAATGCCATTCCGCGCTGCTTCAGTTCCATGCAGAGCGCCACGTCGAGGGTTTCGTCCTTGTCGGTCTTTTTCGGGTCGTAGGCATTTTTCACGAACTGGCCTTCCCACTTCCTGTATTCGTCCACACGGACACAACGCTTCACGAAGTCCTCGTCCAACTCGTCCAACAGATAAAACTTACCGGTCAAATCCACCATCGGACGGAACTCACCCTTGCGGTTGACCAACTGCATGGGAGGAACGCCGGCGGCCTTGGCCACCTGCGCGTCGTCCGCACCGAAAGTCGGAGCGATATGCACGATACCCGTACCGTCTTCCGTCGTCACGTAATCTCCGGGGATGACGCGGAAAGCCCCTTCCCCAGGATTTACCCAAGGAAACAACTGTTCGTAGGTCATACCGACCAAATCCGGCCCGAGGTATTCACCCACAATCTGATAAGGTATCACTTTGTCCCCCGGCTTGTAACCGTCCAACGGCATATTCTCACCCTCCGGATTCAGATAAGCCCCCAAACGCGCCTTGGCCAGCACCACTGTTACGGGTTCACCGCTGTACATATTATAAGTACGCACGCATACATACTCTATTTTCGGCCCTACGCACAATGCCGTGTTGGACGAAAGCGTCCAAGGCGTAGTGGTCCATGCCAAGAAATAAGGCGTACCCCACCCCGTCATTTCAGGGCGCGGATCGAGCATCCGGAACTGTGCCGTCACCGTCGTGTCTTTCACGTCACGGTAACAACCGGGCTGGTTCAACTCATGCGAACTCAGCCCCGTACCGGCTGCGGGCGAATAAGGCTGTATCGTATATCCCTTATATAACAAGCCCTTCCGGTAGAGCTGTTGCAACAGCCACCAGAGCGTCTCGATATATTTATTGTCGTAAGTGATATACGGATGCTCCATGTCCACCCAATAGCCCATCTTATGGCTCAGGTCGGTCCATTCCTCCGTATATTTCATCACATTCGTGCGGCACTTACGGTTATATTCCTCGATGGAAATCGTCTTGCCTATATCCTCCTTCGTGATGCCCAATTCTTTTTCCACGCCCAATTCCACAGGAAGCCCGTGGGTATCCCAGCCGGCCTTGCGCTTCACTAAGAAACCTTTCATGGTCTTGAAACGACAGAACGTATCCTTGATAGAACGTGCCAGGACATGGTGGATACCCGGATGCCCGTTGGCTGAAGGAGGACCTTCGAAGAAGATAAACGAAGGACAGCCTTCACGTTCTGTCATACTCTTATGGAAGACATCTGCGTCATCCCACATCTTCAACACCTCTTTGTTCACATCGGAGAGGTTCAGTTGCGTACGTTCTGCGAATCGGTTTGCCATATATCGTATTTTACTTTCGCGTTACTTTAAAATTTTGGCAAAAATACGATTTCTTTTTCAGAATAGGAAGAATTTCAATA
>OOCE01000509.1_pt1 | contig 14181 bp, 8 predicted proteins | sample 1671421 | NCBI WGS metagenome assembly OOCE01 (sample SAMN06348155, study PRJEB24527) | human gut metagenome | biome: human gut; feature: ankylosing spondylitis patient; material: feces | host: Homo sapiens | place: China | collected 2015-10 | reverse complement strand
GTTAAAATAGATATATAATCGACATAAATATGAGCGAAGACAAAGACGAGTTGACAGACCTGACTACGGGAAGCCCGGAAGAGGAAAATGACGCACACTCCAATTACCAACCGGAAACAAGTCCTCACGACAGCATCACGCACCACCTGAGTGGAATGTATCAGAATTGGTTTCTGGATTATGCCTCTTACGTGATTCTCGAACGGGCCGTGCCCCACATCAATGACGGTTTCAAACCGGTACAACGCCGCATCCTGCACTCCATGAAGCGTATGGACGACGGGCGCTACAACAAGGTGGCCAACATCGTGGGACATACCATGCAATTCCATCCGCACGGAGACGCTTCCATCGGGGATGCCTTGGTACAGTTGGGACAGAAGGATTTGCTCATAGACTGCCAAGGAAACTGGGGCAACATCCTTACCGGCGACTCGGCGGCTGCCCCACGTTATATCGAGGCCCGGCTCTCCAAATTCGCCCTCGATGTGGTGTTCAACCCCAAAACCACGGAATGGAAACTTTCATACGACGGCCGGAACAAGGAACCGGTGACGCTTCCGGTCAAGTTCCCGCTACTGTTGGCTCAAGGCGTGGAAGGCATTGCCGTAGGTTTGTCTTCCAAAATCCTGCCGCACAATTTAAACGAGATATGCGATGCCGCCGTAAACTACCTTCATGACGAACCGTTTCAACTTTACCCGGATTTCCTGACAGGAGGAAGTATCGACGTAAGCAAGTATAACGATGGCGGACGAGGGGGCGTAGTGAAAGTACGTGCCAAAATCACCAAGATAGACAACAAGACGCTGGCCATCCGTGAGATTCCTTACGGAAAGACTACTACAACCCTGATCGACTCCATCCTGAAAGCCATCGAAAAAGGCAAAATCAAAGTACGCAAGGTAGAGGACAACACGGCTGCCGAAGTGGAAATCTTAGTGCACCTGACGCCGGGCGTAAGTTCGGACAAGGCATTGGATGCCCTCTATGCCTTTACCGACTGCGAAGTCAGCATCTCGCCCAACTGCTGCGTCATCGACGACAAGAAGCCTTGCTTCCTGACCGTCAGCGAAGTGCTGAAACGTTCAGTGGACAACACACTCGGACTGCTCCGCAAGGAATTGCTCATCCGTAAGGGAGAGCTTCAAGAAAGCCTGCATTTCGCCTCGCTCGAAAAGATATTCATCGAAGAGCGGATTTACAAAGACCGCAACTTCGAACAGGCCAAAGATATGGACGCAGCCTGCGCACACATCGACGAACGGCTCACGCCTTTCTATCCGCAGATGATAAGGGAAGTGACTCAAGACGATATCCTCAAACTGATGGACATCAAAATGGCCCGAATCCTGAAATTCAATAAAGACAAGGCCAACGACGCCATCGCCCGGATGAAAGATGAGATTGCACGCATCGACCGCGACTTAGACAACATGGTGGAAGTCACCTGCAACTGGTTCCGTATGCTGAAAGCCAAATACGGCGATGAGCATCCGCGTCATACCGAACTGCGCAATTTCGATACGATCGTAGCTACCAAGGTGGTGGAAGCCAACGAGAAACTGTACATCAACCGCGAAGAGGGCTTTATCGGCACATCGCTCAAAAAGGACGAATTCATTGCCAACTGTTCCGACCTCGACGATGCCATCATTTTCTACCGCGACGGAACTTATAAAGTCATCCGTATCAGCGACAAAACGTTCGTGGGCGAAACGGAAAGGAGCAAGGCGGAAAAGAAAAAAGCCGAAATCATCCATGCCGCAGTGTTCAAGCGCAACGACAAACGGACGATTTACAACGTAGCCTACCGGGACGGCAAAGACGGTTTCTATTACATCAAACGTTTCAATGTGACTTCCATCACCCGCGACCGTGAATACGACCTGACGCAAGGCAAACCCTTTTCACGCGTCGTCTACTTCACGGCCAATCCGAACGGAGAAGCGGAGGTCATCAAAATTACCCTGAAACCCGCCCTAAAACTCAAAAAGATTTTTGTGGAAAAGGATTTCAGCACTGTGACTATCAAAGGTCGCCAAAGTATGGGTAACATTTTAAGCAAAAACGAGATACAGCGTATCGGCCTGAAATCCCACGGCGGTTCTACCTTGGGCGGACGCAAAGTCTGGTTCGACCATGATGTCAACCGCCTGAACTACGACGAACGGGGAGAATACTTGGGCGAGTTCCACAGCGAAGACCTGATTTTAATCGTCATGAAAGACGGAACGTTCTACACGACCAACTTCGACGTGAACAACCATTACGAACCGGGCATACTCCGCATCGAAAAGTTCTCACCGGACAAGATATGGTGTGCCGTTCTCTACGATGCCGACCAGCAAGGTTATCCCTACGTCAAGCGTTTTGCGTTCGAACCGAGTACCAAGCCCCAAAGTTTCATGGGAGAAAACAAAGACAGCCGCTTCGTCTTGCTCACGGACGAAGCCTATCCAAGGTTGCGAATCACGTTCGGCGGGCACGACAGTTTCCGCGACCCGCAGGAAATCGATGCGGAAAGTTTCATCGGCGTAAAAAGTTTCAAGGCGAAAGGCAAACGGCTCACTACGTTCGATACGGAAACCATTACCGAACTGGAACCCATACGCCGCCCTGAACCGGAAACCGAAAAAGCCGCGGTGGAAGAAACGGAAGAAAAAGACACAGAAAAGGAGAATCTGGATCCGGATGCCGGTAAAAGCCAAAGCGACATCATGGATGAGCTTACCGGACAAATGAAACTTTTTGAAGACGAATAATATGTCTCACCTCTTACCGGCCTATACAACCGTTTCGTTCCGAATGTCCCGCTCCATCAGGAAGCGGGCACTCATTTTCTTATTAGCCATAGGGACATTTCTTGGCATCAGACCATGCCAAGCCCAAGATGCCGCCCCCCTTCCGGAAAACCGCTATACGACACACGCCACACTCTTCGGCGCGGGACGCACAAGCCTATACGAAACTTACCTGTCTCCCTCCACTTATACCGGGCCTCACCTGAGCATTCTGCATGAGACCTTACGTAAAACCCACTGGTTAGACGGACGCATCACGACACAAAGTATCCTCGACGGATTTTTTTGTTATACCTCCAACCGGGCCGGAAACTCCGACGAACTGGGGGGCAAGATAAATTATTCCATCGGTTGGCATTACAACTGGGTCGTAGGCGGACGGTTGCGGCTGATGGCCGGAGGAGAAGTCCATGCCGGACTGGGAGCGATTTACAACAACCGTAATTCCAACAATCCGGTACAGGCCAAGGCTGACATCGACATAGACGCATCCCTGATGGCCGTCTACCCGTTCCATATCCGCAAAGTACCTTTCACCGCCCGCTACCAAACCAGCCTGCCGCTCATCGGAGCCATGTTCTCCCCACGCTACGGACAGTCTTACTATGAGATGTCATTAGGCAACTACGACCGCAACGTATGCTTTACTTATCCGGGCAACGCACCGTCCATGCGCCATTTCCTGACATTGGACTTTCCCATTGCGGGATTTACGTTCCGGGCCGGCTATTTGTGCGACATCCGCCAAAGTCGTGTGAACGGACTGCGCAGCCATATCTGGAACCATAGTTTCATGATAGGCTACGTGAAGCATTTCAGCTTCGTCAAACGCAAAGAGCCGCAACACCGCCCGTTTATCCTGTAACCCACCATCGGTATGAAACATTACATCTTTTTTATATTCTGCGCCATTCTCGCCCTGCTTTTCTGCCCGAGTTGCATTCGTGAAGAAGAGCCGGACAACACGCCGGTCAATAATTTCGAGACGCTTTGGCGCATTATCGACACCCAATACTGTTTCCACGACTACAAGGCGCAGGAAGGATGTCTGCCATGGAACGAGGTATATGCCAAATACCGTCCGCGCGTACATGACGGAATGACTTCCGCCCAACTATTCGAAGTCTTGTGCGACATGCTGTCCGAACTTCGCGACGGCCACGTCAACCTCTATTCCGCAGCCGATGTAGGCCGTTACTGGAGCTGGCATGAGGACTACCCGAGCAATTTCAACGACAGCATCCATCAAGTTTATTTGGGTACGGACTACCGCATCGCCGCCGGCATGTATTACAAGATTCTCGACGACAACATCGGTTATATATATTATGGAAGCTTCAGCTCTGGCATCGGTGAAGGCAATCTGGATGAAGTCATGTATTATCTGCGCTTGTGCAACGGACTGATTGTGGACGTACGTAACAATTCCGGCGGCACGCTGACCTACGCCGAACGATTGGCCGAACGGTTCACCAACGAAAAACGACTGGTAGGCTACATCGCCCATAAAACCGGAACAGGACACAATGATTTTTCGTCCCCCGAAGCCGAATACATCGAACCGTCGAAAGGCATACGCTGGCAAAAGAAAGCCATCGTGCTGACCAACCGTTCGTGTTATAGTGCCACCAATACTTTCGTACGCGATATGAAAGAATGCCCCTTGGTCACCATTATGGGAGACCGCACAGGCGGCGGTTCCGGTCTCCCCTTTTCTTCCGAACTCCCCAACGGATGGTCTATCCGCTTCTCCGCCTGTCCGATGTACGATGCCGGAATGAACCAAATCGAGTTCGGTATCAAACCGGACACTTGCGTATCGCTCACACAAGAAGACCTGGCACGCAACAAAGATACGATGATAGAAGCCGCCCGAGAATTTCTGAAACGATAATTTGGCCAAGCCGATAAATCTTTCTATCTTTGCAGCCGTCTTACCGCGCCTGTGGTGAAATTGGTAGACACGCCAGACTTAGGATCTGGTGCTTCGCGGCGTGTAGGTTCGAGTCCTATCAGGCGCACAGAAAAAGAATCCTGAACACTTCTTGATGAGGTGGTCAGGATTTCTTTTTTATGGACATCAAAAGCCTCTCTCCTCCCTACCAGAGTTTTCCCAAAAACACCTTTCATCTTTCAGGCTGTATGACAAGTCTCTTATTACCTTGTAGTTACAAGCTGAAAGATGTTCCAAACATCCTTCAGCTATGCTTCATTTCGTTCTGCGGCGAACGATAAATCGTTTGGCTGAGAATGATTTATCGTTCGGCTGAGAACTTTTTACCGCCTTCCGCAATGAAAGGAAGCTGAAAGATGGCCTCCTTATCCTTCATTCCGTAACACTTTATATGAAAGCCATTTACCATACATCCTGAAGGATGAAAGGAGTTTTTGGAAAAACCTTGGTGGGGAGAGAATGAAGAAGGAGGATACCTCCATACAGCTCCTGCCATTCAAGTGTATCCTCCTTATCTTACCAACCGGCTTGACTTCCGTAAGCCCAATCCGGCTTGCCTATGCCCAATACCGGGAGCAGCCTTATTTGCAAACGACCTTCCGCACCTTACCGTCTGGGAACTTCACGATGCAGACCGTACCATGACGAAGAACATCCAAACGTTCGCCGGTGAGTGAGAATATCTGACAATCGTTTCCTATATGCTCAGCCTGTACCGCATGAATGCCCGATGCCTCATCAAATTCAGCCTGAGCTTTCTCCGCATCTTTCTCGATTTGCCTTATAATCCTATAAGTCCCGATATAATCTACTGTATAACTTTCCGTGAACAGCCATCCGGCATATAAACTGTCGATCTCATATTTTTGTTGATCGATAACTTCCTTTGCCGCAGCCAATTCATCCTCAAATTCGGCAGCCACGTCCGCACATTCGGTTGCAATGCTCTCTTGAGCCTCCTGTAACTGCTCATAAAGCTTGTCTATCCGTTCCAAAGCCTTGTCGTACACCGTCTTATTTCTACGTTCCAACCATTTGTAATTGTTGGCAATCAAGGTATCCACCAACTCGCGCCCACGCGTCAGGTACTTTCCATCCACCTCGTTAGGACTCCTGTCCACACAATAATCCATCAGAATAACTCCCGTAGGCCCCGCTTCATGCGTCTGCAAATACTCTATAATAGCCGCATTCGTGTAGGTCGCATTCTCACGATAGCCATTCGCCATAGATATCGACCCGGGATAAGCCGATGCAAAGTTAAACACCCACACCACGTCCGACTCGTCTTTCGTCACATGTTTCGTACTATGATCCAGCATCTCGGTTACCGCGCTTACCTTCTTGCCCACACCTCCTTCGCTATCTTTCGTATTGGCATAATCCTGCACCCACAAAGGAGATTTATAATCCGATGCCGCGCTCTCCCCTATGATACTGCAAGAAGACTGTGCATTCCAGTCCAACCAACCGCACCAGCTTTGGAAAAAACCGCCTGTTATCGGTTTGCCGGCATATTGGTCACGGCTCAACAGCAAGATCTTTCCCCGCATATCCCCTACCGTCAAGTCCCGCCGGAACGGAACAAAATAGTCCTTCAAATCCTCACGCGACAATAATTCGCGCAACATGGTTTCGTATTTGGTTTTGTCACTATCGTAACCGGAGGCATACAAACAATGGATCACCGCAAATTCAGAAGGATGCTCCTTCAACGAATCCCGCAACAGGTACAAGGCATCGTCGAAACGAAGATTGGTCTCTGTTATTCCATGATTGATATTCAAATAGTCATCCTTTACTTTCGGACGGAAATCAAAAGCACGGATTCCGATAGACCACTGCGTGGCTACATCAATGTCTTGGCATTGGGAAAACGGCATAGTAATATCTCCCCCATTTCCCGTAGCGGCATCATGCGTTCCGGGAATAGAAACTTGGGATACAAAAAGGTTGTCCGGCAGACGTTTCATCCAATCTCCGGCTTTCACATGGACACTCATGCAAAGCATCAGTAATGAAGTAAAGTAAACGTTTCTCATGATTCTTAAAATTTAAAAGGTTCCTAAAAATTGTTTTTCTTCCTCTTACAAAGGAAGCAAATGTATCCAATATCAGAATGAAAATCAGGAGAAAAAAACGGGGCAAAAGCTCATTTTAGCATAAAATAACACAAAAAGGTAAACTGAAGCTCTCACACTTTCACCACCAAGACCTCGTCCAGAGTCGTCGTATAACGTCGCGAAACGTATTGCCTCTCCGAAGCATATTTCTGTCCGGTCCCCAATGCTGCCACTTTCACCGCGTTATGCCCGTTCTTACGGTTTATCTCGTCAACAGCCCGTATCAACACCCTACGCCTTCCACGATCCAACTTATCAAACAAATCCGTCTGGACCGCTTCACGCGGCGACAAATCCCAAACGATAACGCCGGCTTTCTTGTAATCGAAATGCCCGTCATACGCATGCAACCGCAACGCTTTCAAAGCCGCATGTACGATTTCGGCCGCATCCTGTGTCGGTACAGGCATACGTACCTGTTGTTGAACCATATTGCCGGGAACATCCGTCCGGAAACGGCTGGTATAAGCGAACACCGTGACCTATCCGCAACAAGTGCCCTGTTCGCGCAACTTACGAGCACACTCCGAAGCAAAATACGACAAGAAAGGCTGTTTTTAGCTATTCGGGAATGACTTCCTGCATGTAGATGGCGGCCAGACTCCATGTGGCCGCATCGTTGGTGCACACCACGGGATTCTCGTCCACCGGTGCTGGAACTTCGGGCACCTCCACACGACGCACCGTGAAAGGTTTGTCATTGTGCCACACGTGCCACAATTCATCCCAAGCCTCAGCAGCCAGTTCCCTGTTCCCTGTTTTGGCAGCGGCATAAGCCGTAAGGCGCGTCACAGGGAAAGGATTGTGCGTAATCGTGCGCGCCTTCTCCTTGTATTCCCGGGCAAAGGTGAGCCACGTGCGGTTCCATTCCGGCAAGTCTATCATTTCCATCAGCTCGTTCATCACTTGGAAACCGCCCATGATGGTAATCAAATGTTCAGTGCGCTGTAAATCAGGGTCTCCCTCGTAGCTCAACACACCCGTGGCAGGGTCGAAGCCCAATACGCCCGGCCCGGTGAAGATGCCGTGGGGCAAGGCCGCAATGCTCTTCATGCCAACGATGATTTTGTCGCGGTAAGCCGTGTTGCCCGTCCGTTCCCATTCCGTCATCCAGTTTCCGACGTAAGCCAACCAATCGGGACCGACACGCAGGCGTGCCGGTGCCGTACAAGGATACTTCTCACGCGGCAGAGCCAGCCTCATCGGATCGATGTCATAAAGTTTCTGTTCGGCATCGCGCACTTCTGTCATCAGGTTACCGCTGCGCTCATCCGTGGTCAAATAATAATAGAAACGGTTCCATGCCGCTTGGCTGATGCGTGCCTCCTTCGCTCCACAGCCCCAATGGCTCACGTTGTGACGCGACCCCAATCCGGCAAAAGGTCCGAGATGGTACACGTCGCATTCCGTCGTGTGGCGGCTCATGGCCACTGCCATCCGCCAAAGGTCGGCGCGGCCGGTGCGCAGGAAACTGTACCACAACCACATATTGGAGGCCAGTTCAGTGTTGTCCCATGCGTACCCGCCCACGTCATACCGCCATGTATGACGCACGGAATCGTAGGTGTGCATAAAGTCGCCATAGTTCCAGAAACCGTACCAGCGATGTTGATCGACAGCCTTCACGTAATAGTCCAAATAGTCTTCCAGACGGTCCTCCACCCGTGCCCGCTTCGGGTTGCTCTGGTCGGGCAGGCTCCACACCCCGAAGGCATGCTTGGCGTAGAGGTATTCCGGTGTGCACAACAAGGGGGCGTCTTCGGCTAACATGGCCGCCGTCCGGGCTACCGTCTCCTTTCCCCCATAAGCCACAGACGGAACGAGAGTCAGCGTGTGAGTACGCGCTACGCCGTAGGGCGTGCTCATCCCTTCCTGCACGTCCTCATAACTGGCCTCCAAATCGTGCGCCACATCGTCGTAATGACGCAAGTCCATCGGTTCCGCATCGGGACTCCACATCCATACGGTCAGATGGGCATTCCGGGCAGCAGCATTGTCCACCTGCAAAGCCGTGGGATAGGATTGCCAAAAATCTTTCAGAGCCACGCCCAATCCGCCGCTTACGTCTCCGGCAAATACATAACCCGGCGCACGGGTTCCCGAGAAAGTCCCTATCCACGGACGGTCGGCATGCGTACGTTTACGGATAGAAAAAGCGTCGGCCGTCGTCTGGCTCAAACGGAAACCGTTCCACACCGCCCAATGGTCGAGAAGATGACGGTTCTTGGCATCGAACTTCTCGTAGGCCGGTATGCGTTCGCCACGCATCTGCCTCCCCTGCCAACCTTTGTCCCCGTCCAATGTCAGGATGCGCCTCCCGTTCAAAGGCTGCACCGGTTCCGCCCATACCCCGCCATCGGCTGTAGCAAAGGCCACGTGGCGGTTATAGACCTCCTCGCGCATGGGAACCTCGAAACGGATACCCAAGCTACGGATGAAATCACGGTCCATATCGCCGTCGAACACAAAGGAATGTACCATCTTGATTTGTTCGCTCCCGGCATAAAAATAAAAGCGTACGGTGAACGGAAGCCATTTTCGTCCCGTGGCATCGTTCGCATAACGGCCTTCTATCCGCACCAATGCCCGGACATCCCCCGCACGTTCCACCGTGACGCGTTCCACTTGTCCGCGATAGTCGGTAAAATGCAGTACCGCCTCTCCTCCAGCCGACGGATGGTCCTGCGTGGAGCACAGCAAAGCAGCCTGTCCGCCTACCGTTCTCCCTTCGCAACGGAGGCTGTCGAGCAGACAACTGCCCCGTTTGGGAACATAAGCCTCCACCTTGCCTGTGGACACCCGGAAGAAAGAGCCAGCCTCGTCCACCCGTACTTTTGCCTCGGAACGGTTTTCCGCTTTATGCTTTTTTCCGGCGGTCTCGAAACGGACGCCCTCCGCCTCTCCGGGCACCACCGCAGCCACTCCGAGCCACTTGACTGACCCATCCGGCCAATAAGCCAACGGCCAACAGTCCGACGGGATGTCCGCGCCGTCCCGGTCATTTAACACCACCCGGCCGTCGGCCTCCAGTTCCCCTTTCAGGAACGGGATGCCCAAACTGACCGGACAATCCGTCAAAGGGCGCGTACCGACCCAACGCAAATCGCCTGACACGCCGTTTTTACCATAAAGTCCCATGGAAAGCATGGACAGCCCCATGCACAAAATTGAAATCAGGTTTTTCATGATTTTACGATTATCTGCATGCAAAATTCAGCATAACTTCCGTAATATCCAATTTTCCCGAAAAATAAATTCAAAAAATCTGTGGGATTACCCTTTCCCATTATGGATTTATTCCTAATTTTGCATTTGGGTTGCTTGTGCCTTTACAGCAAGCCTGCCCTGATTATTAACCTGATTTTATAAACAAAACGCATGAAAACCATCTGCAAAGCCTTCCTCCTTGCCGCAGGCATCCTGTCCCTCGGTCACTCCGCCATGGCGCAGGAAACCGAAATCAACGACATGACGACTCCGTTGCACCTGCTCCGACCGGAATACAAAGTACCCTACGGTGACCTGACCGTCGAACAAGTCAAGACGGACATCGATCGGGTGTTCGCCTACATTGAGCAGCATACTCCCGTACGCGTATTGGACGCCGACGGCAAAGAAGTGACCGACTACCGGCACATTCCCCACGGTGCCACGCTCGACCGAGGCGCGTTCCGCATCGGGAGCTATGAATGGGGCGTGACTTATCAGGCGTTGTTGGATGCCGCCGAAGTAACGGGAGATGCCCGATACAAGGATTACGTCGTCCGCCGTTTCAAATTCCTGGCCGAAGTCGCTCCGGGATTCCGCAAGCTTTACGAACAATACAAAGATACCGACGCACAGATGGAACAAATCCTGCACCCGAAAGCATTGGACGATGCCGGAGCCATGTGTTGTGCCATGATGAAGGCGCGTATCGCCGACCCGTCCTTGCCGCTGTCCGACCTGATAGAAAATTATTTCGCTTTCATCGAACACGGACAATACCGCCTGCCCGACGGCACATTCGCACGCCACCGCCCGCAACACAACACCATCTGGTTGGACGACATGTTCATGGGAGTCCCTTCTTTGGTTTATCGTGGCATTTATAAAAAGGAGGAATCTACAAGATATTTCAACGAGGCGGCCAAGGTAGGCCGTCAGTTCATCGACCGCATGTTTGTCCCGGAAAAGGGGCTTTACCGTCACGGCTACGTGGAAGGACTGGCGCAGCAGCCCACCTTCCATTGGGCACGTGCCAACGGATGGGCCATACTGACCAACTGCGAACTGCTCGACGCCCTACCCGAAGACCATCCCGACCGCCCGTTCCTGCTCGAACAACTGCGCCGCCACATCAAGGGGTTGGCGGCTTACCAAAGTTCGGAAGGTTTCTGGCATCAGCTTGTGGACCGCAGCGATTCCTACTTAGAAACTTCGGCCACGGCCATTTATGTATATTGCATCGCCCACGCCATCAACAAAGGATGGATAGAAGGCATCACTTACGGCCCGGTGGCGCAACTCGGATGGCATGCCGTCAGTACGCAAATCAAGGAGGGCGGGCAAGTGGACGGTACTTGCGTGGGTACAGGAATGGGATTTGATCCTGCGTTCTACTACTACCGTCCGGCCAACTATCAGGCTGCCCACGGTTACGGTCCCGTCATCTGGGCCGGCGCGGAAATGATACGCCTGCTCGGCCATTGGTATCCGCGCACGAACGACAGCGGTTTACATTATTATAAGGTGAAACAAACAAACCCTTCTCCGCTCTTCTACCTCACCGAAGACGGGCAAGGAGAAGCCGTAGAATAAACAAGTATGGCCATGAGACTCCCATTATCGGCCTTGTTCCTGATAGGCTTGTCCTGCGCAGGAACGGGACAAGCCCGTGAAATCATACGGGAAGTACGCATATCCAATCCCACGAGGATGGCACGCAAAGCCTATCCGGTGGTGGTCGACTTGCACCGCCATGCCGACGGCCTGCATGTACGGTCTGCCAAAGTCGTCTGCGACGGACGGGAAATCCCCTCGCAAGCGGACGACCTGAACGGCGACTTCCGAGCCGACGAACTCGCCTTCACGGCCGACATCCCGGCGCAAGGTGAAGCCGTGTACCACATCACGCTATCCGATACGGACGCTCCCCGAAGCTACCCTCGCGAAACACGCGCTTACTTGAAACTGCACGACGAGAAAGGAAAGCATCCGGAAGTGAAATCCATCACCTATCCCGGCAATGCCGATCTGTTGGACATGTACAACAGTATCTACGGGCACGGTGCGGTTTTCGAAAGCCGATTGGCAGCGTTCCGCATCTACATGGACAACCGGCAAAGCATCGACTTGTACGGCAAAACCTCCTATCGGTTGGAGATGGACAGCACCGGATTCTACACCACGCCCGAACAACTGGCACAAGGATACGGTTGTGACATCCTCTGGGCCGGACAGTCTGTGGGCGCAGGTTCGTTCCGGGGGTACCAAAACGACAAACCCTGCTACATCGACACCGTGGCTTGGCGCAGGCAGACCATCCTGGCCAACGGACCGGTACGTACCGTAGTGGAAGTAGCCGACGGCGGATGGATATACCACGGACGAACCTTGCACATGACCCAACGCTACACGCTCTATGCCGGACACCGCGACGTGGAAGTGGACATCCGTATCGACGGCGCTTCGCCGGACGCGACCTTCTGCACGGGCATACAAAAACTGGAACGCCACTCCACCGGCTTCATGCAGGAAGACGGCCTTTGCGGCAGTTGGGGGAACAACGTCCCAGAAAAAAGTACACCGGAACATGACGAATGGGTCGGCTTGGGTCTGTACACCGACAAAGCCTGCCGCAAGGAAATGAAAGAAGACGAGTTCAATTACCTCACCCTATTAGGTACCGATGCCGACAAGCATATCCGTTACTACATCACCGTGTGTGCCCGGCGTGAAAAAGACGGTTTCAAGAACAGCAAAGCATGGTTCGATTACTTGCGTCTGTGGAAAACCGAATTGGACAGCCCGTGCACCGTCAGTATCCGATAAACAAAAGGCATACGGAAAAACCGAAACAATCCCCCGGTTGCACCACTGTGCATTCCGAGGGATTGTCTTTTAAAATAAAGATATTGCTTATTGAACAGCCGTCACCCAAGCGTCATTCAACCAAGCGAAAGACAAATCACCGGCCACATCGTCCCACGTCGTGGCTATCTGGGCGTTTTCAGCATTGCCTTGTCCTGTCAGGAAATTGGCCGAAAGATATTTTCCACCCGTCACGTCGTTCTTCAACACGCCTGCAATCTGTACATTTTTCAACACGGAAGTACCGTTGGCCAAAGCATCGTCGGTCTGCGTCGTTTCAATAGTGAGCGGATTAGGCTTACCCGCTACCTTCGCGCCGTCGATATTAGCCCTTGTACCGGCACGCAAACGGATGCCGCGCTTGTTCTCGCTGCTGCCGTTGCCCACCAAATAAAGGTTGCGCAAAGTGGGGTGAGCCACCGGAGTTGCATCGAAATTGTCGCCGTTGTTGTCGGCTTCAATCAAACAGTCGCAGGAAGCATCGGTCTGGTAAGCCACAAGGTTGGTAGCCGTGCCGCTCCAACCTTCTGTCCAGTCGAAACTATCGTCCGTGCAATCCACTACTACGCAATGGTCTACATTCACCGTACCGCCAAAGAACTCCAAACCGTCATCGGCACCTACGTAAGTCTGCACATACGACACCTGGGTTCCGGCACCCACACCGTAGAAAGAAATGCCGTTGGACTCGTGTTCGTCATCCAGAGCAAAACCCGTATATTCCAAACGTATATACTTCAACACACCGGAATTATCATTGGCATCATTGCCGCCATAAGCGGCATTACCGATTTCAGAAAAGCCCGAACCCGCATTGGTGGGAGCATAACCGCAGATGTGCAAACCACCCCAACCACCGGCTGTCTTATTTTCGGCCGTCATCACGATAGGATTTTCTACTGTGCCCACTGCATTGATTTTGGCTCCTTGCTCGATCAGGATGTAAATAGGATCTTCGCTGTCGGCTGCCGTTATCTTCACACCTTCTTCGATGGTAAGTACGGCGGGCGCCTTTACCTGCAACTGACTGGTCAGTTTGTACTCCGTATTGGCCGTGAGGGTCATGTTTTCCGTCACGATGCCGCCCAGGTTTTCAACACTCGGAGCGGGAGGCGGTGTAGTTCCGTTCTCGTCGTCATTACAAGCCGTAAACACAGCCATAGAAGCGCACAGAGCCATAGCCCACGTGGAAACTTTCATGAAATTTGTTTTCATCTTTCTCTCTTTT